>Ga0116142_10002819_pt1 | contig 18183 bp, 14 predicted proteins | sample AD_UKC033_MetaG_FD_89785 | JGI IMG/M metagenome (GOLD analysis project Ga0116142, IMG submission 89785) | Active sludge microbial communities of municipal wastewater-treating anaerobic digesters from USA - AD_UKC033_MetaG | ecosystem: Engineered > Bioreactor > Anaerobic > Digestate | place: USA... | reverse complement strand
TGAACATTCCACCAAAAAATTGCTTCAGCCAAAATGATCTTTCCTGCCACTGTGTGTTCACCAATCTTGAATATTTTCCATCAAAGACTTCAGTAAGTATATTAGACAAAGAAAAGTCAAGCTCCCTGGCTATGAATATTACCGATAACAATACTGCTAAAAGCATGAAACTCGTTTGAAGAGTGTCTGTCCACACAATAGTTTTTACTCCTCCTTTATAAGTGTATAGAAGGATCAGAAATATAAAAATTGCAACTGTGATCCAAAAGGGAACTCCCCATGCATCCAATACAAATGTCTGTAATACGTTGACAACAATATAAAGCCTGAAAGCTGCACCGATTGTCCTTGACAATATGAAGTAGAAGGCACCGGTCTTATAACTGCTCTTACCAAACCTTTCTTCCAAATAAGTGTAAATGGATGTCAGGTTCATTCGATAGTATAATGGCAAAAGGATCATGGCAATGATGGCATACCCGAACAGATACCCAAATACGACCATCATGTATGAAAATTGAGTGCTTCCCACCCAGCCCGGAACTGACATGAAAGTTACCCCTGACAAAGAAGCACCGATCATTCCATAGGCAACGATATACCATTTGGATGACTTATTTCCAATGAAAAATGACTCATTGTCGGCATTCCTGCTAGTGTACCAGACGACGACGAAAAGTAATATGGAGTAAGCGGCCACACAGGCCAGAATCAGAGCTGGGGACATAATAGAGGGCTTGTGTATACGCTCCGAAGTAAGTAATTTCGCAGGCTATTGGTGACACCGTTGTCTCCGATTTATCAACATAATAAATTGAGTAGTTTTCCGTCGAGAATATTAGAAGAAACAATTGGAGCTTTGTCAAGGCTTCCGGGCATTGGCAAACGCTCTGCCTTGAGGCTCGCATTACATATGCTGAAGGCACCTTCGGAAGATTCGAAACGATTAGGAAGCCTTCTCCTTCGTCTAAAGGATGAGATTGTTTATTGCAAGCGATGCCACAATATAAGTGAAAAGGAAATCTGTGAGATATGTTCGAATAGCAGGCGCGATGCTTCTTTAATTTGTGTTGTAGAAGATATTCGTGATGTGATTGCTATTGAAAATACACAACAATATAATGGAATGTATCACGTACTTGGTGGTATTATTTCCCCAATGGAAGGTGTCGGTCCGAACGACCTTACCATCGATTCACTCCTGGAAAGACTAAAGACATCTGTATCAGCAGAAATCATTCTTGCTTTGAGTGCGACTATGGAAGGAGATACAACCTCATTTTATATATTCAAAAAGATACAGCAGCTTGAGCAACCCGAACTACGATTTTCTACGATTGCAAGAGGAGTTTCTGTCGGTGATGAGCTGGAATATGCAGATGAAGTGACTCTTGGACGATCGATACTGAACAGAGTGCCATATGATATTTCAGTTTCACGTTAGGTCAGTTTTTTCATTTTGAGATATAGCAGATCCAATAATTAATGCACTTACTAAATCATTTGTAGATTGAAGCTTTCCATCATCATAGTGAATTACAATGTCAAGTATTTTCTTGAACAATGTCTGCATTCAGTTCAAAAGGCCTGCAAAGGGCTGGCCGCTGAAGTGTTCGTGGTGGATAATAATTCAGTCGATGGATCGAATGAGATGGTCAGGCAAAAATTTCCTGATGTTAAGCTCATTGCAAACACAATTAATACAGGATTTTCGAAAGCCAACAACCAGGCTATTCATGAATCTTCTGGCGAGTTTGTACTTCTGTTAAACCCGGATACTGTAGTTGAAGAGGACACTTTCCGAAAGATTCTACAGTTTATGGATGAGCATCCTGATGCAGGAGGACTTGGAGTTCGAATGATAGATGGTCGGGGAAAATTTTTACCGGAGTCGAAAAGAGGGCTTCCAACTCCATTGGTGGCATTTTACAAAATGTCCGGATTATCATCACTTTTTCCCGGATCAAAAGTTTTTGGGCGTTATCATCTTGGATATCTCGATGAACATGAAGTTGCTGAAGTCGACGTGCTGGCCGGTGCATTTATGCTATTAAGGAGGTCAGTTCTTGACAAAACCGGACTTCTCGACGAAGAATTTTTCATGTATGGAGAAGACATAGACCTATCATACAGAATTACAAAGGCAGGCTATAAGAACTACTACTTTCCTGGGACGAGGATTATACATTACAAAGGCGAGTCCACGAAGAAGAGCAGCGTGAATTATGTTTTTGTGTTTTATAATGCAATGATCATTTTTGCCAAAAAGCATTTTAGTCCCGGTCATGCTTCAACATTTGCCATCTTAATCAAAATAGCCATTTACCTGAGAGCAGGTCTGGCCATCGTGGTGCAGTTCATGAAAAAAATGTTACTGCCAACCGTTGATTTTATCATCATGTATGCCGGCTTTTACTTTATCAAAGAATACTGGGCTGGCAAAATGGATATTCATTATCCGTCAGAATATATGTTGATTACAGTACCCGCATATATTTTACTTTGGATAGTTTCGATGTTTTTCAGTGGTGCGTATGATCCTCCGGTTCAGCTGAGAAAAGTTGTGCGGGGAATATTTAGCGGTACGCTGATCATATTGGTGATCTATGCTTTGCTACCTGAAGCTTACCGTTTTTCCAGAGTACTCATTCTTCTTGGAGCTATCTGGGCAAGTGTAGCCGCTGTTTCTTTTCGTGTACTTGCAGGAATGATCTTCGGGAAATATTTTACTTTGGCGGGTGAGACGAAAAAGAGGCTATTGATCGTCGGAAATGAAGAAGAAGGTTCCAGGGTATTGTCCCTATTGAAGATTTCAGATACTTCACATAACTTCATTGGTTTTGTGAAACCGGAGCAAGTATCGACAAGTTCAAATGAACGTCTTGCGGTTGATTTTTCAAAGTATTTCTTAGGTGCCGCTACAAATCTTAGTGACATCATAGAGGTCTATTCGATTGATGAAATAATTTTTTGTGGAAAAGATGTAAGTTCAAATCAAATCATGAACTCAATGTCAATGACGGCTTCACGTCATGTTGACTATAAGATTGCACCACCGGAGAGTCTTTTCATTATCGGATCCAGCTCTGTAGATAATCCGGGAGAGCTGTATGTGATCGACATTAATAGTATTCACAGACCGGTCAATAAACGGAATAAGCGATTGTTGGATATATTGCTTTCCCTGGGTTTCATCATTTTGCTGCCACTATTATTGCTGATCGTTCGAAAACCATTAGGCCTCATCAGAAACATAGTTTTTGTACTCATTGGCAGACGATCCTGGGTAGGCTATTCCGGTCATAGTGATATCAACATTAACCTTCCTAAAATAAGAGCAGGTATAATAACGCCATCACAAGGTTTAAAACAAAATCTGAATTCAGAAACACTATCACGCCTAAACTCTTTGTATGCAAAAGATTACAGTGTTTACAAAGACCTGGAGCTTGTTCGAAAAGGATGGAGAAATTTGGGCAATTTTTAGCGAAGAGAAGCTCAATAATTTGTAAGTTTGTAGTGATGCTGCAAAGGTTTTTTTTGCATTTTTTTATTAAAAACAAAGAAATAAAAATTCTATGATCGACCTGATCATGCCCAAGATGGGCGAAAGTGTAGCTGAAGCTACGATTCTAAAATGGCTCAAGAAAGAAGGAGATCATATTGAAGCTGATGAGCCTGTTCTTGAGATAGCAACAGACAAAGTAGATTCAGAGGTACCTTCTCCGGCAGCCGGAATATTATCCAAGCGATTGTTTGAAGAAGGACAGGTAGTAAAAGTCGGAGAAGTCATTGCTCAATTGAAACCTGATAATGCCGATGCAGGAAAATCATCTCCTTCAACCACCGGTGTTACTCCAGTTAGCGGTAATGGTGATGTTAGTCATTCTAAAGTTGTGCCGGAGACGGCTCCGCTTGCGCAGGTATCAACATCACCCGCAGCTCCTGGTTCAATGAAGTCTCCCGGAGGAAGATTTTATTCTCCTCTTGTAAAAAATATTGCACGCCAGGAAGGTCTAAGTGTTCAAGAACTTGAGTCTATTCAAGGTTCAGGAGCAAATAACAGACTTACGAAGCAGGATCTGATGCATCATCTTGAGAATCGTTCCAAGTTTGGTGGAAGCACCGTAAAAGCTGCGCCTGCCTCAGCACCGCAAAGCTTGCCTCAACCAATTGCGGCTTCTGCAGGTGGAGCAACAGAGATCATCGAAATGGATCGCATGCGAAAGCTGATCGCCGATCATATGGTGATGTCAAAACAAACTTCACCACACGTTACATCTTTTGTAGAAGCTGATGTAACAAATCTGGTGAATTGGAGAGAACGTGTGAAAAATGATTTTCAAAAGAAGATTGGTGAAAAGATAACCTTTACTCCTATTTTTATAGAAGCAATCTGTAAAGCCATTCGTGACTATCCGATGGTTAACATAAGTCTTGACGGAACTAAGATCATCAAGAAAAATTATATAAATATCGGAATGGCTGCTGCATTACCAAGTGGAAATTTAATCGTTCCGGTGATAAAAAATGCGGATCACTTAAACCTCATTGGGCTAACAAAAGCGGTAAATGATCTTGCTAACAGGGCCAGAATAAATAAATTAAAACCGGAAGAGATTCAGGACGGTACCTTCACACTTACTAATGTCGGAACATTTGGAAATGTAATGGGAACTCCGATAATCAACCAACCACAAGTTGCGATATTGGCTGCCGGAGCAATTCGTAAGAAGCCTGCTGTTATTGAGACTCCTGAAGGAGATACTCTCGGAATTCGTCAAATGATGTTTCTTTCACTTTCGTACGATCACAGAGTTGTAGACGGATCACTTGGCGGAAGTTTTCTAAAACGCATCGCAGAATATTTGGAAGGTTTTGACATGAATCGCACGTTCTGATTGCTTTGTTCAATCTTAGGTCAAAGAAATTACACTACACGTCATTCCGGTTCGAATGAATTGTATTCCTGACTCTTATGAAATTTAAAATAAATATTTATCATTTCTTCTTAATTTTCTTCTCATGTATCCTTTGTGTAGGGGATTCTGCAGGACAAAGAGCAAAGCCGGAAAGAGTATTGAGCAGCGATGAAGCGAAAGCTGTAAAAAAAGACGCCTCCACCCTTTTCGCAACTTCTGACTTTAAAGGTGCACTTGCCGGTTATCAGGAGTTGATCAAGACCGACCCCGAGAATTCAGAATTTAATTATCGGCTGGGAATATGTCTCCTGCAAACCAACTTTGATAAGGCTTCAGCATTGTTTTATCTCCAAAAGCATGCCAATTCAAAAGATGTCAAAAAAGATATTGAATATTATCTTGGCCTGGCTCATATGTATAATAATGAGTGGGATCAGGCCATTAGCGCATTTGATAATTACAAAACACAAACCGGTGGCAAACCAATTAAGGACATGCCTTCTGCAGATCGACTCATTGAAATGTCGAGGCATGGCAAGGAAATTTGTCAGTCTCCTTTGAACATTACTTTTATAAACCCGGGAAAGATCATAAATAGCACTTATGACGATTACAATCCTTATATCTCCGCAGATGGGAAGTATTTAGCCTTTACAACAAGGAGAAAAGGAAATATCGGTGGATTCATTGATGAACTTGGAATTTATACGGCTGATATTTATGGATCAGTATGGCGGGATACTATTTGGTCTAAAGCGAAAAGCTTCGGTGGACTTGTCAATGGCGAATGGGATGAAGAGCTGGTCGGACTAAATGCTGCAGGCGATGAAGCATTCATTTACTTTGACAATTTTGATTTTTTTGCTGACATAGGTTATACAACGACTAAGGGGAAATCCTGGTTAAAACCTTCCATGTTTGGTGAAGGGATCAATACTAAGATGTTTGAAGGTTCTGCCACTATCACACTTGACAGGTCAACTTTATATTTTTCAGGACTCAGAAAGGATGGTATTGGAGGCAGTGATATTTGGATGGCAAAAAAGGATCCAAACGGAAACTGGGGATCCATTGAGAATCTAGGCCCGGAGATAAATACAAAAGAAGATGATGATTTTCCATGGATAAGCATGGACGGAAACACATTATATTTTGCTTCAAAAGGACATAACAGCATGGGTGATTTTGATATATTCAAATCACTTCGAGATCCGGAAACTGGAAAATGGCAGGAAGCTGTAAACGTGGGTTTTCCCATTAATACTGCTGATGACAATCATTGTATATCGTTTACAGGTGATGGAAGATTTGCATTCATTGCAGCAAGCCGCAAAGACGGATTTGGAAACCTCGACATATGGAAAGTAGAATTCAATGATACAAGTGACCACCCTTTTAAAACATTAATTACAGGTGAAGTAGTATCTGAAACCGGTACCCGCATCAAACTATCTAAAGTGACACTTGAGAATGTCGAAACTCTGAGTCTTCTAACCTATGTCCCTGCAGCTGCCGGAAACAGCTTTGTTTTAAATGCTGTCCCGGGCAAGTATAAAGTTACTGCTGAGGGAACGAACTTTGTCACAACAAGCAAGGATATTATCGTTGAGGATATTTACCCTCCTGCTGAATTGCACACTGAGATCATTGTAAAGCCATCTAAATAATTTATATGCTACTTAAGCTTAAACGTCCTATCGTATTTTTGGATCTTGAAACAACCGGCGTGAATATCGGTCAAGATAGGATCGTAGAGATCGCACTACTTAAAGTGCACCCGGATGGTAAGAAGGAAGAGATTTGTATGAAAATAAATCCTACCATTCCGATTCCATTAGAGTCATCATTGATTCACGGAATCTATGATGAAGACGTCAGGGATGCTCCAACGTTCAAAACGGTTTCTAAAGACATTCAAACCTTTATATCTTCATCTGACCTTGCAGGATATAATTCAAATAAGTTTGACATTCCGTTGCTGATTGAGGAGTTCACAAGAGCTGAAATAAATTTTGATATTTCAACAATAAAATTGATCGACGTTCAGAATATATTTCACAAGCTGGAACAAAGAACTTTATCCGCAGCTTATAAGTTTTATTGCGATAAAACTTTGGAAAATGCACATAGTGCAGCTGCTGATACAAATGCAACCTATGAAGTTTTACTTTCACAATTGGAAAAGTATGAGGTGCTGGAAAATGATGTAGATTTTTTGTCGAAGTTCAGCACAGTAAATAAGAATGTAGATTTAGCAGGTCGTATTGTACTCAATGATAAGGGTGAAGAGGTTTTTAATTTCGGAAAATACAAAGGCAAGCCTGTCAGGGATGTGTTTAAGATCGAGTCATCCTACTATGATTGGATGATGAAGGGAGATTTTGCTACCAACACAAAAAATGTGATCACCCGGATAAGATTGAAGGATTTTAATCAATAGCCGAATCCCGTTTATGAAAATTATTTGCATTGGCAGAAATTATGTGGAGCATGCGAGGGAGCTAAAAAATGACGTGCCTTCAGAACCGGTATTCTTTTTAAAACCGGATACTGCTTTAATTCCTAAAGGACGAGCATTTTATATTCCCGCTTTTTCTAAAGATATTCATCATGAAGTAGAACTGGTTTATAAAGTGTGTAAAGAAGGCAAACATATTGCAGAAGAGTTTGCTATGCGTTATGTTGATCAGATTAGTGTTGGTTTGGATTTTACGGCTCGCGACGTGCAGCAGAAGCAGAAAGAAAAAGGTTTGCCCTGGGAGCTCGCTAAAGCCTTTGATAACTCTTCACCTGTTGGTGAGTTTATACCTTTATCTGAATTGTCGGATCCAGGCGACATTAGATTTCACCTGACCGTTAACGACAAAATAGTACAGGAGGGGTCAAGTACATTGATGATTTTTTCCATAGAGAAAATCATTGCCTATGTCTCACAATATATCACACTAAAAAAAGGAGATCTTATTTATACCGGTACACCAAGCGGTGTGGGACAAATCAAAGAGGGGGATATCTTAGACTGTTATTTGGAGGGTCAAAAAAAATTACACATCACAATTCGTTAGAGGGTTCCAGAAACTACTTCGATCCCGAAGTATCTGTTTGCGTAGCTCCTACATCCATCGTGTTACCACTTTCTGCTTCATTAATTGACTCCTTAGTCATATTTACCTTCCACTTGCCTTCTACCTTTAGCAAATTCAGGCTGACTTCAGCTTCTTCTCCCTCTTCTTTATATACAACAACTGCTTTTTCACCTTCAATTCTTTCTTCGAGAATTGTGAAACGAATATCGTCTTTCGTTGAATCAGGAACCATTTTTGCAAAACCGCTCATCATTTCAAGAAGTTTTCCTGTATCTTCAGTTCCATACTTCTTGGCAGCATCGAAATCATATGAACCGATAGCCTTTAAATACTTTTCTGCGACGGCCTTAGGTGAATCACCCCCTGAGCAAGAGAATAAAAATAAAAGTGTAGACAGAAACAGAAATTTAAAGGCCCGGATTTTCATTTATTTTTTTGTTTTTGCTGTTATATGAATACTTGTAAAGTTCCTTCATCTGAGGCTGGAGAAATATATTATCACAAGAAACATATTTTTTTCCTGCTATTTCTGTCAAAGTTATAAAATTATCTGAGCCCAATAGTTGATCAAAGATATTGTAAATGAGTTCTGTACAATACATCTTGCCTTGGTCGTTGATGTTAAAATGTGTATCAAATTCAAGTCCTGCACTGTAGTATGACCCTGCAATTGAATCAAGGAGAACTATTTGGGATTTACTCAAAGCAGGTCTGTAGATAGCATAAGAATTGATTTCAGAAGGAGAGCAAAAAGAAGAAAGAGTTTCTTTCCTCATTTTATTCGTAATATTTTCTTCTCCTCCTATGCAATGATAAACGAACGCATTATTTCCTTCCATGTGAATAATTCCGGCATGTGAAAACCTCGGGTCCGTGCGATTGAATTGTTTTAAAGCTTTGCTGATATAACTTTTACCATCTCTGAAGATGATATCTCCTGATCTGAGGTGTGCAGTAGAAGGCGTTACGACTCCTCCATTTCTTTTTTCATTTCTCCAGGAGTTGCTTAGCAAGCCTGTTGCTGAGAAGGAGCAACAGAAGATCGTTCCGATAGCAATGGTTAAAAGTAAAAGGTCAGGGAATCTTTTCATTCATTTACATTCGTTCAGGAACATTGATCCCAAGCAGACGGGTTGCTTCCTTGATTACAGATGCGGTTAAGCTACTTAAACGCAATCTGAACGAAGATGTTTCCTTTTCATTCTCATCAACGATCACGTGGTCATGATAAAAATGGTTGAATGATTTGGCCAGATCATAAGCATAATTTGCAATTATTGCCGGACTCAGGCTCCCTGCTGCAGATTGAAGAACATCCGGATATGCGTAAATTAGTTTGATAAGAGATTTTTCTTCAGGACTCAATTCTTTTCCTGAAATACTAAGATCGGAACCGAATACTTTTTTTCCTTTTCCAAGAACCGAGCAAATCCTTGCATGTGTATATTGGATAAATGGTCCTGTGTTTCCATTAAGATCTATACTTTCAACCGGGTTGAATAACATTCTCTTTTTCGGATCCACTTTAAGGATAAAATATTTTAAAGCACCCATCCCGAGATCATGATATAAACTTCTTGCATATTCATTGTCATAATCATCCAATTTACCCAATGCTTTGGTGGTCATCTCTGCCGTTTCGACAATCTCAGCAATAAGTTCATCAGCATCGACTACTGTACCTTCTCTGGACTTCATTTTTCCGGAGGGCAGATCAACCATTCCATAAGATAAATGATACAATCCCTCAGCCCAGCTTCGTCCAAGTTTTTTAAATATCTCTTTTAAAACTTTGAAGTGATAATCCTGTTCGTTTCCCACGACATAGATAAGCTGTTCAAGCCCGGGGAATTCATCGAAGCGCAATTGAGCTGTCCCCATGTCTTGAGTGATGTAAACAGAAGTCCCATCGGCCCGCAAAACGACTTTATGATCAAGGCCTGCTTCTGTGAGATCTATCCAAATTGATCCATCATCTTTTTTGTAGAATGCAGAACTTTTTAAACCATCTTCAACGATCTTCTTTCCTAAAAGGTATGTTTCAGATTCGTAATATATCTTGTCAAACTTCACGCCAAGTGCCTTGTAAGTGTCTTCAAAACCCTCGTAAACCCAGGAGTTCATTTCTCTCCATAAGCTTATTGTTTCCTTGTCACCGGCCTCCCATTTTCTCAGCATTTCCTGGACTTCGAACTGTAAGGGAGCCTGCTTTTCAGCCTCCTCCTGACTAAGTCCTCTTTCTACAAGTGAAGCGACCTGCGCTTTGTATTTTTTATCAAATAACACATAGTATTTTCCCACGAGATGATCACCTTTCATGTTAGCTGACGCCGGAGTTTCACCATCTCCGAATTTCTGCCATGCATGCATAGACTTACAAATGTGGACACCCCGGTCATTTACCAGATTGACCATCTTTACTTCATGACCTGCAGCTTTTAATATCTGTGAAACTGAAAAACCCAATAGGTTATTTCTGACGTGTCCAAGATGTAATGGCTTATTGGTGTTTGGGGAGGAATATTCAACCATCAGTGACCTGTGTGGCATCGATTTGCCAAAGGCTTTTGAAGGATCAAAGAGTAGCTGAGTGTCTGTGCTTACCCTTGAGAAAAAATCCAGCCATAAATTTTCAGCCAGTACAAGGTTCAGGAATCCTTTGACAACATTAAATGATGTTATCACTAAACTTTTATTCAGGATATATGCACCAATCTCATCGGCAGTAACCTCCGGGCTTTTGCGACTTTGTTTTGTAAAAGGAAAAACAACCAGAGTTATATCGCCGACAAATTCCTTTTTTGTTTCTTGAAGAAGAATATCACCCGCAGGTGTATGAATGTCATATAATGACTTTATAGCATCCGAAACCAGGTTTTGGATTTCATTTTCAAATCTCATATTCAATTAATTTATTCCTGATTTCAGTTGGATAACTGGTTGGCTACACGTTGAAGGATCTCAAATGTATTCTCGGCCATCAAATTCTCTTTGTCCATTGTAGGGTTCACTTCGGCAATTTCAAAACAACAAACTTTTTCATTCTGAACAAGCCGTACCAGCAAACTTCCTGCTTCTTTTTCGGTGATTCCATTTCTGACGGGGGTTCCTGTGCCTTTGGAAATAGAAGAATCCATGGAGTCAACATCAAATGAAATGTAGATCAACTGGCAACGACTCAGATGTGCAAGAGTATCACGAGCGATCTTTTCTACGCCATTTCTCTTCACATCATTGGTACTAAAAATCTTTACTTTATGTTTTTTTAGAAGATAACTTTCCTCCGGTTCTACATCTCTCAAGGCGATAAATACGAGGTCAGTCCAATCAATTTTGGGAGAAATGCCCCCTATCTTTTTGATCTTGTTCCACACTTCCAATGTTTCTTTATCCGGCTTATTCATCTTATTGACTGCATTGTCTTCAGCTAGAACAGCTGCAAGCGGCATGCCGTGCATGTTACCGGAAGGTGAAGTCCAGGGTGAATGAAGGTCAGCATGAGCATCAATCCAGATCACTCCGATGCGCTGCTTAGGATATGCCATTTTGATACCGGAAATTGTTCCGGCAGCAGTAGAATGGTCACCTGCCAGAATAATCGGGAACTCATTATTTTTAAGTGTATTTCTAACCTGTGTCGCCGTTCTGTCAAGTACTGTCAACATGCCTTTGATCCTTTTAGCATATGGACTGCCCGGAGATTCGAAAAGAAGTTGGTTCTCGCACTGTACTTCTACCTTGTTTAGCTTATTGAACAAGTTGCTTCCATAATCAAGCGCAGCAACTTTTATGGCATCAGGGCCCATGCTCGCACCCCTGGTTCCCGCTCCGATTTCCGACTTCACTTCTATGATCCTTATTTTCTTCATTATAATACTGTTGTATGACCTTTTATTTAAAATAGCAATTATGATAATAAATCCAACTTAGTTACATTAGCAAACTTTAACCAATCCGGGTGACTTGGATTTCATCATGTGGGAGGTTGATCAATTAAATCCAGAATGAAATGAAGAACACCTATCGCGATCTGATCGAACAAACATTTTATTTCCCACAGGAAGGATTTGAAGTAATAGACAATCAACTTCACTTTAACGGAATTGATTTGATGGAGATCATCAAACAATACGGAACACCATTAAAAATTTCTTATCTGCCTAAAATTGCATCGCAAATTAAGAAAGCCAAGCGAATTTTCAATGTTGCAATAGCAAAAGCCGACTACAAAGGCTCTTACACATATTGCTATTGTACGAAGAGTTCACACTTTTCGTTCGTTTTAAACGAAGTTGTGAAACACGATGTGCACATCGAAACCTCCTCTGCCTTCGACATTCCATTGATCAAGGCCTTGTATGCCGACAAGAAGATTGACAAAGATATCTATATCATATGTAATGGATACAAAAGACCGCAATACATTGATTATATAGCCGATCTGGTGAATTCAGGCTATGGAAATGTGATTCCTATCCTCGATAATATGAGCGAATTGCCTCAATACGAGAAAAAGATCAAAGGCAAGAAAAAGATGAAAGTCGGGATCAGGATAGCTGCCGAAGAAGAGCCCAATTTCGAATTTTATACTTCACGGTTAGGGATTCGGTACGATGAGATCAAGGATTATTACATCAAGAATTTGAAGAAAAATAAGCGTTTTCAACTCAAAATGCTGCATTTTTTCATTAATACCGGTATCAAAGACACTGCTTATTATTGGAGTGAATTGAATAAATGTGTCAATGTTTACTGCGAATTGAAAAAAATCTGCCCTACCCTCGATTCATTGGATATTGGCGGGGGCTGGCCAATTCGTAAAACACTGGGCTTTGAATATGATTATGAATATATGGCTGAGCAGATCGTCAAGCAAATTCAATCTGCCTGCAGGGCTCAAGGAGTTCAGGAGCCCAATATATTCACTGAATTCGGCAGCTTTACAGTGGCTGAAAGTGGAGCAACTTTATATTCTGTCATAGGTCAAAAACAGCAGAATGACAATGAGTTATGGTTCATGATCGATAGTTCTTTTATCACAACGCTACCCGATACCTGGGGTATAAAACAAAAATTTATTCTGCTGGCGATAAATAATTGGGAGCAAGATCAGGTCAGGGTGAACATTGGTGGTATGACTTGTGACAGTGACGATTACTACAACACGGAATCACATGTGAACCAGGTGTATTTGCCAAAACTTGAGGACGCAAAAGAGCCTTTATATATAGGTTTCTTTCATACAGGTGCCTACCAGGAAAGTCTCGGTGGCTACGGTGGGATTCAGCATTGTCTAATTCCTGCACCTAAGCATGTCATTATCGACAGAAATGACGATGGTGAAATTGTTACCAAGTTATTTGCTAAAGAACAAAGCGCAAAGAGCATGTTAAAAATCCTGGGATATTGATCTTATTGCTTATCCTTTACAATTCAATTTCGGTCGCACCATATCCAAATTTCTCCGGAGGAGCGGAAGTCCATCTCACTCCGGGATATTTTTTTAATTCTTCTCTGATTGCATTCTTTAAAATGCCTTCTCCAACACCATGGATAAATGTTATTTTATGTAATTGATTGATGATCGCCTGATCCATTTCATACATAAATTGATTGAGCTGATAGGATATAATTTGCGCATTACTAAGTCCTGATGGATCTTTAAGCAATTCTTCAATATGCAGGTCAACAACCTTTTGTCTTGACAGAATGACAAACTTTTCCTTGGCACCCTTAACTTTAGCACTTCGAGAAGCATCGATCCTTCGTTTCTCGCTCTCCATTTCAGAATTTTTGTATTTCTCAACCAAGCCGGAAATATCAGGTGCCTGTTCTTGTTCAAGTTCGTATAAAGGCATCAGGAGAATCTCACCTGAACGTCCCTGAAGTCTTGTCTGATAATCAGGATGAAGGAAATCATTTGAGCTGATGTAGAAGTATTTGGTAACTGGGGATCTAGGTCTGTACTCTTGTTCTCCGAAGAATAAAAACTGAAACTCAAATCCATTAAACCGATGCAGTTCATCCTGAGAAAAGATGCCTAGAAACTTTTCATTTCTTGCATTGATAGTTGCAGCACCTATCCCGTGACGCAAATTTCCAAATTGGCGCGCAGCTGTGAAATTTATAGCGTAGGATGTATTATTAACAAGCAAGAGATCTATGTCTGTCGTTAAGAGAGCCTTTTCGTTATGTAAACGAACGGCAACATAGATCGTCTCATCGTTTTCCATTGATGATATGATACTCAGATTTTGAGATTTTGCCCGGTCCGGAGGAATAGATTCGATAATTTCACTCTCAGATTGCTGTACCCGGTCTTGTGTTTCCGATGCTTCAATTTGTGAGGAATCAATACTGAATTCAATCCGAACCACACTAGAGTTTGGCACTACATGAGCAAAGCCATCATTATCAGTCACCTCTATCCGCCCGTTGGGAAGGATTCTCGTCACAACACCTTCCACTGCATCGTTTAGAAATCGTACTTTATCGTGTTCTTTGAACTTCATATTCACCACAGTTTTGGAATCAGTAATTTCAGGAGATTTGGAGCTAATTTAGTTTAAAATTACTCTCTGTGTTGGTTATTCAACAGAGAAATTGAAAGATTTTATTATAAATAGTAAACAATAAACCCATGTCTTTTGTATATTTGCAGAATTAATCTGCGAGAGTTCAAATTTACACGAGGAGCTATTTTAGTTTTTCAATTTATCAATGGATTTTATTCATCAACTGTTTGATTTTATACTTCATATCGATGTGCACCTTCTGGAGATGGTGGCTGAATACAACGATATCACATATTTGATTCTCGCAATGATAATCTTCTGCGAAACCGGACTGGTAATCACACCATTCTTGCCCGGTGATTCACTATTATTCGCTGCAGGTGCTCTTGCAGCCGCAGGATCATTGAATATCGTGCTGTTAATAGGAATTTTATTTGTGGCAGCTTTTGCAGGAGATAACACAAATTATGCAATTGGAAATTTCATCGGACATAAAATCTTATCTTCAAAAAGAAAAATAATTAAAAAAGAATACATTGATAGAACACACGAATTCTATGAAAAGCATGGTGGAAAAACAGTTGTAATAGCAAGGTTTATGCCCATTCTAAGAACATTTGCTCCTTTCGTCGCAGGATTAGGAAGCATGACTTACAGGAATTTTGTTGGTTTTAGTTTACTCGGGAATACGTTGTGGATTGGTGGTATAACTCTCATGGGTTATGCATTTGGTTCACATCCGTTTGTTAAAGACAACTTTTCCATGGTGGTGATAGGAATAATAATTTTATCCTTATTGCCGATGGTTTTCGCCATTGTGCGATCCAAATTTTCAAATAATACTGCGAAATAATTTAACTACCTAAAAATTCATCTGCGATATGAAACATTTTGGTTTATTTGGTCACCCTTTAGAACATTCATTCTCTAAGAAGTTTTTTGATGAAAAATTTGCGAGAGAAGGAAGGGAAGACTGTGTTTATGAAAACTACGAATCTACCGACATATATGATCTAAAGAAGATTGTACATGAGAACCCGGATCTGGTTGGCTTGAATGTTACGATCCCCTTTAAGCAAGAAGTGATTCCACTCCTTGATAATCTTGATGATATTTCTCAAAAGATTGGCGCTGTCAATACGATTCGTATTCATCGCCCTGAGCCGGGGAAATTCGAATTACATGGTTTTAATACTGATGCCTGGGGATTTGAATTAGCTTTAAGACCTATCCTACGTCCTCATCATCGTCGTGGTCTGATATTAGGGACGGGTGGATCGGCAAAGGCGATCAGTTTTGTATTTCGTAAATTGAATATTGAACACTTCTTTGTTACCCGTGAAGATTCCCGTTTCCATTATACTTATGCTGATCTGAACCAGAATACTATGAAAGCTTTTCAGATCATTGTAAATACTACACCTCTTGGAATGTTTCCTGATGTAGAAACGTTCCCTAATATCCCTTATGAATTTCTCACTCATAAGAATTTGTGTTTCGACCTCACGTATAATCCTCCACAAACTCGTTTTCTTGAGAAGTCGAAAGAATCAGGTGCCTTTATTCATAATGGATTTCGTATGCTCAGATTACAAGCAGAAAAATCCTGGGAGATTTGGAATACGCCGATTTACGTTTAGCCAAAATTAAATCTGAAAAGCCGGAGGAAATATTTTCTTCCGGCTTTATTATTGTTGATAGAAGCTATTAGCTATTTATATTTCTTATTTTTAAGACGTAAATGGATTAGCCATGCCTTTTGTTATCGAATCAGAATTTAAGCCTACCGGAGATCAACCGGAGGCCATACGGCAGCTTGCTGAAGGCATTATGCGTGGAGATCATGCACAAACTTTACTAGGTGTTACCGGTTCGGGAAAGACCTTTACCGTTGCCAACGTAATTGAGAAAATTCAAAAACCTACGCTCGTATTAAGCCATAATAAGACTTTGGCTGCGCAGTTGTATGGTGAATTCAAACAATTCTTTCCCAAAAATAAGGTTGAATACTTTGTTTCATACTATGATTACTATCAACCGGAGGCTTTTATACCCACAACCAACACCTATATCGAAAAAGACCTTGCCATAAATGACGAAATAGAAAAGCTTAGATTAAGTACTACCACTTCCCTCCTTTCCGGACAACAGGATGTGTTGGTAGTGAGTTCTGTTTCTTGTATATATGGCATTGGTAATCCCAGCGATCTGAAGAGTAATACTATTCATATTAAGGTAGGACAAAAAATTTCCCGAAATACCTTCCTGCATAAATTAGTAACTTCCCTCTATTCAAGATCGGATGTGGACTTTTCAAGAGGAAAGTTCAGAGTACGCGGCGAGACAGTAGACATTTTCATTGCTTACGGTGATGTTGCCTACCGCATAAATTTTTTCGGTGATGAAATAGAAGAAATTGCATCCATTGATCCTGTATCAGCAAGAACTTTGGAGCAACATACAGCTGTCACAATTTACCCTGCGAACATTTTTGTTACCAGCCCTGAGAAACAACTCGAAGCTGTCTGGCAGATCGGTGAGGATATGGTAAAGCAGGTTGAGTATCTCAAATCCCTGGGAATGCACCTTGAAGCTAAACGTCTTGAAGACCGTGTAACATATGATCTGGAAATGATTCGGGAGTTGGGTTACTGCTCCGGTATAGAAAACTATTCCAGGTACTTTGACGGCAGGGATCCCGGATACCGTCCTTACTGTTTAATGGATTATTTTCCGGAAGATTTTTTGATGGTCATTGATGAAAGCCACGTTACTATTCCACAGTTACGGGCTATGTATGCAGGAGATAGATCGAGAAAGTTAAATCTTGTTGAATATGGTTTCAGGTTACCTGCAGCTCTCGATAACAGACCATTAAAGTTTGAAGAGTTTGAAAGTATTCAGAAACAAATAATTTACGTGAGTGCCACACCGGCTGAATATGAATTGCAACAAAGTGGTGGTGTGCTTGTGGAACAGGTCATCAGACCGACCGGCCTCCTGGATCCGGTCATAGAAATGCGTCCGAGTATAAATCAGGTCGATGACCTTTTGGATGAAATAAATAAAACTGTTCAAAAGAATGAACGTGTGCTTGTTACGACTCTTACAAAGCGGATGGCGGAAGAGTTGAGTAAGTATCTGACAAATTTGAATATTAATTGCAGATACATTCACTCGGAAGTAGATACTCTTGAACGAGTTGAAATATTGAGAGATCTCCGCTTGGGTACATTTGATGTCCTCATTGGAATTAATTTGTTACGCGAAGGTTTAGATCTACCTGAAGTATCATTGGTGGCTATCCTTGATGCTGATAAGGAAGGTTTTCTGAGAAGCAACCGGTCTTTGACTCAAACGGCAGGAAGAGCAGCCAGAAATTTAAATGGTAGGGTTATCTTTTATGCGGATAAAATGACAGAAAGCATGCGGCTAACGATGGATGAAACCACTCGTCGAAGAGAAAAACAACTGTTGTATAATGAAAAGCACGGCATAACTCCGAAACAGATCGTGAAATCAAAAGAAAGCATAATAGGGCAGACAAAAGTTGCTGACTCCCGTTTAATGGCGGAGATGGCCTATGTTGAATCGGGGATTTTGAGTGTAGCTGCTGATCCGGTTGTTCAGTACATGAAGAGTGATGAGATTAAGAAACTG
>Ga0116142_10002814_pt1 | contig 18213 bp, 18 predicted proteins | sample AD_UKC033_MetaG_FD_89785 | JGI IMG/M metagenome (GOLD analysis project Ga0116142, IMG submission 89785) | Active sludge microbial communities of municipal wastewater-treating anaerobic digesters from USA - AD_UKC033_MetaG | ecosystem: Engineered > Bioreactor > Anaerobic > Digestate | place: USA... | reverse complement strand
CGGCCGGACGTCAATCGCGCCTGCGCAGCTCAGCGGCCGAACCGGGGCATCGCCTTCAGTGGCAGGGCGGCGAACTCGAAGCGGCCTTCGGCCTGCGGCAGGGTCTGGCCGACCAGTTTCTTCGCCATCTTCGCCGCGGGCACGTTTGCGGCGCGGAACGTGCCGGCAAGCGCATAGCTGCCGTCGGCATTCTTCTCGAAACGCTCGATCGTCACCTGCGGCGGGGCATCCTTCGTGGTTGCAAAGCTATCGAACATCGACCTTGGATCGGGCCGATAGCTCAGCGAGACATCGGTCAGGCCCAGGCTGGCATCGTCGAAGCTCAGGCCGATCTCCAGCGCGCCGCCGTCGGCGGCCTTGCCGTTCAGCGAGACCTGCAGCGAACCGATCATCTCCAGATGCTGCACCTGCGAATCATGAAGTGACTTGCCGGCCATTCCCGCCACGACACCGCGCACGGTATCGGCATCGACCTTTTGCCCGGTGCCCGAAGTTGCGAGTGCGCGATTGGCCTCGTCGATGGCCTTGCGGCCTTCACCGCTGGCCAGTCTTTCGTCCATCTGCGCACCGATGTCATCGGCCACCTTGGTTGACAGCGAACGGAACGATTGCGGGCCGCGCCCGACGCTGGCCTCGATCGTGCCCTGCACGCTCTGGCCGGGCTGCAACGCCGTCTCCGGCGGCGGCAGCTTGGCGGCGGCGGCATCCACCGCCTCGCGCATGCCCTGCGCAGGCGAGGACGTCGCAGGCGCGGATTCCTGACCGCCACAGGCAGCCAGACTCAGAAGCACAGGCACAAGAAACGTGATGGTACGCATGGCTCACTCCGCAGCTTGTTCGTCGAGGATCAGTTTCACGCCCGGCTTGATGCCAGCCACCCAACCTTCCCCCTGCACCACCGCACGCACCGCAAAACGATGGCCCTTGAGCTGGCAACGCGGGTGATCGACGAAGTAGCTGCCGGCCGGTTCGTAGTGCCAGCCGGCGCAGCCGGCATCGGCCATGCACAGGGCCTGACAATCGGCGGCGGTCTGCTCGACGGTGAAATCGTGATTGCCTGCCGACTCCTGGCCATCCGGGTTCATGTAGATCCCCGTTTCGGCCTCCAGCGCACGACCGACCATCCAGTCCGCGCCTTCACGCGCGCCGACGGTGGCCGTCGCCTGCCCGGCGATCTGCCCCAGGGCCTGATTGAGTTCGCCGGCGTCGCGGGCCTGGACGTAACGCCCGCCGGTGCGCTCGGCCAGACAGCGCAACTGTTCATCGGCGGCGCTGCCTGGCGCAATGTCGAAACCCACCACATGCGCGCTGAAGTCGATGCCGAGCCGCTCCAGCTCCTCGCCCAGCGCACACGGATCGGCGTTGCAGGTTTCCTCGCCGTCGCTGACCAGGATCACGGTGGCCTTGCGTTCGGTGAACCGCAGGTGTTCGGCGGCCTGGCGCACGGCGGCGGAGATCGGTGTCATGCCCACGGGATTGAGGGCGTTGACCTTTCGGGCGATGGCCTCGGCACCCGCTGTCCCTGGCTCGATCAACAGCTCGATGTCCTGGCAATCGCCCTTGCGCCGGTGACCATAGGCCATCAAACCCAGGTCGCCGCCTTTCCAACCATCGAGCATCGTGCCCACGGCCTCGCGCGCGATGGCGATTTTCGACTTCCCTCCGATCTGGCCCCACATCGAGCCTGAGGCATCGAGCACAAGGATGGCCTTGCTGTCGTCAGGGGTCTGCGCATGGGCCGGAACACCGCTCGCCAGCGCGAACATGGACAGGAAAAGCACGGTACGCATCGAAGATCCTCCGGAAAAGTCGCAGGTTGGCGACCGGACCCAGAGGAATACCGGAACCGTGGACAGATCCGGACATCGTCCGCGGCGCCCCGCCTGATTCCGGTTCGAGCCGCCACCGTCACGTATTACAGGCACCCAGGATCGGCGTATCCGCGGACAAAGGGCGCCCGGCATGGTCGCCCGCAGCCGGCGCCGGTCGCCGGGAGGGCATCATGTCCTGCATCGCGGTACGTACCCCTGCGTGGTGGTCCGCCCCGTTGCTGCTGGCGTTGTGCGGCGGCGCGGACGCAGTCGACGAATATCGACTCGATGACGGCGTCAAGGAAGCCGGCATCGGCCTGCACCCGCCCAACAGCTACTCCTTCGCTTGGCTCAATCGCTTCGTGATCCGGCCCGGTCACGAAACCATCCACGCGGTCAACCTCGCCTTCGGCGGCAGCTTCGCAGCCAACAACATCCCCAACGGCACGCCGCTGGCGGTATACATCTGGTACGACTCGAACCAGGACGGCATCCCCGACCACGACGTGGTCGTGGCCTCGGGATCCGGCACGGTGACCGGCACGGGTAGCAACCTGCTCACCAGCTATGCCTTGTCCCAGGCGGTGACACTCCAGGCCGGCGACATCATTTTTGCCGGCGCGATCATCACCTATACGGGCAACCCGCAGGTGGCGAGCATCGATACGGATGGCACCGATGACATCAACCCGTATCCGCCCAACGACCACAGCTTCATTGCCTCCAACTGGGCAAGCGCTCCGGGGACAGTGACACCGGTCGATCCCGCCCATCTGGCTTGGGCCAACCAGCCCGTGGCCAGCGTGCGCAACGCGCTGTACGGCGGCAACAGCGACGGCACCTGGATGATCCGCCTCAATGCGTCCGCCGCTGGCGCACCATTGCCGGTTGTTGTGCCGAGCGCGATCGACATGGGCAACATCGACATCGGGACCAGCTCGACAGCAACGATCAACCTCAGCAATGCAGGTACTGCGGCGTGGCAGGTCCTGACCTACGTACCCACCCCCAATCCGATGCCGGCAGTATTCACGATCTTTCCGGGCACCTGCGGCGTGCCACCGTTCCAGATCGCGCCCGGCAGCAACTGCGACATCGACGTCGTATTCAAGGCGACAAGCCATGGTCTGCACGCGGCCTCGGTGGAGATCGCCGGCAACACGCCGCCGGGCAGCGCCACGTTCCTGTTGCGAGGCATTGGCAGCCTGTTCGCGTCAGGCTTCGAATAGGCCGGCATTCGCGTAGGCGCGGTTTCGCGCACGCGCCCGACGCGATCGACCGGACCAGGCGGACTCGCTCCGCCGAGCGACCGACCTGGCGCCGATCGCGGGCAAGCAGCACCCCACTCCTCACTCGACGCCCGTTCCGGGTTCCGACACGACAGCCCCGCCGGCACGCTTGTTGCTTGGGTTTCTCATCGCTTTTGCTGAATGGGACGAGCCAAAACCTGCGCAAACGTGCCGCGGTTCAGGCTCCGTTTGTGACGCAGGCCTGAGACTGTTAAGCGCTTGTTATGTGACGCTTGCGCGACTATCCTTTGCGCAAGATGAGGTTTGTTTCGCAACCTCTTGCAGGAATTGAGGAAATGTCTGCCCAACTGGTATGGATCATGCTCTGTTGCCTGGCCGGTCTCGGTCTGGCTTCGGTGCGTCGCATCCCGGAGGGCAAGGTCTACTCGCTGCGTCGCTTGGGCGGACAGACGCGCATCGTCGGCGCCGGCACGCACTTCCTCGTGCCGCTGATCGAGCGCGTCGTCCACGAGATCAGCCTGACCGGCAGCGCGCTCGCCTTCGATGGCACCGACGCCGCGGGCGAGGGCTATCGCGGCGCGCTGTACTTCCAGGTGCTCGACCCGGAACGCGCCGACCGCATCATCGAAACCGTCGATACCCTGCTGCGCGAATGCGCGGCGAACCGGCTCGCCGGCGCCGGCGTGCCGGCCGATGCCGCGCAGCGTCGCGACTGGCTCAAGCGGGCACTCAACGAGGACGTCCGCGAGCGCGGCCTGCTGGTGACGCGCGTCGAACTCCAGCACGTCGAACCGGCAGTGACACCCAAAGGATATGTCTGATTCCGTTCTCCCAAAGGTGTCACCGCCTTGCGCTGAAATCGCGCTCAAAACATGAAGTTGAGAAGTTCGATCGCAACGGCGAACCGAACACCACTTGCACAGAACCTCAACTTTGAAGTTGATCCTCAGTCAGGATAGGTACGGTGGGGGATGGCTGGTCCATCCGAGCATCGAGTGGCAGGCCCTCCGCGGGCCTGCGTGGCTGGATTTAAGCAGTCCGGGCGCCGATACTTGGCGCCCTTTTCGTTTCCGGGTCCGGCCATGTCCGAGCGCGAAGCGCTGCGGAAGCGGCTCGGTGCGGGCGTCGCGGCGCTTTCGCTCGAGCTGACCGAGTCGACGATCGAGCGCCTGCTCGATTACGTCGATCTGCTCGTGCGCTGGAACGCGGCCTACAACCTGACTGCGGTGCGCGATCCGGCCGAGATGGTCACGCGCCACCTGCTCGATTCGCTGGCCGTTTTGCCGTACGTCGATGGCGCGACTCTCGCCGACCTCGGCAGCGGCGCGGGCCTGCCCGGCATCCCGCTGGCCCTGGCGCGGCGTTTCGAGGCAGTGTTGCTGGTCGACTCGAACGGCAAGAAGGCTCGCTTCCTGCGCGAAGCGGTACGCCAGCTCGGCCTCGCCGAGGCCAGCGTCGCCGAGTCGCGTGTCGAGGCCGTGCAGGGACGATTCGATTGCATCACCGCGCGCGCGTTCGCCACACTGGCCGACATGCTCGCCCTCGGCGGCCATCTGCTCGCTCCCGGCGGGCGCTGGCTGGCGCTGAAGGGCCGTCATCCGCAGGATGAACTCGACGCGCTGCCACCCGGCTTCGAGGTCGAATCCGTGCGGCGCATCGAGGTGCCCGGACTGGACGCCGAGCGCCATCTCGTCACAATCCGCCGCAGCGACCGCGCGGCGGACGCAGGATCAAGCTCATGACGCGCATCATCGCGATCACCAACCAGAAGGGCGGCGTCGGCAAGACCACCACCGCCGTCAACCTCGCCGCCGCGCTCGCCGAGACGCGTCGCAAGGTGCTGCTGGTCGACCTCGACCCGCAGGGCAACGCGACCATGGCAGCCGGCGTCGACAAGCGCGAGGCCAAGCCGAATGGCTGCGACGTGCTGCTCGAGGAAGTGCCGATCGAACAGGCCATCGTCACCACCGAGGCCGGCTTCGACCTGCTGCCCGGCAACGGCGACCTGACCGCCGCCGAGATCAAGCTGATGGATGCGCTCGCCCGCGAGCAGCGCCTAAAGGAACAACTCGCGCGCGTCGCCGAGCGCTACCACGTGATCCTGATCGACTGTCCGCCGTCGCTGCACCTGCTCACGCTCAACGCGCTGACCGCGGCCGACGGCGTGCTGATTCCCGTGCAATGCGAATACTTTGCGCTGGAAGGGTTGTCGAGCCTGCTCGACACGATCAAGGCCGTGCGCAAGCGACTCAATCCCGGTCTCGAAGTCGATGGCCTGCTGCGCACGATGTACGACGTGCGCAACAACCTCGGCAACGAAGTCTCCGCCCAGCTGGTCAAGCATTTCGGCGACAAGGTGCTGCGCTCGGTGATCCCACGCAACATCCGCCTCGCCGAAGCGCCGAGCCACGGCAAGCCGATCAACCTCTACGACCGCGAATCGCGCGGCGCGATCGCCTACCTCGGCCTCGCCGGCGAAATGCTGCGCCGAGAACGCGCCCCGGCCACCGCGGCCACCACCCAGGAACACGCATGATGGCGACGAAGAAGCGCGGACTCGGACTTGGTCGCGGACTCGACGTCCTGCTCGGCGCGCAGGAACCGGAAACCAGCGGCGACGCGAAGGCCGGCGAAGGCGAGCTGCAGCAGCTCGCGATCACCTCGATCGCGCCGGGCAAGTACCAGCCGCGCCGCACGTTCGACGAAGGCAAGCTCGACGAACTGGCCGCCTCGATCCGCACCCAGGGCGTCATCGAGCCGGTCATCGTGCGCGCGCTCGGCCGTGGCCGCCACGAACTGATCGCCGGCGAGCGCCGCTGGCGCGCCGCGCAACGCGCCGGCCTGACCGAGATTCCCGCCCTCGTGCGCACGATCGACGACCGCACCGCGGTCGCCATCGCTCTGATCGAGAACATCCAGCGCGAGGACCTGTCCGCGCTCGAGGAAGCACAGTCGCTGGCGCGCCTGATCGAGGAATTCAAGCTGACCCACCAGCAGATCGCCGATGCGATCGGCCGCTCGCGCGCGAGCGTGTCGAACCTGCTGCGCCTGCTCGAACTGCCGGCCGAGATCCGCAGCCTGCTCGACGAGCGCAAGCTCGACATGGGCCATGCACGCGCCCTGCTCTCGCTCGCCGCGCCGCGCGCGGTCGCGCTTGCGCGCGAGACCGTGGCGAAGGACTGGAGCGTGCGCGAACTGGAGGACGCCGTCCGTCGTGCGGGTACGCCGACGAAAAAGGCCACGCCGGCCAAGGCCCGTGCCGACGCAAACATCAGCGCACTGGAGTCCTCGCTGTCGGAGAGGCTCGGCACGCGCGTCGCCATCAGCCACGGCCGCAACGGCCGCGGCAAGCTGGTCATCCACTACCACAGCCTCGACGAGCTTGACGGCATCCTCGAAAAGATCCGCTGACGCACCTTGCGCTGCAAGCACCACCATGCCTGAACTGAGCGTCGTCGTCCCCGTCTTCAACGAGAGCGGCAATGTCGACGCCCTGCTCGACGAGATCGCCGCCGCCCTGCGCGGACGCTTCGACTTCGAGGCCATCTTCGTCGACGATGCCAGCCGCGACGACACCCTCGCCGTGTTGCGCGCGGCCAAGGCGCGCATGCCCGAACTGCGCGTGATCCACCACGCCACGCAAAGCGGCCAGAGCACGGCGATCCGCACCGGCGTCAAGGCCGCGCGTGCGGCTTGGATCGCCACCCTCGACGGCGACGGCCAGAACGATCCGGCCGATATCCCGAAACTCGTCGCCATGCGCGACGCCGCGCCGGCCGAGGTGCGCCTGTTCGCCGGCTGGCGCGTCGAGCGCAGGGACTCCGGCAGCAAACGCCGGGCCTCGAAATGGGCCAACGCGATCCGCTCGCGCCTGCTGCGCGACGACACCCCCGACAGCGGCTGCGGCATCAAGTTGTTCGAGCGCGCGGTCTTCCTCGACCTGCCGTACTTCGACCACATGCACCGCTACCTGCCGGCTCTGATGCAGCGCGCCGGCTGGCAAGTGAGAAGCGTGCCGGTCAACCATCGCCCGCGCGGTGCCGGGGTGTCGAAATACAATAACCTCGATCGTGCCCTGGTCGGCATCGCCGACCTGCGCGGCGTGGCCTGGCTGATCCGGCGCTCGAAGCGCACGGCCAGCGAGGAGGTCTGAGCCCGGTCTGGGCCGGATTTGCTTGCGGGAATTCGCCGATTCCGCTATAAAGCGCGGCTCGCCTTGGCTCCACTGTCCCTTTCGGGACCGGCAGATCGCGCTACGCGGTTCGTCCTGCCGTCGTCCTGGGCGCTCCAGCACCGCGTGGCGCATCGTCGCCGCTGGGCCGCGTCCGACCTGGCCAAGGTCGGTTACCAGATCAGTCGAGGTTCGCATGTCCAAGGTCTGCCAGGTCACCGGCAAGAGTTTCCAGTCCGGCAACAATGTTTCCCACGCCAACAACAAGACGCGGCGCCGCTGGCTGCCGAACCTCCACGACCGCCGCTTCTGGGTGGCCAGCGAGAACCGCTGGATCAAGCTGCGCGTGTCGAGCCACGGCCTGCGCACCATCGACAAGAAGGGCATCGACGTCGTCGTTGCCGAGCTGCGTGCGCGCGGCGAGAAGATCTGAGGAGTAACGAACCATGGCATCCAAGCGCGACAAGATCCGTCTCGTGTCCTCGGCCGGCACCGGCCATTTCTACACGACCGACAAGAACAAGAAGACCACGCCCGAAAAGATGGAGATCAAGAAGTACGATCCCGTCGTGCGCAAGCACGTGGCCTACAAGGAAGCGAAGATCAAGTGAAACATCGGCCCGCACGCGCAGCGCGCGGCACGTCGATGCTTCACCCCGGCGCAGGCCTGGGTCCAGCTCCTTCAAGGAACCCGCCGCAAGGCGGGTTTTTTGTTGCCTCCCATTTCCGAACCGCAGGAGCCGCTTCAGGGGCGATGTTTTTCAGCGCCTTCGCCTATCACCCTCAAACGGGCTCCTGCGATGTGGGAAACGCCTTCAGGCGGGATGCCGTTTCCTTGCGGCCTTGTACAGACAAAGCATCACGGCCAAAGCCGTTTCCTACATTTCCTGCGAGCCGCGCGTCCAACAAAAAACCCGCCTTCCGGCGGGTTTTTCGTCTATCCAATCGCGAAGCTGGCGATCAGGCCGCCGCGCTGCTCAACCGATATCCCTTCAACCGCGCCGCGAAATCCTGCAGGGCACGGATGCCGGACCGCTCGGCCTCATGGCACCACTGGCGCAGGGCTTCGAGCATGGCTTCTCCGTTGCGGTTCTCGAGCATCTCATGCAGGCGGTGGCGGTATTCCATGACCGTCTTCACGGTCGGCGCCTGGCTGATCCAATGACCCATGCGCTCGCGTGCGTCTGAATCGAGCCAGCGACCGCCACTGCCGAGTGCCTTGCGCAGCTTGCGCGGCATCGCCTTGAGGCTGGCGCCGGCGCGTGCGGCGTCTTCCTGCAGGGCCGGCACGATGACCCCGCGGAAGTAGTCGCTCATGACGTGGAACTTGTGCGCGAGCACGGCCCTGATCGTGTCGCTGTCCGGAATCGGCACGTTCGCGCGCACGTCGAGCGTCGGCGCGACGCGCAACACCTTGGCCAGGCGCAGGAACGCGAAGAATCGGATCGCTGCCCAGCCGATGTCGAACTCGAAGCGGCGCAGGGCGAACTTGGCCGAGCTCGGGAAGGCATGATGATTGTTGTGCAGTTCCTCGCCACCAATGAAGACGCCCCACGGTGACAGGTTGGTAGAGGTGTCGGCGCTCTCGAAGTTGCGATAGCCCCACCAGTGGCCAAGGCCATTGACGACGCCGGCGGCCCAGAACGGGATCCACACCATCTGCAGGGCCCAGATCGCCACACCAACGGCTCCGAACAGGAAGAAGTTGATCAGCAGCAGCAGGGTCGGGCCCATCGACGGCATGCGCGCGTAGACGTTGCGCTCGATCCAGTCGTCCGGCGTGCCGCGGCCGTACTTTTCGATCTCATCCATGTCACGCGCAGCGATGCGGTAAAGGTCGACACCCTCCCACAGCACCTTGTCGATGCCGTGGATCATCGGGCTGTGCGGATCGTCCGCGGTCTCGCACTTCGCGTGGTGCTTGCGGTGGACGGCGACCCACTGCTTGGTGACCATCGCCGTGCTGAGCCATGACCACAGGCGGAACGCATGCGCCAGGACCGGATGGAAATCGACACCACGGTGGGTCTGGCTGCGATGCAGGTAAAGGGTGACGGTGAAGATGGTCAACTGGGTGACGACGAGGAAATAGGCAATCCAGACGCCCCAGGAAGCGTCGGTGAACCACCCGCGCGCAACGAAGGAAATCAGTGAATCAGGCATGGGCGGAACACGGGTGGTGGACGTCGGCGGACTATACGCCCCACGACGTTACCCTGACCACCACGACCCCGGCCCGCGACATCACGTCCGCCGGCCGTGCGCGGAAGTACGGCGGCTTGCCCTGCCCGCGCCAAGCCGGAACAATCCCCGCGATGACCCACCGCGTCCCCGCCCTCGAGCTCCAGGCCGTGAGTCGCCGCCTCGGCGGCCGCACGATCGTCGATGGCATCGACCTCAGCGTCGCGCGGGGTTCGGTGCTCGGCCTGCTCGGCGTCAACGGCGCCGGCAAGTCGACCACGCTGCGCATGATCGCCGGCCTGCTAGCGCCGAGCAGCGGCACGGTGCGCGTCGACGGCATCGAACTCGGCGAACGCGGCGGCCGCGCGCGACGTGCGATCGGCTATCTGCCCGAGGAGCCGCCGCTGTATGCCGAACTGACCGTCAGCGAGTACCTCTCCTTCTGCGCGCGCCTGCACGGCATTGCCGCGGCCCGCGTCGGCGCCGCCGTGGAGCGCGCGATCGAACACTGCGGACTCGGCGAGATGCGTCGACGCCTATGCGGCTTGCTGTCGAAGGGCTATCGGCAGCGCACCGGCATCGCCCAGGCGATCATCCACGAACCGGCCCTGGTCGTGCTCGACGAGCCGGCCGCCGGCCTCGACCCGATACAGGCGCTGCGCCTGCGCGAACTCGTGCGTGGGCTCGGCGCAGCGCACGCGGTGGTGCTGTCGACGCACGTGCTGTCCGACGTGCTCGCCTGCTGCGGCGAAGTGGCGATCCTGCATCGTGGCCGCCTGCGCCATACCGGCACGCTGGCCAGCCTGGATGGCAACCCATGGCTGCACGTGCGTACCGAACAGGCGATCGGTCGCGAGGAATGGCAGGCGCTCGATCTCGTCGCCGAAGCACAGGCGCTCGACGGCACGAGTGCGCGCGTGCGTCTGCGCGAGGGCAGTGGTGCGGGCGCGCTCGCGGCTGCGGTCGGCGCGCTTGGTTGGGGCCTGGTCGAGTTGCGCCCCGAACATGGCGCGCTCGAGAACCTGTTCGTCGCCATCGCCGCGGAGGATGATGCGGCAGGCAAGGCCGCATGAGCACGATCGGCCTGATCGCGCGCAATGACCTGCGCCGCCAGTTCGTGCAACCGCTGGCCTGGGGGCTGCTCGCGCTCGTCTGTGCGTTGTTCGCCTGGCAATTCCTCGTCGCCGTGGATGCCTTCCTGCAGGCGATGCCGAAACTCGCCACCCTGGCGAACGCACCCGGCGTGACCGACCTCGTCGCCCTGCCGTTGCTGCGCAATGCCTCGGCGGTGCTGCTCTTCGTCGTCCCGCTGCTGACCATGCAGAGCCTGGTCGGCGAACGCCGCGCGCAGACGCTGCCGCTGCTGCTCGCCGCCGATGCAGGCAGCCTGCGCATCGTGCTCGGCAAGTTCCTTGGCGCGTTCGTCGTGGTCGCGCTAGTGGTCGCGCTGGCCGTGGCCATGCCGCTGTCGCTGGCCGCCGGCACGACGCTCGACTGCGGGCGCCTGTTCACCGCCGCCATCGGCATTCTGCTGTTCGCCGGCACTCTGACCGCGATCGGCATCGCCTGTTCGGCCTGGACCGCGCATCCAGCACTGGCCGCCGCGGCCACCCTGGTCATCGGCAGCGTGTTGGTCATGCTTGATGTCGGGGCGCGCCTGCGCGCGGTCGACCATGCGCTGATCAACTGGCTGGCGATGTCGAGCCATCTCGAACCGTTCCTGCGCGGCGTGCTCGACAGCAGCGCGGTGGTCTACTTCGTCGTCATCTCGACGCTCGCGCTGCTGCTCGCCGCGCGCCGTCTCGATACGTTGCGCTCGCGAGGCTGACCGTGCGCGAACGCCTCGACAACCTGCTCTACGCCCTGTTGCTGGTCGCGCTCGTCCTGCTGATCGGTTTTCTCGGCACGCGCTACCGCTTCACGCACGACTTCAGCCACGGCCAGCGCGCGAGCCTCGATCGTGCCTCGGTCGCCCTGCTGAAACGCCTCGATGGTCCGGTCGAGATCGTCTCGTGGGCACGCGCGGGAGGCGAACTGCGGGCCGCGATTCGCGCCTTCGTCGAGCGCTACCGCGAGATCAAGCCCGACATCGTGCTGCGCTTCGTCGACCCCGATGCCGACCCGAACGCGGCCCGTGAAGCCGGCATCCGCATCGACGGGGAAATCGACGTTCATTTCGGCGCGCGCAGCGAGCGGCTGCGCCAGCTCGACGAGGCGACCCTCAGCAGCGCCTTGCTGCGTCTCTCGCGTGCCGGCGAGCGCATCGTCGCCTTTCTCGAGGGCGAAGGTGAACGCCGCATCGATGGTCAGGCCAATGCCGACCTGGGCGAGTTCGGCAAACTTCTCGAAACTCGTGGCGTGCGCACGGTCAATCTCGCCCTGGCGACGACGCCGCGCATCGCCGACAACGTCGACCTCGTCGTCGTCGCCAATCCGCGCGTGGCCTTCGCCGATGCGGCCGTGAAGGAACTGGTCGACCATGTCGAGCGCGGCGGTCATCTGCTGTGGTTCCTCGAACCCGGTGAAGCGGTGGGCCTCGATGCGCTGGCTGCCGCACTGTCGCTGCGCATCCTGCCCGGCATCGTCGTCGATGGCGGCGGCCAGCAGTTCGGCATCGAAGACCCTAGCTTCGTCGCCATCAACCGCCATCCGCCACAAGCGATCACTGAAGGCTTCGACCTTGCCATCCTGCTGCCGCAGCCGGTCGCACTCGCCGCGCTGGTGCCGGCGCGCTGGAAATTCGAGCCGCTGGTGCGGAGTTCGGCGCAATCCTGGAACGAGACCGGGCACATCCCGAAGGCCGGCGAGCCCGAGGGCCAGGTGCGCTACGACGGCACCGATGGCGAGATCGCCGGCCCACTCGACCTCGCCTTCGCGCTGACCCGGCTTTCACCGAGGCCGGGCGCGCGCGAGCAGCGCGTGGTCGTGATCGGCGACGGCGATTTCCTCTCGAACAGCTTCCTCGCCAACGGCGGCAACCGCGAGTTCGGCACGCGCGTGTTCGACTGGCTGCTCGCCGACGATGGTCTCGTCGAGGTCGGCGACCATGCCGCGCCAGACCGCACGCTCGTGCTCGGTGACGGCCTGCTCACGCTGATCAGCTTTGGCTTCCTCATCGGCCTGCCCGCGTTGCTTGCCGGCACCGGCCTCGTCATCTGGCACCGCAGGCGGCGACGCTGATGCGCCGGACCGCGCGCATCAACCTTACCCTCGCCGTGATCGCTGCTTTGCTCGGCGCGCTGGTCTGGTGGCAGGTACACAATGAGATGTCCGCACTCGAACCGCCATTGAGTGCACTCGACACGAGCACGGTGACGAGTCTGCGCGTTGGTTGCGCGGGTTGTGTCGAACGTCGCTTCGGGCGCGGTCCGGACGGCTGGCGCATGCATTCGCCGTATGCGCTCGACGCCGATCCGGCCGCCATCGCCCGCCTGCTCGCGATCGCCGCCGCGCCGGTGCGCCTGCGCGAACCGGCCGAAGGCCACGACCTCGCCAGACTCGGCCTCGATCCACCCCAGATGACGCTCGAACTCGATGCGAAGCGCATCGAAATCGGTACCACCGATGCCCTGCGCGGCGACCGCTACGTGCGCGACGGCACGCATATCGCGCGCGTGCCGGACCGATTCAGCCCGTTTCTGTTGGCCGCGCCCGAAAGCGAGCTCGATCGCCGCCTCGTGCCGCGCGGCGCGACGATCACGGCCCTGCGCATCGACGACGCGGATGCCTCAGCCAGACTCGCCGCATGGCATGCCATGCCGGTCAGCCGGATCACCCCTGCCGGTGGCGAGGACGAGAGTGCGACGGCACACATGATCCGGGCCACGCTCGCCGATGGTGAAACGATCACCTGGCGGCTCGTGCGCAGCGGCGATGCCTGGATCGCGCGGCGCGCGTCACCCGCGCTCGACTACCATCTCGATGCGAGCGCTGTCGCCGCGCTCTTCGACACCGGGGCGACGCCCTGATGCCGGAGCTGCCCGAAGTCGAAACCACGCGCAACGGCATCGCCCCGTACCTGGTCGGGCGGCGCGTGCAGGCACTGGTGATCCGCCAGCCGCACCTGCGCTGGCCGATCGATGCCGAACTCGTCGCACGCTTGCCGGGCCAGCGCATCGAAGCCGTCGAGCGCCGCGCCAAGTATCTGCTCGTGCACACCGCGGTCGGCAGCGCGATAGCCCACCTCGGCATGTCGGGCAGCCTGCGCGTGCTTGCGTCGGATGTCGCGGTCGGCAAGCACGACCACTACGACTGGCGGCTCGGTTCGGGACGCATCCTGCGCTACACCGATCCGCGCCGTTTCGGCTGCCTGCTTTGGCAGAGCACGGGCACCACCCACGAGCTGCTCGCCGACCTCGGTCCAGAGCCCCTGTCGGACGCCTTCGATGGCGATCACCTCTGGAGGTTGTCGCGCGGGCGCAAGGCGGCCGTGAAGACCTTCATCATGGACCAGGGCGTCGTTGTCGGCGTCGGCAACATCTACGCCGCCGAAGCGCTGTTCGCCGCGCGCATCCATCCGAATCGCGCGGCAGGGGCGGTCGCGCGCGCGCGTTACGCGCACCTGGCCGATGCGATCAGGCACATCCTCGCCCATGCGATCAGGCGTGGCGGCACCACCCTGCGCGACTTCATCTCGCCCGACGGCGTGCCCGGCTATTTCGAACAGGAATTGTTCGTCTACGGTCGAGCCGGTGAACCCTGCCGCGCCTGCGGCACGCCGGTACGCGCTGTCACGCTGGGCCAACGTTCGACATTCTATTGCCCGCGCTGCCAGCGATGAGGGCGGCGCACAGGGCGCGAAAGAAAGACCGCAGGAGCCGGTTCACGGGCGATCGGGTGGCGGAAAAGCATCGCGCCCGAAGGCGCTCCTGCAGAAAGGAATGCCGCCGGAGCGCGCCCCCGGATCGAGTCCGGGGCAGGCTCTGCGCGCGCTCCTCGATGCTCACAACGGCAACACCGGCTGCTGCAACTCGATGCGGCCTTCGCCGGCGACGATCTTCTTGTACTCGGCGCGGCTGACTGAAACGTAGCGCTCGTTGCCTCCGATCTCGACCTGTGGACCATCGGTGACGGCGCGGCCGTGTTCGTCGACGCGCACGACCATCGTCGCTTTGCTGCCGCTGTGGCAGATCGTCTTGATCTCGTCGAGGTGGTCGGCCCAGGCGAGCAGATACTGGCTGCCCTCGAACAGCTCGCCACGGAAGTCCGTACGCAGGCCATAAGCCAGAACCGGGATGCGCCGGCGGTCGACCACGTCGGTGAGTTGCCAGACCTGGGCCTTGCAGAGGAACTGCGCCTCGTCGACCAGGACGCAGTCGAGCGCACCGCGCGCGGCGATGTCGGCGTCGACGATCGCGAGCAGGTCGTCATCGCGCTCGAAGGCGCGTGCGTTGGCACGCAAGCCGATGCGCGAGGCGACCACGCCCTCGCCGGCGCGATGGTCCAGGCGCGGCGTCAGGATCAGCGTGCGCATGCCACGCTCGTGGTAGTTGTACGCGCTCTGCAGCAACGTCGTGGTCTTTCCGGCGTTCATCGCCGAATAGTAGAAATAGAGCTTGGCCATGGGGGAGCACGGGTTGGGGGCGAGGGCGCGAAAACCGGTCGCCAGGGGATATCATGGAATGCTCGCATATCGCGACCTTGCTTCCGAATCATTCCGGCACGCGCGGCTTACCGGCGGCGCCTCCTTGCACCCCGCTTCCTCCTGCTCATGTTGAACCCCCAACAACGCGCTGCCATCGACTACTGCGACGGCCCCCTGCTCGTGCTCGCCGGTGCCGGGTCGGGCAAGACGCGGGTGATCACCGAAAAAATCGCGCACCTGGTCAAGCGGCGGAACCTGCCGGCGGCGAAGATCGCCGCGATCACCTTCACCAACAAGGCGGCACGCGAGATGCGCGAGCGCGTTGCTCGGCTGGTCACTGCGGCCACGGCCGAGGAGCTGACTGTCTGCACCTTCCATGCGCTGGGGCTCAAGTTCCTGCAGATCGAACACGCGCGTGCGGGACTGCGTCGCGGCTTTTCCGTGCTCGATGCCGATGACAGCCAGGGCATCATCAAGGACCTCGCACCGAAAGGCATCAAGAACGATGCGTTGTTCGCCCTGCAGTCGCTGCTGTCACGCCTGAAGAACGACGGCCTCACCCCGGAGCAGGCCGGCGAGCGTGCAACGAGCGCGCGCGAACGTGAGGCGGCGGCGATCTATGCTGCGTATCAGCGGCGCCTCGCCGCATTCAACGCGGTCGACTTCGACGATCTCATCCGCCTGCCGCTGGCGATCCTCGAACAGGATGCCGAGGTCCGCGCGATCTGGCAGGAGCGCATCCGCTACCTGTTGCTCGACGAATACCAGGACACCAACTCCGGGCAATACCGGCTGGTGAAGGCCCTGGCCGGTCCGCGCGGCGCGTTCACCGCGGTCGGCGACGATGACCAGAGCATCTATGCCTGGCGCGGCGCCAACCCGGAAAACCTCGCCGAACTCGCGCGCGACTATCCATCGCTCAAGGTCATCAAGCTCGAACAGAACTACCGTTGCGCACGACGTATCCTGCGCGCGGCCAATGCGTTGATCGCCAACAACAGCCACCTGTTCGAGAAGCGCCTGTGGAGCGAAGGCAACGAGGGTCCACCGATCCGTGTACTCGAATGCCGCGACGACGAGCACGAGGCCGAGCGTGTCGCCGCCGAGATCTCCCATCTCGGCGAACGCCACAAGGCGCCGTGGAGCGAATTCGCCGTGCTCTACCGCGGCAACCACCAGTCACGCCCGCTGGAAAAGGCCTTGCGCCTGGCGCGCATTCCGTACCACCTGTCCGGTGGCACCGCCTTCCTCGAACGCGCCGAGGTCAAGGACCTGCTGGCGTATCTGCGCCTGGTCAGCAATCCCGACGACGACGCGGCCTTCCTGCGCATCGTCAATGTGCCGCGCCGTGAGATCGGCGCGACCACGCTCGAGAAACTCGGCGAACTGGCCGGCGCGCGCCACCTCTCGCTGTTCCGCGCCGCGCAGCACGACGGCGTGTTGAACCAGCTCGGTGCGCGCCCCGCCGGCGCCCTGGTCGGTTTCGCCGGTCTCGTCAACGGCATCGTGCAGAAGGCCGAGCGCCTGCCGGCCGCCGAACTCGTCGCTGAATTGATCGAACGCACCGGCTACGCCGCCCACGTCGCCGCGCAGGCCACCGACCCCGCCCTGCGCGAACGCCGGCTTGGCAACCTCGCCGAACTGGCGGAATGGTTCCGCGCCATGCAGAAGGGTGCCGGTATCGGCGACCTCGCCGCCCAGCTTGCCCTGCTCGCGCATGGCGACCGCGACGACGGCGGCAACGCCGTGCGCCTGATGACCCTGCACTCGGCCAAGGGCCTCGAATTCCGCCACGTCTTCATCGTAGGCGCAGAGGACGGCTCGCTGCCGCACGAGGGCAGCCTCGAGGAAGGCCGCCTCGACGAGGAACGCCGGCTCATGTACGTCGGCATCACGCGCGCGAAGGAACACCTCGTCGTGAGTTTTGCGCGGCGCAAGCGCCGCTTCGGCGAGATCCACGCCAACGAACCGAGCCGCTTCCTCGGCGAACTGCCAGCCGCCGACCTGCACTGGTCGGGCCGTGATGCCGAGCAGGACGAAGCCCACCGCAAGGACGTCGCCGCATCGAACCTCGCCAAGCTCGCGGCACTATTCAACGAATGAGGGGCCGTCCTTGATTTCGGCCGGGGCAGGCAGACCGGGGTGCCCTGACTGATCCGGCAACGACGTCAGCGTCGCATGCAGACGCGGCGCGGCGGCGGACAGCGCGCGGACGAGCCGGCGATGCTCAAGTCAGGCAACGCCCGTCGCGCTGGCGCCCGGGTCGGCGCCTCAGTTCCGTTTCAGATGGGCGTCGAGAAAAGCCAGCATCCTGCCGTAGCCCTCGATCTGGTTCTTCTTCTTGGTGAAACCATGGCCCTCGTCGTCGAACACGACGTATTCGACCGGCACGCCGTTCTTCTCCACCGCGGCAACGATGTCGTCGGATTCGGCAAGGATCACGCGCGGATCGTTCTTGCCCTGAAGCACCATCAGCGGCCTGGTGATCCTGTCGGCGTGGAACACCGGCGAAATCTCGATCAGCATGTCGCGCTCGGTCGCCGGATTGCCGATCTCCTGGTAGAGCGCCTCGCGCATGCTTTCCCAGTACGGTGGGATGCTCTCCAGCGTGCGCAGCCAGTTGCTGACGCCGAAGATGTCGACACCGACCTTGAACTCGTCAGGCTGGAAAGCAAGCGCGGCGAGTGTCATGTAACCGCCATAGCTGCCACCCATGATGCCGATACGGTCGGCGTCGACGTAGTCGAGCGTCTGCAGGTACTTCTTCGCCTCGACACAATCCCACAGCGGCTCGCGGCCATGCTTGCGATCGTCGGCGGCGAAGAAGGTCTTGCCGTAGCCCGAGCTGCCGCGGTTGTTGATGCCGAGCACGACGTAGCCGCGATTGGCGAGGTACTGCGCGAGCACGTTGTAGGCGCGCGTGGTCTGGCCACCGGGTCCGCCGTGCACGAGTACCAGCGCCGGAACCTTCGCGGTGGCCGTGGCCTGGTGCGGCTTCCACAAGATGTTCGGAATCTCGAGGCCATCGAAGCTGCGGAAACGCACCACGCTCGAATCGACCAGGTCGGCCGCGTCGAGCTTCGCGCTCAATGATGTGGTCAGGCGCTTCGCCTCAGACTGGCCGAGTTCGAGCGTGTACAGCTCGCTCGGTTGGCGATCGCCGTTGACGTAGAAGGCGATGCGCTGTTCGGAACGCGCGATCACCAGCCCGCGGAT
>Ga0116142_10002810_pt1 | contig 18231 bp, 16 predicted proteins | sample AD_UKC033_MetaG_FD_89785 | JGI IMG/M metagenome (GOLD analysis project Ga0116142, IMG submission 89785) | Active sludge microbial communities of municipal wastewater-treating anaerobic digesters from USA - AD_UKC033_MetaG | ecosystem: Engineered > Bioreactor > Anaerobic > Digestate | place: USA... | reverse complement strand
GCTATGGGCCGACAGTTCCAGCGAGGTGACGGTCCGGAATACCAGGATTTACAATACCGCGAGTTCAGGGATAGTAGGAGTGCATGCCCGGGTCATCGCGGAGAATTGCCTCTTCCATTCCAATGGTGGCCACGGCGTACAGTTTGCCTTTGGGGGCAATTACCGTTTGGAGTATTGCACCCTGGCGAGCTATGACAACGACGCGGAAGCTCTTTCCATGAACAATGCCATACTGAGGGATCCCGAAACCCGGCGGATTGAACTTTTTCCGCTGATTGCGACGGTCCGTAATTGCATCCTCTTTGGTTCGGGCAAGGATGAACTGGACCTGTCTGACCTGACCGATCCGAAAGACCCTTTGTTTTTTCAATACTCCTTCGACCATTGTTATATCAAAGCCGAAGAATTGCTGGCTGAAAAAAATTATCCCAAGTTTTTTGAAAAATGCGCGAGCTGCATCCAGGCTCAATCGAGCGATACGGTCTTCCTGAATGTGGCAAAACTTGATTTCAGGCTGGATACCTTTTCCGTGGTCAATGACAAGGCCCGCCCCCTCGAACATATTCCCTTTGACCTGCTGGGCGTAAAGCGGGATGCCGGCACACCCGATATAGGGTGCTTCGAGCTTCTACAATAAGTTAAACTATTGTTATTTAATTAGTTATATAGTTTAACATCCATTAACATCATATTAAAAGAAGGCAGGAAACAAGGGTTCTATTTTTGCCTGTCCATGAACCTCTCCTTATTGCGCCAGGCATGCTGTATCCTTGTCAGCCTTTTTCTGTTTATCGCATGTAATCAAAGCCGTCACATCATATCCTCTCACGCGGACAAGGACCGTGAATTTTCACAACTCAGGGGGAAAAAAATCGATCAGTTGCTCCTTGCTGCGGGAGGGGTGCTGGGAAAGGCATACCGCCTCGGCAGCGCGGGCCCGAGGGCCTTTGATTGTTCGGGGCTGACCCGTTTTGTATTTGATAAAATCAATATGACCTTGCCGCGAAAAGCCAAGGACCAGGCCGAAACCGGTACAGCCATTCCATTGAAGCTGGTCCGCGAAGGCGATCTTTTGTTTTTCGGGCATCGCCGGGTCCATCATGTCGCCATCGTCAGCAAGGTAAAAAGGGGAAATATTTATATTACCCATGCCACCACCAGCCGCGGGGTAGTCGAGGAGAAACTCGAAGATTCTGAATATTGGTCTTCAAAATTGAAGATGGCCAGGCGAGTGATCATGTAGAATCAATAGTCAGCAGTCAGTAGTCAGTAGTCAATAGTCAATAGTCAGCAGTCAGTAGTCAGCCATCAGCAGTCAGCCATCAGCAGTCAGATCCTGATGCTTTCGGAACTTCCGGGCATCGGTCAGCGGTAAGCCTACTGCTGAAAACTGAGAGCTGGCTGCTGAAAGCTCCAATTCTTTGTATCTTTCGCCGTATTGAAACGATCTACCTTGAAGAGATGATTAATTTAATTTTATTTGGCCCTCCCGGATCTGGCAAAGGCACTCAGGCCCAGCGTTTGGTGGAAAAATACGACATTGCCCATTGGTCCACAGGCGATATGTTCCGTTTTGAATTGAGTAATCATACCGAACTTGGCCAACTGGCCAAATCCTATATGGATAAAGGCCAACTGGTGCCGGATGAAGTGACCATCTCCATGCTGAAAAAGCGGATGGAAAGCGGCAAGGCCACCAATGGCTTTATCCTGGATGGCTTTCCGAGGAATATTGTCCAGGCCCAGGCCCTGGATGCCCTGCTGGAAGAAAAAAACCTGAAGATCACCGCCCTGCTTTCACTGGAAGTCGATGAAGAAGAACTGATCAACCGCTTGCTTAACCGGGGAAAGGTATCGGGCCGGGCGGACGATATCAATGAAGAAATTATCCGCCGGCGGCTCCAGGTCTATAAGGAGGAGACCACCCCGGTGTACAATTATTACGCAGAAAAACAATTGGCCGTACAGGTCAACGGCATGGGCACGATAGACGAAATCTTCGAAGAGTTGTGCCTGCTCATCGACGATCGATATACGACCCAGTTTGTATATTGATACCTGCAGAGCATGGCTGAAGAAAATTTTATTGATTTTGTAAAAATCCAATGCAAGTCTGGTAAAGGAGGCGCGGGCTCCATTCATTTCCACCGGGGCAAATACATCCCCAGGGGAGGGCCTGACGGAGGAGATGGAGGGAAGGGCGGAAATATCATCGTCACCGGCAACAACCAGTTGTGGACCCTTCTTCACCTCAGATATACCAAGCACCTTTTTGCAGGCGACGGCAAGCCCGGGAGCAAAGCCAACCAGACCGGCCATGGCGGGGAGGATATGGAAATCCAGGTCCCGCTCGGAACCGTTGTAAAAAGTGTGGAGACCGGAGAAACCCTGGCCGAGATTACCCACCATGGAGAACAAAAAACCATTCTCGAAGGGGGTAGGGGGGGCAAGGGCAATGCCTTTTTTAAATCCGCCACCCATCAGGCACCCCGCTTTGCCCAGCCCGGTGAACCGGGTGTGGAAGCCTGGTTGTCTTTCGAACTGAAAATCCTGGCCGACGTGGGCCTGGTAGGATTTCCCAATGCCGGGAAATCAACTCTGCTCGCCGCTCTTACCGCGGCCAAACCTAAAATTGCCTCCTATCCCTTCACCACCCTGGTCCCTAATCTCGGGATTGTCCGTTACCGGGATGACAAATCCTTTGTAATGGCTGATATCCCCGGAATCATCGAGGGTGCCCACGAAGGAAGAGGACTGGGCCTGCGATTTCTTCGTCACATAGAAAGAAATGCGGTACTCCTGTTTATTGTCCCTTCAGACAGCGAAAACATCAGCAAGGAATTTAAGATCCTGGTCAATGAACTGAATCAATACAGCCCCGAATTGATGGATAAGCCCCGCCTGCTCGCCATCAGTAAAATGGACCTGGTCCCCGAAGGCCAGTCGGCTTCTATCAAACGAAAAATTCCCAAAGGAGTGCCTTATTGCCTGATCTCCGCCGCCAGCGGGCAGGGACTCGATGAGCTTCGGGATCTGCTGTGGAAGAATATTCAGGGAAGTTAGAAGTTGGGAGCTCGAAGCTCGAGGCTGGAAGCTGGGATGCCGGGGAATAAGCTGTTAAAATGCAGGCCTCAAACCATTCAACCGTTTATCCTTTCGACAATGCCGCCTTTCTCGATATGCCTTCCGCGATCAGGTATTGGGCCAGTATATAGGTCGACATGATCAAAAAACCGGCTGAAGGGACCGGCATGGCAAAACGGTTGATGGCGATCAGGCTGTCCGAAGCAACGAATAGAATGGCCCCGGCCACGCCCAGGTTGGACAACATGAGGTTGCCGCCGGAGGTCCGCCAGCTGTTCCAGGCCATAGTCGTCAGGCAAAGGCCGTAGAGGGCTACCGCGATCAATAAAGGCAGATCCATGGCCTTAAAAAGAGATCCGATAAAAACCAGGTAATAAAGGGCGTAAAGCAGGCTCCATGTGCTGGCAATCCGGATAGTTCCCAACTGGAGAAAAGCCCGGATATAGAAAAGCTGGGCGATTAAAAAGGAACCCAGGCCAAAATAAAAAAAGAGGGGACCCGCGTTTTTCTCCATCATCAGCAGGACATCACCGCCCGTGCTGAACGCAAGGGCCCAGGCTGCCGCAACAAAGGGACCATGAAGCCGGCCGGTGCTTTTGATCAATGCCAGCAAGAGGGAGGGCATCAGCAAGGGTTTCGAATAAAAAACGGCCGGCTCCCAGGCTGCCACCAGGGCCAGGAGATGGAACAGGCTGATGAAATAAAAACTATATAAAAAGGGGGTCCTTCGCACTATTGATTTTTTACCCTTTCGATGGTTTCAGTCGCTTTGGAGGAAAACTCGCTAAAAAGGGGTTTCAGTTTTGAGAATAACAAGCGGGATCTTTCCGGGAGTTTTTCGAGATAATGATAACTGTAACTGGCCTTCTTGGAGGATTCGGGGATGACTTTGACCTGATTGGCAAACCAGACCCCGTAAGAAAACAAAAGCAGAAAGAGAAGGCTTAAGGCCACTCCGCCGACCAGTTGGTTGAAAAAATTGATTTTGACCGCTTTCAGCAGGTCTTCGAACCGATTGCCCATAAACCGGATCAGGAAAATGGTCAATACGAAGGTGAGGGCAAATCCGACCAGGAAAATCAGGGGGCTGTCATTGCCCGAAACTTTTTCAAGGGCCTTGACCAGGTAGGGCGACAGTTTGAGAGCGGCAATCAAACCGATGAACACAGCCACAAAACCAAACAAGGTTTTGACGATCCCCTTGGTAAAACCCAGGTAAAAGCCGTACGCGGCCACCGCGGCAGCCAGGATATCTAAGGTCATGTTCCGCTGGTATTAATTTTTGAAATCAAGCCCAATATTCGTTTGATTCAACCTGCCCGTTTCTTTTTTTCGACCAATGGACCGAAATATATGTTAAAATTATAATATAGGAATAGTTTTTGTAATTTCCCTTATCCATCTTATTTTTAATTGGATGAGAATGGGGCTGCTTATATGGCTAATGGGTTTTTCCCTATCCGGCACAATGCAGGCTGCGGGAAGGCCCGGGACCGGTCCGGTCGATACCCTTCCTGTGGTATTCAGCATTGGCCAATACAGCGATGAAGCGGAAAAACTCAATCTGTCCCATATTTCCCTGATGGAAGTATGCAATGACGAAGTGCTGTTGGCTTACGACAAATGGTTGCATATGCTCGCAGAACTGAATGACGAAGCCGCCGATTTCGGCTTGGACCTTAAGGGCACTAAATTCTGGTTTTCCGTGTATTGGCACCATACCGGCCGTATCAAACATTTTGCCTATTATCCCAAGCCCGGATCAAAACCCATTGATTACAAAGTCTTCGAAGATTTGTTGTCGCATTTCATCGATTCATATACGCTGCCGGTATCTTCCCCGGAGGACTTTTACAACTATGGCAGCGCAGCTTTTCCAATTCCCTCATACCGTAAACCGGTGGCCAGGCAAAACTGATCGCCGGATCTCGATTTGTTTACGCCCTGAAACGCCTGAGGTGTTCAATGCTGACTTCCGAATTGGAGGGGAAGGGTCATCCGGTGGGAGGACGGTACAGTGCTTTTGGATACGAGTGGCCGGCCTGTAAATGCTGATTTATTTTTCTTACATTAGAGTATTGTGCCAAATGTAGTCTGTGTGGATGATCATACCCTCATCCGGGAAGGCCTGCGCACCCTGCTGGATCAGATTGACCATTTCGACTGGATCGCCGAATTTAATCACCCTTCGGCGCTTATGGAGGCCCTCCGGGCCAGGATGCCCGTTGATATCGTACTCATCGATGTTTTTTATAACCGGGAAAACAGGATGCACGACATCGGGCGGATGGCCAGCCAATACCTTGGGATCAAATGGATGATATTGAGTGCCTATGAGTCCCAGGCCCTGGTGCAACAAGCCTTTTCGTTGGGGATCAGCGCTTATTTAAGGAAAGATGTCACCCTGGAAGAGCTCAAACATGCCCTTCAGCGGACCTGGGCAGGCAAAAAGAACCTGAATTACACCGGGGTCTCGGACGGACCTGCCTTTGCTCCCCAGGGAGATACCGAGCCCTTGTCTGTAAGGGAAAAAGAGATCATCGGCCTTATTGTCAAAGGGAGGACCGAGCAGCAAATTGCCGAATCTTTGTTCATCAGTAAACATACCGTTCATACCCACAGGAAAAACATCCTTAAAAAACTCGGGCTTCATTCCAATGCGGATATTCTAAAATATTTCATCGAAAACAACCTAGGCTGATACCGGAATGCTGAACTGGTGAATCATGCCCCCGTTCCGCCCCGGAAGGGCAATGAACCATCCGTTGAGTAAAGTAGCCCGCGAACGGATACTGGACAATCCCATCCCTCCGGATTCGGCCATGGCCTTTTCAAGATCATAAGGCATCCCGTTGTCTTCCAATTCAAGCTTGTAATGGTCCTGGTCAAGGTGAAGCCGGACACGGATTTGGGAAGCGCTTGCGTATTTCACGATGTTGTTGAACAATTCCTTTGCCGTCTGATAGATATTTTGTTTTACAATGGGGCTCAGGCTGGTATTGATATCCGGCGCAAAATGCAATTCGATATCCAGGGTTGCATCCGTGAGCTCGATCCGATAGACCAATTCTTCCAGGGCTTTGGTTAACTCCTGGTGCTGCAGGGACAGGGGAGCCAGATTATGGGAAATCCCCCTCACCTCCTTGGCCGCATCACCCACGGAACCCAGCAGACCGTTCAACAGCCCTTTACCGCGGCCCGGACCGACGTACTGATCCAGTAAGGACAAATTCATGCGGATATGGGCCAGCGACATGCCCAGGCCGTCGTGCAGGTCCCTGGCGATCCGGATCCGTTCTTCCTCCTGGCCCAAGAGGATGTTCTCGACTGCTTTTCTTTTCAACCGTGTGATCTCCCTGAGATGGAACAATTCTTTCCGATACAACTGGTAATACCGGTAAACGAGAATGGCACTGATACCTGCGATTTCAACCAGGAAAAGAAATGCCAGCAGGTTGGAGTAATAGGGATAGGCGGGTATCCAGCCGAAGTGCAGGCAAACCAGGAATGCGAGAGGGACCAGCAAGGCGGTCGTAATGAACAGGAGCCAGAACTCCTCTGATTTTTTATTGGTTCGCCATGCCCGGTACAGAAGGATAGCCAGGCATACGGCAGCCGCCGGAAGCAACAAGGCGGTCAATTGAACAAAGCGCATCATTAAAGCATCGGGTATGACTCCCAGGGTCGAATAAATCAGCCGGCATACCAGGTTCAAGGCGGACAATCCGATGCAAATTTTCAAAAAGCCAATGAGGGTGGATGACCGGTGATCTTTACCAATGAATTTAAGGATGAAAAGGATATAAAAAATATTTGCAAGGTGCTTGCTTAGTTCGAGGGCATTGATCTGAATCCAGGGCTGGTTGGGCCAGATCATTGCCGGAGCAATGCCTTTCACAGTGGCAATGTATAGGCATAGGCTGGCGGCATAGAGGAAATAAAATACGATGAGCCGGGTCCGGATAATGCATGAAGCAATAAAAAGGATTAAAATATAAAGGAATGCGGCGCCAAAAAGCAGGTTCCAGGTATTAAAATTCCCGGCAGGATCATAGTCGCCCCGGAGGATGCTCAGGGGCGCATAAAGTTCGGCACCTTTTTTCTCCAGCCTTAAATAAATGGTGCAGGATTGACCGGCCGGCAATTCGACGGGGAACAGGTATTCCGTATACCGGACCGGCTTGGTCGATGACAGTAAGGCGTTACCCGTATGCACCTGCTCCGCTTGGCCGTCCCGTACGAGCCAGAAATCGACCGAATGAATATGCCCGTTGGCCAGGCGCAGATAGAATTTTTCTTCCCGTTCTTCCGGGTTATGGAGATGGAAACGGAGCCACCAGGCGGAAAGGGTGAAGCCAAAATTCTGGGTTACCGATCCGGCCCGGAATGCCGAAGGTGGGAGATGGCCGACATCCTGAAATTCCAGGCTGCCGTTCCGGTCTTCATAAACTTCAAGGCTCAAAGCCAGTTGTCGGTTGGCCCAATCGAGGGAATTCGAGGCACAAACCCTCAGGTTGCCCAGGATCAGGACCAGGCCCGGGAATAGGGCTCGAAACAAAAAGCGAAAGGCCATTTTGCGTAAATCGGTTTTCCAAATTAATTCCATTCATCCCTTCCTCCAAAGATCCGGGAAGGATTTTACTAAAAATACCCTCCAGAGGGGAGGGGCCGGGCCATTGCCAGCCGGGTGAATAAAAATACCCTGTGGAGGGGATTGCCGGTGAGGTTTTTGCCGGCTAAATTTGAAATGGAAGCATTCATCTGGTAAATCAAAACGCATATGAAGATGAAGTACCGTTTCAGAATTAAATGGAGTAAGGTCTTGTTCGCCCTCCTCAGTTTTGGCAGGGCATGGTTGCCTGCGCAAACCATTGATAGTTATATCGGAACTTATTCCGGCGAAAATAAAAACGGGTACCTGCGGCCTGTCGCCTCAGTGATTTCTTCCGCCTTTAATACCGGTCAGGTGACCCACACCAAACTGGACAGTAATTTCAGGGTTTATTTTCATCTCATTGGCACCGCTTCTTTTATTCTTGGCGACGGATTAAAATATTTTGACGGGACCACTCCTGAGGGATTTCAACCCTCGAAAACGATTTCAGCCCCTACTCTTTTGGGACCCAGGGAGTCCGTGACGGTGGAGGGCATTAACGGGACGGCGTATACCTTTCCTGCCGGCATGGGTATTCGTATGCTGAGCCTGGTGGTTCCCCAGCTATCCCTGGCTTATGGCAAGACCGAGCTGAATTTCCGCTTTGCCTGGGGGGATACCGATGATGAGATCGGGAGGATCAACTACTGGGGATTGGGATTGCGTCATGATCTTGGGCAGTATCTGATGCCGGACGCTCCCTGGCTGCTATCGGTGGGCGGAATGTATCAAAAAATAAAGGTTGGTACTTACGCAAATCTTTCAGCGTATAACGCCTCTCTTACGGCCGGTCAGGAATGGAGGCATGTTTATTATTTTTTCCAGGCGGGTTATCAGGCCGGGAACCTGAAAAGCCAGTACAACTATTTTAACGGGGAGAACAAGGAAGTAGTCAAGGTGGATCTGTCCAGTGACAATCCATTGTTCATCGGGGCCGGTCTGGGCCTGAAATTGGGTTTTCTTCAATTGCAATGGCAGGTTCAGGGATATGAACCTGTCATTGGTTCCTTTGCACTCGGCTTCCGTTTTTAATCCTTAAATGAATTACCATGAAATCTCTTTTTTTTCTTAGCCTGCTCACGGTTGCCTGGTCCTCTTGCAACTACATCACCCTGAGAAGACACCTCAATGTGAATGTAGACGATGTAAAAACCTATGATCAATCAGGGGCTTTTGAAAAATCCTATTTCATCAATACGGAAAAAATTATAAATGCGGTGACTGAAAACGTGAATACCGAAGGGGGCAGCATTGAAAAACTGGAGATTGAAAGCATTCAAATTACGGTCGGGTTATTGCCAAATAACACAGCAAGTTCCGTCCACAACGTCCATGTGCGCCTGGGCAATGGATTTGTCCAGGCAGGCGAATCATTGGTAAAATTGGATACTTCCCGGTTACCCATCAACAGTGCGACGGTCTTTCTGGTCAACAATTTTATGATTTTTAAAGGGGTCAGCATTTTGAAGACGGAATTGGTCAAAAAACTGGCTACAGGCCAATTTGAATTTTTTGAACTAAAACTGGCAGGAACTATTCCTGCCGGTCAGGTATTCCGGGGAAGCATGAAACTGATTATTAAAGCATCCATGGATGTGGTGACCTGCGAACGAGTCCCCATAGGATTGGGCCCCAGCGAATGCATGATTAAGACCATGGTCCTGCCCTTCGATTAACCACGATTGCCTCTTCATTCAAAACAAATATCCTTCATCGCATCAACATCAACCGCCGGGTCAGGGTTTGTTTTCCGGCGTTTAAACGGACCATATAGGTTCCAGGGGCCAATTGGAAATTATCGGGCCAGATGTATTCATTCCAGCCGGAGGGTCTGGTGTCCCGGACCAGGCCGGCAATCCTTCTGCCCAATGGGTCATACACTTCCAGTCGAACCTCCACGGGCCGAGGAAGAAAATAACGGAAAAAGGTTGGCCCTATACCCGGATTGGGATAAAGGGCCAGTTGAATTTGTTCTTCCTCCTCCGGTTCAGTACCATAGGGAACGGATGATTCAGCCCTGAGGGTAATGACCCCAAAGGATTTGGTGCCGTTTTTACAGGACTGCGGGTTGACATAATAAAAGACCTGCGCTTCATTTTTATTGGCCGTTGTTCTTTTGAACACCTGGCGATGTTTCAGGGGGAATGGATCCTCCACTTTCGTGCCCCAGAACGATTTCACCCTTTGGTGTAAGAGGGAATCCCACTGCCTCAGCGTCCGTCCGGTCCCCTTGGGATCAAGCACCGGCCCTGCCGTTTCAGCTTCCCAGATTCTTTCTTCATAAAATTCAAGATATATTCCGTCGCTGTTGTCCCAGGCATTCCGGAGGGTGGATTCCATGGTTTCAGGGCTGTTGACGGTTCTTGCATTTTGGGATTGCCATCCCGTGATCTGGCCGGCTTCTCCTTCACGCAGGGCGTAAGGATTGGGACAGCGGGTGGCGGCCTGGGCAAAGGGCCTGACTGCAGGGTGTTTGCCTTCATTCGGGCAGGGGGCCAAGGGTTGGTTCCCATCCTGGGGTCTTGGCCCCAGGCCATTGTGGGAGACGATGAATTTCAGTCCATGCTGGGTGCGGCCAAGCGCCATGATCTTCTCCGTCTGTTCGGTACCGTCAGGCAAAGGCTCGGTAAACGGGGCGGTATATTCGCCCTTATTGTTGACCAGGGGAAAGCCGGCCTGGATAAGGGCGTATTGCATGTATTTATCCGGAAACAGCGTGTCCAGCAAATTGAATTGCTGGGTATAAAAATCGTAAAGGGCATTGGGGGTGTACCCGCCCTTCGCCCATACCTCGGGATTACAGACCTCGCAACCATCCTTGCAGTTTTTGGGCAGCCGGTTCTCATGCGTAAACAAATTCATTCCGGAAGGTTTTACATATCCCAGGGCCCGGTACCAGGCGTTCTTTTCTTTGATATGAGCGGCAACGTCGCGCCAGAGATCAAAATACCATTTACGGTAATGGACATCCGAAGGGGATCCCATGTCGCCGGGTGTACCGCAGGTCTCTTCATCCTCATTGTCCCTCAGGCGCAGTTTTTTTACCGTGAAGTTTCCGGCGACCGAGGGATTAAATATCCAGGCCGGTGTACCGGTCAGGCCTGCCTTGAATCCCAGGCTGTACATTTTGCCATTTTCAACCGCTTTGGTTATTTCCCGGTCGAGAAAGGTCCAGTCGTACTTGCCCGGTCCGAGATGCACTTCATCCCAGCGCAGCCGTATGAACACCCCGGTAATATTGGGGTTTTTCCAGGTCCAATCCATGGTTGCATAATCCGGGCCGCGCTCGCAGAGAAATTGATTTCCCGCCGCGGCTTTCAACAGGTTCTGGGGACAGTTTTGCCCCGTGGAAAGGATCTCAAAGCCGGGGCCATCCGGGCTTAGGGCCACGATGCCTGGCATGAGCGAAGCCGCGGGTCCGGTAAAATCGTTGGGGTCCGCAAACACCCTTGGCTTGAATTGGTCGCATTGAAGGGAAAGGCTGTCAGCCAGGGTGATTGGCGCTACGGATTGATTCCGGTTGCTGAACAACCATTCCACGGTATCCAGCGCGTTAAGGTGTATATACCTCGGCGTAAAGGATCCATCCGGATCAACACGAACCTGGTGTAATGCGGGCTTTTGGGCCCGGAGTTCCGGGCAGGTTAAGGTTGAGGTTAAGGTTAAGGTTAAGGTTGAGGTTGAGGTTAAGAAAGCGAGGATTGTTTTCATTTCAGCTTTTGAATTGGTTGGAATGGAATGATTCCAAAAGGTTTAATTCCTGTCGTCATTTTGGATTAGCGATAAGCCCAAACCGCTACCCTGGACCGGCCCTTGCGATATCCTACCGTCTCATACCAGAAAGTGATTTTCTGCAAATGCCTTAATCCGCCTTCCAGGTCAATGACCCTGCTTTGCTGACCCTGACGGATGACCGATCGAAGAGGCACGTCCTGGACCGCCCCGTTGTCAAAATGGACTTTCATGTCCATCACATGAAGCGGGCCATCCGTGACCCTGAGTCGGATCTGCCGGAAGTCATCTTTTATATTTCCCAAAAACAGTTCGTCATGATCTGCCCCGAAATTCACCCATTTGTCCCCGAGAAATCTCCACCCGCCATACGCGATAGCCGCGACCGCTACCGGTTTGGGAGAACAGGAGATGAAAAACAAAAACAAGCCGCCAATAAAAAGAAGGAGATTTTTCATAATACAGGGTTTAGGATTCCAGCAAAATTAACCTCTTTGTATAGTTTAAACACTACCCCTAGGGGTGAATTGAAGTGAGAAACGAGCAGCGAGAAACGAGCAGCGGGAAACGGATCCACTACCCTCAATTCAATTCGCAGATCTGCTGGATCCGGGCATGGTCCAGGATACGGATGCCCCTGCCATGGAGTTCGATCAGGGATTCTTCCGAAAACGAGGACAGGGTGCGGATCACATTGGCCGTAGTCAGGTTGGTCAGGGCGGCCAGGTCGGAGCGTTTGAGGGTGGAATCAATAAAATGATCGACGGGCCGTTCACCGAAATATTCTCGAAGGTAGAGCAAGGCATAAGCCAGGCGGCCACGCATATGTTTTTGAGTGAGTTGAAGCAAGTGATTTTGGCTTTCTTCAAGCAAGCGGGCAAGATAAATGCTCACCCGGCTGGCAAACAGGCTGTTGTTCCTGAAGACTTGCATAAAATCTTCCTTTTCGACGATGCAGATTTCAGCGTCTTCCAGGGCCATGACCGATGTTTGGTGGTTGGAATGGAGCAGCAGATCAGGCAATCCGACAAATTCCACCGGTTTCTTCAAGGAGAGGATCAGTTTATTTCCCGAAGGTGCCGTCTTGAATTCTTTCAATTTGCCGCTTTTTAAACAAATCAATCCCTGGATTTTGTTTCCTTCTTTATACAGGATCTCCCCGGCCCGGTAGGTGACAATCGATTTATGGCTTTTCAGGATCTCAAGATATTTGGTCTCCAGCCCATCAAAAAGTGAAAATTTCCGGAACGGGCAGGTCACACAATTCCCGGATTGGGAGATGGCGATGGTATATAAAGGCAAGACGGGATTCAAAGGCATAAAACAGTATGATTTTATCTTATTCTGGTACCAAGATAGATCATAATGTTGAGCCTATGGACCGGACAGGCCGGGATGCGGACATTCTAATTAAATTCTTATGTCCGGAAAAAACCAGGAGCACACCCACTGTTGGGCATGCCCCTTGCTATCTATTTCAATTTGAACATTAATTTCTACTGAACCTTCCAGGGCAGTTTTAATATTCTCCTGGCCGTTTGCTGGCCCAAAGTCAAACCTGCATCACAATCCATCCGGAAGTGCACACCCAGGGTGATTCGCGACAAGGCATTTTCCTTCATAGCGTCTTCAAAAGAATTGAAAGTGCGTGGAGTGCCTAAAAATTCGATCCGTCCTTTATGACAGAGGTCTGTAAATTCATAATTTGACCCAAACAGATGCGCGAGGATGACGCCTGAACCACCGGCAAAGGTCGAATGACCAGAAGGATAAGCCGGAAATGGTGGGGTGAGACCCTGGTCTCCGGAAAGTGCATTGGTCAGGATAGGTTCCCATTTGGGGTCAAACAGCTTCTGGATATAAGTCTCCGGGCGAACTACATTGTATACCCACTTGGAATGCCAGCAGGCCACAGCGAAATCATTCAAAGCCAGGCCGATTTTGGCTACCGATTCCACAGCTTTCTCCAGGTTTATTTTTTCAGAAACCATGATTTCATTCAAAATGGCAATAGGCCTGGAGGGAGGACTGAAAGTTTGGCCTTCGATGTCATCACTCCAGAATTCAGAGATCCACCGGTCTTCATAAGGCATGCCGGCATTGGATAAGGTAAATACTTCCAGGGCCTGGGCATAAAAGGCTGAAGTCGGGTTTTCACTATAAGCAAGTGGCGGCGGACAGAGCTTTTGGGCCTCCGAGGTTGCAAAAGTTCTGAATCTTCCTCCGAATGGGAATCTTCCCCCGTCCGGATTATCATTGGTAGGCAGCCATTTTCCGGGAATCGGTTTTCCAGACGGGTCCAGGCTCTTCTCGCGCCAATTGTGAACATAGGGTTTGGTGAGGTCGTTAGATAGCGGATTGTTGTCCGATTCGTGTCCATAAACGTCGGTCACTGCCCAATTCCACACGGCGGCAGCGACTTGATCGCCCCAGGCTTTGGATTCATTGAAAACCAGCAAATCGTTGACCTCCGATTGATATTTTTTTTCCAGGGCGGTCTCAAGCGATTCAATTATTTTTTGAGCCTCGCCATTGGTGAGGTGACCGAAACCAGGTACAAAACGGGTCTTAAAAAAGAATTTGCTCATCAGGTATCCATAACTTGCATTGAGTGCGGTTGGCCAATGGATTTTTTGTCCTTCCGTCAAGGAGGGCAAGGACAGGTCTGGAAATTGATTTCGGATGCTTTGAAATGACGGCATCCCCGGGACGGCTACCTCGTAAGCGGACAATCCCATGTAAGCCAAGGCCCTGGGCGCCGGATTGGGCCTGAACCCAACGGCATCCTTATCGATGCGTAAAAACAGCTCATTCCATTCCCAGATTACAGAGTGGTCAAACTCGCTGACCAATCCTTCGGGGAGGCCGGCCACGGGTTCATCCTGTTCATTTTTTTGACAAGCTGCAACCATGATCAGCAGTACCAAGGGCAGAAAAAATCTCATCAATTGGTTTTTCATATAGCGATATTTTTATTTTTAGAAGATTCCTTTGGAGGATCTGACAAATCTATAAGGACAATTTTAACGCGTTTATGCTTTAGATAGGCAAGGATTATGTTTTATAGCATAGATCAAGAACTAATTCGGGATATCTTGGTGGGCTTCGGGGGAGCCGCTGCGCGGCTTTCCCGCTGAGATTTCCCACGAAGACACGAAGGACACAAAGGGGAAGGTGATCCCTTACATTTTCTTGGTGGTCTTCGCTTCGCTGTGTCTTTGTGGGCGCCAACCTTTGTGCCGTCGTGGGAATGAGCCGCTACGCGGCTTACCCACTGAGATTTCCCACGACGACACAGCGAAGCGAAGGCAATTTTGCTAAGCAGACTTTCGCCGCACGGGAAGAGTCCTGGAATCCGGTTCCCTTTACCGTTTTACCATTTTTTCAAGTTTAATGACTTGGTTGTTGCTGTCGGATAAGATCAAAACATATATCCCTGTGGGCAGCCAGTTCAAATCGATCTCAGTCTGAATGCCCGTTAGTTTTACTCCATATAGGGCAATGCCCATCATATCGATTAAACGCAGGGATACCCCCCGGCCTGAGGGATTGGAAACCCGGATCTTGCTCAAGAAAGGATTGGGCCAGATCTCAGGCTGTGGGGCCGCATCGGGCTGGATCGAAGTGGTTTGACAATTGGTCGCCGTACGCAGGAACACCTCCTTGCTGGCTACACCGGTACAATTTTTGGAATCCGTGAGGGTCACCAGGTACTTGCCTGGAAGTATATCCGTACGCACGCCGTGTTTGACCCGTCTTGCCAGGTATAACTGAACGGCCCGGTGCCACTGGCCGGGTCCACCGTCAAATTGCCGTTTTCCTGCACACATAGCGAGTCGGTACCGAGGAGGTAAGCATTGATGACCGGACAGCCTGCCGGGAAATAAAACCCGAAATCCACGGACATATTTCCGGAAGGATTGTAATCAAACCAGCCGGATGGACGGTCATGGTCATCCAGGGGCTCACCGTCGGCAGTCAGGTCAATGATGCCGGAGACGATATCTTGTCCGGTCAATCCAAACGGGATCCCGGGGCGTCCGTTGTTGTCTGAATCGATATCCGTGTTGGGGTCCGATACGGCCTTGGTGCTGACCATCCCATGTAAGGCTTGTCCCTGATTCCAGTTTTCAAGACTCCACACAAATACCAGGTAATGGCCAGGCAAAAGGCCTTCGAAGCGATATCGCCCGCCGGAATCGGTGACCGTTGATCCTTTATAACCTAAATAATCCAGAATTTTATCATCGTCCGAATCTTCCCACAGTAGCAAGGTCACCCCCGGAATACCGGGTTCACCAAAGTCTTCTTTACCATTACGGTTCAGGTCGTGCCAGACCAGGTCTCCTATCGAATTTAGAGCAAGAGGCCTTTCGCCGGGATACACGGCCTGTAAGGTTGCGCCGTTCATAAAATTGCCGGACGTGATGTTCTGGGAAGCATTGTTGATATTGCCTCGAATTGGATCTCCGGCGTCCCGGGCCACCAGTGGCCGATTAAACAATTCCACTTTAATCAACTCTTTATTTCCCGGGACCACCAGGCTGAAATGACAAATGTCGTTTCGCCAAATATGGTAACCCCACTGATAATCGGCGGTTCGGGTATAAGAATGGTAAGGATTGACGGCATGCAGTACGCTCCCGTCCGCATAAGTCATTTTTAAGGTAATATCCCTGGGTTGTTCAAAAAACGGACGCCAGGATGCCGACTTGATTTTATTGAAAGTGGCGGGGTCCGTGGGGTCGACGACCGGGGGAAGGGTGCCTGTGAATTTGACGGGCTTATAAATAATATTCGCCTGGGTTTGGGTTTCGTGGGCGCTGCCGTAAATCAGGTATACCGGAGTATTTGGTTTTTCATTGCCCAATACCAGCATTTGCTCCTCATAAACCATTGCTTGCGGCTGCAAGGGATCTCTGCGGTAGGTCCGCTGACCGTTTTCGAGGGTGAGGATGGGAAATCCCGGTTGACGGTTAAACTGAAAGGGGATCGGGTTTCCCCGGTAGGAGACGGTCCCCTGGTAGAGTTCATCGCTGCCTGCCAGGTACCGGGACATGGCCAGGGCCGAAAAATCGCCAAAACCATCCCAAGGGCCGGGCCCGTAACTTCGGGCTTGAAGACAATGGTTATTGCGTTGCATGGCATCCGATGCTTCCCAACCGGCTTTACCCCGAGCATCATACTGGCATACCGGGTTCACGAATTCGTACAAATGTTGCAAAAAGGTCCAGGATTCCCCGCGGCCGCCGCCGTCGCCGGTGTCTCCGCCATAGGGATAAATGTAGTCCCATTCGGCAGGATTGGGAATTCCGTAAGCAAGACCCCAGTGCGGCAGACTGAATGCATGACCCATTTCGTGAATAAATACGTCATCGTAGTCAAAACCCACAAACGATTTGGCTCCGCCCCATCCGCCGGGTTTCAGGTTGAGGGTATTGCCAAAATAAAAAGTGGAAAGGTAGTCCTGAGTGCTGCGGTGAAGGTTATATAAAAATTGGGTTGCGACGGAGTTGATGTACCCGTCGCTGAATATATTATTTCCGGCCATCAGCCTTCTGGATTTCAGCCGGACCAGTTGCTCGCGGTCGTTATTGGCGATGACTTCAGGAAATTCCAGTTTAACCGGAAATTTTCCCATGCGTATGACACTGGCCGGGCAAGCCGAGGCTATCTCCGCCAGAAGATGATCTATGCTTTTATTGGGCTCGCCGGGATAATCCAGCAACTCCAGGTCATAATGGACCAGGTTTAATTCGGTATAGGGACCGATTTTAAGCATGTCGGAGGACAATTTTTTTGATTGGTCGCCATATTTTACGATCAATTCGGTCCCCGGCCGGATCCATTCCCCAGGAAGGGTGACCGTAAAATATTTTTCAAAGCCGGGCACCTTCAGATCGATCTCACCGGGAAGCAAGGCGGGCCCTTTCAGGCATAACCCTCCCAGTGAATTTCCGTTGCGTAATCCTTCAACCTGGATATCCGGTGACGGACCCTGCCCGGTGACCGCCACTTGTAAGAGTGCGGGGCGGTACCCGGTAAGGAAAAAATAAGGATGGTCCACGGACAGCCGATGGGTCTGAGCGAAAAAGATGCCGCGTAAAAGGGTAGAGGCATTCTTTTGACCTCTGCAGACTCCCTGGTCAGCCGGTTCCGGAAAAACATACTCCATAAATCCGTACGAAGCCGGAAGCGCCGTATTGGTATTGGGACGAACTGAGCCTAATATGGATTGACCATGGATGAGCGCCGGAGTCCAGGTCACAATAACGGCAATATAAAATAGGTCTCTCATAGTTATCATTTTTCACTGATTTATTTCCGCCCGGAGTAAACTTCGCTGAATAATACGATGATGAATATACCGATAATAATTAAGTACTGGGTCATTAATGGGTTATATTTCGGCCTCTGATAATCCTGTGCATTCCGAAATAAATTTATTGGATCCGTCTCTGTATTTATTCCTGTAAGGGCAAGGAAGATTGTTTTGTTTGAGTATGCTGCCAAAATCCTTGGTTCCCCCGTGGGCTTGCCCCAATAGTAATATTTGAAAATTAGTAATCGGGGGGACAGGGGTGTTGGAGATATTAATAAGTTGACCCCAGCCCCTGACCCCTCAAGGGGAACCTGACCCCTGGCTTAGGAACGAATTTTAATTGACCATCTTCGCCCCTGTTCCGGTAAGAGCAAGGATGATAGGTTTTATTTAGAAATACTGCCTGGATCCTTGGTTCCCCCGTGGGGGACAGGGGTGT
>Ga0116142_10002809_pt1 | contig 18234 bp, 18 predicted proteins | sample AD_UKC033_MetaG_FD_89785 | JGI IMG/M metagenome (GOLD analysis project Ga0116142, IMG submission 89785) | Active sludge microbial communities of municipal wastewater-treating anaerobic digesters from USA - AD_UKC033_MetaG | ecosystem: Engineered > Bioreactor > Anaerobic > Digestate | place: USA... | reverse complement strand
TATACGGCTCTTGACGAAATGGTCGAACATGTCAAAACCATTTTAAACGAGCTCAAACTACCTTATCGGATATTGCGGCTTTGTGGTGGCGACCTTGGCTTTACTTCGGCACTCACATACGACTTTGAAGTATTTTCAACCGCACAAGACCGATGGTTGGAAATTTCTTCAGTATCCAATTTTGAAACCTTTCAGGCCAACAGGCTAAAATTGCGTTTCAGGAATTCCGAAGGCAAAAACGAATTGGCACATACCCTCAATGGAAGCTCACTTGCCCTGCCCCGCGTACTGGCCGGTATTCTCGAAAATTACCAAACTGAAGACGGCATCAGGATTCCGGACGTTCTTGTTCCTTACACTGGTTTTGATAAAATTTAATTTGTAGGAATAATCGTATGCTCTTTCGATTAAATGTGAAAAAATAACGTTGTTCAACGATTTTTTTGCGTTAATTTTTGAATTGTGGATAATTTTTTTGATGTTAGTGATCCCAATTTTAAAATACCTACTTATGAAAGACATAGTACGCCTTGTTTTACTTGCGTCATTGGTTGTAATGGTAAGTGAAATACTTTTTTAGCGATTCGTCCCACCCTTGTGGTACAAACATAAAAATGCCAATCCAGAATAATTGAATCATTTACAGAGTAGTGGTTAATAGCACATTTATTTTGATGGTAATGCCCGGGTTGTATTTCCCGGGTATTTTTTTATCATATTGTTCACATAAGGAAAAAAAGCAATCCTTATATTTACAAATATTTTTTGGTGGGCGGAGGTTAAGCGTTTAAGGGTTAAGATGTTTAGATAATCCGTAATTATCGACAAACACAATTGAAAATAAACGAATTAACCCAACCATATCCATCACCAAACAAAAATCACAAGTTGCCCATGCACAGGTATTTGCCAATTCTTTTCTTTCTGTTGAGTACCCTGCTCCATGCACAGGACATCCTTCTTATTGAAGGGTACTTCAAAAAAGGGGAATTTGAAAAAGCCTTGGTTGGCTACCAGCAACTGTACAAAAGAAATCCGTCAAACAGTTATCTTTTGCAACTCATCAAAACACACCAGCAGTTAAAACAGTATGGTGAAGCGGAAAAACTTATCAAAGAACGGATGGCCATCGACAAAACCCCCATGCTTCTTATAGAACTTGGCTACAACCACCAATTGCAGGGCGATACCGAAGCAGCAAAAAACCTCTATGATGATGCCCTCGCTAAAATAGACGAAAACCCAAACTATGTGTATGCCGTGGGCCGACAGTTGGAAGAACACTCATTACTCGATCAGGCCATAGCGGCATATAAAAAGGCGATGGCACTCAACCCCAATAACAATTTTGACATTCAACTGGCCCAGATTTATGCCGAACAGGGCAGAATGGAAGACATGTTCTTGAGTTACCTCCATTTCATTGAAGACAAACCCGATTTCATCAACAATGCCAAGAGGGCTTTCGGTGACTTTGTTTCAGAGAACAGAGATAACGAAAACAACACCATACTAAAAAAACTACTGCTTAAAAAAATTCAGACGCAACCCCACGACTATTGGTACGAACTCTTGAGTTGGCTTTTTGTTCAGGAAAAAGATTATCAAAAGTCGTTTACACAAGAAAAAGCGCTTTATAAACGAAATCCTGAAAGCTTAGACCGTATCGTGGAACTTGCCGTTATGGCACATAACGATAACCAGGACAACGCTGCCATGGTAATTTTTCAATTTGTTTTGGAAACAGCACAGGACATCGACACAAAGCTGATTGCCAATCAATATCTTTTGGACATCGCGGTTGAAAATGCTTCGGAAAAAGACCATCCTGCCATAAACAAAAAATACGAACAACTTTTCAATGAATATGGCACTTACGAGCAGACCCTGTCACTCCAGATTTCTTATGCAGATTTTTTGGCCTTTCACCTGAAAAAGCCCGATGAGGCAAGTGCTTTCCTAAAGAAAAGCCTTCAACTCAAATTGTCGCCTTTTCAGCAAGCAAGCGTAAAACTGAAGCTTGGCGACATACTTGTGCTACAAGAAAAATTCAATGAAGCACTCATCTATTATACCCAGATCCAGACCAATCTCAAAAACAGCACCATCTCGCAGGAAGCACGGTTCAGGGTTGCAAAAACCAGTTATTACAAAGGTGATTTTGATTGGGCCGAATCGCAGCTCAAAATCCTGAAAGCGTCCACGTCGCAGCTCATTGCCAATGACGCCCTCGACCTGAAACTGCTTATTTCGGACAACAAATATGAAGACTCGCTGCGTACGGCCCTAAAATTGTACGCAAAAGCCGATTTGTTATCGTTCCAGAACCGTAATGCAGAAGCCATCGCCCTTTTGGACAAAATACTGACGGAACACAAAGGTGAAAGCATCGAAGACGAAGCCCTTTTGAAACAGGCAAAACTTTACGAGGAAAAGCAACAATACGATAAGGCAATTGCAAATTACCAATCCATCATTGCCAACTATGGCGACGGCATCCTTGCCGACGACGCGCTTTTTTTTCTTGGCGAACTTTATAGCGAGGTACTCGGAGAGCCCGAAAAGGCCAAGACCATGTACGAGCAGATATTATTCAACCATCAAGACAGTATCTATGCGGTGGAAGCCCGAAAAAAATTCAGGATGCTCCGTGGCGACGCCATAAATTAACCGCAAACAATGGAACTAATCGCCGAAACGCCCAGACTTATCATTGCCAAAATGACCTTGGACGATGCTCCATTCATGCTCGAACTGCTCAACACGCCCAACTGGATCAAATACATAGGCGACAGAAACGTCAAAACCGTCGAAGAAGCCGAAAACTATATGAAAAACGGTGTCCTAAAAAGTTACCGAGAATCAGGTTTCGGGTTTTACAAACTGCTATTAAAGGAAGAAGGCAATAAAACCATAGGCACCTGTGGCCTCGTAAAACGCGAGCAATTGGAAAATGTTGATATTGGTTTTGCAATGCTGCCTGAATATGAAGGCAAAGGCTTCGGCATGGAATCTTCCATTGAAATCATGGCATTGGCAAAAACCCGATTCAAACTTCACCGAATTGCGGCCATCGTGCAGCCAGATAATCCAAATTCCATAAAATTGATCGAAAAATTGGGTTTAACGTTCATAAAACGCATCACACCATTTGAGGATAATGATGAACTTTTGCTATATTTAAAAGAACTTTAAAAGAATCGCTATGATCATATATAACGTTACCTGCAATGTCGAGAAGCACATCCACGAGCAATGGCTCTTATGGGTCAAGGAGCATATTGCCCAGGTACTTTCCACCGGGTGTTTTTCGGAAGCCAAGCTTACCAAGGTTTTGGTCGATGACGGCCACGGGAGCATTACCTACTCTGTGCAATACCGAGCCATCTCAAGGGAAGCACTCGATAGCTACTACACCCAACACGCCAATGCTTTGCGCCAGGATGCCATTGATCGGTTTGGCGAGAAGGTATTGTCCTTTAGGACCGAGCTGGAAATCATTGACGAATTTTCGGTAACGTTCAATTGACCTTTCCGCAAAATCTTTCATATCTTGCAACAGCCTATCCCAAAACCGTATAGCCCGTGACCAACCACCAACAAGTCAAAGCAAAAAAACACCTCGGACAGCATTTCCTGAAGGATGAAAACATCGCTTCAAAAATAGCCGACACCCTTTCTCTTGAAGGCTACAAAAACGTTTTGGAAATCGGTCCCGGCATGGGCGTTCTAACAAAATACCTGCTCAAAAAGCCCGTCGAGACCTACGTCATCGAGATTGATGCCGAATCGGTAGAATACTTAAAGGCAAACTATCTGCACCTCGCCGACCGTATCATCGAAAAAGATTTTTTGAGATACGATGTGAAAAGCGTTTTCCGTGACCAACCATTCGCCATTATCGGCAACTTTCCGTATAACATTTCCTCACAAATCGTATTTAAGGCATTGGAAATGCGCGCACAGATTCCCGAATTTTCCGGAATGTTCCAAAAAGAGGTTGCACAGCGCATCTGCGCCAAAGAAGGCAACAAGGTGTATGGCATTCTCTCGGTTCTTGTGCAAGCATTCTACCAAGCCACCTATTTGTTCACGGTACCGCCGAGCGTTTTCAACCCGCCTCCAAAAGTAGATTCCGGGGTCTTGATACTCAAAAGAAAACCGGACTTTGAACTGCCATGCAGCGAAGCGCTTTTCTTTGATGTTGTCAAAACCAGCTTCCAGCAACGCCGAAAAACACTGCGAAACAGTTTAAAAAAATTCAATCTGTCCGAAAATTTAAAAGCAAATGTTATCTTTGACCAGCGCCCGGAACAATTGGGTGTCTCGCAATTCATCGAACTCGTGCAATGGATTGAAACGGATGTCTAACCAATACAGATTTTTTCGGTTGTGTCAGAAGAAAAAGAAAACATACAGTTTGAGTTGACCGATGCACTCATCGCACAGGTTGGGAAGCTGATTGAAGAAAAAAACGACCGAGAGCTCCGCAAGCTGCTCAACGGCTTCCACTACGCCGATATTGCCGAGATTCTTGACGAAGTGAACCTCGACCAGGCCATCTACGTCATCAAGTTGCTCGACTCCGAAAAGACATCCGAAGTATTGATGGAGCTCGATGAAGACAATCGGGAAAAAGTTCTCAAAAACCTGTCTGCCAAGGAGATAGCCGAAGAAATTGAGGAACTTGACACCGACGATGCCGCCGACATCATTGCAGAGCTTTCCGAAGAACGACAGCGTGAGGTCATCTTCCATATCGAAGACGAAGAGCACAAGGCAGAAATTACCGAACTTTTGGGCTATGCTGAAGATACCGCCGGTAGCCTTATGGCCAAAGAACTCGTGAAGGTCTATGAAACCTGGACGGTGGCCGGATGCCTGCGCCGCATCCGAGGGCAGGCGAAAGACGTCACAAGGGTACATTCCATCTACGTTGTAGATAAGCAGGACAGGCTCATCGGTAGGCTTTCCCTCAAAGACCTTATCGTTGCCAAAAGTGACGAAAAAATTGCGGACATCTACATCAAGAATGTCGATTATGTAAAGGTAGATGAAGATGTAGAAGAAGTTGCCAAGATCATGGCCAAGTACGATTTGGAAGCCATTCCTGTGGTCAATGACGAAATGACCCTTTTGGGAAGAATTACCATCGACGATATCGTTGACGTCCTCAAGGAAGAAGCCGATAAGGATTACCAGTTGGCTGCGGGTATCACGGGCGACGTAGAAGCCGACGACAGCATCTGGGAGCTTACCAAGGCCCGGCTCCCGTGGCTCTTGATCGGGATGTTTGGCGGTATTGGCGCCGCGAGCATCATCAGCGGTTTTAGCGATGCCATGCTCAAATTTCCCGCCTTGCTGATGTTTGTCCCGCTCATACAGGCAACTGCCGGAAATGTCGGCGTGCAATCTTCGGCCATCGTGGTGCAGGGTCTTGCCAACGACTCCCTTGACGGCAATCTATTCAATCGTTTGCTGAAGGAATCCCTCCTTGGGCTGGTCAACGGCATTGCCATAGCCGCTATTGTGTTGCTCATAAGCCATTTTGCTTTTCACACCACATATCATGAATCGCTTACTATTTGTGTGGCCTTGATCGCTGTCATCATCATGGCTGCCCTGATAGGAACGTTCATGCCTATTTTTCTGGACAAACGGGGTATTGATGCCGCTGTAGCCACCGGGCCGTTTATTACCACAAGCAACGATGTGTTCGGGATCTTGATGTATTTTGTGATTGCAAAAATTATATTGGGATTCTAAATGAACATCCTTCACCTCGATACCAACCATCCGTTACTTATAGAGCAACTCAATGCTTTGGGCTTTACAAATGATGAAGATTATACCTCATCAAAAGAGGCTGTTGAAGCAAAAATTGCACAGTATGACGGTATCATTTTACGCAGCCGTTTTACCATTGACAAGCAATTTCTGGATGCAGCAATCAACTTAAAATTTATAGGTCGTGTCGGTGCCGGACTCGAAAATATTGACGGTGATTATGCTACCACAAAAGGAGTCACACTCATTGCCGCACCCGAAGGCAACCGCAATGCCGTAGCCGAGCATGCATTGGGAATGTTATTATCTCTATTCAACAACCTCAACAAAGCCGATAAAGAAGTGCGGCAAGGTTTTTGGCAGCGTGAAGCCAACCGCGGCTTGGAGCTTGACGGAAAAACCGTGGGCATCATTGGTTATGGCAATATGGGCAAGGCCTTTGCAAAAAAACTGAAAGGCTTTGAGGTAGAAGTGTTGTGCCATGATATTAAAGACCATGTTGCCGATGAAAACGCCAGACAGGTTTCGCTCAAAGAACTCCAAGAGAAAGCAGATGTCTTGAGCCTCCACACCCCACAGACACCCAAAACCATTGGTATGGTAAACACCGATTTTATAGCGCGGTTCCAAAAGCCTTTTTGGTTTATCAATACCGCACGCGGCAAAAGTGTGGTAACGACCGACCTGGTCGAGGCGCTTAAATCGGGAAAAGTGCTCGGCGCCGCACTCGATGTGCTGGAATACGAAAAATCGTCGTTTGAGGATATGTTTAAAAGTGATGTCATATCGAGCGCAGTCGAGATACCCGATGCGTTCAAATACCTTACAACGGCAGACAACGTACTGCTCACGCCGCACATCGCGGGCTGGACGGTGGAGAGCAACGAAAAACTGGCGCAGACTATTGTGGATAAAATCGAAGCCGGATTTTGCCCGAATAGAAGTGATGTGACAGAAAACAATGTTTCCTAAAATTGGATGTTCACGGGATCTGTACCAAACCCATTACTCTCCTCTTAAATTCAATGTAAAAGAATTCTCGGCCTCTTTGCGTTGTTGATAACCAAGTAAATTATCAACACTACAGCATTTTTTAATACATAAACAACTGAACTTTAAATAATTAAATATTCTATTCTGGAAAAACCGTAATTATATTTGTCAAAATGCACCTAAACTTTCATTGTAAAAAAATTCAATCTAAATTAATCTAAAGTAAAGCAAATGAATTTAAAATCACTCATATTTTATCCTTTGTTGTTATTTAGTACATTGCTTATTGCACAAGGGACTGACCCTAATATGTAAGACACTTCTACATGGACAGTTGGAACCGGCTCGGTGACAGGATTTGTTAAATATGGCCTTGATTCTGAAAATATACGTGAATACGGCAAAAACCATATCGGTGAACAGGTCGTTTTATGGAAAGCTTCTCCAATTTTGGTTTTCATATTTCTGCTAACTTTAAATTTCCTTTTTAAAATGAAAAAAATTATCATCTTATTGTTATTACTAAACAACTATGTGAATTTTTCGCAGGATTTGTCAATTCATTTAGAAATTGTAGAAGCAACAGAAAAGAATTTTCTAAATATTGGTTTTGAAAAATCAAAAAGTTTTATTGAGACACCCTACTTAAACATTACATATCAAAATCTATCCAATAAAGACATTTATTTTAAAAAATTAGACAAATGTCAAAAAGTAGAATGTTATCCAAATGCTTTGGCTTCTAAAATTTCCACAAACTTTAATGATGATTTAAATAAGAATATCAAAAAAGATAAACTTAATGTTTATAAAGTTTTTTTGGACGCAAAGCCTCTTTATGCTGAAACTTATTTTGATATAGAAAATGCCAAGACAATTGAAAAACAAGGAAAAGAATATATAACTATTGCTCCTATGAGGGACATAATCGAAGAAAGATTTTATACAATGGTTGGGATCGCTCAATTACAATGTTTGTTGAAAAAATACGGTCAAAATGTTCAATTGGAATATTTCAAATATAAAAAAAGGAAAAATATTTCTGTTTTTGAAGCTGAAAAATGGCTTCTTGAAAATAATTTTGTAGAAATAAAAAACATTGATAATGTTTTCATAAACGAAACACATTCTATTGATATTTCTCACATTAAAGATTATTTTATTTTCTTAAAAAAAGGAGAGTCCTATACAGAAAAAATAAACTTAATAGGCTTAAAACTTTTAGGACAAAATTTTGAGTTTGACTATAGAAATTTGAAATTTGATAATTATGAGGAAAAGTATAATTTTAATCTAAAAAAAATGGAACGGTATTATTTGCCAAAAAATGTTGATGGATTTGTCCCCCTTGATAAAGGATTTGAAATTGAATTTACTCCTTTAAAAGTAAAACTATAATTACGCCAAATCATGAGAAAATATATTCTAAAAACACTATTGTTATGAATAAACACAAAACGTAATCTTTTTACTAAAAAATAAATCTAAACCCGTAGTGCATTATAAAAAAAGTTGCTCAAAACACTAATATTTAGTATATTATATTGACTTTCAAACAAATACAATCATGAGCAACTTCGAAGCAAGTTACAAATTAATTCTGAAAGAATTACGAAAAATATCGGAAGGTGAAAATTTATATTTTAAGCCCATAAGCCCAAAATTATCTGATATAGAAATGATTAGCTTGATTATATTAGCGGAATTTAAATCAATAGATTCGGAATATCAACTTTTTAGGGAATTGAAAGACACTTGTGTCGAGGGTAAAATCGAACGCAGTGTTTATAATAGAAGAAAGCGGAAACTTTTCCCTTTCATAGAAGAGATAAGGATGAAAATGGTCCGGAAGTTTAATGAATTTGAAAACTATTTTGTGATAGACAGTATGCCTTTGGAAGTCTGTAAAATTGCTCGTTTGTCTCGAAGCAAAATCTGTAAAGAAGTAGATCATGCTATGCCAAATAAAGGTTATTGTGCTTCGCAGGATTTACATTTTTACGGATATAAACTGCACGCTGTTTGTTCTATTGAGGGCATTTTTCAAAGTTTTGATCTATCTCCGGCTTCAGTTCACGACATTCATTATTTACGGGACATAAAATCACAACTGTCGGATTGTGTGCTGCTTGGGGACAAAGGATATCTCTCACAAACCATTCAGCTTGATTTGTTTAATGAAGTGAATATTCGTTTAGAAACTCCTAAAAGAGTAAATCAAAAAGATTATAAACCACAATTTTATCAATTCAAAAAACACAGAAAAAGAATTGAAACTTTGTTTTCTCAATTATGCGACCAATTTATGATTAGAAGGAATTATGCCAAAACTTTTCAAGGGTTTAAAACAAGAATTTTAGCCAAAACAACAACACTTACAACGATTCAATATATAAACAAATTTGTGTTCAATAGAAATATTAACAACCTAAAAATAAATCTCGTTTGATAATGCACTACGGGTAAAATTTATATTTTTGACAGATTCGGAAAGCTGTTAAAACAGTCCGGCCCAACAAGCCTGGGATGGGACGGAACCTTCAACGGAAAACGGATGCCTGCCGATGACTACTGATTTGTTTTTGAACGCCAGAACGGTAAAACCTATCATGGCCATTTTGCTTTGAAAAGGTAATCGGTCAAATGAAAAGGGCCTTTACCTATCTATTGAACCACTTTTTTGCAAACCAATTGTTTTTTTTTGTTACCTTTAAAACGTCTAACCCTTAAACCGTAAAAAATGTCCGAAGACAAAAATTTAGGCGACGATCTTAACGATATGTTGGACGACGCCAAAGAAAACACAAAAGAATTTGTTGAAGATGCCAAAGAAAACGCACGTGAATTTTCCAACGAAGCAAAAGAAACCGCACGTGAATTTTCTGAAGGTGTAAAAAATACCTTTAGCTCCGGCAGTGGGGACAACAAAAAAATACTAGCGGGTGTGCTTGCAATAATCTTTGGAGCATTTGGTGTGCACAAGTTCATATTGGGCTATAACAAAGAAGGCGGCATTCTTCTGGGTATAACCCTGTTGGGTATCGTGCTTTCGTGTGTGGGCATCGGTATTTTTGTGGTGTGGATCACAAGCTTGATAGGCTTGGTAGAAGGCATCATATACCTTACCAAATCTGATGCGGAGTTCTATGCCACTTACCAAGCGGGCAAAAAACCCTGGTTTTAGGATTTTTGCAAAAAACAAGAAGCTGTCCAAAAAGGTGCCGTACCAATGTGGATCAATAAGGCGAATAAAGGGCTTGTTGGACAGCATTTTTTATGCTTGCTACTTCAATAGACTATTCTGAAAATACATTTTGGGGATTAGGCCTCAAGTGGAGTTAACCACCGCCATTTCCAGAAAATTTGCGCTCCATTTCGGCCTGAAATTCTTCAAGTACAGGCTTTACGGTACTTTCGGGCAGATCGGCAATACGGATGTACATCAGTCCATCGACCGCATTGTTGAACAACGGATCCACATTGAAAGCTACCACTTTTGCGTTCTGCTTGATGTATTTTTTAATCAAAACAGGAAGGCGCAACGTTCCGGGTTCCAGTTCATCGATAATCTTGTCGAACTTCATCAGGTCGGCTTCCGTTTCGTCAAAGACAAAGTCCTTGTCTGCGTCCTTGAGTTTTACCTTAAATTCTTTCTTCGGATGCACGTATTGGGCAATGTAGGGATCATAATAGTTCGATTTCATAAACTCTATCATCAGCGCTTTTGAAAAATTGGTAAATTTATCGCTGATGGTCACACCGCCTATCAAATATTTGTGCTCCGGATAGCGCAACGTAGTGTGCACGATGCCTTTCCAGAGCAAAAACAAGGGCATCGGCTTTTGTTGGTACTCACTGATGATGAAAGCGCGTCCCATTTCTATCGATTCACTCATCATCTTATAAAGTTCGGGCTCAAAACGGAAAAGATCCTGGAGGTAAAACCCGTCAATACCGTATTTTGGGAAAATCTTTGAACCCAATCCCATTCTGTAAGCTCCGGCGAGCATATTGGTGTCTTTGTCCCACAAAAACATGTGGTGGTAATACGTGTCAAAGGTATCGAGATCGATGGCTTCGTTGGTGCCTTCGCCCACTTCCCTAAAGGTTTTTTCGCGCAATCTGCCTATCTCGCGCATGATGTTGGGAATGGAACCGGAGTCGGTAAGGAACACTTCGTAATTCTTGCTTTCGAGCAACCGGCAATCGTTTTTACGCAATGTCTCTACTTCCTTCATCATCAGCTCCACACTTACCGGAGTAACAATGTTCTTCACGGGTTTCGGCACTTTTAATGTCGAAGAAATGGTGGTGAGCACATTCCCCTTTGGGTCAAAAGAATTGGCCAACATGTAGGTTTTCTTTCTTAAAAATTCAGAAAATTCCTGAATGGTTTTGTGTTCTTTTTGGTCATTGACAGAAATGGGCCTGCCGATTCGCACCTTGATGACCCGCCGCTTTTGGGTCAGGAGCTCGGACGGTAATTTGGCCGTCCTAAAAGTATCATTGATTTTAGAAAGCTTGTAAAAAAGCTTACTGTTCTTTGCGTGGAAATAGATAGGCACCACCGGCACTTCGGCTTTTTGAACCAATTTCATGGCAGCTTCCTCCCAAGGGCGGTCAATGACCAATTTTCCATCTCTATAGGTCGATACTTCCCCTGCCGGAAAAATGCCCAGCGGGTGGCCTTCTTTCAAATGCATTATGGCTGCCTTAAATCCAGACACACTCGATTTTGCGTCTTTGTGTTCTTCAAAAGGGTTCACGGGCATGATGTAGGGTTTGAGCGGAACGATCCTGTGCAACAGAAAATTAGCAATAATCTTGAAATCGGCACGCTGTTCCAACATCAACTTTAGCAATAAAATACCGTCAATACCGCCCAACGGATGGTTGGACACCGTGATATAAGCCCCGTCTTTGGGCAACCGCTTTAAATCTTCTTCCGGAATTTCGAACCTGATCTGGAACTCCCCCAAGATGGCATCCAAAAATTCGATATCGGAAAGATGTTTGTTCCGGTTATAGATCTTGTTGAGAGTAGAAATTTTCAGGACTTTCATGAGTAACCACCCACAGAAAGTACCAAACACGCCGTATTTGTCCACATTAATGGCCTTTGCCACTTCTTTGGCGCTCACTAATCCTATGTCCGGTGGTTTGCTCATACCTGCAAAAATACTAAATTGTCAGTTAGTAACCACCTGCACCGTTTCGGGAGTCAATTGTTTGAGGTACACTGTCTTACCTTTTTCGAGGCTTTGGATAGCTGCATCGTTGTAGTGCCTAATGGTGTAGAGCGAAACGTTATTATGGCAAACAACCTTGAATTTTGCCTTGAGGTGCTGTAACAGGCTTTCGAGGTTGTGGTAAAGGTCATCAAAACACACCGAAAAACTGATGGCGGAGTTCTGGATGACATCCACTTTCATCTTATAAAGGTGCAACAATCCAAAGATCTCGCTGATGTTCTCTTCAACGATATAGGAAAAATCCAATGATGAAAGTTGTAACAGTACTTGGTTTTTCTTGACGATAAAACACGGAACGTTTGGCTCGATGTTTTTGCCTCTGCCCACGATGGTTCCGGGGGATTTTGGGTCCAAAAACGATTTTACGTAAAGTGGAATTTCCTTGGCCTGTAATGGTTGTAGGGTTTTTGGGTGGATGACCGATGCGCCGTAAAAAGCCAACTCTATGGCCTCGCTGTAAGAAATTTGATGGAGCAACTGGGCGTTTTCAAAATAGCGAGGGTCGGCATTGAGCACCCCGGGAACGTCTTTCCATATGGTAACACTTTGGGCATTGAGGCAATAAGCAAAAATAGCAGCGGTGTAATCACTGCCTTCTCGGCCCAATGTGGTCATAAAATTGTTGGCATCACTTCCGATGAAACCTTGTGTGATGTTCAGCTTGTCTTTGTCAATCTGCGAAGCTACCTGCTGTTGGGTCAACTCCCAGTTGACATTGGCCCTTCGGTAATAGCTGTCGGTTTTTATGTGTTCGCGGGCATCGACCCATTGGTTGGCAATGCCAGTCTCGTTGAGATAGGCACTTACAATGGCAGTAGAAACCAACTCGCCAAAACCGATGGTTTGGTCGTAAACAAAGTTGTAATCGGGCGATTTGTTACGATCAAAAAAATCTTTCAATTCGTCAAAAAGGGAAGCCACTTTCTTGAAAACCGGATGTCTGTCGTTTTCGAACAGTTCCAAAAGTATACCGTTGTGGTATTTTATCACGTCCTGCAAGGCACTTTGCAATTCGGGCTTGTTATTAAAATAATTGTGGATAACGGTCTCTATGGCATTGGTGATCTTGCCCATGGCAGATACCACGATGAGCGTGTTACGGCATCCAACAACCCGTAGCACTTGCGCCATATTCTTTACGCCGTCGGCATCTTTTACCGACGCACCGCCAAACTTGAATACTTGCATTTTACAATTTGGATAAATAATTTTTTATTCCTAGCGCGTCAAGGTGAACGACGTTCCATTGGTTTTTGACCTCTGCTCCTTTTTTTACATAAAAATCGATGGCAGGCTTGTTCCAGTTGAGAACTTCCCAACTGATGCGCCTCACTCCCATTTGATGGCCAAACTTTACGACCTCATCCAACAGTGCGGCACCCATGCCATGACCCCGAAGCTTTTGGTTTACAATTAAATCTTCCAAATGCAACACGTTGCCTTTCCAAGTAGAGAAACGGTTATACACCAATGCGATGCCCTCAATTTTGCCTCCAACTTCTGCCACAAAACAATGGAAGTTTGGCCTTGTGCCAAAACCGTTCTTTTCCAAATCTTCCACTGTCACTTCAACGGCATCGGGTTCTTTTTCAAAAACAGCAAGTTGCTTGATAAGCCCCAACACTTGTGGCATGTCATCTTTGTTAGCATTTCTGATATGGAATTCCATGTCTATAAAATTTGAGTAAAGATAGTTTAAACAAAAGTAAAAATCATGATTAAATCACAACGAAAACGTTATAGTACCGGAAAAAATTCGATATTTGCACTACGAAAAAACTTCAACTCTATGTCCAGAAAAAACCGAACCCTTGGCGAATTTATCATTGAAAACCAAAGTGCTTTCAAATATACCACCGGAGAACTTTCGAGCCTCATCAATGCCATTAGGCTGGCCGCAAAAGTGGTCAATTATGAAGTGAACAAAGCTGGATTGGTGGACATTCTCGGGGCTGCCGGCGATGTCAACGTCCAGGGTGAGGACCAGCAAAAATTGGATGTGTATGCCAACGAAAAATTCATACAGACCATGACCAATCGCAACATCGTCTGCGGGATTGCGAGTGAGGAAGAAGATGATTTCATTGCCATCAACAGCCAAGACGAGAAGTACCAGAACAAATATGTTGTGCTGATTGACCCGCTCGACGGTTCGTCCAACATAGATGTAAACGTATCGGTAGGCACCATATTCTCGGTATATCGCCGGGTAACGCCCATTGGCACACCCGTAACCATTGAAGATTTTCTCCAACCGGGCAACCAACAGGTAGCTGCAGGATATGTGGTATATGGCACTTCCACAATGTTGGTCTATACCACCGGCGCAGGAGTTAACGGTTTTACGCTCAACCCCGCTATCGGCACTTTCTACCTGTCACATCCCAACATGCAATTTCCTCTGGACGGCAAAATATATTCGGTCAATGAGGGCAACTACATCCACTTTCCGCAGGGTATCAAAAACTATATCAAATACTGCCAGATGGAAGAAGGCGACAGGCCTTACACATCGCGCTACATTGGTTCTTTGGTGTCTGATTTCCATCGGAATATGATCAAGGGCGGTATTTATATTTACCCAAAAAGTTCTTTAAACTCCGAAGGTAAATTGCGACTTCTCTATGAGTGCAACCCCATGGCATTTCTGGCCGAACAAGCCAACGGCAAGGCTAGCAATGGTTTTCAACGCATTATGGACATAAAACCCACGTCGCTCCACCAACGGGTGCCTTTTATCTGTGGGAGCAAAAATATGGTCGAGAAATGTGAGGAATTTATGAGGAATGCATGACCTTTATGTGACTTTATAATATTATAGGTGTTTTATCATTGGAATGAATCGTAAATTTCATATCTTAATGCAAAGTTTAACTTAATCATTTAGAACAAATGAGCAAAAAAACATCTTATCTATTGGGTATTTTGCTGACCATTGTTCTTGGCACCCTGCTTTATTGTTATCTGTGTGACAGCTGCTACTGTTGCCAAGGCAATACTACCGCCATAGAAGCAAATGTCCCTGATGTCAAACCCGCAACCGTGAATCCTTTTGTGGTCAAGGATATGATCGGTGATTTGTCATTGAACATCCATGACAACTTCAATTTCAATGAATCGGGGTTCAACTATCTTGAACCGCTTGCTGCAAACGTGGATGGCGCAATTGACCAATTGAAAGCGTACCTTGCAGACAACCCGTTGAAATCACTGTCGATTACAGGGCATTACACCAGTGGCGAGGTCAACAGTTCTGCTTTTCCAAATTTAGGTTTGGGTAGAGCCAATACCGTGAAGAACTATTTGGTTTCCAAAGGCATTCCATCATCTGTCATTGACACCTATGGCAAACTGGATGATTCGCTGGTTTCTGATCCAAATTCTGTTTACTTTGGACCCGTGTCCTATGACATCCTGACCGCACAAGAGAACAGCAACAATGATGACCTTAAGGCATTAGGCGATGCCATAAGGGCAAATCCGTTGGTACTCTATTTTGATACCGGTGAGGCTTCCATCAACTTAACGGCCGAGCAGCGCCAAAAAGTTGCCGATATCTCAAGGTATTTGGACAAAGTGGATGGCGCACACTGCCTTATCGTAGGACACACAGACAACACGGGCGATGCCGCAAACAATATGGCATTGGGACAAGATCGTGCTGATTTTGCCAAAAACTATTTCATTAGAAACGGTATCTCCGGCGACAAAATAAACGCCTCCTCAAAAGGTCAATCTGAACCTATTGCCGACAATGCCACAGAAGATGGCAGATCCAAAAACAGAAGAACAGTAGTAACAATTAATTAATACTTAAAACGATAATATTATGAATTGGTGTATCTTAATTCCACTATTAGTAGGTGCCATTTGCGCCTTTTTAGGATATTTGCTTGGCAAACTTGCCGGAGGCAACAACCAAGCCGACCTTGCGGTTTGGAAAAACAAGGTTTCAAAATTAGAGGCTGACCTTGCCGATTGCAGGGCAAACAAAGGTTCCGCAATGGCATTTGCACCTGTCGCCATACCTTTTGACGCAAGTGCGGCGGCGGCTGTTTTTGGCAAAAAAATCAAGGAGAATGACCTGACCATTGTTGAGGGTATCGGGCCAAAAATACAAGAACTGTTCCACAATCACGATGTTAGAACCTGGAAGGCACTTTCAGAATGCAGTGTAGAAAAATGCCAGAAAGTATTGGATTCCGGAGGTGACAACTACAGGATACACAATCCGGGCACATGGCCGGAACAAGCCCGATTGGCATATGAAGGCAAATGGAAAGAATTGCTAAAATGGCAAGAAGAACTGGATGGCGGAAAATAAATTTCACGTGACTCTATATTAAAAAAAGCCGCGTATTGGCGGCTTTTTTTATTTGTTAGTTGCCGAGAAAGTCTATTTCGGCTCTTTATTAAAGAAAAACTATCTGTTCATCTGCCTAATCTCTTCTGTAAAGGTATCCAAATCGACACCTTCAGCAATCAAGTTCATGGCCTTGTCCACGATGTATCCAACGTTATTGGGGGAAAAACCAAGGCCGACACCAATTTTTTTGAGCAGTACAATTTCATTTTCGCCTTTTATTTTGTCTGCATAAACCATTCGTGCCAAATCGTAAAGGCGCTCTAACCTACGGTCGTAAGATGTTGGCGGATTGATGGGATGCGATTGGTAATCTTTCAAAATTTGCTTGTACTTTGCTTCGCTGATGTCGAGGTTACGGGCCAATCGGTCCAAAAAGGCTTTTTCTTCATCGGAAATAATGCCATCGTCCATGGCCACCCTAACGATGGCCGCAAAATGGTCTTCGTTGCGTTTTTTGAAACCGCTATCGAACAAATCTAAAATTGACATAGAGTATGGTGTTTAAATGTCGTGCAAATATAGTCAAAGTTCGGTCTTTTTAGAACCAAAATCTTCTTTTTTTGTGCTTCTTATTGGGCAATTCCAAGCCCTACTATTGTTGATTTTTATGTATAAACTTTATATTTGCACAAACCAAGCTTATTTGAGCCAGTCACAGATCCCACAACGCTACGCAGAGGTTTTGGAAAGCCAAAATCTTCACATGACCATTGCCCAAAATGGCGCAAAAACGTTTTTAAAAGGCCTTGTAGGTTCCTCGTTTTCGTTTGTGGTCAGCGAACTTTTTAAACAGTCGGAAACACCTTATCTGCTGATACTTAACGATAAAGAAGAAGCTGCTTTTTACCTGAACGACCTAGAACTGCTCATCAACAGCAAGAACGTATTTTTCTATCCAGGTAGCTACCGCAGACCGTACCAGATAGAAGAAACCGACAATGCCAATGTGCTGCTTCGTGCCGAAGTGCTCAACCGCATAAACTCCAGAAAAAAACCTGCGCTGATAGTTACCTATCCCGATGCTTTGTTTGAAAAAGTAGTAACCCGTAGAGAACTGGAACGCAACACGTTAAAAATCACACTCAATGACAACCTCTCCATTGATTTTGTGAACGAAGTGTTGTTTGAATACCGGTTTAAGCGTGTAGATTTTGTAACCGAACCCGGCGAGTTTTCTGTTCGTGGCGGCATCGTGGACGTATTTTCCTTTTCGCACGACGAACCTTACCGCATCGAGTTTTTTGGCGATGAAGTCGATAGCATCCGCACTTTTGACGTAGAAACGCAATTGTCCAAAGAACAAATCAAAAAAATCAGTATCATCCCCAATGTCGAGAACAAATTCCTCGAAGAAAACAGGGAAAGTTTCCTGAAATACATTAGCCCAAAAACCACGGTATTCATCAAAAATGCCGATTTGCTCTTTTCACGTATAGATGATTTTTTTGGAAAGGCCCAAGAAGCATTTGAGCGTTTGTCAAAAGACCTCAAGCACGCATCGCCCGACGAACTGTTTTGCAATGTTGCGCTGCTAAAACAACAGCTTTTGGATTTTTCACTCGTAGAATTTGGCAATTCCGCTGTATTTGCCAAAAACAGCTTTGAATTCAAAACATCGCCGCAGCCTTCTTTCAACAAACAATTTGAACTGCTGATACAAGACCTCAACGCCAATCACAGCAATGGCATTTCTAACTACATTGCCTGTGCCAGCGAGCAACAGGCCAAACGGTTCCATGACATTTTTGAAGACATGGAACAAGAAGTACATTACAAAGCCATTGTGCTACCTATTTATGAAGGTTTTGTGGATCACCATCTTAAAATTGCCTGCTA
>Ga0116142_10002805_pt1 | contig 18250 bp, 13 predicted proteins | sample AD_UKC033_MetaG_FD_89785 | JGI IMG/M metagenome (GOLD analysis project Ga0116142, IMG submission 89785) | Active sludge microbial communities of municipal wastewater-treating anaerobic digesters from USA - AD_UKC033_MetaG | ecosystem: Engineered > Bioreactor > Anaerobic > Digestate | place: USA... | reverse complement strand
CTGACCACTACGTTCACCGCATCCCAGGGTTTGCTGCTGATGTTGCCCAACATGTACAAGATTGCCGGCGAACTTACCGCAGCGGTTTTTCATGTCGCCGCCCGTTCTTTGGCGGCCCAGGGCCTGTCCATCTTCGGTGATCACGGGGATGTCATGGCCGCCCGCATGACCCGCTTTGGAATGATCTCCTCCGCCAATGTCCAGGAAGCCCACGATTTTGCGCTGATCAGCCAGGCGGTTAGCCTGGAATCGAGGATACCCTTCATTCATTTTTTTGACGGCTTCAGGACTTCTCACGAAGTCAATAAACTGGAAATCCTTTCGGAAGAGGATCTGAGGACCATGATCAACGAGGACCTGGTGATCCGGCACCGTCAGCGCGGCCTGAATCCGGAAAAGCCTTTCATACGCGGTACGGCCCAGAATCCAGATGTCTATTTCCAGGGAAGGGAAACGGTGAACCGTTTTTATTCAGACACGCCGGACATCATGGAAAAGACCATGGCCCGTTTTAATGAACTGACGGGAAGGTCCTACCATCTGTTTCAATATACCGGTCATCCCGAAGCCGAAAGGATTATCGTGGTCATGGGCTCCGCCGGAGATACCATCCGGGAAACCGTTCTGTATCTGAATGCGGCCGGGGAAAAACTTGGGGTCATTCAGGTCCGGCTTTACCGCCCTTTTTCAATGGAACATTTGCTTAACGCATTGCCCGCAAGCTGCCGCTCCCTGGCCGTGCTGGACCGGACCAAGGAACCCGGGGCTTCCGGTGAACCTTTGTACAACGATGTGGTGGTGGCTTTAAACGAAGCCTATGCTTCAGAAAAAATCGGCCGCCTGCCGAAAACGATCGGGGGACGATATGGTTTATCCTCCAAAGAATTTACCCCGGCAATGGTGAAGGCCGTATTTGACGAGCTGACAAAATCCAATCCTAAAAATCATTTTACCATTGGAATCCGGGACGATGTAAGTCATACCAGCCTCGACTACGATGAAACGTTCACCCTGGATGAATCCTCCTGGAGCCAGGCCCTATTCTTCGGACTGGGTGCGGATGGTACGGTGGGCGCCAACAAAAACACCATTAAGATCATTGGGGAAAATACGGACTTGTTTGCACAGGGTTATTTTGTCTACGATTCAAAAAAATCCGGAGCGAAGACGGTCTCCCACCTGCGCTTTGGGCCAAAGCCCATTTTTGCGCCTTACCTGATCCGGCAGGCGGATTTTATAGCCTGCCACCAGTTTAATTTTCTGGAAAAGGACGACCTGCTGAAATATGCCCGTCAAGGAGCAAGCCTCTTGTTGAATGCCCCTTTCCCCACCGAACAGGTCTGGGACCGGTTGCCCCGCCTGGTCCAGGTGAAAGCCCGGGAAAAAGAAATGAAGATTTTTGTGATCGACGCCAACCGCGTTGCCCTGGAAACGGGTATGGCCGGCCGGATAAATACCATCATGCAAACCTGCTTCTTTGCTTTGTCCGGGGTGTTGCCCCGTGAAGAAGCCATTCAGCACATTAAAAAAGCCATTGAAAAAACCTATTCCAAAAAAGGGGCCAAAACCATTCAGAAAAATTTCGAAGCCGTCGATCAGTCCCTGAGCAACCTCTTTGAATTGAAGATACCTGCCCGGGACACGGGGACCAAAACCGCGGAAGAAGTGTTTTCCCTCACCGACGAAGCGCCTGAATTTGTTCGCCAGGTGACCGCGCGAATGATGATGGGACTGGGCGATGAATTGCCCGTGAGCCTGATGCCCGTGGACGGCACCTTCCCCAGCGGAACCACCAAATGGGAAAAACGGAATATCGCCGAAAGCATACCGCTGTGGCGGGATGACCTCTGCATCCAGTGCGGCAATTGCAGTTTTGTATGCCCTCACAGCGTGATCCGGTCCAAGTTTTATCACCGGGGCTTCCTGGAAGATCAGCCGGAACATTTCCAGTCGGCGCCCATCAATGCGAAAGGATTTCCGGACACCCGGTTTACCCTGCAGATCTATTCCGAAGACTGCACCGGCTGCAGCCTTTGTGTTCAGGTCTGTCCGGCCCACGACCCGAAAGATCAGAGTGTAAAAGCGATTAATATGAAACCCCGGCGGGAACGTTTGGACATGGACCGGGACAGGGAAAACATCGCCTTCTTTGAAGCTCTGCCCGAGAATGACCGGACGAAGTTCAATTTCTCCACGGTGCACGGCGTCCAGTTTCTGGAACCCTTGTTCGAGTTTTCAGGGGCTTGTGCCGGATGCGGGGAAACCCCGTATATAAAGCTGATCACCCAGCTCTTTGGCGATCGCCTGGTGGTGGCCAATGCCACGGGTTGTTCATCCATATACGGCGGAAACCTCCCCACCACCCCTTGGACGACCAATAAAGAAGGGAAGGGTCCTGCCTGGTCCAATTCCCTCTTTGAGGACAATGCAGAATTTGGCCTGGGTATGCGGATCAGCCTGGATAAACAGGGCGAAATGGCCAGGGACCTTCTTTGGAAAATGAAAGACGTGGTGGGTGTGGAGCGGGTCCAATCCATCCTGGATAACAAACAATCAAACGATACGGAAATACAAACGCAACGCCGTTTGGTCGCTGAACTTAAAAAAATACTGCAGGGTATGAACAGCCGGGAAGCCATTCAGTTGGGCTCTGTGGCGGATCACCTGATCAAACACAGCGTTTGGTTGATCGGAGGGGATGGATGGGCTTACGATATTGGCTCCGGCGGGCTGGACCATGTATTGTCTACCGGAAAGGATGTGAATATCATCGTATTGGACACCGAAGTGTATTCCAATACCGGCGGCCAGATGTCCAAAGCGACTCCCACGGCAGCCTCCGCCAAATTTGCCGCCGCCGGAAAGCGGGTGGGCAAAAAAGACCTGGCCATGCAGGCTATCTCCTACGGGAATGTCTATGTCGCCCAGATCGCCATGGGGGCCAATCCCCAGCAGACTTTGCTGGCCCTTCGCGAAGCCGAGGCTTATCCAGGGCCTTCCCTGATCCTGGCATACTCCCACTGCATCGCCCACGGCATTGATATGGAAAAGGGGCTCAACCAGCAGAAAAATGCCGTGCAAAGCGGCTACTGGCCATTGATCCGGTACAACCCCATGTTGCGGAAGGCGGATCAAAATCCATTTATTCTGGATAGCCTGCGGCCATCCATGTCCTTAAAAGACTATGCCTACCAGGAATTGCGATATAAAGTGCTTACCAAATCCAATCCGGTAGAGGCCGAGCACCTGATGCAACTGGCTCAGGAAATCGTCGATCTGAGATGGCGGAATTATGAAGAAATGGCGGGATTCAGTGCGAAGGATTTTCAACCGGTGCACTGATGAAGTGGATGGTGGATGGTGAGTGGTGGATTGCGGGATGAGCCAAAAGCTGAAAAAAAAGGGTTGTGTCCTTTAGAGATCACAACCCTTTGGTTTGTTTACCACCTTTTCTTGTAGCCTCCGGAATTGGAATTACTTCCGAAGCTCCTGTTGATATTGGAGTTGCCGGATGCATCCCTTTCCCTGGCGACAGAGACGGAGATGGAACGTCCTTCTACATTCTGGTTGTTAAGATTTTGGATTGCGGTTTTACCGTCCGCTTCATTGGTCATTTCAACAAAACCAAATCCTCTGGATCTGCCGGTGATCTTGTCCATGATCACCTTTGCGGAGACCACGGGTCCGAATGCTGAAAAAAGGGATTTTAAATCCTCATCGTTGGCTTGATAACCCAGATTTGAAACATAAATGTTCATAAAATACAAAAATTAAAAAATTAAAAAAATACTGTGACGATAAGAAAAAAAGCAATCTATAAATTGGATAAGGAATAACTAACCGGAGAGGGGAAGAAATAAAATATCCGGAGTACGGAAGCTAGTGTTTTACAATCACGGGGCAAAGATAGGGGTATTCTGGTATGAGAGGGAAAAATATTTTGGGGTGGATAGTGGGAGTATACTAATGGAACCATGAACAAATGGTTACATTCTGACCTGTCTTCCACTAAAAGTATCACAAAATTCCCCGGCTCATCGCTCAAACCGCACGGCCTGCATCTTATATAAACCTTTTATCAAAAGGAAAATGTTCGCGCTCCACGATCCGGATCCGCCTGAATTCCGGATGTACAGGATTGATCAGTAAATTAAAATCACCACGGGTCACTGCGGAGGGGACCTGGAGCAGGCAATACCTGCCGGATTTTATAAATGCATCCCCTATTGCCTGGGTTTCCCGGTGATAAGGAAAATCATTCCAGTGATCCGGCAGACTGGACAGGTTGAGTTTTTTCAATGACAGTTCATCGGGGATATGGATCGTCAGGATATAATAATCATCTGGCATGGCGGAAAGATTAAGGTGTACAGCCACCTCCAACATGGCCAGGGACCGGTTCATGGCTGTATAAATCATTTCAATACCTGGAGAATTCCACCTCGCCCCTTCAAGCGCGGCGCCCTTGCCGCTCAGGGACCCGGAGTAGATTTTCCTGCACAAACGGTATACTTCCATTAGGGGTCCTCGGGTTCGTAAGTCTTAGGAAATAACCTCTACACAAAAATGCCATGGCTTATCCGCGTAAGTTCTCCGGTCACCAATGATTTACCGTAGGAATCTTTAAGGAGGTCAACCGGCTTCTCGCCACCCAGAGCCAGGTTGCTTTGATTCAGCCAAGCATTGAATTTATCCGCCGAACCGAACAATTCAAGGCCCAGGTAGATCACCTCAGCCATTTCCATGATCTTTTCCGACTGCAGCGGCTTAAAGCGCTCACCGGCTTTTTTATACCGCTGCAGGGATTTGGTGGAAATGCCAAAATAAGCCGCCCAGTCCGACTCGTTGAAAGGTGCGAGGGATTCGATAAGGGTATAAAAGGAATAAGGAAGTCCGTGACGGATCATCAACATAACCAGTCTTTTGTCATCCAGGATTTCCTTGATTTTTAGCGGCTTTTTATGCTTTGCAGGGGTTAATTCCTGAATAAAATCATGGAGTATTTTCTCCAACCGGGTCAATATGCCTGCTTCCGCTTGTGCAATCAAGATGTAGACTTTTGTCTACAAAAATAGGACTTTTTTACCAATGAATCAAGGCAAACTTTTTAGGCAGAAGGTACCGGGTGAAATTCCGGAATGAGCTATCCATGGCCTTATTGATTTGAATATTTTTATTTCGCTTAATGAATCAAGAAATCTTTCATTCCTTTTATAAAGACGTGTCCACCACCGGCTTCACAGCCGATATTATCTTTTTTAATTCATCGTATCCAGTTTCAGGAATGTTACAGTCCTTAAAGTCTGTTGATAGGAAAACCACATTCAATCTCATTCAAAGAATTAAGCATCAAATTGTGGTTAAGACAGAGAAATGAGCTTGTGGTCAGGCGCTGCAAGCCTCACAACCCGGATCATCCAGGCTGCAGGCTTTTATACCGGCCGCGATGACCGGTTCATCCACCAGTGCGGCTACGGTCTCTCTCGGGGCTACGGAGGGCACGCCCTGGGGCCTTGCTGCACGGCCGGCAGGCTGGTCCTGCTCGTCCAGGTCGCTTACCGTCATCCGGGGATCCGGTTCCTTGGTCACAAATTTTTTCTGATAATCTTCGCTGAGGGTGAATTTAATGGGATCGACGGCGGCTTTGCTGCGCAGGTAATACATTCCTGTCTTAAGGCCCTTGCTCCAGCCGTAAAAATGCATGGAAGACAATTTGGCGAAACTGGGATTTTCCACAAAAAGATTGAGGCTCTGGCTCTGGCAGATGTAAGCGCCCCGGTCGGCGGACATATCGATCAGGACTTTCTGGCTGAGTTCCCAGGCCGTTTTATAAAGGTCGCGGATCGTGGCCGGGATCTCCATGATGTGCTGGATCGAGCCGTTGGAAGCGATGATCTTTTCCCGGATCTCCTTGGTCCACAGTCCCAGGTTGACCAGGTCGTTGAGCAAGTGTTTGTTGACTACGACATACTCGCCCGACAAGGTCCTGCGGGTGTATATATTGGAGGTATAGGGTTCAAAACATTCATTGTTGCCCAGGATCTGCGAGGTGGACGCCGTGGGCATAGGGGCCAGCAGGAGGCTGTTGCGGAGGCCGTGTTTTTTTATTTGTTTTTTAAGGGCGGGAAAATCCCAACGGTCGGTCGGGGTCACCTCCCACATATCGTATTGAAGGATGCCCTGGCTGGCCGGAGAGCCCTTGAAACTGGAATAAGCCCCGTCTTTTTCGGCGAGCGTGCAGGACTCCAGCAAAGCGCCGTAATAGATGGTTTCAAAAATCTCGCGATTGAGTTGACGGGCTTCCGGGCTGTCGAAGGCATAACCCATGAGAATGAAGGTATCGGCCAGTCCCTGCACCCCTATCCCGATGGGTCGGTGCCTCAGGTTGCTGTTTCGCGCTTCCTCGATGGGATAATAATTGATATCAATGATCCGGTTGAGGTTGCGGGTGATCACCCTTGTGATCTCCATCAGTTTTTTGTGGTCAAATTCTTTGTTCGCCTTCACGTATTTGGGCAGGGACAGGGAGGCGAGATTGCAGACCGCCACTTCATCGGGAGAGGTGTATTCCATGATCTCTGTACAGAGGTTGCTGGACCGGATCGTCCCCAGGTTTTTCTGGTTTGATTTCTGATTGGCCGCGTCTTTGTAGAGAATATAAGGAGTGCCCGTCTCGACCTGGGATTCCAGGATGGCGAACCAGAGGTCCTGGGCCCGGATCACTTTGCGGGCCTTGCCCTGGGCCTCATATTGGGTATATAATTTTTCGAAATCGGCGCCGTAGGCATCATAGAGTCCCGGAGCCTCGTTGGGGCAGAACAAAGACCAGTTGCCGTCCGCTTTCACTCTTTCCATAAAAAGGTCAGGGATCCACAGGGCATAAAAGAGGTCGCGGGCCCTCACCTCTTCCTTGCCGTTATTTTTCTTCAATTCGAGAAAATCAAAAACGTCTGCGTGCCAGGGCTCAAGGTAGATGGCGAAAGCGCCTTTCCGCTTGCCTCCGCCCTGGTCCACATAACGGGCGGTATCGTTATAGACCCGCAGCATCGGGATGATCCCGTTGCTGGTGCCCCCGGTTCCTTTGATATAGGATCCCTGCGCACGGATATTGTGAATGCTGAGCCCCACTCCTCCCGCACTTTGGGAAATTTTAGCGCACCGGGCCAGGGTTTCGAATATGCCTGAAATGCTGTCGTCCGTCATACTAAGCAGGAAACAGGATGACAACTGCGGTTTGGGCGTGCCGGCATTGAATAAGGTAGGGGTTGCGTGGATGAACCATTTTTCCGACATGAGCTCATAGGTTTCAATGGCGGCTTCCAGATTTTCCCCATGGATCCCCACCGCAGCCCGCATCAGCATATGCTGGGGACGTTCGACCACCTGGCCGTCCATCCGGAGGAGGTAGGACCTCTCCAGCGTTTTGAATCCAAAATAATCGAAGCTGTAATCCCGGTCATATATGATGGCGGAATCCAGCCGGTCGGCGTGGCGCATGACGATGTCATGGGTTTCTTTGCCGATCAGGCCGGCAGGCTGGCCGTTTTTAGGGTCAATATAAGTGTATAGGTCATGGATGGTCTCCGAAAAAGATTTTTTAGTCTCCTTATGCAGGTTGGACACCGCGATCCGGGCGGCCAGCAGGGCATAATCCGGGTGGACCGTAGCCAGGGAAGCTGCGGTTTCCGCAGCCAGTACGTCCAGGTCCGTGGTTTTAACCCCGTCATAGAGGCCGATAATGACCCGTTTGGCGATTTCGATGGGTTCGACATAAGTGGAATTGAGGCCATAACACAGCTTTTTTATGCGGGCTGTGATCTTGTCAAAAGACACCTCCTCCTGCTTACCGCTTCTTTTTAAGACCTTCATGTAGCTTCTTTTAATGATTTATATCGCAATAGTTTTCTTCAAGTTTATTGGCGCCTCCGCCATCGGCCACCCCATTCAGTTCAACTCTCCAAATTACCGATCTTTGCCGGTACCTGCGAGAGCTTCTCCCCTCTTTTCTCTCCCTTAACCCTTAACCTTTAACCCTTAACCTATTTCAAAATTCCGTATCCACACTAAACACCTGGTTTTCCCGCGTGGTCCCGATCCCCGATTTTTTATATTCCCCTACCCTCTTTTCAAAAAAGTTGGTTTTACCGGAGAGGGAGATCATTTCCATAAAGGGGAAAGGGTTATCCACCTTATATATCTTCTCATTGCCCAAGGCCAATAAGAGGCGGTCTGCAACAAATTCAATATACTGGCACATCAGGTCGGCGTTCATCCCGATGAGTTTGACGGGAAGGGCATCCGTGACAAATTCCTTTTCGATGGTGACCGCGTCCCGGATGATCTCTTCGACCTCCGCTTTGGGCAATTTATTTACAATGTGTTTGTTGTAAAGGAGGCAGGCAAAATCGCAATGCTGGCCTTCATCCCTGGAGATCAGTTCGTTGGAAAAGGTGAGTCCGGGCATCAATCCCCTTTTTTTAAGCCAGAATATGGAGCAGAAGGAACCGCTGAAAAAAATCCCTTCGACTGCGGCGAAGGCGATCAGTTGCTGCTGGAAGGTCCCGTTGGAAATCCAGCGTAGGGCCCAATCCGCTTTTTTCCTTACGCAGGGAATGTGGTCAATGGCATGGAACAGATAATCCTTTTCTGAAGGATCCTTGATATAGGTATCGATGAGGAGGGAATAGGTCTCCGAATGGATGTTTTCGATCATGATCTGGTACCCGTAGAAAAACTTGGCTTCCGGGTACTGGACCATGCGGAGCATGTTTTCCGCGAGGTTTTCATTCACGATCCCGTCGCTGGCGGCGAAAAAAGCCAGCACGTGTTTGATAAAATGCCGCTCATCCTCGGTGAGCTTTTCCTGCCAGGTGATGATGTCCTGAGCCAGGTCGATTTCCTCCGTAACCCAGAAACCCGCCACCGAATCTTTATAAAACTGCCAGATATCATTATGCTGCAGGGGGAAAACGACAAAACGGTTTGGATTCTCCTGCAAAAGTGGTTCGACACGTTGTTCCATACTGGCTTATACAGTTTACACGAATAGGATTAATAAATATGATTTATTATGGATTACAGATAGAAATCCGAAGGGTATGATCGGCATCCTGTCTGCGGCTCAAAAATAATCGACTTCTCCGGTTATAAAAATTAAATATAAATAATTTTTATATAAGTATTTTTTATTTTTTTTTCAATTCGGTTCGGTTTGCAGAATATTTTTTGTATGAACTTCTTTAAGACACATTAAAAATATTCATCAAGTATTCTGCTAAATAAATGAATCATTTTTTTAATATGTTTTAAAATTACCAACAGCCTGTGGATAACCTATGCAATAAGCTGTAAATCTGATATTTACAGTCAAATAAATTGTTAGTAACCGCCCTTTTATTGTTTAAAATTCCGGTTTCCATTCCCCCGGGGATGGAGAAAAAGCGGCAAAAATCAAAACATTTGTTTTCGCCGGAAAAACCAAACCAGGAATACAATGATCAGCCCCGACACAAAGAGGATATAAAAGAAAGCCATGGGTTTATCCGACAGCGGCAGGTGGACATTCATACCGAAAAAACTGGCTACCAAAGTGGGTACCATGAGGATGATCGTGACCACCGTAAGCCGCTGGATAAACTTATTCAGATTATTGGACACTATGCTGGCATAGGCTTCCATCGTACCCGACAGGATATTGGTGTGCCGGTTGGCCATGTCCAGGGCCTGGTTGTTGTCAATGAGGATGTCTTCAAACAAATCCGCCTTTTCTTCGTCCTGGGCGATCTGCAGAAAATCCGTCCTTTTCATCTTGAGTTTGACCAGGTCATTGGCACTGAGGGAATTCACAAAATAGACCAGGCTCTTTTCAATCCGGAGCAGTTGTTTGAGTTCCGCATTCCGGCTTGAATCGTACAATTCCTGTTCAATCAGGTTTCGTTTCAGGTTAAGCCGCTTGAGGCTGTCCAGGTAAGCCCAGACATTCTGGTCCAGGATCTGCAGGATGCAGGACCGGGTGTCGGAAGGATCAAAATTTTTGACCTTGCCATCAATAAACTTTTTGAGGATGGTGTTTTCATGGGCCGAAATGGTCAGGATAAATTCAGGGCTTATCAACAAGCCGATGGGCACCGTGATATAGATCGGCTGGTTTTCCTCTTCATCCGGGTTGAGGATGGGCGTCTGGATCAGTATAAAACGCAGGTTGTCATCCCAGCGCTCATACCTGGAACGTTCGTCGGGATCGAGGGAGTCGGTCAGGTAATCCAGGGGAATATCCTTGGAGGCGGCCAGGGATTCCAGTTCGTTTTGTTCAAAAGGCGGATGAAGGTTGATCCAGCAACGGGGCGCGGCCTGTTGAAGCTGCCTCAAGTGGTTGTCTTCCCGTGCATAAAACTGGATCATAACTTCGCGTAAAACTATCCATTCGTGACCTGCAATCTGATAAGCAGCGCAATATTAGAGAATTATTCCAAATTCAGGATAAAAACTCCGGGTAAGGCCCACGGTATCACCGGATCCGGTCCATCGGGCCTTTTTTCCTGACCCACTGGATAATCCCCTGGATCTCAATACCTGTCGTTGGTAGAACAATACTGCATATTATTCGAAAAAATAAACATATTACAGGGCCCTTCTGTTAAATTGCAGGAAATAAGACACCATTTATGAATTTTTTGAAAATACTCCTGGGATCCTGCCTGGGTACCCTGCTGGCGGTTTTCCTGGTATTTTTTATCGGACTAGGTATACTGTCCGTGGTAGCCAGTTCGGCCGGAGAGCCTGGCAAAAAAGCATTGGACAAGCCGGGCTTCCTGGAAATCCGGGCCGATTTATATTATCCTGAAAAAACTAATAATGTCCGTTCCACCGGTGTATTCGACCTCAACGAGCAGCACATTGGCCTGCATGACCTGGTACAATCGATCCAACACGCCGCCTCCGACCCCAAGATAAAAGGCATCCTCTACCGTTCTGGCTATTCCAGTCTCGGTTCGGCCAGCGCTCTGCTCATCCGCCAGGCCCTGCTTGAATTCAAAGCCTCCGGAAAACCCATCTATGCGTACGGGGAATATTTCACCGAAGGGTCCTATTCCATGGCCTCGGTAGCGGACCGCATCCTGCTCAATCCAAACGGGGTCGTTGAACTGAAAGGGTTTGGGGCCATGATTCCTTTTTTTAAGGAATTTCTGGATAAGACCGGCATCAGCTTCGAGGTCTATTATGCCGGCCAGTTTAAAAGCGCAACGGAACCCGTCCGTTTCAATAAGATGAGTGACCAAAACCGCAGCCAAATCCGGGAATACCTGGAGGATCTTTATCGCCTGCACCTCGAAGGCATCAGTGAAAGCCGTGGCATTGCGGTCTCTGACCTCAGAAATATATCCAACGAATACCTTTCCCGTTCCGCCAGTGACGCCATCCGTTTTAAGCTGGCCGACACCCTGGCCTACCAGGATGATGTTTACCGGATGATTCAAAACGACCTGGGCCTTTCGGAGACCGCCCGTCCCTCCATCTTTTCAGTCAACCGGTACTTTGAGTCCTTTGACCACCAGCCGGCCCATGCGCCCGCTGCCACGGCAGGCCGCATTGCCATTGTCTTCGCCGAAGGGGAAATCCTGGATGGGGAAGGCCACAACGGGCAGGTAGGCTCCGCCAGGTACCTCCGGATTTTGAGAAAAATCAGGCAGGATGATAAAATCAAGGCCCTGGTTCTCAGGATTAACAGCCCCGGCGGCAGCTCAATGGCTTCCGACAATATTCTCCATGAGATCAACCTGATCCGGGAAGCCGGAAAGCCGGTGGTGGTTTCCATGGGAGATTATGCCGCCTCGGGGGGCTATTACATCGCCTGCAGCGCGGACAGTATTTTTGCCGAACCCAATACCATTACCGGTTCCATCGGCGTATTCTTTATGATTCCAAACCTGACCAAACTCATGGGGGATAAACTGGGCATTGATATGGATACCGTGAGAACCGGGAAATTCACCACCGCCTTTACCCCATTCATGCCCTGGTCTTCCGAAGAAAGCCTGATCGCGCAACAACAAACGGATATGGTCTATGACCGTTTTCTCTCAGTGGTCTCCAAGGGCCGCAATATGGATAAGGACGATGTAGAAGCGGTTGCCCAAGGCAGAGTCTGGTCGGGGGTAAAAGCGCTGGAACATGGATTGGTGGACCGCCTTGGCGGAATGCAGGACGCCCTGGACTGTGCCGTACGCATGGCTAAACTGGATGAATACAAGGTCCTGGAATATCCCGCTATGAAAGATCCCATCCAGCAACTTCTGGAAGATCTGACTTCAAAAGAACCGGAAATCACCGAATCCATTATTCAAAATAAACTTACCGCCTGGTTCAGGCCTTATGCACGCTTTGCATCCTGGACCAAGGAACAGGCAGGAAAACCCCTGATGCGAATGCCCTTTGAGCTTAGCATCCGTTAAGAAAAATTTATGATTTATTTGAAGGGCTCTTTTCAACATTAATTGAAAAGAAAGTGTTTTTTTGTAATTAATCCATTATTTAAAATCACTCGCTCTTATGAAATTATTTTATTCTACCCTCCTGGCCGTTTTCACGGCAGCCGTCGCTTTGGCCGGAAATCCGGTAAAACCCGTTGCCTACAAAGTGGATCCGGTCAACAGCAAGATTGAATGGACCGCTTATAAGATGACGGGCCAGCACACGGGTACGCTCCAGGTAAAACAAGGGGCTCTTGAGTTTAACGGGAACAAACTGATCGGGGGCAGATTTGATATCGACATGCAGTCCATGACCGTCACCGATATCCAAGGATCCATGATGGAACGCCTGCTCAGCCACCTGAAAAACGATGATTTTTTCAGTGTCGATAAATTTGGCACCTCCAGCCTGGTGATTAAAAAAGCGGAACAAAAATCCGCAAACCTTTATAAAATCACGGCAGACCTGATCATCAAGGGGATCAGTAAAGAAATCACTTTTGATGCCACCGTCAACCAATCCGAAGGCAATGCCTCCGCGTCCCTTAAAGTGGACCGCACGCTGTTTGATATCAAATACCGCAGCGGGAGATTCTTCCCGGAAATCGGCGACAAGATGATCAAGGATGAATTTGACCTTAAAGTAAATCTGACTTTCGCCAAGTCGATCTAATCATATGTCATAGGTTTTGTTGAATAAGGCCATTCCGGCATTCCGGAATGGCTTTTTCTTATGGGGATTCCCTTACCTTTAGTTTAAGAATAAACCGGATAATATGGAAAATCTCATCGGTAAAGTGATCTACATCACGGGCGGCACAAAAGGAATCGGACTGGGGATCGCCGTAAAAGCCCTCGAAGCGGGCTTGAAGGTAGCCGTCAGCGCAAGGCACATCGACCATTTTGACGACAAACCCTTTCCGCCCAATCAATTTCTCCTGATCCGGTCGGATGTTAAAAACAAAGAAGACGAAATTCAGGCGGTGGAACAAATCATAAAAAAATGGGGCAAACTGGATGTCCTGGTTGCCAATGCGGGCGTTGGCCATTTCGCCCCCTTTGACCAACTGAGCGACGAACAATGGCACGATACCTTGGATACCAATCTGACCGGGGTATTCCATAGTGTCCAGGCCAGCCTGCCCGCGCTGAAAAAATCAAACGGATATATCATTACCATCGCCAGCCTTGCCGGGACCAATTTTTTTGTAAATGGCACCGCCTACAATGCCAGCAAATTCGGACTCGTGGGCTTCACCCAGGCCCTCATGCTCGATCTCCGTCCGCACCAGATCAAGGTGACGACCATCATGCCCGGATCGGTAGCCACCTTTTTCAACAATCACATCCCCAATGAAAAGGATTTCTGGAAAATACAACCGGAAGATATTGGCCAAATGGTCATCGACCTGCTTAAAATGCACCCACGTACCCTGCCCAGCAAAATCGAGGTCAGGCCTTCGATACCGGCGTAGGATTGAGGATTGAGGGTTGAGGTTAGAGGTAAGAGGTTAGAGGTATGAGGTCCATCCACCATCCACCACCCACCTCTCACCGGATCCCTTTAAACCCGGTGAGGAAATAATGCATGGTTTGGGATACCTGGATAAAGGGTTCCACCATTTCTTCATTCATTCTTTTACTGTGCTTGAAATAGATGATGGTCGGGCCATCGCATTCAACCCACCAGCCTTTTTCAAAACTCAGGAACCCAAGGATATGGTCATTAAATACTTTGCGCACGGAACTTTCTTTGCCGGACATCAGCCGGTACTGTTTGGAAAAATCAGGGAAAGCGTCAAAGTCAATGTCTTTCCAACCCAGCCATTCCCCTATTTTGTGAAAAAGGTTTTCAGGCCGAAGGGTAAAGGGAGGAAGGGATTTTTTCAACCTTACGGACAATACGTGCTGGGTAAAGACCGTCGTCGATTTGCCCGTGGAAACCGCAAAACTGTATTCAAAAACCCGGAACGGTTCCTTGGACTCGAGCAAACCGCTGAGTATATATTTGACTTTCTTATTGCTCCCCGTTTTGAATAAATGATATCCCTTATGGGCGCGCAGGATCTCTTTGTCCTGATCCTTTTCCTCATAATCCAGCCCAAGCCTTTGGGCGATTTTTTGATAACCGGGATTCCGGTCAGAAAGCCAATTCCAGGCCATACGGTACCTTTTTAATTAAATGGATATCCATTCAAAGGGTCAAAATTAATGCAAAAGCCGGGCCGGGGATCAGGCCTTGCTTTTTTTCAGTTCTGACCGTTTGTCTTTTTTGGGCTTGATGATAAACCGAAGGGCCTGGTCATAGGAAAGATAATTGGCCACCCAGTTGATGAATACAAATAATTTGTTCCTCACTCCCAGCAATTGGAACAGATGTACAAATAACCAGAGGACCCAGGCAATGAAACCGTGCACCGTGACCCATTTAAATTCGGCAACGGCTTTATTCCTGCCGATCGTTGCCAGGGTGCCCAGGTCCCGGTATGAAAAAGGCCTCCAGACATAGCCGGGTTGATGAAGCCGTTTAAAATTATAAGCGAGGTTCTTTGCCTGCTGGATCGCTACCTGGGCTACCTGAGGATGCCCGTTGGGATAATCGGGTTCTTCCATATAAGCGAGGTCCCCGACCACAAACACATTCTTGTAGGAAGGCGTTTGCTGGTACCGGTCCACCCGGATCCGGTTGGCTTTCACGAGGTCCTCCCGGGGAATTCCCGGGATCACCGCCCCTTCCAGGCCCGCGGTCCAGATCACATTTTTGCTCATGATCCTGGAACCGTCCTGCAAATACACAAAATCCGCGTCCACATTCGTCACCCGGTTGTTTTTCATCACCAGTACACCCATTTTCTGCAAATACCTTTCCGCCCGTTGGGAGGATTTTTTGGACATGGAGGGAAGCAGGTGGTTGTTGGCTTCAATGAGATAAATATCCACCTCTTTCGGATTCAATTCATTGTAATCTTTGGGCAGGATATATCTTTTCATCTCCGCCAGCGAACCGGCCAGTTCAACCCCCGATGGCCCTCCGCCAATAATCACAATGTCCACATAACCCTGTTTTTTTTCGTGGTCGCTTTCCGTCAGGGCGGTTTCATAATGATCCAGGATGGTATTCCTGACCAGCAGCGATTCGGACAAGGATTTTAAGGTGAGGACCATGTCCTCGATGTTTTTATTTCCAAAAAAACTGGTTTTGGCCCCTGTGGCAAGGATCAGATAATCGTATTTCAGGGAGCCGATATCCGTATTCAGTTCATTCCTTTCCGGATTTACGGAATGCACTTCCGCGATCCGTATAAAAACTTTGGCATCCGACCGCAGGATCCGCCGGAGCGGAAAAGAAATGGTACTGGGTTCCAAACCGGCCATGGCCACCTGGTAAAACAAGGGCTGAAACTGGTGATAGTTGTTCTTATCGATGAGTACGACCTGATACTTACTCCCCACCAGCCTCCGGGCCAGTTTTAGGCCTGCAAAACCGGCTCCCACGATGACGATCCGGGGTAAAGGACTTTCAGGAATATTCACAAAAGAAAATCTGCAGGGTAAAATTAAGGCTTAATATTCAGAGTTGCAGGCTCAGGCGTTCCCCCACCTGCATCACACGGATGGGTACCTGTTCCTTTTGGGCCGTCTCGATGAACTCATCCGGTTCAACCGTATTGAATTCAAATAGATGAAAATGACAGGGGATTGTGAGTTTGCTGTCGATATTTTTCGCCAGCCAGACGGCTTCCCTTGCATTCATATTCCCGGACACCCCGCGTGAGGGGTCGGTGCCGTTGATGGGCAGGAAGGATACGTCCGGTGCATAGGGTTTCAGTAATTCGGCCATTCCCGGATACAATACCGTGTCGCCGCTGTGATACAGGGTCCAGGGGCCTGCCCGGACGATATAACCCAGGAAAAGGTGATGCCCTTCTTCATCCACCTGTAGGGTTTCGTGCGCCGCGGGGACCGCCGTAAACGAAATTTCGTCTTCAGCAAATGTTTGTCCCGCATCGAGTCCCCCCATCCGCTCCCCGGAACAACCCGAGCGTTTCATCCCTTCTCTGAGATGAGCCAGGGGGAGAATGAGTTTCAGGCCCGGATTGTTGGCGAAAAGGGGAGCCAGGGTATCCGGATCCAGGTGATCCGTATGCACATGGCTTGACGTCACATAATGCATGAATTGAAGCTTTGCCGGGTCCACCACCCGTTCGCACATCCGGATATGGGGTTTGGCCGTTCCCTGGTATTTCAGGGTAAGCGAATCCGACAAATAGGGATCCAATAAAATATTTTTTCCATTCCAGTGCAGCAGGAACCCACTTTGCCCAAGCCACCAGATATCGAGGCGGGCCCTGCCCTCTCCCACCCCCCGAAGGTCGGTTAAGAATGCATCATCCTTTTGAACGGCCTTAATCATCGTGTAATCCTATAAACCCTTTTCTTCCCGAACGGTGCGGGCTCCCAACACCATATTCTTCAGTTTTTGACGGCTGGCCCAGCGGACGGTTTGGCTCAATCCGCAATCCGGAGCCACAGACAACAAGTCAGCCGGAACAAATTTGAGACATTGTTTGATCCTGAATACGACCTCCTCTACCGATTCGATATAATAGTTTTTTACGTCAATGATTCCTACGGCTACGCGCATCCTGCCCGCAAAATCAGACAAGCGTTCGATTTCGGCGAATTCACGGTTGGCCATTTCAATATGCACCTCGTCGATGGCCAGGTCCAGGAAAGCCGGCAACATCGGAGCCAGGGTCCTTTTGCCAACCGGCCTCCCTTTGTAATTTCCAAAACAAAGGTGGGTGGATAAAAAACATTTTCCGCGGACGGCCTGCACCGTCCGGTTGAAAATATCCACAAAACGAAGGGGATCTTCTTTATAAGCATAACAACTCATAGAGGGTTCGTCCACCGTTATCTCCGTACAGCCAGCCTCCACCAGCTTCCGAAGTTCATCAGCAACGATAGGGACAAGGGCTTCCGTAACCTCCCATCGGTCCGCATAGATGCCATTGGGATCCAGCCGGCCGCTGAGGGTATAAGGCCCGGGTACACTGCACTTAAGCACTTTACCCGATGGACCGGCCAGCTTTTGCAGGCGTTTGAATTCGGCCACAGTGCCCAGGCCATGTTTTGCCCTGACGGCCCCGGTAATTTTATGCTTGCCCCGCTGGTCATGGGCGGCCGGTCCCCATTTCCTGGGTGCTTCCGATTCCTGTTCGATTCCATCCAGATACCCGTAAAACGACAGATTAAAATCAATGCGGGTTTGTTCACCATCGGTGATGACGTCCAGGTCCGCTGCCAGCTGATCCTGTATGGCCACCTGGACCGCGTCTTCAATCATTTCTTCGATATCCGCGCTTCCAAACTGATGGAGATTTCTGGAAGCAAACTCCAGCCAGGCAGGGAAAGGATAGCTGCCCACCACGGTGGTTCTTAAGGTATTGGTCCGGGTCATCTTATTTCAATAGGTTTGTAAAAATTATAGAGGCGGGACATCCGGGTGGCGTGCTCATCGTAAGCCTCATTAAAGATATGGGAGGCCCTCTCTGTCCCGGCCAGGCAAGCCGCCACCAGGGCATTCGGGGGCTGGCCGCCAAGCAAAAGCAGGTTTGCCAGTTCGGCTTTGATGCTGTTGATCAGCAATACTGAACCGACCGTACTGCCGGGACTGACGGGGGCTTCCATCCCATCGATCCGGACCATTGCATCCCCGGCGGGCGCGCCGTTATCCAGAACCAGGTCGCTGAAATCGGTAAGTTTTTTCCGGTCGG
>Ga0116142_10002804_pt1 | contig 18251 bp, 16 predicted proteins | sample AD_UKC033_MetaG_FD_89785 | JGI IMG/M metagenome (GOLD analysis project Ga0116142, IMG submission 89785) | Active sludge microbial communities of municipal wastewater-treating anaerobic digesters from USA - AD_UKC033_MetaG | ecosystem: Engineered > Bioreactor > Anaerobic > Digestate | place: USA... | reverse complement strand
TGTTATATATCACCAATACATTACGGCAGTAGGGATTTTGATTCGGACAAAACGACTTATCGCAAATTTCTAAAGAAATCCGGTTTTTACAAACGTATTCTAAAGGATGTGTTCATCACTCGTAGTAGAAAATATCAGGCTGATGTGAATTTTGGTAATTATGATGTGAATATGTAGTTGATTCTGTCTTTTCTGTAGCACAAAAAAAGCCAACTAAAATAGCTGGCTTTAAAATATGTAATTTTTGTTCTTAAACTTGTTGAACTTCTTTCATACCAATCTCAATTGCTTGTTCGTTCATCGGAATTAAATGATGATTTCTTGCAGGAATTGATTTCTTAAGTCCTTTAATGACGTTTTCCATTTTAACAATGGGTTTAATTTTTAGATACGAACCTAAAACCATCATGTTAAATACTTTTACAGCACCCATTTCAGTTGCTTTTTGTGTAGCAGCAACTTTGTAAATGGAAATGTCTTTACGTTCCGGATGACGAGTGATTCCATTCGGATCATACAATAATGTTCCGCCCGGTTTTACCATACATTCAAATTTATCCAATGATTGTTGATTTAGGATAATTGCAGTATCATATTTTGTTAAAATCGGAGAACTGATTCTTTCGTCACTGATTATAACGGTAACATTTGATGTTCCGCCACGCATTTCCGGTCCGTATGACGGCATCCAGGAAACTTCCTGACCTTGCATAAGTCCTGAATAAGCAAGTATTTTTCCCATCGAAAGTACTCCTTGTCCGCCAAATCCGGCTATGATTATTTCTTCAGTCATAATTCTTAATTTTATTATTTAGTAACTAATTGACCATCCACTTTAATATCGCCTAAAGGATAGAATGGGAACATATTTTCAACCATCCATTCGTTTGCTTTTACAGGAGGTAATTTCCATCCCGAATTACAGTTCGAAACTATTTCAACAAACGAGACTCCTCTTTTAAGCTTTTGATTTTCAAATGCCTGACGAATTGCTTTTTTAGCTTTTCTTACATTTGCAGGACTATGAACGCTTTGACGTGTTACATAATAAGTCCCTGCTAAATGAGAAACCAATTCAGTCATTTTAAGCGGATTTCCCATCATTTCAATATCTCTACCGTAAGGACATGTTGAAGCAGGCATACCCTTTAGTGTTGTTGGTGCCATTTGACCTCCTGTCATGCCGTAAATACCATTATTAACGAAAATAATAGTAATGTTCTCTCCACGGTTACAAGCATGAATAGTTTCAGCAGTACCAATAGCAGCAAGGTCGCCATCTCCCTGATATGTGAAAACAAATTTTTCTGGCATCAATCTTTTTATTGCTGTTGCTAATGCAGGTGCTCTACCGTGTGCAGCTTGTTGCATATCCAAATCTAAAAAATTGTACATCAAAACCGAACAACCAACAGGACATACTCCTACTGTCTCGCTTTGTATATCCATTTCTTCGATAACTTCTGCAATTAATCTGTGGGCAGTTCCATGACCGCAACCCGGACAATAACTCATAGTGTTATTGGTCAAAACCTTACTTTTCTTGTAAACAAGGTTTTCTTCTTTTATAATATCTTTTATTGTGATTTCAGCCATGATTTAACCTCCTATTATTTTTTGTTCCAATGCATTAACAATTTCTTCAGGTGACGGTATAACTCCACCAACACGACCATAATGTTCTACAGGTTTCTTAAACTGAACAGCCAATCTAACGTCTTCAACCATTTGACCGGTACTCATTTCAACCGTTAGAAATCCTTTTACTCTGTCTGCTAAATCAAAAAGAACCTTTGACGGGAATGGGAATAATGTAATTGGACGAACAATACCTGTTTTGATACCTTTTGCTCTCAATAAATCCATTGCTTTCATACTTAATCTGGCAGATGAACCGTAAGCAACAATGATATATTCAGCATCATCACAATTTATAAGTTCGTATTTTACTTCTTTTTCCTTTATCTCATCATATTTCTTAACAAGTTTGAGATTGAACGCTTCTTGTCTTGATGCAACGAGGTCAAGTGATGTTATTATATTGCGTTCTCTTGTTGTAGGTTTTCCTGTTGTACCCCATGGACACTGTTTAATAACCTCTTCCATAGTTCTTCTAACTTTTTGAGGTCCTATTTCAACTTTTTCCATCATCTGTCCAATAATTCCATCTGCCAAAATCATAACAGGATTTCTGTACTTAAAAGCTAAATCAAAGCCAATTTCAACAAAATCATACATTTCCTGAACTGATGCAGGAGCAAGTACAACTAGTCTGTAATCACCATGACCTCCGCCTTTAGTTGACTGAAAATAGTCTGATTGAGCCGGCTGAATTGTTCCTAAACCCGGTCCTCCACGTACACAGTTCATTATCAAACATGGCAATTCAGCACCGGCTATATATGATATTCCTTCTTGTTTCAAACTTATCCCCGGACTTGATGAAGATGTCATAGCCATTTTCCCACATGCTGCTGCACCATAAATCATATTTATTGCTGCAACTTCGCTTTCGGCTTGTAATACCACCATTCCTGTTCTCTTATGGGGCTCTTGTGCCATCAAATATTCAATTACTTCCGATTGCGGTGTAATAGGATATCCGAAATATGCGTCTGCCCCGGAGCGTATAGCAGCTTCTGCTACAGCTTCATTTCCTTTCATTAACCTTAGTTCTTTTTCCATTTTGTCTAAAATTTTTAATGATTAAATCAGGCCACCTTTACCTTATAAACGGATATAACTCCGTCAGGACAAACAATAGCACAATTTGCACAACCTATACAAGCTTCAGGATTTTTCATATAACAATAGTTATAACCTTTGCCGTTTACCTCTTTTGCTAAGTCAAGTACGTCTTGAGGACATGCCGGAATACATACTCCACAACCTTTACAACCCTCAACATCTACTACTATAGCACCTCTGATTTTTGCCATAATTATCTTTTATTATTAATTTTTATTTTGTCACTTCAAAAGTAAAAAAAAAAATTAAACTGCAAAATGTTTCTTGGCAGGTTTGCTGTCCAATGTTGAAATAAAAAGTTAAAATAAATAAAAAGTTGTTCGAAAAAGATAAAAAGATTATATTGTAATCTTAATAGTGATTAAAAAGTAATCAATAGGTAAGTGCCTAAAGTGCCTAGAGTGCCTAAAGTGCCAAAAGTTGAAAGTGGAATTTTATTATTAATTTAAAAGAAGTGCAATGTTGAAACAAAAGATAGATATTACCGGCAACCCCAAATACTCTAGACACTCTAGGCACTTTAGACACTTCAAGTACTTCCCCCCATGTTTCTAAACTGTCATTCATATTACAGCCTTCGTTTCGGGACCTTGTCTCCGAATCAGCTTGCCGAAGGGGCTTTTGCTTCTGATGTGGAAAATATAGCTTTAACTGATGTAAACAATACAGCCGGAATTCCTGAGTTTTATTTTGCTTGTCGTAAAAATGGAGTTAAACCAATTGCAGGAGTTGATATTCGTAATAAGAATAATTTTCAGATGTTTGTTTTAATTGCAAAGAATAACGAAGGTCTTGCTGAGATTAACAGATATCTTACTGAGATAAACCTGAAAAAGAGGAAAAAAGACGAATTGCCTCAATTTAATAATGTGTATGTCGTTGTTCCACTTGAAAATGTTCGCAAGTCAGGTTTGTCTGAAAACGAATACATAGGAGTAAGGCCGTCACAGGTGAAATCGTTGTTGAGTTCTCCCTTAAGTTGCCTATTGAACAGAATGGTAATGCTGTATTCTGTCAGTTTTCGTAAATCTGCTGATTTCGACTTGTGCAGACATCTTCGTGCTGTGGATAATAATATTCTTATCTCACAATTACCCCAAGATATTCATTGCAGTAAAGATGATATTTTTACACATCCAAAATATTTGCGAGATATTTATAGCAGTTATCCTCAAATTGTTATAAATACCATTAAACTACTTAATTCATGTAGTCTGGTTTTTGATACTCAGCACAAGAATAAAAAATTGTTCACCGGCAGTGTTGACGAAGATGTAAAACTTTTGCGAAAGCTCAGCCTGAAAGGATTTGAGAAACGTTACGGACATGCAAACCGTAGAGCTGCCGAAAGAATGAGAAGTGAGCTGAATATAATTGAAAAAATGGGGTTTGTTTCGTACTTTTTAATTGCTCATGAGATTGTTAGTTATGCTCAAAATAAAGGCTATTTCTACGTAGGACGTGGGAGCGGGGCAAACAGCATTGTGGCATATTGTCTTAGAATTACTGATGTTGATCCGATAGAACTGAATTTGTACTTTGAGCGATTCCTTAATCCCAAACGAAGTAGTCCTCCCGATTTTGATATTGATTTTTCGTGGCGGGACAGAGATGATGTGATTTCATATATCTTCAAACGCTTTGGTTCTGAACATACTGCTTTACTTGGGGCGATGAGTACTTTCAAATCCAGGTCTATTCTACGCGAACTCGGTAAAGTGAATGGCTTACCAAAAGAAGAGTTGGATATTTTGGCGAAAAATCCGGCTTCGGTAAAAGATAAAGATGAGATTCATCGCAAAATAATCGAAATGGCTACGGAACTTTCCGGATTTCCAAATTTGAGAACTATTCACGCCGGAGGAATTTTGATAAGCGAAAAGCCTGTTTATTATTATGCTGCTTTGGATATGCCACCTAAAGGTTTTCCTACGACTCAATGGGATATGTATGTGGCTGAAGATCTGGGATTTGAAAAATTTGACATTTTGTCACAGCGAGGCTTGGGACATATCAGAGATTGTGTGGAAATTATTTCAAAAAACCGGAATATAAGTGTTGATATCAGGGACGTTGCCTCATTTAAAAAAGATAATCAGGTTAATAAATATCTTTCGGCAGGCAATACAATAGGATGCTTTTATATCGAAAGTCCTGCAATGCGTGGTCTGATAACAAAACTGGAGTGTCAGGATTATTTAACCTTAGTTGCTGCAAGTTCAATTATTCGTCCCGGTGTGGCAAAGTCGGGAATGATGAAAGAGTATATCGTGAGGTACAACAATCCAGGGTGTTTCAGGTATTTGCATCCGGTTATGGAAGAACAACTTGGAGAAACTTACGGAGTTATGGTTTATCAGGAGGATGTTCTTAAAGTTTGCCATCATTATGCTGGAATGGACCTTGCTGATGCAGATGTTCTTCGTCGTGCTATGAGTGGTAAGTTCAGATCGCGGGTAGAATTCGATAAGATAAAGGATAAATTTTTTGACCTTTGCAGACAAAAAAACCGCCCCGAAGAAATTAGTGCGGAAATATGGAGACAAATAGAATCTTTTGCAGGCTATTCTTTTTCAAAAGCCCATTCTGCATCTTATGCAGTTGAAAGTTATCAGAGCCTTTATCTTAAAACTTACTATCCGCTTGAATTCATGACTGCGGTTATCAATAATTTTGGTGGGTTCTATTCAACCTGGGTTTATTTTTATGAAGCAAAACGACTGGGAGCAACAATAAATTTGCCTTGTATTAATAAAAGCGAATATCTTACAAAAATAGAAGATCAGAATATTTATATTGGTTTTGTTCACGTATTAGGTCTGGAACAGGCTTTAATAAGCCAGATAGTTTTCGAAAGAAAACTAAATGGTAAATTTAAAAGTTTTGAGGATTTTATTAATCGTTGCGAAGTGCCCGGTGAGCAACTTAATTTGCTTATCCGTGTTGGAGCGTTAAGATTTACAGGCTTTTCTAAATCTGAATTGATGTGGAAATCATGCTTACATCGTACCCCTGAAAACGTAATTTCATATTCTGTACAGAAAAGCCTTTTTAAGTTTGCTGAGCCTGAGTATTCATTGCCTGAATTGTGCCAGTCTGTAATTGAAGATGCCTGGGATGAAATTGATTTACTGAATTTTCCGGTTAGCATAAACTTTTTTGACTTATTACAAACGAAGTACAGAGGAGAGGTGAAGTTTAAGGATATGGTAAAATTTCGTGGTAAACAGGTGAGAATGCTTGGGATTTTTGTTTGTCTGAAATATGTCAGAACATCAAACTCACAGATAATGAATTTTATGACATGGATTGATTCTGAAGGCAATTTTTTTGATTCTGTACATTTTCCCGATTCTTTAAAAGAATATCCTTTCCGTGGATTTGGTGTTTATCTTTTGTTGGGTATTGTTGATGTCGAATTTGGCTATCCTGTTCTGCGTGCACAAAAATTGGCAAAAATGCCTTTTATCGCGGATCCGAGGGAGTGATTTCCTGCACTGTCAGGTCTATGTAGGTCAGCATGTAGTGGAACCTGACATTGTACAGGAGGGCTATAATTATTTAAGGAGTTTCCAACTTAGGAATTTTCCTAAACCGAACATGTCTGGGAATATAGTGGAATGGTTTATTCCAATTTTATTCAATTCATTAAGAATGCTATTTTTATTTGTATATGGAATTGTCCACTTGACGATTCTGAAAATTGCATTTGAGTCATTTTTGTTGATTGTAGCATTGTCTGAGAAAAATTCTTCAAGTGGGATATTAAGCTGGTCTTTTGGGAAACAACAGAAAACACTATTCTGAGATTTTATTCTTTTGTCAAATTCTGGAGGGACAACAAATACATGCTTGCCTAAATCATAAGGTGACTTTTTATTTTTACTGTTTGAGAGTAAATTATAGGCAGCAATATTGTAATCACTTTTGTTGTAATCAAATTCTGCTGGCTCAACATCCTGAGCTTTAATCGAAACAGCGTATAAAACTCCATCCTCTTCAATTTTCAAATCTTCGCAAGCAAAGAACAATGCAGTTAATGGATTACGAGTAAAATCTAACAGATTCGTTGGAACCCCATAATGCTGAGCAATAAAAAGCTCACGCCATTCTTTGTTTTGTTGATTTACATCGTGTAAATCATACCCATAAGCTGGTAATCGTAAATTGAGGTATTGGCGAAGTTTTTCAATGCGATCATTAATTGTATCTGGATCTATTTGTTTGTCAGAAGACGATTCACATAGAGTCGTGTTCTTTGAGCTATTATCATTGGTTCTACTTATTTTTGGTATTAATTCGAAACATTTGTTGGACATTCCTCTAAAAACAAATCTATTTCCATCGATTGGGTCAGTATTTTTGGGTTCAATATTCCAACTTATTAATTCAGTGATATTATTAATCTCCATAGTTCACTTATTTGTTATGTTTTAAAGAAGTATGACTTTTGAAATTTGTTTACGAAGTAAAGTTATAAATTCTTTGGTTAAAACAATAGTTTTTTTATCACACTATATTCCTCCACAATCTCTCTCACAATTTCCCCTGCTGTTTCAATTTTATTTATCAATGCAGCTACTTGTCCAATTTCTAGCTCTCCGTTTTCGGTATCGCCTTCGAACATTCCCTGGCGTGAGCGACCAGTACCCAATAATTCAAGGAGTTCTTCCTTTGAGGCACATTCTTTTTCTTTTTGTTGTATTTGTTCAAAGAATTTATTCTTGAGCAATCTTACAGCAATTAAATCTTTGAGCGTCAGAAAAGTATCACCGTCACCACTCTCAATTATCTTATTTTTAAATAGTTCGTGTGCCGAAGATTCTTTTGACGCAGCGAATCTCGAACCTATCTGAACACCTTCGGCACCAAGACAAAATGCTGCAGCCATGGCTTTACCTGAGGCTATTCCACCTGCTGCAATAACGGGAATGCTTACGGACTTTGTAATCATCGGAATTAAAACCATAGTAGTAGTTTCTTCTTTTCCATTATGACCTCCCGCTTCGAATCCTTCGGCTACAATAGCATCTACACCTGAAGCTTCACATTTTTGAGCCGATTTTGTATTCGCAACAACATGAGCAACTTTAATTACATGGGATTTAAGAAGCTCTGTATATTTTGCCGGGTTTCCTGCTGAAGTGAAAACAACCGGAACTTTCTCATCAATTACAATTTTTATAAATTCATCAGCATGATTGAAAATCAGTGGAATGTTAACGCCAAATGGTTTATCAGTGGCAACACGGCACTTGCGGATATGCTCAGTTAACAAATCAGAATCCATTGATCCCGAACCAATTAAACCCAGCCCGCCGGCATTGCTTACTGCTGATGCAAGTCTCCATCCGCTGCACCAAATCATTCCACCCTGAATTATCGGATATTTGATATTAAAAATTTGAGTGATTCTGTTCATTTGCAATAAGTTAAAAAAAACGGGAGTTTATTTAACTCCCGCTATATAATTAAATTAGAAATTAGTTCTTTTTGTAAACTATCGAAACAAGAGTTTTGTCATCTCCACCCATGTTGATAGTAAGACCATAAGGTTTATTTGCGGGTATGTTGATTTGAGCTTCACCAGCTTTTCCTGTGAGTTGCTCCCACATGGTTACTGCCTGGTGCACTCCTGTGCCTCCTGTCGGATGTCCCCAGCCAACCAGACCACCTGTCGTATTTACAGGTAGTTTTCCGTTACGTGCAGTATGCCCTTCAGCAACAAATTGAGCCCCTTTGCCATATTCCGCAACACCAACAGCCTCGAGTGCCATAATGCCGGCAATAGTGAAGCAGTCGTGTAATTCAATTGTGGCTAAATCGTCTTTAGTTATTTTTGCCATATCTAAAGCTTTTTTAACAGCAATTGCCGTGGCATCAAGTTTTGTGAGATCAGCAGGTCCCTGTGTAATGTTATTCTCTGCCATTCCCAAACCAATTACTTCCACGGCATCTTTAACTGCAATACCACATCTCTTTAATCCTTCTTCTGACATAATAGCAATTCCTGAAGCTCCATCAGAAACTTTTGAGCAATCAAATACATTAAGATTATCAACAAATGATTTGCCATTTGGCTTTGTCATTCCCGTAGCCATAAGATCAGAATTTGTGTTGTGATATTCCTGAGCAGTTGGACATAACCGTGCATTTTCAACAGCATTTTTATACCAGGTTGCCATTGCCTGACGGGTATAATCATATCCGAATTTTTCGTAATATTTTCCGGCTCTGTCACTGAATTTTCCCGGAAAGAAATGAGCGTGTCCATCTTTTCGTTCTTTAGCCCAACCTGCTGCAGCCAAAATGTCAGCACCATAAACAGCTTTAACAGTGTTTTGTACTTCAATTCCAATTACCAAAACGACTTCGGCAGTTTCCGCTAATACGGATTTAATGCCTGTAGCCAATGCGAGAGCTCCTGACGCACATGCACCTTCTGTTCTAATTGCCGGTTTATATCTCAGCCCCTCGTCAATCATTGGGAAAAATCCTTCCAGGTTTCCCTGTCTGTTATATCGAGCAGCAATGAAGTTTCCAACTACACATTCATCAACATTTTGTGCCCCGCCAATTTGTTGTAGTACTGCCTGACCGGCTTCTTTCATATATTCTTCAATGCCCGGACGTGCTTTTTTGGGATTAAACTCTTTTCTGCCGCTACCCATAGAGATTGTGTTGTAGCCGGCTACCATATATATTTTTCTTCTAAGTTGCATAATCGTTTCTCCTTTAATTAGTTTATAAAATCGTTAATTGGGCCATAAGCATGAAAGAATCCTGTAAGCAAAACAGTGTTAACATCTTCTGCTGTATAGGCTACTTTGTCGGTTACTAGTTTTTCACCGATTTGCTTGGATTTTTTCATGTAATTCAATGCCAATTCAGCTCCTAAAGTTTTTTGTGATTTCATCGCATCAAAATACTTTGAAAGAACGTTGTTTTTATCTTTATTTCCAACTACAGCTTTCCAAGGCAAGTGTCCTTCAGGTAAAGATCCAAGAGTTTGGTCACATTTGGTTGAAATGTCTTCAACTTTCACATATTCCTTTTTATCTATATCATAAATTCCAGCAATTTTGCCCTTTTCATATTTTAAGAAACCATCTTTCTGCGAACCATCGTGGTTTTGTCCGCCTTTTACATTTATTTCCATCATTTTGTCTAATAACGGACTATGAATTGTTTCATCAGTTACGTATGGTCGCATAACTTTCATTATAAACTGACAGACGTCTATTCCTACATAATCAATGAGCTGGAAAATACCCATTGGACGAATCATGAAGTCTTGAGAAACTTTGTTAACACAATATACGGCTTCAGCAAAACTCATGTCTTTTCTCAGGCTTTCCATTGTTGTCATGCCGTAAATAGCATCTCTCATGAAGTGACCATTTCCGATAAAACCTGCCTTGTCGTATGAAGGAACTTCAATTTTACGCATGTTTTTAATCAAAATACTAACAAATTCCGATAATTCGGGTTTTGATTCATCGCATTTTATAACTTCAACGAGTTTTTGAACTGCAGGAGGATTGTAAAAGTGAACGCCTAAAATTCTTCCTGAAAGATTAGCTTCTTTGTTGAGATGACCTATTGGAATAGAAGATGTATTCGTGAAAAACCAAGGTTCAACCTTAGAGTTTAAGTTAATCTGTGAAAACATTTTAACTTTTAATTCGGGATTTTCACTGGCTGCCTCAAAAACGATATGAGATTCATAAGCTGACTCCAAAGTAGTAACAGGTCTTATTATATTCATTACATCTTTTACATATTGTGCAATGATTTCTGTATTATCAATCAGGTCTGCTCTGTCTTTGTATATTGAACGCAAAGCATTTATTTTTCTTTCAGCTTGTTTTACAAGTTGATCCTGAATGTACATCATAAGTCCCGATAAAGCTTTTTGCGAAATATCAAGAGCATATAAAACATAATGTTTGTCTTTGTTTTCAGGTTTTTTGCTAATGTCGTACATCTCCATTGATGTTAGCAATAGAATACCGCTTCCCATTTTTCCGGCGGCACCTAGTACGGTAACGTTTTCAAATTTGTTGTCGTAATTCATAATTATTTATTTATTGTTTTTGTTTTATTGTTTTTATAACTCAATTATTATTTGCTAATTCTACCAATTAGGTTTACGTTTTTCGAGAAAAGCTTGCATCCCTTCATTTGATTCGCCATTTTTAAACAAGGATCCAAATTCTTTTATTTCAAGTTTTGAAGCTTCATTAAAATTCATGAAGTATCCTTTAACAGTTACTTCTTTAGCTTTTTGTACTGCTATTTTCCCTTTCGAAGCAATTTTTGAAGCAATTTTACGGGCTTCATCCATCAATTCTTCCGGCGAAGTCACTTTTTGTACAAGACCTAAACGTAAAGCTTCGTTGGCATCAATCATATCAGCGGTAAGTAAAAGATGAAGAGCATTTGATAAACCGATAATCCTTGATAAACGCTGTGTTCCACAATAACCGGGTATCAATCCCAAATTGACTTCAGGTTGTCCGAATTTTGCAAATGTATTAGCAATCCTTATATCGCATGCCATTGCAAATTCGCAACCTCCTCCAAGAGCAAAACCATTGATAGCAGCAATAACAGGGACTCTTAAATTTGCAATTCTGTTAAATGTGTCATGACCGGTTTTTGCAAATATCTCTGCTTGTTGTGGATTCATATCAGACATCTCAGCAATGTCCGCTCCGGCAACGAAAGCTTTACCATTTCCGGTAATAATGATACTTCGAATGCTATCATTTTTCTCAATTTCATCTAATACAGCATTTAATTCTTTAAAAACTGTAGAGTTTAATGCATTTAATGATTGAGGACGATTAATTGTAATATCTGCCCTGTTTTCAGTTATCTGAAATTCTAATGTTGTTAATTCCATAATTTTGTTTTTGACGAACAAACAAAATTAATAAAATAATTATAACGACAAAAGAAGTGTTAATAAAATGAGTAAATCTTCGAAAATTTAAATCAACAATATTTAGTTTAAAGAAATATATCTTAAATGAGTGCTACTGCAATAATTTCTACAATATCTAAATTGCTTATTTCTTCTTCTTTATTTTTATATTTCAGACCATCTGTAATCATTGTCAGGCAAAAAGGACAAGCGGTTGCAATTAATCCTGCTTTAGTAGCAAGTGCGTGTTCAGTTCTTTCAATAAAAATTTCTTTATCTCCTTTTTCTGCATCTTTAAACATTTGTGCCCCACCTGCTCCGCAACATAAGGCAAAACTCTTGTTCTTTTCCATTTCGATGAGCTTTAATCCCAAGGCTTCGATTATGTATCGTGGAGCTTCGTAAATATCGTTTGCTCTACCTAGATAACATGGGTCATGATAAGTAACCAACTGTCCTTTAAGCTTGGATTTGTTGGTTTTAAGTTTTTTACTTTTTATTAGATTTGCAATAAACTCTGTATAATGCAAAACTTCGTAGTTTCCTCCCAAATCAGGATACTCATTTTTAAGTATATTATAACAATGTGGACATATAGTGAGAATCTTTTTTACTTCATACATTTTAAAGATTTCAATATTTGTCATCGCTTGCATCTGAAAAAGCATTTCATTGCCAGCTCTTCTTGCAGGGTCTCCGGTACATGTTTCTTCTGTCCCCAGCACTGCATAGTCAATGCCTAAATGATTAAGAATTGTTGCAAAAGCCTTGGCAACTTTCATGTATCTGTTGTCGAAGGCACCCGCACAACCCACCCAAAATAAGTATTCCGGTTTTTTACCGCTGGCAAAAACTTCTGCCATTACGGGTACTGATATTTTCGAATCTGAACTAGTCATATAATAATGTTTCGTGTTTCGTGTTCCTTGTTTCGTATTTAACGTTTGGTGTTTTCTTTCATCTTTATTCTACCCACTTTAACCTGTCTTGATTTGAATATTGCCATGGAGCTCCGTTATTTTCAATGTTTGAGAAAATTGCATTTAATGGTGCAGGAGCTGCTGACTCTTCCATTACAAGATATCTTCTTAAATCAAGAATGAATGTCGGATGGTCAATATTTAAAGGGCATTCTTTTGCACAGGCATTACAAGTGGTACAAGCCCATATTTCTTCTTCTTTTATAAGATCTCTTATTAGTGTTTTACCATCTGTGTATTCAGGATTTTTGACAAGATTATATCCTTTCATTTTCATCCTCTGACGAATGTTCATTATCATTTTACGAGGAGAAAGTTCTTTTCCAGTAATATTTGCCGGGCATACAGCGGTACATCTCCCACATTGTGTGCAAGCCAATGAATCAATAAAATTTTTCCAGGTTATGTCTTCTACATCTAAAATTCCAAATCTTGTAGGTGGCGCTTCATTTTCGGGAGTAGCTGCAAAAGCTGTTTCAGGATTCATCATCAGCTTTACTTCTTTAGTTATGCTGTCCATATTTGTCATTTTGCCAAGCGGAGTAAGGCGACTGAAGAAAACATTGGGAATTGACATAAAAATATGGAAATGTTTAGAGTAAGGTAAAACATTAGCGAAAATGAAAATCATTATAATATGTGACCACCAGCAGACATCATGTAATTGAGAAATTGTATCTGCAGACATTGAAGAAAACATTGGCGCTATAATGGCACTGATAGGATAAGTTCCAACAAAATCAGAATGACCGGCAATATAGAAAATATTCATACCTGCAAGGGTTATCATCAGTATAAGAATAAAGCTTAAAGCCACAATCGCATCAATATGATTCTTTTTTTGCAGTTCTTTACCATGCAGTCTCTGTATGTTTAGAATTGTTCTTCTTATTATAAAAACAACAATAAATACAGCTATTATGTATGCAAATACATCTCCTGCACCGATTATAATATCATAAATAATCCCTAATTGTGCCAAAACACGTTCTGTTCCGGCAATGCCATCAATTACCATTTCGATACTTCCAATAAGAATCAGGCAAAATCCCCAAAATACCATAGCATGCATGAAACCCGCAATTCTATTCCTGAAAATTCGCTCCTGAAAAAAGGCATTTACTATTGTTCTTTGAATTCTCTTAAAAAAATCCTTAACGGGATAAGCAGGTTTGGTCAGTTTGAACAATTGATAAATTCTGAAAGCAGAATATGAAAAAATTACTAAAGTTGCTAGTAATAGAATAGAGAATATAATTTGTGACATAGTAATATTATTGTAATTTTCTGTTGCAAAATTACAATTTAGACATTAGTATTAATAGTTTGCATAATATTGTTATTAACAAACATTTTAACCATTAATTACAAGATATTGCAGGTCAGAATTTTACACCCAGTCGTAAACCAGGTTCAAAACTCCAGGGTACATAATAAAACCTATCCGGACTAATGATATATTTATGTTTACCCAGAGGAAAGTGTATTTGCAAGCTTGGTCCTATATATACAATATTTTTTATAAGAAAAAGGAATCCTGTGCTGAAACCTAAAGAAAAGTAACTGATTTCGGAAGAATAATTCTCTTCGCTAATCATATTTACATTCTCGAATAATAACGAAGGTCCAACCCAAAAATTCTTGTATTGTTCATTAAAAAAATAGTCACATTTAAGATTTAAAATGAAAGTTTTGTCATTTATAAAACTGTCCGGTAAATGATTAGGAACCAGGTCGAAATACCCTGTCGCTAAAGAGAATTTGAAATGATTTTGTCCATACCATCCTCCTAAATAAAAACTTTTTGGGAACTTACCTATTCTCCACGCTAATAATTCAGTCTCAACTCCCCAGTTGTAGTTTTTTGTTTCCTGAGATTGAACAGTTATTGCTATACTGAAATAAATCGTAAATAAAAACAGGTATTTCTTCATCTGATTAAGTTTTTACAAAAATAAAAAAATCCGCTTCGTTTGAAGCGGATTAAAAAATGTTTTATTATCATTATGCAGATTTAAACTTCTTAACAGATTCAATCAATTTTGGTAATACATCAAAGGCGTCTCCTAAAATTCCATAATTAGCATAGCTGAAAATGGGAGCGTCCTTATCTTTATTTATTGCAACAATGACTTTTGAACCCGAAATTCCTCCGATATGTTGTATTGCACCTGAAATACCTACTGCAAAATACAAATCCGGAGCAATAATCTTACCTGTCTGTCCGACATGCTCTTCATGAGATCTCCAACCTTCGTCAGAAACAGGGCGTGAACAAGCTAAACCGGCACCAAGCACTTCGGCAAGTTCCTCAAGTGGTTTCCAGTTGTCAGATGATTTTAATCCACGACCTCCCGAAACAACTACAGAAGCCTCGGTAAGAAGTATTTTTCCTGTTATTAAGTCAATATTCTCTACTTTAGTTGCTGCATTTGCAACAGTAGTCGGAGTGAAGTCCGTTATGTTTACTGATACAGGACTTTCAACTAAGTCGCATGAATTTGGATTAATTGTAATAACACATTTTTGCGATTTTATTTTCATTTGTTGAAAAGCATTGCCATTATATGATTTTCTTTTAAAAACATAAGGAGAATATGATAACGGTAATGCTAAAACATTAGAAGCAAGACCGGCTTTTAGCCTTACTGAAAGTCGTGGTGCAATTGCTTTACCCATATTTGAATGACTGAAGATAATCGTATCTGCACTTTCTTTTTCAACAATTTCTGCAATCAGCTTTGTATAGGCCTGACTGTCGTGATTTTGCCAGTTACTGTCTGTAATTGAAATGATTTTTGATGCACCGTATTTCGCCAGGACAGCGAGTTCATCGTTATTAACATTTCCAACCGATATTGCTATTACAGGTTTTGAATTATTTTTTGATATATATGTGGCATAAGCAACAGCTTCTAAGCTTTGCTTTTTAATTTTGCCTATTCTGTTTTCTGAAAAAACTATTATTGACATACATTTAATTTTAAGATTAACATTTTATTAAACTCCCAATGATTAAAGCACTTTTGCTTCACCGTGCAATAACTCTATAAGTTTATCCGTATCTTCGGCATCAACCATTTTACATGCTGCTTTTGATGCAGGTAATTCAAAAATCGTTGTTTCGATAAGCGAATCCGTTTCAACCGGAGCAGATACTGTTATTGGTTTTGTCCTAGCCATCATAATTCCTCTCATAGCAGGAATTCTTGGATTAATACAAATTCCTTTCTGAACAATAGCAACAAAAGGAGTGCTTATGACAATAGTTTCTTTTCCACCGTCAATATCTCTTTTAAGTTTTACATTTCCATCATTAAATTCAAATGATGAAACTGCAGAAACAGATGGGTAATCAAGAAATTCTGCCAACATACTACCAACTGCAGCATCATTAAAATCAGAAGATTCGATACCACACATAATAATATCAAAATTTTCTTTTTTTGCTACTTCTGCAATTTGTGCAGCAATATAATAAGAATCTGAGGGCTCTGCATCAACTCTATAAGCATCGTCGGCACCTATAGCCAGTGCTTTTCTAATAGTTGGTTCAGCATCTGCTTTCCCGATATTTATTACAGATACTTTTTCAATTTTTCCTCCCGATTGTTCTTTGATTTCCAATGCTCTGGTAAGTGCCAACTCGTCCCATGGATTTATTACCCATTGAATACCATTGGTGTCCAGTTTCTTCATTTCAGAATCAAATTTAATTTTTGTAGTAGTGTCGGGAACATTTCCCATGCATACTAAAATTTTCATAATTCAATTATATTTAATTATTAATAAAATTTATTTTTTAATTACAAATGTAAATTAATCTTTCAGTAAGGCCCTTGATATTACGATTTTTTGAATTTCTGAAGTGCCTTCATAAATTTGAGTTACTTTTGCTTCTCTCATTAATCTTTCTACGTGATATTCTTTAACGTATCCGTATCCACCATGAATTTGAACAGCTTCAGTTGTTATTTCCATTGCAGAGTCAGCGCAATATTGTTTTGCCATAGCACTTTCTATGCTATATGATTTTCCCTGATCTTTTAACCAGGCACATTTCAAAATAAGATTTCTACCGTTTTCAAGTTTAACAGCCATATCAGCTAGTTTAAAAGCTATAGCCTGATGATTGCAAATTTCAGTACCGAAAGCTTTTCTTTCTTTGGAATATTTAAGAGCCAGATCGAAAGCTCCGCCTGCAATACCAATTGCTTGTGCAGCAATACCTATTCTACCTCCGTCAAGTAATTTCATTGCAAATGAAAAACCAAAACCGTCTTCGCCAATTCTGTTTTCTTTCGGAACCTTTACATCTGTAAACATTACAGAATGAGTGTCAGAGCTTCTCATACCCATTTTATCTTCGTGTGGACCAAGTGTGATACCCGGAGAGTTGCGATCAACAATAAATGCGTTAATACCTTTATGTTTCTTATCAGGATAAGTCTGTGCAATTACAATGTAGGTTCCTCCATGATCGGCACTTGTTATCCAGTTTTTGGTGCCATTGATAAGGTAATGGTCTCCTTTATCTTCAGCGATAGTTTTTTGTGAGGTTGCATCTGATCCGGCTTCCGGCTCGGATAATAAAAATGCACCAATTTTTTCACCACTTGCCAGTGCAGGAAGGAATTTCTGTTTTTGCTCTTCGTTTCCGTAATGTTCTATTCCATATGCTGTCAATGAGTTGTGAACAGCAATAATTACTGCAGTTGCAGCATCAATTTTTGCAATCTCTTCCAAAGCCAAAACATAGGATATGGAATCCATACCTCCTCCTCCGTATTTTGGATCAACCATTATTCCAAAAAATCCAAGTTCGGCTAACATTTTTATTTGACGCTCAGGATAAATGCATTTTGCATCTCTTTCCAATACGTCCGGTAATAATTCCCTTACTGCAAAATCTCTTGCAGCTTGTTTAATCATTAATTGTTCTTCTGTTAATTCAAAATTCATATTATTAATTTTTCAGTTGATATTCTATTAAAAACGGCCAAAGATATGATTTTTATCATAAAATTTCACAAACCGGATATGAAATTTATCATTTCTTTCTTAACAATATTTTGAGCTTGTTGGTGTGGAATGTGTTTACAGTTTTCTATGAATAAAAGTTCACAAAGATTGTTGATTCCATTTTTTATGGAATCGAGTTGTTTAAACGTAGCAAATTCATCATCCTGACCTTGTATTGCTAATACAGGACATTTAATATTAGCAAGATAATGCTCTATATTCCATTGACGGAAATTATCACTTAGCCACATTTCTGCCCACGAATTGAACATTGTCTCAGTGTTATTGCCATGATATTTTTTTAGTTTTTGCTTTAAATTGCCATGATTAAAATTATCAACAATTGATAATAAACTTCCGTATGCCTTTTCTTCATTATAAACATGAGCGGCTTCTGTAATAATACCAACTACATTGTCAGGAAATACTGAGGGGTATATTAGTGCAATACTTCCACCATCGCTATGTCCAATCATTACTTTTTTATATTTATTGAGATTAAGACAGGTGAAAATTTTTGGTAACCAGTCAAGAGCTTCTTCTTCGAGATAGCTTAATTTTCTGGGTTCTGA
>Ga0116142_10002803_pt1 | contig 18255 bp, 19 predicted proteins | sample AD_UKC033_MetaG_FD_89785 | JGI IMG/M metagenome (GOLD analysis project Ga0116142, IMG submission 89785) | Active sludge microbial communities of municipal wastewater-treating anaerobic digesters from USA - AD_UKC033_MetaG | ecosystem: Engineered > Bioreactor > Anaerobic > Digestate | place: USA... | reverse complement strand
TCCTCTGTTGACACGGTCTTACCGGGTGATACTGCTTCATCATTCTCGATGATCTTCATTGATAACACCTTGATGCATTCTCGCGCATTGCCCAATCAGCATGGACAAGACACTGTAGTTACGAAATCAGACCGGAAGATATTTAAAGGTTATTATAATTGTAACTCCGGAAATTACGGGGTTTTGCTCTTTTTTTATTCATATCGCCAAGTTCACGAGAATAGCGCGAATTCGCAACCCTGATGAGAGATGCCAGTGTATGTCTGATGAATGACGCGTATCCGGGACCAGAGGATTCTCCCCATTGTCACCTTTCTCCTCTTTCTCGTTCCCCTGAACATCTACGTCATCGGCGATTGGATCGGAACCGGTGTCCAGTGGGCACTCTTCCGGTACCAGGACACCTCCTACGGGACTTCGTTCATCACGCTTTTTAGAGAGATCGAGTATGTTACGTCCGGCATCATTGCGGGAAAATCCGCGGTCTCGATCTCGCTCTGGATTGCGGGCGCGTTCCTGCTCGTCATCTCGTGCGTCGTGCTTGCCGTGATGATCGCTGAAGAGATGAACGAGCACATCCAGGTCCCCGGCCTCATGGTCATCGCATCCGGCATCCTCATCCTCATCTCCTGCATGGCGCAGTACGGGCCGCTCCTGTCGGGGCCAGCAGGGTTCTCGGTTCCTATCGGGATCCCGCTTGTGTGGGCAGTGGGGTGGCTGATCTTCGTCCAGGACAAAATGAAACAGCAGGAAGAGGAAGAATATGAGGGAGAAGATGGATTCAGTGATGAATGAAGAAACAGAAGAATCCTGCAATTCATGTTATTTCAGAAATTAGGATTTTTTGACCCGTCATAACTTTTCTTTTTCATTTTCGCATATGTAATATCCAGAGACATTTTCAAATTGTCAGAGTATAACCAGGTCAAAGATTATGATCTTCAAGGTAGTCATCACACCGGACAGTGAAGATGGCGGGTTCATAGTCAGTTGCCCGTCTCTCCCTGGGTGCCACTCTCAGGGAGAGACAATCGAGGAGGCACTTGAAAATATCCGGGATGCAATTTCAGGGTGTGTTGCAGCGCTGAACGAACGGGCTTAACATTACCAGGGCAGTAAAGTCATCGACGTATCTGCGTAATATGTCAAAAATTGTTTCCCAACAGGAAACATTCGGTTTCCCAATAGGAAACCCCCCCTCCTCACTCCACGCTCCGCTCGTACCGGATCGCCGCCTCGCTCCCCTTCATGCAGAAGTCTTTTCCCGAGAGCCCGAGCGTGGAGTAGAGGGGGCACTCTTTGCAGATGCAGTGCCGGTCCTCCCTGACACACTGGATGCTCATCCCGAGGATACAGTAGAGGAGTTCCCGGCCTCCCGATGCGCACTCGTTGTAGCTCGGGCAGTCCGGGCAGCAGCAGGATCGCTTCCAGGTGTCGTAGTTCTTCCAGCGCTCCTCTTTCCTTTTGGCCTTCAGTTCCCGTATCACTCCCTCGAAGGTGTCCGTCATGGTTTCAACAGAGGTACGGAGGGTGTGCGAGGTGATGAAGGGTGCGGAGGCCCGCGCCGCGGAGGTGAGGTTTATCACCCATGCAGGGCGACCCTTCCACAAGATGGGCTCGTATGAACGGAGGCTCCAGGCCTATATCGTCCTCCTGGTCTCTGTCGTGGTCATCGGTGTCGCCGGGTTCTCGCTGCTGGAGGGGTTCTCGCCGCTCGACTCGTTCTACCTCACCATCGTGACCATCGCGACGGTGGGATACGGGGACCTTCACCCGGCAACAGAGGCCGGGAAGGTGCTTGCGGTCGTCGTGATCGTCGCCGGCGTGGGGTGCTTCGTAGGCCTCGTCGCAAACGTGGTCGAGCACATCGCCTTCCGGAAGGAGCGGGCCCGCCGGCGCCAGAAGACGATGATGCTGGTCGGGATCTTCTTCACGCAGGTGGGCACCTCGCTCCTTGCGACCTGTGCACGGGGTGACCTGGGCCGCCAGGACCTCTCCCGCCTACTGTCAGGGCCAAAATTCGCAGACTCCCCCGCGTCCGCCGGGATCACCGGCGCGCTCGCGTCCCGGTCATACCATCTCGACTGCCGGGAACTCGACCTCGCAACCCTCCGGGACGCCCTGGGGGAGAAAATCGACGTCCTTTCCGTCCTCCTCCAGAACCCCGACCTCGACGAGCACTCGAAGTTCACCGACCTGCTCCAGGCTTTGTTCCACCTCTGGCAGGAACTCTCGCACCGGGAAGTACTCTGCGGTCTCCCGGGGGCCGACACGGCGCACCTCTCCGGAGACCTGAACCGGGTCTACGGCCTCCTGGTCCTCGAATGGGTCGTGTACCTGGGCCACCTGAAGCGCCACTACCCCTACCTCTACTCCCTTGCGCTCCGCACCAACCCATTCGACGAGAAGGCTTCGGTGGTTATCAGGGAGTAGCACTCCATCGGGGTGGAGGAGAGATACCCATCGCAAATGCCTATAAAGGGTAAGGGGGCATTATTCCTGCAGCACGATCCGGGGGACCACTGCAGACCAGTGAATACTGCGCGGGCTCCCCGGGAGAATGCCCGGAACGCTACGGAACATGTACATGAAAACCATCTCATTTGTCGACCTTGACCTCCCCGAGCCGCTCATGCGGGCAGTCCTGGACCAGGGGTTCGAGGAGCCCACTCCCATCCAGTCGCTCGCCATCCCTGTCATCCGCGAACGCCACGACATGGTGGGCCAGGCCCACACCGGGACCGGGAAGACCGCCGCCTACGGCATTCCGCTCCTGGAGCAGGTGGACCAGAAAGTCCCGGAGGTCCAGGCCATCGTCCTCTGCCCCACGAGGGAGCTTGCCATCCAGGTCTCGGAGGAGTTGAGGAAGCTCGCCCGGCACCTGCGCGGGATCACCATCCTGCCCGTCTACGGCGGCCAGCCCATCGAGCGCCAGATCTCTGTACTTAAAAAAGGTGTGCAGGTCGTCATCGCCACCCCCGGCCGCCTGATCGACCACCTCGACCGCCGCACCGTCAGCCTCTCGGGGATCCGGCTCGTCGTGCTCGACGAGGCCGACGAGATGCTGGACATGGGCTTTCGGGACGACATCGAGATTATCCTGAAACGCACCCCGACCGAACGCCAGACTGTCCTCTTCTCGGCCACCATGTCAAAGGAGATCCTCGCGCTCGCCCAGAAGTATTTAAAAGACCCGCGCATGGTCAAGGTGGTGCACGGCCGCCTGGCGGTCCCCGCCATCGAGCAGCGCTACTTCGAGGTGCGGGAGTCGGACAAGGTCGAGGTCATCTCCCGGCTGCTTGACTTCTACAACCCAAAGCTCTCGCTCGTCTTCTGCAACACGAAAAGGAAGGTGGACGAGGTCAGCGGCCAGCTCCAGGCCCGCGGGTACCTCGCCGAGGCGCTCCACGGCGACATGGACCAGAAGGAACGAGAGCGGGTGATGTCCCGGTTCCGGACCGGCGCCTCCGACATCCTGGTCGCAACCGATGTCGCCGCACGCGGGATCGACGTCGAGGAGGTCGGGGTGGTCTTCAACTACGACGTCCCCCAGGACCCCGAGTACTACATCCACCGCATCGGCCGGACCGGCAGGGCCGGCAAGTCCGGCAAGGCCTTCACCTTCGTCTCCGGGAAAGAGATGTGGAAACTCCGGGACATCCAGAAGTTTGCGAAGATCCGCATCGCCCGTCACGCCGTCCCGGCCGATGAGGACCTCCGCGAGCGGCGCATCGTCAACATGATCGCCAGGATCCGTGAGAACATCACCGCCGGCGACCTGGAGCCGTTCATCGCGAGGGTCGAGCAGGTGATGGGGGACGAGCACACGTCGCTCGAGGTCGCCGCAGCGCTCTTCAGGATGCAGTCCGGCGGAGATGCCGGCGTCAGCAGGGGAAAAGGAAGGGGGAGGTAAGACCATTTCTTTAAATTCCGCCGCCTGCGCGCTCAATCCCGGATTTCGGACCAATAATTATTAAATTCTGGCATCTCCTACCTTTTCCCATACTCCCAGGAACGATCCACCGGAGCAGCCGTCAGCCATGATCACCGTTCTTCTCGTCCACGACAACAGCGACGCCCTCGAGAGCACCAGGGCATACCTCGAGAGGATGGGGGAGATCCGGGTCGACGCCGTCCACTCCACGAAGCAGGCCCTGGAGATGGCCCGGCGGAGGAGGTACGACATCATCGTCTCGTACTACCGCCTCCCCGAGGTGAACGGGATCGAGTTCCTGGCCGACATGACCGGAGTCGAGCTCCTCAAAGAACTGAAAGGGACCCACGCAGGCATCCCGTTCATCCTCTACCACCGGACCGACCGGGACAGCCTCCTCATCGAGGACGTGCACCAGGCAGCCGAGGTACACGGCCAGAGGGAGGGCTCGCGGGGTCCTGTGCAGGAGATGCGGGACATCCTCTACCAGGCGGTGCTCCGGAAGAAAGCCGAGCGTGACCAGGTCCTCCGCTGCGACATGCTCTCGGCTATCCTCTCTGTCTCGCCGCTCTGGATCTGCCAGGTGCGGGGCGGGAACTTCGAATGGGTCAATTCGACAATGGCCCGCAGCCTCGGCATGGACGCGGGGGCGCTCGCCGGGCAGGGCGTCCAGGCAGTCTTCCCCGGGAACGAGGAGTACGAGCGTGCCTTCAGGGAGCTTTGCCACCGGTCCGACGACCAGGGATGGGGCCACGCGGATACCGTGTTGAAAAGAGCGGACGGGACGCTCATCCCCTGCCGCCTGAGCATCCGGGCGATGGACCCGGCGGACCCCTCGCGGGGGCAGGTGATAGTCTGCGAGGACCGGTCAGAGCATGCAAAACTCATCGATGCGCAGAAGGAGAGCGACCTCCGGTACCGCGAGTTCCTCCAGAACGCTTCGAGCCTGATCATCAAGCTCGACCCCGAAGGGGTCGTCACCTTCTTCAACAGGCACGCCCAGGCCTTCTTCGGCTACTCGGAGGCAGAGGTCCTCGGAAAGAACATCCGCGACACCCTGGTCCCCCGGAAGGATGGGAAGGCCTCCCCGGGCTTTGTCACCGACACAGGCGCAAACCACGAGGGCGGAAGCCTCCGCATCTACGAGATGCAGCTCCGGGGCGGGGAGCCCGCCTGGGTCGCCTGGCACACGAGGGCCATCCGCAACGCGGACGGGCACCTCGTGGAGGTGGTCTGCATCGGCCACGACATCACCGACCACGAGCACCGGGACCGGCGCAGGATCAGCACGGCTATGTGGAGGGACACCGTGATCACCGGGACCGATGTCAAAGAAGAGGTCTTTGACTCGGTCCTCCACATCTGCATCGAGATCGCAAAGGAGGGGAGAGAGGGCAAGCAGGTGGGGACCGCGTTTGTCATCGGGGACTCGGACGCGGTGCTGGTCAAGTCAAAGCAGCTGATCCTCAACCCGTTCGAGGGCCACCCTGCCACTGACCGGATGATCACCAACCACGATATCAAGGAGAACATAAAGGAGCTGGCGCAGCTCGACGGTGCATTCGTGGTCCGGGGCGACGGGCGGATAGAAGCTGCCGCCCGTTACATCACGATCGACACGAGCAAGGTGGGGATCCAGAAAGGCCTTGGGACGCGGCACTCGTCTGTTGCCGGGATCACCCTGGTCACGAGGGCAATCGGCATCGTCCTCTCGCAGAGCGGGGGCAAGATCTCGATCTTCAAGGACGGACGGATGGTGCAGGAGATCGCCTGATCAGGAGGCGTCCCCTTCCCGCCACATCCCGGCGGGAACCCGTATCTCGAACCTGGCCCCGCCGCCCTCCTTTCCGGCCTCCCGGATCTTTGCCCCCGTGATCGAGAGGATCTCCTTTGCGAGCCAGAGGCCGTATCCCCTGTTCCTGCCGTGGCCCCGGTCAAAGAGCGTCTTTCTCTCTGACTCCGGGATGCCGGGACCGTCGTCCTCGCAGGCAATAACGAGGTCGCCGCCGTCCACTCCCTGCGAGAGGGTGATCCGGGTGAGCCCGTGCGCATGGTCAACCGCATTCTTGATGAACGTCAAAAAGACATGCCGGATCAGCGGGCTCGCATAGACCTCGGTTGTGCCGGCATCCGCGACGATTTCGATGCCCTTCGTATCGACCCTCCCCTGGGCGGACCGGATGACGGCATCGAGCCGCATCCAGCGCGGGTCCTCGACTGCCAGGTCCTGGAAGTCGCGGGTGAACTCGATCAGCGCCTGGATGACATGGCCCGCGGCCTCCTCTTTCGCGAGGAACTCCCTGACCCTGGAGTCCTCGATGAAGTCCTCGGAAAACTGGAGAAAGCCGATCAGGATGGTCAGCTGGTTGAGGATATCGTGCCTGACCACCGAAAGGAGTTCCTTTCCCTTGCTCCGCGAGGCCTCCATCGCGAGGGCCTCCCCGGCCGGCACCTCGCCAGGAATCACTGCGGCAGTCCACGCCGCAAGTTCGGGCATCCCTCCCCCGGTGCCGGGGACCGGAAACGCCGTGCTCTCGAGGACCAGGGGGCCGCCCTCCCTCTCAATCCACGAGATTCGGGCAGTCACCACCTTTCCCGTCCGCAGCACCGAATACAGCGACCGCTGGACCTCGTAGGGGAGCGGCGCGAGCACCTCGTCTGCAGGGGTGCCGGGGACTATCTCATCTCCCGCGGTGCCGCCGCGCAGGGCGACCATGGAGGGGTTCACGTAGCGTATCCTTTTTCCGGCGTCCACCACGCAGACCGGCCCGGGCATCGCCTCGAGGATGTCACGCCAGATACCATCCATGCCACCAGTCCCCCCGGTTGTTTTGCCACGGTCGTTCACATATCCTCTCCCGTGAAGATTATCTTGTGCAGGTCTTGCCTTGAACATAGCGGAACCACTCCCCTGCGGGAAGAAGCCCTGCCTGCCCTGCTCATGGAGACGGGAAGAGGACGTGCACCCCTGAAGGTGCCCTGACCGACGCCCGGATCAGCCGGTCCATGTAGTCCTTCGAGCGGGAGAACGCATCCCTTGCGGTGCACCCCATTGCCAGGTGGGCGCAGAGGGCAGCCGAGTAGCAGCACCCTGCACCGTGCACCGTGACCGGGAGGCGCGTGGTCGCGATCACCCACTCCTTCCCCGGCGCAAGGAGGAGGTCGGGCGCCTCGTCTCCCGGGAGATGCCCGCCCTTCACGAGGACATGACGTGGCCCGAGGTCGAGAATGCGAAGACCCGCCTCCCGTGCCTCCTCGAGCGTCTGAATGGGCCGGATACCGGAGAGCACTTCTGCCTCGTCAATATTCGGGGTCACCACCGTTGCCCTCGGCAGCAGGCACTCGACGAGGTCCTGCCAGGCGTCCTTCTCCATCAGCGCATGCCTGCTGGTGGAGACCATCACCGGGTCCACGACAAGGGGAACGCTTTCGGGGAGCTCCCGCCCGATCGCCCGGATCGTCTCCGCCGCGCCGAGCATCCCGGTCTTGAAGGCGCGTATCTCGAACTCGGCCAGGACAGCCTGCACCTGGAGCGCGACCATCCCGGGATCCACCAGGGAGATGCCTCTCACCTCGCGGGTGTTCTGGGCGGTCACGGCCGTGATCACCGAGAGCCCCCAGACGCCAAGAGCCTGGAAGACTTTCAGGTCTGCCTGGATGCCTGCACCGCCGCCCGAATCGGACCCTGCGATGGTGCAGGCGGCCGGTGGGATCTCCCGTTCCATCTGCAGGCATAGGGACAGGGAGCGTGATATACCTTTCCGCCGGGATACGATTATCGCGGGCGCTCCCCCATGAAGAATACAGGGGATTTACATCACATATGCCGCCACAGGATACACCTCTCGTCGTGGCCCGGGGAACCGGGTCGCTGGGCATCCTCCCAGGAATGGCCAACCGCCACGGGCTGATCGCGGGAGCCACGGGGACAGGAAAGACTGTCAGCCTCCGCGTGCTCGCAGAACAGTTCTCCTCTATCGGCGTGCCGGTCTTCATGGCCGACGTCAAGGGGGACCTCTCGGGGATGGCCAGGCCCGGCGGTGACCACGCGAAGGTTGCCGAGCGGGTGCAGGAACTCGGGCTCTCGGGGTTTTCGTACCAGGGCTTCCCGGTCGTGTTCTGGGACCTCTTCGCGGAGCAGGGCCACCCGGTGCGGACCACCGTCTCGGAGATGGGGCCGCTGCTCCTCTCGCGGATCCTCGACCTGTCTGATACCCAGGCCGACGTCCTCACGCTGGTCTTCCGGGTCGCTGACGAGCAGGGGCTCCTTCTCCTCGACCTAAAAGACCTCCAGGCCATGGTCAGGTACGCGGGGGAGCACGCAAAGGAGCTGAAGACCGCGTACGGCAACATCTCGCCGGCCACCATCGGCGCCATCCAGCGGAGCCTGCTCGCGCTCGACGATCAGGGCGGGGCGAAGTTCTTCGGCGAGCCGTCGTTAGAACCGGCGGCGTTCATGAAACAGTCCGGCGGAAACGGCACAATCAACATCCTCGCCGCCGACAGGCTCCTCCAGTCTCCCCGGCTCTATTCGACCTTCCTCCTCTGGCTCCTCTCCGAGATCTACGAGCAGCTCCCCGAGGTGGGGGACCCCGAGAAGCCGGCCCTTGTCTTCTTCTTCGACGAGGCGCACCTCCTCTTCGCCGACGCGCCGAAGGCGCTCCTCGAGAAGGTCGTCCTCGTGGTCAGGCTGATCAGGTCAAAGGGGGTGGGGGTCTACTTCGTGACCCAGAACCCCCTCGACCTCCCGGACGACGTGCTCGGGCAGCTCGGGAACCGCGTCCAGCACGCGCTGCGGGCGTTCACCCCGAAGGACCAGAGGGCGGTGAGGGCAGCCTCGGAGACCATGCGGCAGAACCCGGGCCTGGATGTGAAGACCGCGATCACGGAACTTCGTACTGGCGAGGCGCTCGTCTCATTCCTGGACCGGAAGGGCTCCCCGGGTGTGACCGAGCGGGCCTTCATCTACCCGCCAATGAGCCGCCTCGCCCCCCTGACCCCCGGCGAGCGGGATGCCGTCATCCATTCGTCACCTTTCTTTGGGACCTACGAAAAGGCCCTGGACAGGGCCTCCGCGTACGAGATGCTGGCTTCGAGGGCCGAGGCTTCCGCCGTGTCCCAATCCAAAAAAGAGGAGCGGGAGACCTCCCAAAAGAGGACCCGGGCACCCGCGTCCGCCCCGCGGAAGGCCGGCACCGACATGCTGACCAGGATGGCGGGGAGCGCCGCGAGGGCCGCGGGGAGCCAGGTCGGAAGGGAGATCATACGGGGGATCCTCGGGTCGCTTGCGAAGAAGTGAGCCTGCCTGCTCCTGGTCCTCAAGCGCCCGGCTGGTTCCCCGGAAGGGTGCATGTCGTCATGGATGCATTTATGCAGCCCGGTCAGGGTATACAATAGTGGAATACAGGGCTTCGCAGGCATGGGCATGGAAGGGACGACAGAGATAGGAGAGAACGGCCAGGCGACTGCCGACCTCCCTGGTGAGGGGGCGGGAGCGGAGCCTGCACTCCTCACGAGAGAGGGGATGCAACTCTCCCGGAAGGGGCGGCACGCCGAAGCCCTCGACCTCTTCACACAGGCGCTCACCATAGCCCCGACGTACATTCCCGCCTGGGTTGCATCGGGTTTTGCGCTCGGAAAACTGGGGAGGTACAAGGAGGAGATCAAGGCCTGCGACCAGGCGCTCGCCCTTGACCCGACACTTGTCGATGCCTGGATTAACCGTGGCTTTGCGCTCGGAAAGCTCTCCCGCTTCTCGGAGAAACTGGTCTGCTGCGAGCGTGCCATTGTCCTGAACCCCTCTTCGGCGCAGGCCTGGAACGCAAGAGGCCACACCCTCGGCGAGCTCGGGCGGTACGAGGAGGAGCTGACCTGCACCGAGATCGCAACGTCGCTTCGCCCCCGGTACCTGGGTGCGTGGGTGAACCGGGGCTACGCGCTGATGAAGCTGAACCGGTTCAGGGAAGCGGTTTCCGCGTACACGCGGGCGCTCGAGATCTTTCCGGGATTTGCCGCGGCATGGGTCAACATGGCTATCGCGTACTGCCACATGGAGGAGTTCGCAAGGGCAGTCTCGTGCTTCTATGAAGCCGAACTGCTCCGGCCTCTCGAGAACCCCCGCAGCCTTTACTGGAAGGGCGTGGCCCTCTCGCGCTCGGGGCGGAGGCGTGAGGCCATCGCGGTCCTCGCAAAGGTGGTGCAGGATGACCCGCGACAGGCCGATACCTGGATCGAGCTCTCCAACTGCCACTTCATGATTGGGGAGATCGAGGAATCTGTCCGCTGCTTCATGATCGCGTACGGGATCGACAAGCAGGACATAAAGGACAACCTCTCCCAGGCGGTCACCCTTCTCCGGGAGGGGAAGAAGGAGGAAGGGGTGCGCTGCCTCTCCCAGGTGTTCGGAATCCTGCTCAGGTGACGGGCAGGCCTTGACCCCTGGAAGGATTGGTCTGCATATCCACACCTCCCGAGGCGCACTGCGGCATCTTTGCGGCATGGGGGACTGCACCAGGTTGCGGCCCGCACGAAAACCTGTTCATACACCAGCGAAAAATCCTTCGTTCGCCCATTCCATGCAGGAAACGTCCCCGAGCGCATGGTTTATGTGATAGAGGTACAAATAGAAGAGGCAATTTACCTGGAGGTCGAACCCGTGGTGCACAGGCGCCATTGATACTCACCATCCAGGCGTGCGGTGAATAGAAGGTACCGTTATGCGGACCAGCTCACTACAGCACGCAGAAACGCTGTTATACCAACGAATACCGGACCATACCATTCAACCATGACATCCCGTACCCACGCTGCCCATACCACCTGCCCAGGCTGCCAGGAGGAGGTGTACCTCGACGAGCTTGTCAAGGGCCGGTGCCCGCTCTGTGGATGCACCCTTGAAGACCTGGAAGAAGTGGAGAGCGAGGTGGATGAACTCCTGGACAGGGGGGACTTCTCCTGGCTGATCTTCAATTACTTCCTCTTCAAGCAGTTCACCGATCTCGGGGCAAGCCCGCTCAAGGTGATGCAGCTGGTTTCCCTCTACGAGGACACCTGCGCAACGGAGGACGCAAGCCGCCCCGACACCCGGTTCGAACTTGAGATAACCCCGGGGCGGTTCGACCGCCTCGTTCTCCGCCGGTGCGACCGGTGCAAAAAGATCTTTCTCGGCGGCGGAAAGAAGATCCTTTCCGGCGATTTAGCCCTCCCCGGCTACCGCATCACCTACCGCTGCGGTTCGTGCGTGTGAGGGGAACGGGACTTCTTTTTTCCGAACGAGGGCTTGCGCCCGTCGGCTTACACCGCTCTTACAAAATCCATTATCTGATTTCTCCCGAATCAGAGTTCTTTTATCACTCATGCTCCCCAGCACTGGCCTTATCGCGCTCAGGGGAGGCCACAGCGGTGGGGCTTCATCCCCAGGAGCGCCATCACGTGTGGAGTGCAGTCGGGTTCAGGGTATACGAAATCCTCTCCAGTTGCGGGGAGGCGGAGAATCCCCCTCCCCTACCCCCTCCCCCAATACGCGATAGCCACCAGGCAGGATTACACTGGATTCTTCTGAATCCTATCTGCTCCACAGCACTGACCCTATCGCGCTCAGGGGAGGCCGCAGCGGCGGGGCGTCAGCCCCAGGAGTGTCATCGGTGTGATGAGGGCGGTTCGTATTGAGGTTAGGTATAGAGTGCACCGGGGTCGTGATCTGCATGTCCCCAGGCTAAGAGTATTCCAGGACCTATTCCCGGAGGGGGTTCCCCCCTCCGGCGCCTCCCCCGCACACCCCCCGCAGTTGGGGCTGATGCCCCAACTGCTCCGTCATCGGTGTGATGAGTGCGGTTCGTATTGAGGTTAGGTATAGAGTGCACCGGGGTCGTGATCTGCATGTCCCCAGGCTAAGAGTATTCCAGGACCTAATCCCGGAGGGGGTTCCCCCCTCCGGCGCCTCCCCCGCACACCCCCCGCAGTTGGGGCTGATGCCCCAACTGCTCAATACGACCTTCCCACCAGCGCAGTCGTCCCCTGCTTCCCGCACGCGACGCACGGGCCGGAGGCGTCCACGAGGTACGCGGACCGGACTTCGGTCCCGAGGACCGCGGCCCTGGTCTTCTCCTCGATGAGATCGGCGCACTCGCGGCTGCCGCACCAGGGAACGAGGGTGACGCCGTCCTCGACCGCGGCCGCCACCTCGTCCATGCTCCGCGAGACCCTCATGTGGGTGCGGACGTGAGCCTCCGCCCGCTCCTTCAGCGTGGCTGCAAAGGAGGCGAGCCGCCCGGTAACCCCTTCAACAAGCGCATCTCTCGCGATCTGGGACTTCTCGCCGAGGCGGGTCACGGCGGTCACCTGGCCGGCATCGATGTCCCTTGGGCCAACCTCGAGCCGGAGGGGGACGCCCCGCATCTCCCAGTAGTAGTACTTGGCCCCGGGGCGGATGTCGCGTGAATCGATCTTCACCCGGAACCCCGCTGCAGAGAGCTCCTTCTCGATTCCCGCCGCTGCCGCGCCCACCTCGTCTTTCCGCTTTCCTATCGTAATGGGAATGATCACGACCTGGACAGGTGCGGGGCCAGGCGGAAGGACTAGTCCCCGGTCGTCGCCGTGCATGCCGATAAGGGCAGCGACCGACCGTTCTGAGATGCCGTAGCAGGTCTGGTTCGCAGGCTTCTGCGCTCCCTTCTCATCCTCGAAACTGATGCCAAACGTCTTTGAGAAGTGCGTGCCGAGGTGATGGACGGTGCCGATCTGGAGAGTCCTTCCGTTCGGCATCACCGTGTCGACCGCGACCGTGTAGTCCGCGCCGGGGAACTTGTCCCAGTCCGGCCGCTTCGAGATGATGAGGGGGATGCAGAGCGAATCGTAGAACTCGAGGGTGAGCGCGATCTCCTGTTCGACCTGCGTTTCCGCCTCGTCCCATGTCGCGTGGACGGTGTGCGACTCCATGAACGAGGTGATCTCCCGGGCGCGGATCATCGGCCGGGTCTGCTTGGTCTCGTACCGGAACGTGTTGACGATCTGGTAGATCTTCAGGGGAAGGTCGGCGTGGGAGCGGACCCAGAGCGCGTACATGGGGTAAATGGCGCACTCGCTCGTCGGCCGGAGCGCAAGTTTCACGTCGAGCGGGGTGAGGCCGCCGTGGGTGACCCAGTAGACCTCGTCCTCGAATCCCTTGATGTGTTCGGCCTCCTTCGCAAGCTCGTTCTCGGGGATGAGCAGGGGGAAGAGGGCCTCCTGGTGGTCACGGTCGAGCAGCCTGCGCAGCATATCGTAGACGTTTCGCCTGATCGAGAACCCGAACGGGTACCAGACGTAGAGGCCCTTGACCGGGTACCGGACGTCCATGACCTCCGCCCGCCACAGGAGCTCGTTGTACCATGCAGAGAAGTCACCCTTGGGGGGGAGCGCCCCCTGATCTTCCTCGGCCAAAAAACACACCTCAAATTGCTAAACGTAGGATTTCAGGCGTAATAAATGCCTCTACGCACGCGGCAACCGCGACGAGGGGGACGACTGCCAGCAGGAACGTGCGGGCATAGGCAAGCGCCCGGGAAGCAGCGTCCTCGCTTCCTTCCCATTCCTTCCAGAGCGCCTTTGCCAGCATGAGCCCGAGCGCCCCGGATACCACGAACGCCGGGATCTCGAAGATGCCATGGGGGATGATCGCGGCCGCCACGTAAAGGGCGCTGTGCTCCTCCCTCACCATCTCGAGGACAGACCCAATCACAAAGCCGTTCGTGCTGATGATGAAGACCGTGAGCAGGCCGAGCGACGCCCCGCCGATGAACATGAGGACGCAGGCCTGGAGGTTGTTGAAGAAGAGCATCACCGCCATCATCGCCCCCGATGAATCGAGCGCCTCTCCCATGATGGACTCCTTGAGGAGCGAGATCAGCTGCTCCCCTACCGCGGGGTCCTGCATCGTCGCCCATGCCCCGAACGCGACCGATACGGCCAAAAGGATGACGACAATGCCCGCGTTCCTGGAAAGGTCAGACATAAAGCACCATCCTCATCATGTCCCGGATCCCCGGCGCCAGCCCGACTGTGATCATCGCAAGGAGGATAAGGTGCCAGAGGGCGCCAGGACCCTCGTGGCGGAACCTCTCCAGGATGTAGATGCCGGGGAAGAGGACCAGGAGTTTCAACCCGAACATCGAGAACGCCGTCCCCGTCCACTCGATGAGGTGCGAGCCAACCACGTGCACCTCGACGTAATGGAGCGGGTGCAGGTCGATCCCGTAACTCGTGGCGCTCGCGTCGAGGAGCTGGCCGAAGAGGAGGGAGAGGTAGAGGGGGTCGGCGACATACTCCCACTTCAGGAGGTAGCGCATGGCTGCGTAGACCGCCGCGGTGGTTGCGACCGCCATCGCGAGGATGATGGCGAGGACATCCAGGGCGATGATCCCGTTCTCTGCGCCGAACCAGAGGAGGACAAGCCCGGTCGCCGCCGCCCCGGCAATTCCCGCTGCAAGGTATCCCCTGTGATAATCTTTCAGGGCCCCGTGCTCCTGGAGGGTCACGGAGATGACGAGAGCCCCTGCCGTGTACGCGAACATCACGAAGTAAATCAGCGGGGTGATCAGCAGGTACTGCCAGTCCGACTCGATCATCCCCGTGTCCTGCACCACTCTGAGCAGCCCTCCCATCACGACGAACGGGAGGGTGCAGAGAATGAATTTCCGGTCGATCCGGATGATCTCGGACCTGGAGAGCCAGCGATAAATGATATATATGGCAAGGATCAGAACCAGAGCGTAAGTAGTCGTATCCACCACGTTGTAGGGCTGGCCATAGCGTATTGGATCAATGTAATATTTCTGTATGAAATCCCAGATCATTTCCTGATTCATATGAGCGCAGACCCGATAAAAGTACTTAAAACAAAGGTCTTTGACAAATCCCGGTGGATGCAGCTCCCCCGGGACGTGGTCATCGGCCACGACGTCCTCCCCCAGATCCCCTCGGTCTGCGCAGACCTCTGCCTGAAGGGCCGCGTGGTGGTCTTCTCGGGGACCCGGACCCGAGAATGTGCGGGCGACCATGTGGCATCCCTCCTCTCGGAGCGCTACGAGGTCTCCACTTTTTCGGTCAGGGAGATAAGCATGGATACAATCCACGAGGCAGAAGAGTTCTCACGGGGCGCGGGGTTCCTGGCAGGCGTGGGCGGGGGCCGGGTAATCGACTGCGCGAAGATCGTCTCCTATAACCTTGACCGCCAGTTCATCAGCGTCCCGACCGCAGCCTCCCACGATGGCATCGCGTCCGCCAGGGCGTCGGTCCCGATGGAGAGCGGAAGCGTCTCACTCGAGGCGCATCCGCCGATTGCAATCGTCGCGGACACCGGGCTCATCGCGGCGGCGCCGCACCGCCTTCTCGCGTCCGGCTGTGCAGACGTAATCTCGAACTCCACCGCCGTGCTCGACTGGGAGCTCGCCCACCGGCTGAAGCACGAAGAAGTGAGCGAGTACGCGGTCGCTCTCTCGCGGATGACCGCGGAGCTCCTGATGAAGAACGCAAAGGGCATCAAGCCCCACCAGGAGGAGTCCGCGTGGATGGTCACGAAGGCGCTCGTATCCTCGGGGGTCGCGATGAGTATTGCCGGCTCCTCACGGCCGGGGTCTGGGGGGGAGCATAAGTTTGGCCATGCCCTGGAGCGGCTCGCACCGGGAGCGGCCCTCCACGGGGAGGCCTGCGGGATCGGCACTATCATCGCCATGTACCTGCACGGCGGAGACTGGCGGGCGATCAGAGAGGCGCTGCGGTCCATCGGCGCACCCATCACCCCTGCAGACCTCGGGATCGACGACGGGGTCGCCGTCGAGGCGCTGCTTGCCGCAAAGGATATCCGGCCCGAGCGGTTCACCATCCTGGACATGGGGCTGACGAGAGAGTCTGCAACCGAGCTCGTGAGGATGCTCTACCGGGAGTAAGAGAGAATGGCAGAAGTCAAACCAAAGGTCACCCTCATCGGCACCACCCTCGCGAGGGTCGACCTCGAGTTCATCTACGAGGGCGAGTGCGCCGAGTGCGAGGGCTGCACGGTCAGGAAGGCGTGCCATAACCTGAAACCCGGGCGCAGATACCGGGTCGTCGGGGTGAGGAAGACCCACCACGCATGCCCCCTGCACCTTGAGGGTGCCACGGCAGTTGAGGTGGTGGAGTCGTCGATTGCGGCCCTCGTCAGCGCGGACATGGCCATCACAAACACCCGCATCCTGTTTGAGCCCTCCTGCTCCAGGGATAAGTGCGAACATTTCCGGCTCTGCAATCCCGAGGGCGTCATCCCGGGCGAGAAGTACGTCGTCGTCAGGGTGCTCGGGAATGCTCCCCCGGGTTGCGTGAAGGGGCGAAGCCTCCAGCTGGTGGAACTGAGGGCGGTCTGATCGGTATCAGCCACGGGACGCAAGCCACAGCGCGTGTGCCGCCCGCAGCACACGGCCGCTGTCAGAGAGGCCGCGGATCCACTCTTCGGGGATGGAATGCATGCCGTAGGCAGCCCCGGCCAGCGCACCTGCGATCGCCCCGACCGTGTCGCTGTCGCCGCCCATGCTGACTGCACGCGGCACCGCCTCCTCAAAGGAGAAGGTCTCCATGAAGACCGAGACCGCGGCATGGGTCGCCTCCAGGGCATCGAGTCCGGGGGACGGCGGGAATTCCCGCCACCTGCCCAGCATGCCGGCCACCTCCGCGTCCCGGCACCGCTGGAGCGCTCGGGCATACGCCCTCTCTTTAGGCATCCCGCGGCACATGTCGCTCACCATGCGGTTGACAAACGCCGAGCAGGCCCCTGCCACCGGGTCCCTGTGGGTCAGTGCCGAGCAGGCCATGGACGCGGCCTCGACCTCGGGGCCGAAATAGAACACCCCAATCGGGGGTCCGCGCATCACGCTCCCGTTGCTCCTGCTCCACCCCCGCCGGGCGTGCACGAGGCGGGCCGCGGAATAGAGCGGGGTCCCCCCGATTACCAGGGAGAAGACCGCGCCCGAGGTGGGGCCGTACCACTCGCCGAAAAAGAGGTAGTCCCGGACGAGCCTTTCCATGAAGTCCGGAGGAGAGAAGCCGCGGCACGCCGCAAGCGACTCCGCGAGTGCAAGCGCCTGGTAGGTGTCGTCCGTGCAGGCCCCGGAATGCCGCGCGATCCTGCCCCCCGCGTACATCCTTCTGACGGGGGCCGCCGGGCGCACCACCCCCTCCAGGGGCGCACCCATCGCGTCGCCAATTGCAAGCCCCAGCAGGGCGGCAGTGGAGTGCCTGATGTCGGATATAAAGTTCACCAATAAACTATATTTGATCAGGAAAATAGTGTTGATTCTCAGAAGGTGATAGTGTGCAAAAGGAAGAATTACTCCATCTCCACATGTTGATGATCCACATCAAGAAGTACTACGAAACCATCACCAGCCATGAAATCCCCACAAAACGCTATAACTCCCTTCATATCTCTCCTGTTCATATCCACAAAAATAAGAAGTGCCACAAGGACGCAATCCTTGCCCTGGGCGACGAGATCGTCACTCACCTTCAGAGCACCCAGATGGTGCCGGTGGGTTACGCCACCGAGACTGCATCAGAGAAGGTCGCAGCCGAACACTAACCTTGCATGGCACGCCCCGATATCTCCCGGGAGATACTCGAGGCAATTTTTTCCCGGGACGCCGCCCCGGGAGACCTCACGCGGATAAAAATAGAGGTCTGCAAAAAATACGGAGCTGCAGCCGTCCCGAAGAACTCGGCTCTCCTTGCCGCCGCCCTGCCAGGCGAACGGGAGCGGCTCAGGGCACTCCTCCTCGTGAAACCGACCCGCACCCTCTCTGGTGTCGCACCAGTTGCCGTGATGACATCTCCCTCCCCCTGCCCCCACGGCAAGTGTCTCCCATGCCCGGGTGGCCCTGACCACCCGTTCCAGTCTCCCCAGAGCTATACCGGGGAGGAACCCGCGGCGCTTCGTGCCCGGGAGCACGGTTATGACCCTTACTCCCAGGTGCGGGCGCGCCTCGAGCAGTTCGAGCTCCTGGGCCACCACGTGGACAAGGTGGAACTGATCGTGATGGGAGGGACGATGACCGCGAGGGACCCCGAGTACCAGGAGTGGTTCGTGGCTTCCTGCATCCGGGCCATGAACGAGTACCGTGGGCACCCGGCGGGGGCCGCGACCGATACCGCATCCGTCTTCCTCCAGAACGAGATGTCGCCGGTTCGATGCGTCGCCACGACCTTTGAGACCCGGCCTGACTGGTGCCGGGAGGAGCACGTCGAACGGATGCTTGCGCTCGGGGTAACCAAGGTCGAGCTCGGCGTCCAGCACCTTGACGACCGCATCCTCGCCT
>Ga0116142_10002801_pt1 | contig 18272 bp, 13 predicted proteins | sample AD_UKC033_MetaG_FD_89785 | JGI IMG/M metagenome (GOLD analysis project Ga0116142, IMG submission 89785) | Active sludge microbial communities of municipal wastewater-treating anaerobic digesters from USA - AD_UKC033_MetaG | ecosystem: Engineered > Bioreactor > Anaerobic > Digestate | place: USA... | reverse complement strand
TTCGTCTTCACTTTCCTTTTCTGTGTTTCCTAAAATTTCAGAAAGACGTCGCTTCAAAATTTCCCTTGGGTCTGTTGTGGCATTTTCGGCAGCAGGTACAAATGTCTGATCAGCTACCTCTGCCTCCCGGTGAGAAATTTCTTTAGTGGCTTCAGATATTATTTCTTTAGTCTGTCCCGGGTCTTCACCCTCCGGCACTTCAATCCCTGATGAATGAGTTGCATCTTCAACAAGATTTGGAATGGGTGTGCTTGGTTCAATGAAAGGATTGCTGATGAGCGTGTCTCTTTTAGTCCGGTGTTCTTCTGTATCTGTTTCTTTTCCATCAACAAGAATAAATGGCGATGGAATTTCTTTTTCAGGGCTTAGGACAGGAGCTTCCTTTTTATTTTTTTTGTCATTTAAAAGTGAGTACAATACTTTTCTGTCCGGGGCATATGCTGAAGCCAGTTTTAATTGTCTCTCATAGCGAATATGCTCCTGCTCTTTCATTGACCGGGCTAAAAGCAAGTGTGCAGACTGGAAATATGGAAATTCTTTAATGAGTTCCTGCAAAGAAGCTACGGTCTCGCTTTCGACATTGCCGGGTTCATCCATCAATTGAATAAATCTTTTATATTCCATTACCAGTTGATTACCGCCTTATTGAATATGTCATCAATGATTTGTTCATTGATCTCCTTTATGAGCTGATCCTCTATTGAACTTATATTTAGAGTGCTTTCAAAATCTGCAAATCGGGTAAAAGCACTTTCGAAATTTTGCTTTTCATCCTTGAGGTTCGTGAACTTTACGTTCACAGTTATACTCAATCTGTTTTGTGCTGCAGTTTCATTTGCCTGAATTGCCAATGGCATAATTGTATATCCCGGAATGTTTCCTTCCAGTGTTAAATCTGCATCTCTGTCAACTAAACTCAGGTTAGTCTGAGAAATAAATTTATCCTTTAACGTCTCAGTAAACGTCTGACCGAGAGAAGCGGGCCCTAGTCCGGCTGTCTTTTGAAAGAAACGAATATTAATGGTTTTAACATCAGGTGCGATGGATGCACCGGTCATGCTGTAGTTTACTGAGCAGGATGATGAAACCAAACAGAATAAAATGATAATAGATAAGATAAGGCTTCTGCCTGTGGATAGATGAATTACTTTGTTAACCTTCGGTTGCTTAAACGTTGAAGAATTCGAAACAGCAAGTTCCGGGAGAGGACTGAATATTTTGCATCTTCCGATGATGTCTTTCTCACCGGTATTGATTCGATAATTTTTAGTCAGATCTTTTCCCACTGATTCTTAAAGATGTTTTGTGCAAATCGATTTAATGAATGTCATATTCATTCATCTTCCTGTAAAGTGTTCTTTCTGAAATGCCAAGTTCCTTCGCTGCTAGTTTACGCCTACCGCGGTGTTTTTGCAAGGCTTTTTGAATAAATTCTTTTTCTTTCTCTTCAAGTGACAAAGATTCTTCAACCTCTTCGTGCTTATCGATCGGGCTAACCTTTACATTTCCGGAAGGTGATGAACTATGTATCATCACGCCGCTATCATGTACACTTGATACGGCACCCGAGTTGCTTTTTATTGTCTCTAACATTGGAGCATGATGTTCCTTCCAGGAGTTATCGTCCACACCATGCTTAATGATATCGTTAATCAGCAGCTTCATATCATGCATATCCTTCTTCATTTCGAAGAGCACCTTGTACAATAGCTCCCTTTCTGAATATTCGTTGCCCGTGCCATGCTCTTCCTGCAAACGCATCGGAAGATTGCTGAGTGGAGCAGGAGGAAGGTATTTTAAAACGGTATCTGCATTAATCTCCCTTGTTTTTTCAAGAATAGACATTTGCTCAGTAAAATTTTTCAACTGACGGATATTTCCGGGCCAACGATATTCTACAAGAATTTTTTGCGCTTCAGGATCCAAAGAAAGAGCAGGAACGCGATATCGTTCAGAAAAGTCTGAAGCAAATTTTCTAAACAGAAGATGAATGTCCTCCGGACGATCCCTCAATGGCGGTACTCTTATCGGAACAGTATTTAATCGATAGTAAAGATCTTCTCTGAATTTTCCGTTGCTGATAGCAATGCTCAAATCAACGTTAGTGGCAGCTACGATGCGAACATCGGTTTTAATTACCTTCGATGATCCTACCTTAATGAATTCCCCGCTTTCTAACACGCGTAGTAATCGAACCTGAGTACTCAAAGGCAGTTCTCCAACTTCGTCGAGGAATATGGTGCCGCCATTAGCTACTTCAAAATATCCCTTTCGGGCTTCATGTGCCCCGGTAAATGATCCTTTCTCATGACCGAAAAGTTCAGAGTCGATGGTTCCTTCAGGTATTGCACCGCAGTTTACAGCAATGTAAGGACCATGCTTCCTTGAACTCAGATGATGTATGATTTGTGGAAATACTTCTTTACCAACACCGCTCTCACCTGATATTAATACGGATATTTCAGTAGGAGCAACCTGACTGGCAACTTTAATGGAATGTTCCAGCAATGGTGAATTGCCTATGATCCCATATCTTGCTTTTATTTCGTGAATAGTCATTGTTGATTAATATTATTTTCGATTACTCAAACTCCGGAAAAATTTAATCGGTCAATTAGCGTTTTCTACTGCTACGCCAAGTAATGTTGCTGTCGTGCAATCATTGATAAACACATCTACATACTGACCCGGTTGATAGTGCATCTTCGGAAAGATGACAACTTTATTCTGACTGGATCGTCCACATAAATGATCAGGAGATTTCTTTGAGAAGCTTTCTGTCAACACACGGAAAACTTTGTTCAGGTCTTTTTTATTGCTTTCATGAGAAAGTTTCTTTTGCATATCGATGATCTCGGTGAGACGTCTTTGTTTTATTTCTGCAGGAACATCATCGTCATATTTTCTTCCTGCCAATGTGCCCGGACGTTCTGAATAGCTGAACATGTATGCATAGTCATAGCCTGTCCATTCCATTATGCTAAGAGTTTCTTCATGATCTTCCTCGGTCTCTGAACAGAATCCTGTAATGATGTCTGTTGAAATTCCACAGCCCGGAATGATCTCACGGATAGCCTCAATTCTTTGCATATATCCTTCGCGTGAATAACCGCGATTCATTTTTTCAAGGATACGACTGCTGCCTGACTGAACAGGCAGATGTATGTATTTGCAGATGTTCTCGTGTTTTGCCATTACATGTAACACGGCATCTGTCATATCTTGCGGGTTTGATGTAGAAAAACGGATCCTCAGTTGCGGACTCACAAGTGCTACCATTTCAAGCAGATCGGCAAAAGTGATGAACTCTTTTTGCTCTTCAGCAGGAAGTTTATGTTTTAAAGCAGCTTGTACTTTTTCTTCCGGCAGATCTTTTTTCATTCCCCCGCCTGACCATAAATAAGAATCAACATTTTGACCAAGTAAGGTGATCTCCTTATACCCCTGATCAAGCAATTGCCTCGCCTCTTCAATGATTGATTCCGGATCACGGCTTCTCTCCCGTCCACGTGTAAAAGGCACAACACAAAAAGAGCACATATTATCACAGCCGCGCATGATAGATATAAATGCACTGATTCCGTTTTGACCTAATCGTACCGGTGAAATTTCGGCATAAGTTTCTTCCCGTGACAGTAATACATTGACAGCCTTTTGTCCGGATTCTGCTTGCTTTACCAAATTTGGCAAGTCCCGATAGGCATCAGGTCCGACAACCATGTCTACCAATTTTTGTTTTTCCAATAATTCTGTCTTAAGCCTTTCAGCCATGCAGCCTAGAACACCGATCAACAAATCCGGATTTTTTCTTTTGGCCTTTTTAAAATCGTAAAGCCTGGTCCATATTCTTTTCTCTGCATTATCTCGAATAGCACAAGTATTCAAAAGAATTATATCCGCTTCGTCGCTATTTTTTGTCGTGACAAAACCGATATCAGCCATGATGGAGGCAATAATTTCGCTATCTGAAAAGTTCATCTGACACCCATAACTCTCCAAAAAGAGTTTTTTGCTACCAGTTTTATTTTCCGTCATCAATACCTCACCCTGACGAGCCTCGTCGATAACTTTTATTCCTTCGTGTAACATTCTTTTGATTTAGGTGCAAATGTAGTGAATTTGAAGATGGGTGACAAGTTGGCATAAGCAGGAAAAATTGTCCAAATTGCTTAAAAACCAAGATAATTTGTGGTTTTTAAGTTCTGTATGATGAGGAATTGCAGGTTTCTCCTTTCATGATCCATCATTTTCACAAAAGCTTAGTCTATACATATATATATGTAGGCAGGAATAAAGTAAAGGTATAATACATTATCCCAATCCATCCGGAACAGAAGAATCTGAGAAAATTTGTTTTTTGATCATCTCAACACCTTATGTTCAGGTTAAGAGATCATTCACACAAAGCCTTGATGATCTTCGTTGTATAGCTGTAAAATTGAAATTATTATTTCAGTGACTTTCAATTTTTTAATTCTGTTTATGTGTAGCGATCTGTCTTCAGTTCTTTCAATAAAACGATTTTAATAAAAGCATTAAATTTTTTGAAAAACTGAGATACAGAATAATTTGTGTTTATTTGCGCCCATCGAAAGCAAAAAAATAGAATGTCAAAAAACTTAGTCATCGTTGAGTCTCCTGCAAAAGCAAAGACAATTGAAGGGTATCTTGGAAAAGATTTCATAGTGAAATCCAGCTATGGTCATGTTCGTGATCTGGTAAAATCCGGGAAGGGAATTGAAATAGAAAATAATTTCAATCCTGTGTATGAGGTGAGTGCTGACAAAGAACAAGTGATAACAGATTTGATGAGGCAGGCGAAGAAAGCAGATACTGTTTGGCTTGCAACGGATGAGGACCGTGAAGGGGAAGCGATCTCATGGCATCTTTTTGAGACCTTGAATTTAAAGGAGGCGAGTACAAAGCGTATCGTTTTTCATGAGATCACCAAAAAAGCTATTCTCGCTGCGATTGAAAATCCAAGGAAGATAGATAAGAATCTGGTTGATGCTCAACAGGCAAGGAGGATATTGGACAGACTTGTCGGATTCGAATTATCACCGGTCTTGTGGAAAAAAGTAAAGCCTTCTTTGTCAGCCGGCCGTGTTCAGTCTGTGACAGTTAGATTGGTTGTTGAGCGTGAAAGAGAGATAGATAATTTCAAGGTTACCTCTGCCTTCAAGGTGGTAGGTTATTTTGAAGATAATGGAAAGTCGTTCAAGGCTGAGCTTCCTAAAAGATTCAAAACTGAAGAAGAAGCGGAAGAATTCTTGAAGGCATGTTCATCTGCACAATTTTCGGTGGAAAATCTTGAAGTAAAGCCGGGTAAGAGAACTCCTTCTGCACCGTTTACTACTTCTACCTTACAGCAGGAAGCCAGTCGTAAGCTTGGGTTTAGTGTTGCTCAAACAATGGTTCTTGCTCAAAGACTTTATGAGAGTGGTAAGATCACTTACATGAGAACAGATTCAGTGAACCTGAGTCAGGACGCTCTTGACATGGCCAAAACCAGTATCACAAGCATGTATGGTCCTCAATATGTTGAGATCAGGACTTACAAGAATAAAAGTGCGAATGCACAGGAAGCACATGAGGCCATCAGGCCTACTGAATTTTCCAGAAGTGAAGTTGAAGGTGAAGCTCGTGAACAAAAACTCTACGACCTGATTTGGAAGAGAACGATTGCTTCTCAAATGGCTGATGCTAAGCTTGAGAAAACTGTTGTCACCATTTCATCTCCCAAAACAAAAGACAACTTCATCGCATCTGGAGAAGTTATCAAGTTTGATGGATTCCTGAAGGTGTACATGGAAGGCAGCGACGATGAAGAAGAGAAGGATCAGGAAGGAATTTTACCTCCAATGAAAATCGGAGATAAATTGAATCTCTTAAATATTGTTGCAACTGAAAGGTTCACACATGCATCGCCAAGATATACTGAGGCATCGCTTGTTAAAAAACTTGAAGAGCTGGGTATTGGACGACCATCTACCTATGCCCCGACTATCTCTACAGTACAAAAGAGAGGATATGTTTTGAAAGAGGAAAGACAAGGAAAGGAACGTGCTTATCAGGTGTTAACTTTGAAAGATTCTAAGATCACAAAAGAAACACAGACGGAAATTACCGGTGCAGAAAAGAATAAGCTATTTCCAACTGATATCGGTATGTTGGTAACCGATTTTCTGGTTGATAATTTCAAAGACATACTTGATTATAATTTTACCGCCTTCGTTGAAAAAGAGTTTGATGATATCGCCAATGGTGAGTTGAAATGGCAGAAGATGATCAAAGAATTCTATGGCCCGTTTCATGAAACTGTTGAAACGACTGAGAAAGATGCTGAACGTGTTACAGGTGAAAGAATTTTAGGCAAGGATCCTGTGTCTGGCCTCACACTGCTTGTTCGTGTTGGCCGATATGGACCAATGGCTCAGATCGGTTCTCAGGAAGAAACAGATAAACCAAAATTTGCTAAACTGAGGGGAGAACAAAGACTCGATCAGATCACCTTTGAAGAGGCTCTCGAATTGTTTAAGCTTCCAAGAAATCTTGGCAAGTTTGAAGATAAAGATGTGCATGTAAGTATTGGTCGTTTTGGACCTTATGTTCGTTTAGGAGATTATTTTGTTTCAATTAAGAAAGATGAAGATCCTTATACCATAACTTATGAGCGTGCTGTTGAGTTGATTCACGAGAAGAGAAAAGCGCAGGCTGAAAAAATAATTATGACCTTTGATGAAGATCCGACAGTTCAGGTAGTGAATGGACGATGGGGACCATACATAGTTTTTGGCGACAGAAATATCAGGATTCCAAAGGATACTGATCCAAAGTCATTCACTCTTGAAGCTATAAGAGAATTAGCTGAAAATACTCCTGTCACTGTGAAGACCAAGGGAGGCTGGAGAAGAAAACCGGCTGCAAGCGCTGATACCAAGCCCGCTGCAAAGAAGGCATCAAAAAAGGCTGCCAGGAAAGCAGCGAAGAAAAGTCCCGCAAAAAAAGCTACAGCTAAAGCTGCCGTGATTAAAAAGGTCCCCGCAAAAAAGAAAGCAGCAGCTAAAAAGGCTGCACCTGCATCGGCCGCTTCAAAGAAACCTGCGGCTGTTAAAAAAGCTGCTAAAAAGTCTGTTTCGAAGAAGAAAAAGAAGTGATCTTTGTAGCGGATCATTAGTCACCTAGTTTTAATTGTATTTTCTTAAACCAATAAGCATTCTTTAAGGATCATGGATATCGCATCTTATTTCCGCCCATTAGAACGTTCACCTTTTGAATCAGAAGAAGAACAGAAAAATATTTTAGGGAATAAGATCATCAAGAATCTTGAAGGATCTCCCTTTCCGGAATATGCAAACTATCAACTGGCTATTATTGGTGTTGGAGAAGACCGGGGCTCGGTTAGAAACGATGGTTGTGCCGATGCGCCTGATCGTGTGAGGGAGAAATTGTATGCGCTGAAAACAACAACTCATCCATATAGGATCGTCGATCTTGGAAATCTTATTCCCGGAGCAGAGCTTCAGGATACCTATGCAGCCTTAACTACTATTATGGTTGAACTGTTAAGAAATGGAGTCTTCGTGATCATTCTTGGTGGCTCTCAGGATCTGACCTACGCCCAATACGTTGCATATCAAAAACTCGAGGAAACAATTAATATAGTAGCAGTTGATTCTAAATTTGATCTTGGCGCAACGGATGAACCTATAAGTTCAGAATCCTTTCTTGGCAAGATCGTTCTGCATGAGCCAAATTTTTTATTTAATTTCAGTAACATCGGATATCAAACATATTTCGTCGGTACTGATCAGGTAGAGCTGATGGATAAACTTTACTTTGATAGTTACAGATTAGGTCAGGTGCACAAAGACATTGAAGAAGCAGAACCTATTGTCAGAAATGCAGATGTCTTATCATTCGATATGTCATCAATCAGGCAAAGCGATGCACCCGGGACAGGCAATTCAACACCGAATGGTTTGTATGGTGAAGAAGCTTGTCAAATCGTTAGATATGCAGGAATGAGTGACAAACTAAGTTCGTTCGGTCTTTATGAGATCAATCCATTGTTCGACAATCATGATCAAACATCGCATCTTGCTGCACAAATGATCTGGTACCTGATAGACGGGTATTATAATCGCAAGAAGGATGTGCCACTGAAGAGCAAAACAGGATTTACAAAGTTCCATGTTGCCTTAAAAAATAACGGACACGAAATTGCATTTTACAAGAGTACAAGAAGTGAAAGATGGTGGATGGAAGTTCCTTATCCCAATGCTAAATCCCGCTATCACCGCCATCATCTTGTGCCTTGTTCGTACAAAGATTATGAAACTGCATGCAGCAATGAATTGCCTGAACGTTGGTGGGCTGCATTTCAAAAATTAAGTTGATCCTGCAAGTATCTACAGACTTTTTTTCCAGTACTTTAACATGTAATTGCAGGAATATTTTGGGAGTTTAATTTGGACGATTGTATTAACAATTGACCGTTAAAAAAATTTTGTTTTTAGATTTATTTTTTCATTACTTTACCCGCTCATAAGGTTGGGGGGATAGAAAATCAACTCGTTATTCTTTCATTAATTCAAGGATGCGTAAATTATTTACGACTGGCGTTTTCATTGCCCTATTGATTTGTGGATACCATGCCTCTGCGCAGCAGGATCCTCAATTCAGTCAAAATATGTTTGCAAGATTGCCTGTCAATCCAGGTTTCGCGGGTGCTAATGATGCAATTTGTGCTACATTATTATACCGTAATCAGTGGACAGGTTTTGGTGGTGAACCAAAAACCATGCTATTTACTGCCGATATGCCATTGGACATATTGCGTGGAGGTGTAGGTTTGAGTGTGTACGCAGCTGATCAATTAGGAGCTGAGAAGAATTTTAGTGCTCGTGCTGCCTATGCATATCAGGCTAACTTGGGTTCAGGACGAATTGGATTAGGGCTAAACTTGGGTTATCATCAGAAATCTCTCAATGGCTCAAAATTCATCTATAATGATGATAATGATAATAGCATTCCAATCGGTTCAGTGAGCGGAGGGGCATTTGATCTTGGTCTTGGTGCATATTACCAAACTGAGAAGTTATATGCAGGAATTTCCACACAACATCTTACAAAAGGCGATATCAATTACGATAATATAAGCACAACCCTTGAAAGACATTATTATCTTATGGGAGGCTATTCTCTTGATCTCACCTCTTCCTTAACACTGAAGCCATCTGTTTTATTGAAAACGGATGGAGTGTCAGTTCAAGGTGATTTTAATGCCAATGTGTTGATTAACAATCGTTTTTGGGCCGGAGCATCATACCGTCTTCAGGACGCTATCGTTATTTTAGCCGGATTAGAGATTGTTCCAAACCTGAAATTGGGTTATTCTTATGATATAACTACTTCAGATATTAAGACTTATAGTAGCGGGACGCATGAGATAATGCTTGGATATTGCTTTAAAAAGGCCAAAAATGTAAAACGGCAGTTTCATCGCAATGTAAGGTTCTTATAAATTAATGTCGGTTTTCATCTTATGATTGCTTAGATTTGATGAAACCAAAGGGGTAGCGTACCGTTAGAGTATGTCACGCCTAAATTCTATTCAATATAATTATTTGGCTTGCGTTTAATTATCGAAACAAATCAACATCCTATAAAAACGATGAATCTCAAAACATTAGGAATGCAGAAAATTGGTTTTCTAATTTCCATCGTACTGTTCGGGCTGATCTTCTCCGGTTGTGGAAGCGGGAGTAAAGGCGAACTCACAGGCGTTCTCAATCGTGAGAAATGGTATCAGGCAGATCCGTACGGAATGGTGTACATACCTGCAGGTTCATACCATATGGGTCCAAGCGATGAAGATGTTCCTTATGCCATCACTTCTCAGGCAAAATCTGTAACGATTCCTGCGTTTTACATGGACAATACAGAGATCACGAACAATGAATATCGCCAGTTTGTATACTGGGTTCGTGACTCGCTTGCACATCGTTTGATCGGTGGTGATCACCTTATTGAAGAAGGTGAATATGGTGAGAGGATAAACTGGAGAATGAAGATCAAGTGGCAGGATGAAGAGAACGAAGAAATTCTTGCTGAACTTTTTCTGCCTGAGACGGAGAGATTTTATCGCCGCAAAGAAATTGATACTCGTAAACTGAATTTCGAATATTACTGGATAGACCTTAAGACAGCAGCTCAGCGCGAAAGTCGTGAACAGGGTATGCGCGATCGTTCAGTATTTATCAAGAAAGATGTTATCAATGTGTATCCGGATACTCTTGCATGGATACATGATTATGCATACTCATATCATGATCCGATGACTCAGATGTATTTCTGGCATCCGGCTTATGATGATTATCCTGTTGTAGGTGTTACATGGAAACAAGCGCGTGCATTTTGTGTATGGCGTACACAGTTGTTGAACAGTTACCTTGCTGATAATGGTGGTGCATTTGTACAGGATTTCAGATTGCCGACAGAATCAGAGTGGGAATATGCTGCCCGTGGTGGTCTGGAGCATTCTCCATATCCTTGGGGAGGTCCTTATATTCGTAACAGCCGTGGTTGTTTCTTAGGAAACTTCAAACCGATGCGTGGTAATTACATGGATGACGGTGGAGTTTATACAGTGAAAGCTACTTCATACTGGCCGAATGATTACGGACTGTATTGTATGGCAGGGAACGTATCAGAATGGACAAGCAATGCATTTGATGAATCTGCTTATGGATTCACACATGATATCAGTACAGATTATACCTACGAAGCTAAGGAGTCAGATCCTCCTGCTTTGAAGAGAAAAGCAATTCGTGGTGGTTCCTGGAAAGATGTCGGATATTACTTGCAGACGGGTGCACGTACTTTCGAATATCAGGATACTGCAAAGTGTTATGTTGGTTTCCGTTGCGTCATGAGTTTCCTCGGACGTGATAAGGCTGACTATTAATTTTAAAGGGGGAACACTAATTTATTTTAGATTATTGTTGTATAAAGACCGAAAATGTTATTTTCGCCGTCTTTCCATTACATCGTATTATAGTATAGTATTATTAATTCAACCATTCAATATCATCTAACCAGAAAACTAATTCGTTAACCATGGGACTTTCCGAATTAACACAAGGCAAAAAGTTTAAAAAATTCATGTCCCGCCTCTATGGATGGGGCGCGGCTGTTGTAATCCTTGGAGCCTTGTTCAAGATCCAGCACTATCCAGGTGCAGGCTTAATGCTTATGCTCGGTCTGGGAACCGAAGCTATCATCTTCTTCTTTTCAGCATTCGAACCACCGCATGAAGATGTGGATTGGTCACTGGTATATCCGGAGCTTGCAGGAATGGGTGATGATGATCATCTTTCAAAAAAAGAGCGCAAAAAGAAAATTGATCCTGTTGCACAACAACTGGATCGTCTGATGGCAGAAGCCAAGATAGGCCCCGAGCTTATAGAAAGCCTCGGAACCGGTCTACGTTCACTCAGTGAGAACACGTCACAGATGGCTAACATGAGTACAGCTTCGGTTGCTACTGAAAGTTATGTACAGAATGTAACCAAGGCAGCTGCTTCTGTCGGTGAGCTTTCCAACTCTTATGTTCGTGCTGCACAGGCAGCAGATCAACTGGCTACTTCAACCGATGATGTTAAAGTTTATAAGGATCAGGTAGTATCAGCAGGTAAAAATCTTGCAGCATTGAACGCCGTATATGAACTTCAATTACAGGATAGCAATGAGCATCTGAAGCAAACCGGTCGATTCTATGAAGGTATCAATGAATTGATGGGTAACCTCAATGCCTCATTGGATGATACTCGTAAGTATCGCGACGAAGTAGCTAGTCTTGCTACTAACTTGTCTAAATTGAATACCGTTTATGGTAACATGCTTTCTGCAATGACTGTGAAAGGCTAAGCTGTAAACAATTTATCTCTATCTAACCTAACCAAAAAACTAACAACCTTCAGCTATGGCAGGCGGAAAATTATCACCCAGGCAGAAGATGATCAACATGATGTATCTCGTGTTGACGGCGCTGTTGGCTCTGAACGTTACCAAGGAAGTTATTAACGCCTTCGTAACGATCAACGAGAGTGTCGAACTATCTAAACAAAACGTAATTAAAAAGAACCTAGCTACCTATGCTGCTTTTGATCAGGCTATGTCTGTCGACAAAGTTAAATACCAGGAGGTATTTGATAAAGCAAATCAGGTAAGAAAAGGTGCAGATGACGTTGCCAATTATATAGAAGCTTTAAAAACCGAATTAGTAAGGACCGTAGACGCTATCGATGAAGGTGCTCCTACTCCTTCTCTTCCCGATATGGAAAGAAAAGATGACTATGATGTGCCTACCAATATTCTCTGTGGAGAAGCACAGGATGGTCGTGGCGCTAAGGCTTCTGAACTAAAGAAAAAACTGGAAACATTTAAGACTCAAATAATCCAGAATGTTCCGGAGGCAAGCAAGGCAAATTTCAAAAAGACTCTTGAGACACTCTTAAATACTTCTGATCCTGAAAAAGGAGAAGATGGCAAGAGAACCTGGGAGATGCGAAATTTCTACCACAACCCTGTCGTTGCTTCTGTAGCTCTCCTCACTAAATTTCAGAATGATATTCGTAATGCTGAATCACAGGTGATTGATGACTTATTGACTTCCGTCGATAAAAACATCATTAAACTTGATCAGCTCAACGCCAAGGTAATTTCTAACAGTACTGTCGTAACTATTGGTTCCGATTACCAGGCTGACGTATTTCTTTCAGCAACATCGTCTACGATGGCTCCTGAAGTTTTCATAGGTGCTACTTATGATTCAGTAAAGAATGAAATCCGCGGTGGTAGCGACAAGCCATTACCTGTTGAAGGAGGCTACGCAAAATACGTTGACCGTCCCGGTGCTGAGGGTGAGAAAAAATGGGGTGGTGTGATCCGCGTGAAAAAGCCGGATAATACCTATGACTATTTTCCATTTACATCTTCCTACGTTGCTCAAAAACCTAATTCTGTAGTTTCAGCCGATAAGATGAACGTACTCTATATCGGAGTTGATAACCCGATGTCAATTTCAGTTCCGGGCGTTTCAAACGATAAAGTGAAGTCGTCCATCGAAGGTGCAGGCGGTGCCTTAAAGCCCAATCCTGCTGCAGGTGGAGGACATTACATTGCTACGGTGAGTTCAACAGGAAAGGCTGTAATAAAAGTATCAGCTGAAATCGGTGGAAAAGTCATGCCAATGGGAAACTTCGAATATCGCGTAAAACGCGTTCCTGATCCTGTTGCAATGATCGCAAATAATAAAAGTGGTACAATTAATAAGAATCTTTTGATGGCAGGTACGTTAATACCTGTATTGGAGAACTTCGATTTTGAATTATTCTTCAAAATTACGTCATTTAAGATGACCATCACAGGAAAAGGCAAGGATCCTATGGAATTTGAAAGCACAGGCAATCAATTAACGCAACCAATGCGTGATGCATTGAGTAAAGGACGTGCGGGAGATAAAGTCTTCTTTGAATTCATAAAGGCAAGAATGGCAACAGGTGCAGATCAGTCTACACGTCAATTGTCACCTATGGCCTTCACCATACAATAATTGTCAGTTCTAAAGAAATTGTCATGAAAATTAGAATTCTGTTAGTACTTGTTTCACTCATCACTGCATTCTCGGCAAAAGCCCAGAACGTCCTTGATGGTGTGTATGTCAAAGAACACTCTACAACTCGTCAGGTTATTCCTTACCCTTACCTTCGTGAAGCGGATGTAATGTGGTCAAAGAGGGTTTGGCGAGTGATTGATCTGAATGAGAAGATCAACCTGCCTTTAAGATACCCTTTGTCTAAACAGACTCATGATCGCAAAAGTCTTATCGATCTTTGTCTGGATGCAATAAAAGAAGGTTCCCTGACAGCCTATAGTACCGTAGATGATGAGTTCACATTACCCGTGACAATGTCCGAAATTGAATCCAAAGGTGGGGCTAGAACAGATACTGTCAGAATGCAGCGTCCTGATCCACCATATGATGAATATGATACAGTTATTGCACGTGAGTTTTCTCCGGATAAAGTGATTGGTTACCGTTTGAAAGAGGACTGGTTCTTTGACAAACAGCGTTCCGTGATCGATGTCAGAATTATTGGTTTTGCACCTCTGATTTATGCAGTAGACGAAGAGGGCAACGTACGTGAAGGAAACCAAAAATTACCTTTATTCTGGGTTTATTATCCTGAGGCTCGTAAGCTGTTGGCAAACGCTGAATCCTTCAATCGCACTAATGATTCTGAACGTAGAACTTTTGACGATATATTCCAGAAGAGATTATTTGGCAGCTATATCTACAAAGAGTCTAACGTATATGATCGTCGAATAGAGGACTACCGTCAGGGTATATCACAGCTCCTTGAATCAGAAAGAATCAAGTTGGAAATCTCCAATTTTGAACATGATATGTGGGAATTCTAAATTTGAATTCTTAAAAAAAACTCTGGTATTGCCGGAGTTTTTTTTTGTGCGTATCAAACTAGCCTTGAAGTCTTAGTTCCGGCTTTGAATCAGTTTATTTTCGTCATATTCTATCTTGCCAAAGTTCTTTTATTTTAATGTGATTTTTTTTTGCAATCAATACCTATCAATTTTTTCTTCATTACCTTAGCATGTAGTTCATTAAATTTTTGCATGAAAAATTCGATTGAGTACGATAAGATAATAGACAGGATCACGGATGCATTTTACATCATCGATTCAGACGGAACACTTAGCTATGCAAGCGCCAGCGTAAGCAAAATTCTCGGTCATTCACCACAAAATTTAATAGGAAGGTCGGCATTGGAGTTTATACATCCCGACGAGCATCATTTTGCCTATGCCAATCAGGAAAAACTTCTTGAATATCCTGGTAGCAGACTTGTTCATGATTATAGAATACTAAGTGCAGAGAACAACTATCGGTGGATGGAATTTACTTTTGTGAATATGATCAATATTCCGCAGGTGGGTGGGGTCATGGCACAAATGCGAGATGTTTCAGAGAGGAAGAACATTGAACTCATGCTTGAAGAAAGTCGTCAGAGATTTAGTCTGTTTATGGATAAGATACCCGCATGTGTATGGATACGGGATCAGGAAGGACGATATATTTATGTGAATAAAACGTTTAAGGGCTTAACGGGAAAGAGCTCCGATGAACTGATCGGAAAATCGTATCATGATGTGTTTCCTGATAGTATTGAACCTATTTCGGGCACAGACAGACTATGTTTGGATTATGGTAAGGAAATAGAATATATGGAAAGAGGTCCGGATGAAAGAGGCATAATAAAGGATTGGGTGATATACAAGTTTCCCATGCCACAACCGGATGGAACAACTTTCATTGGTAGTCTGGGATTTGATATCAGCCGCATCATACACGCCAAAGAACAAATAACTGAGGCAGAAGATAAATTCAAATTAGTTTTTGATAATGCCCCTGATGCCATATTCATTGAAGATGAAAACGGGATTATTTTGGATGCGAATAAAAAAGCCTGCCAACTCCAGGGATTGGAACTGGAATTGCTCAGAGGAATGAACATTCTCGATCTAACGCCTGAGCATAAGAGAAGCCTTGTAGCTCTCGAGTTTAAAAAGCTCTGGGAGCAAGAAACAAATTCCGTTTCCAGTTTTGCATGGCACGCTAATGGTGATGAAATCCCGGTCGAAATTCATGCAGCAAAAACCAAACATGGAGGGCAGGAAGCACTGGTGTTAACCTTGAGAAATACTTTAAGAGTGGTCTAGTTATACTGCTCTATAAACACTGATAAGCAGCTTCAAAAGAATCCATACAAATGTAAGTGACATTGTATTAATCGACCATTTTAAAAAAAACAAAGCTGGTTTTATAAGCCTCGATTAACAAACTGTTCACTCACTCTGCTCACTCACACTGTACATGTGGTCCCACCAGGAATCGAACCTGGATCTAGGGTTTCGGAAACCCGCATACTATCCGTTGTACTATGGGACCGGTAATATGGCTGCAATTTAAATCCTTCATTATTATTTAGAAAGTGTTGAAGAATTTTTATTAGTCTGCTTGTTTGCCTTTTGCCCGGAAAAATAAGCTGATAGGCACTCCGCTGAAATCAAATTTCTCACGGATCTTGTTTTCCAAAAAACGCCGGTACGATTCATTGATATACTGAGGAAGATTACAGAAAAAAGCAAACTGTGGCGTAGGAGTAGGTAATTGGGTGATATATTTTATTTTAATATGCTTGCTCTTAATTGAAGGCGGAGGTGTGCCATCAATAATTGGCAGCAAATAATTGTTGAGCTCCGAGGTTTTGATCTTCTTTTTGCGGTTTTCATATACCCTTACGGCTTCTTCAAGTGCTTTGTGTACGCGCTGTTGCGTTAGAACTGAAGTATAAATAATAGGTACGTCTGTAAAAGGTCTTAATTTTTCCTTGATCGTGTCTGTGTAGGAGTTAACCGTTTTACTGTCCTTCTCAACCAAGTCCCATTTGTTTACGATCAAGACCACACCTTTTTTGTTCTTGTCGATCAGGTGAAAAATAGCAAGGTCTTGTGCTGTGATCCCTTTTTCTGCATCGATCATAAAGAGACACACATCTGCTTCCTCAATAGTACGAACAGAACGTAGTACAGAATAAAATTCAAGGTCTTCTTTTACTCTTGCCTTGCGACGAACACCTGCAGTGTCGATCAATAAAAAATCATGTCCGTATTTTGTATAACGCTGGTGAATTGTGTCGCGTGTTGTGCCGGAAATTGGTGTGACTATGCTACGTTCAATTCCTGTGAGCATATTTAACAAAGAAGATTTTCCAACATTTGGCTGACCAACTATTGCAAACTTTGGTAATCCTTCTGTCGGATCATCGAATTCTTTTGGTAGTGATTTTACAATTTCATCAAGAAGTTCGCCGGTGCCGCTTCCGCTGATTGAGGAGATACAGTAGGGTTCACCTAAGCCAAATGTGTAAAACTCTGCTGCTTCAGCTATGCGTTGCGCATTATCAACTTTGTTCGCTACAAGAATAATTCGCTTACCTGATTTACGTAATAATTGAACAACAGAATCGTCCAAATCAGTGATGCCTAATTCAACATCAACTACGAATAATATTATGTCTGCCTCATCTATTGCTACTTGTACCTGCTTCCGAATTTCTCCTTCAAAGATATCGTCAGAGCCTTTTACATATCCGCCTGTATCAATTACAGAGAATTTTTTTCCACCCCATTCAGCATGACCATAATGACGGTCACGGGTTACTCCGCTCATTTCATCCACGATGGCTTTTCGTGATTCTGTGAGGCGATTAAAGAGGGTGGATTTGCCCACATTGGGTCTTCCGACAATTGCTACGATGCTCGACACTGTAATTCCTTTAAAATTAAGCCTTTTTGCTTAAAAATGTCTGCAAATATCGTTAATATTTTGATGGAAAGAAAGGAGATTCGCTGTTCAGACCCGATCATAAAATTGAATCTGAAAGCCCATAAAATTGTTTCTGTTAACTGAACTTCTCATTGAGATGCAAAAAGTAAGTTCTTCAATTGCCGGAATTGGCAGACTGTAGTGTAAGTAGGGAAGTGTAATTATGGTAAAGAATGAATGTATCTTATGATAGATAGTTGATCGAAATTTTTGTATTGGAAATTGCTCAAATGGCTTTTAAAAAATTTTAGTTAAAAAATAAATTAGCATATATAGTATGTGTTTGATTTTTATTGAACCAATTGACGTATGAATTTTGTTAGTTCACTTATGTTCAACTACGTTTAACCAAAAAGAACTTTTAATCCTTGACAACAATTGCAACATTTGAATTGTGTTTTCGGTAATACTTTTTTTATGCGAATATTTTTTAAATCACAATTTTCTTTCAAGACTAATATTAAGGTAGATTTATTTAATTGTAGTTTCGTATTAATCATTATTTTTCTGATCAATATAATTTTTTCAGGAAATGTTTTATTAAAAATTTCCGGTATAGTTCTTTCTGCCGGTTTAGTTTTATTCAATATCACTTTGTTTTTTTCATTGATTCGGAAACGAGCCATGGTGGCCGATTTTGGCGTGTTCCGAAATTTGTTCAATAGACTTCTTCGATTAAACTCTAAGCTCATTAAAGATGACAATTACTTTATGATATCTCTAAATCAAAACCCGCACTGTTATGAATAATAAAACTATTATGATCACAGGTGTGGCCGGCATGATCGGCTCACATTTG
>Ga0116142_10002799_pt1 | contig 18275 bp, 15 predicted proteins | sample AD_UKC033_MetaG_FD_89785 | JGI IMG/M metagenome (GOLD analysis project Ga0116142, IMG submission 89785) | Active sludge microbial communities of municipal wastewater-treating anaerobic digesters from USA - AD_UKC033_MetaG | ecosystem: Engineered > Bioreactor > Anaerobic > Digestate | place: USA... | reverse complement strand
GAGAGACGGGCAGGTCTGCAGAAAAATTGCTGCAAGCGGTGTGTTTACTGCGCGGGTGAGGTGCATTGGCCCTGAATCTGAAGAAATCACCGCCGCTGCGAGTCTGAGTATGCCAGGCAGGTGGTAAAGATCGAATTTGTCGCGCAGATCCAGGTGTTTTGAGGTAGACACCAGGTCAGACTTCTTGCTGCCGATCAGGGCAGTTGGCAGTGGCGAACGTTTTTGCAGGCCTGTTAGAAGTGTTTGAGGCAATACTTTGCCCGGCATTGATGCTTCCGGATGAATCAGAATATAGCCGTTCGGCTTCAACCCCGCTTTTTGCACATGTTCCCGACATTCTTCGAGGTAACTGTCAGTAAGGATGAGACTGGCATCCGGTACATCGATTTCGACTCCGCATGTATCGGCATATCTCTGCCAGACTGGTCTTTGGTCCTGGAAGCGCAGAGGATACTGCCGACGGAATGCCTGCAGCTGTTCACTCAGTAATCGTTTTTGATAAATTCTGGTAATCGGGGCATCAACGAGATTACGCAGGGCGATGGTTGCAAGTTTCCCCTGCAGGTCGAAAAGAGAGCGCGGCGCCAGGCTCTTGAGTTCTCTGGCGAGTTTGATCAGGCTGCCAGTGCCGGAAAACAGATGAACCCTGGCGGGAAGAAACCCAGCGAGCGCCTGCCATCTGGCGTTTATGACCATGTGAACCTCTACATCGCGCTTTGCCATCTCGCGAAGAGTGGGCACAGTCAGCAGGATATCGCCCATGGCGTTGAGGCGAAGAACTATTTCGCGATCAGACATGTGGCAGCAGCCCCATTTGCTGGAGGGCCTCGATTGTTCGATGGCTGGCACCGGCCATGGAACTGAGAACATTGTATGCTCTGCGACCCATTGCTTCAAATTCAGAGGGGTTGGCGAGCCACTGCCTGATGCTCTGCTGCAGTTCATCAGCATCTTTGACAACTTTTACCGCATTGTTGCGGTTCAGGGCCATCATTTCGTAACGAAAATTTGTAGTGTTCGGCCCGGTAAATACCGGTCTGGCAAAAGCCGCCGGTTCCATCAGATTGTGACCCCCGCGCTTGATCAAGCTGCCGCCGACAAATGCCAGCGAGGAAATGGCGTAGAGGTTTCTCAATTCACCCATTGTGTCGACGAGAATGACGCGCCGCGCTGCTGCTGTCGCCTCTGAAATTTTTTCATAATCGAGGTTTCTTGACTTCAGCAGTTTTTCTACTTCTTCAGCTCTTTTTATGTGTCTGGGGGCGATGATGACCGTGGCATCCAGTTTTGGCCACAATGGCTCGAGAGCATCGAGAATGATCTCTTCTTCGCCGGGGTGGGTGCTGCCAAAGCAGATTACCTGCCGCTGTGCGGGAATGCCGAAGCGTTGCCTGATCGAGTCGAGATCGAGGTGTTGCTCGGTAATGTCGTATTTGAAGCAGCCAAGCTGCTTTTGCCGGTCAATCGGAACCCCCAGAATTCTGAAGCGTCTTTGATACTGTTTTTCCTGGGGGAAGACGAAGGCCATGTTTTTGATGGCAGACTCGAAAATCGGCCAGGCTATACGCATGAGTCGAACGCTTTTTTCGTTCAGGCGACCGTTGATGATGCCGTATGGAACTTTTTTTCGGGCGAGGGTATCGAGCAGCAGCGGCCAGATTTCTGTTTCTGAGATGAGAAGCACGTGCGGCTTGATTCTGTCTATGAATGGTAGGGTGAATGCAGGCAATTCTATGGGCAGTAGTGTTGCAAAACCGCATATTTCGTCTTTTTGCAGCTGGCGCAGGCCGTCGACGGTGGTAGCAGTGCAGACCAGGCGGTTTCGACCATAAAGGTCGGCCAGTTCCCGTAAGAATGGCCGCAAAGTGATAACTTCGCCCAGCGAAGCGCCATGCACCCAGATTGTACCGTTGTCAGGGGCTCGAAAATCATCGGGTAACACCCCTTTGCGCAACGCAAATTCATCTTTATCGATGCGTCTGGGTGGAACAAGATCGAGCAGTTCGACGACTGCTCTGAGAACCCACTGATATGTTTTCAGGTATAGTTTTCCCATATTTTCTTCAGTTATTATCGCCTGCATCATGGGTAGATGTCAAAACAAGTTTTGCCCACGGGTTATCCGGGGCATCCTGTGGGCCGGTTTTCCAGCGGCGATGCAGCCAGAACCAGTTTTCTGGCTGTATGGTTATGATGGATTCGATGATGCTGGTAAACTCCGCTGTTAGCGCCTGTTGTCCGGAAATATCATCAGAATAACGGTCTGGGAAAATAGCTGGCCATATTTTTAACAGATGTTTGCCCCTGTAATTCGGGAAAAGAGCGAGCGGAACGATTGGAGAACCGGTTTTGAGAGAGATTTGTGCCGGCCCGGTTGGGGCCGAAGCCCAGCGGCGGAAGAATTTTACGAAAATGCCCTGTTTGCCGTTATCCTGGTCGACCATCAGGGCGAGAATGTGACCGCGCCGCAAAGATTTGAGTATTTCGCGTATGCCGTAGCCTGAATCTGTGGTTCTGGCACCGTGTTGCTGCCGCATTTCTTCGAACCAGGTGTCGACTAGAGGGTTGTTTTGCCGCCTCACAACGGTGGTGATGGCAAAACCCTGTGTAGCCAGCCATAGAGGGATGAATTCCCATAGACCGAAATGGCCTGAGACAATTATGACGCCTTTACCCGGCGCCAGAGCGTTTTGCAGGTTTTCAAGCCCCTCGCACCTGATTTTTTGAATTATTTCGTCACGACTGTAAAATTTGAGGCCGGCCATTTCGAATGAGTTGATGAGAAAATGGCGAAATACCTTCTCTGCCATTGCTGCAGCCGCCTCAGGAACAAGGTCGAGATGCTCTGCCAGACTGGCAGATACCTGCTTGAAGCGAAGCCAGGGAAGTGGGCGGGCCAGGGTAGCGATCAGTCCGGCGAGGCGGCGTTTTTTGTTGAAGCTCATTCTGGCACATGCACGCGCCAGTTTGTCGAGCATAAACACCTGCAGCCTGTTGCTGAAAGATTTTAGAGCAGTCATTTGCGTTGCTTTCTCAGACTTCTTTTCAGCCCGCGAAGTCGCATGCCGATAGAGAGCAGTGGGCTCGATTTCATTTCGATTGCTTCGACCGGGCAGACTTCCATACAGCAGAAGCACGAAATACAGAGCTTTCGATCGAATTCAGCGCCTTCTGCACCTATATTTATCGCCAAAACCGGGCATATTTCGCGACATCGACCGCATTTGATGCATTTTTTCGGCAGCAGCGCCGGTCCGGTCCAGAGAAATTTTTTTATGCCCTTAAGAATAAAGTCTGGAATCAGCGACAGGGGCGGAGTTTTCGGAACCGAAAAATTGCTTATCGCCACTTCATCGGGCTGCTGACCTATAAAGGTAATTTCTGCAAAGCTCTTTGGTCCCCAGTTCAGCTTTCGGCATCTTCGCAAAGTTGGAACAGTCGTCGGGTCGAGATTTATCAGTCTGCAAAAGCCCATGTCAACAGTTACAGGGCAGGTCGATGCAAGCAATACACCGCTTTTTACTACGCGCCCGCCCGCCGGTCCCTGACCGTCCATGCTTTCTATGCCGTCCATGATGTTGAGAGTGACCGGAATCTGGTGGGCGAAATCGCTGATAAAATCGGCGAATTCTTCAGGGCGGGGAAAGGCTTTGTGCCATTGCGCTTTAGCAAACCCCGGAATCAAACCGAACAGATTTTTGACTGCACCAGTGATGCGTGTCAGATTGTGGGTTTTCATTTTGGCCAGATTGATAACTACATCCGCTCTAAACAATGTTTTAACGACGTGGGTGGTTAGCTCTCTGCCGTTCGAAAAGAATTTCAGCGCGACCTTTTCGTCTGTCTCAAAACAGCGAAGCTCTGCGCCACTGTTGCGGGCTGCAGCAGCAAAGCCGGTTGTTTCCCAGAAAGATTCAGTTCGACCAAAAATTGCCGGTGGGCTGTCGCCGATGACGACGCTGGCACCGCGTCTGACGCACAGCCGGGCTATTTCTTCGATGAGAAGCGGGTGGGTTGTCGCCGCTTTTGAAGGATCTTTGCAGGTAAGCATGTTGGGTTTTATCAATACCCTCTGCCCGGGGCTGACGAAGCGTTCTATGCCGCCAAGGCCTTTTAACAGCTGACCGACTGCCTTTTCAACCTGTTCTGGCGTATATGAATCGCATTTTTGCAAGGCAAGTTTGAAATCTGGCATGTCAGAACTCCTGATTCTGTTGAACAAATGGGTGATCGAGCAGGTGTTCTGTGATCAGGGGCGGTGGCATTGGCCCCGAACCTTTTTGTGGCTCGATTGGCAGCGATTTTAAGTGCGGAAAGTCTGCGTATGGACGTCTTTGAAGGATCTGTCTTGGCCATGGGGTTACTTCGAGGCCTTCTTCGCGTTCGATCAGTATGCACTGGTTGAGGTAGAGTATCTTGGCCAGCATCTGTGAGAAGGGAATATTGCGGAAAGTGGCGTAAACTGGAAAATGCAGGTCGCGAGGAAACTGAATGGGAACCTTGCCGCCGAGAGAAATTTTTCGCAATACGAATTGAATGTCATCGCCGCGTGATAAAATTACCCCCTGCTTGTTTAAACCGGGATAACGCATTGCAAGACGATCAGGGACGCAAAGTCGCATTCTTTGGAGCACTTCGGTCCATTCTTCGCCCGAGGGCTTCACAGGTAAAACCATCAGAACAGGGCCGTCGAAATCGAAACGATGGTGCGGTGGCAGTATTTTTTTTAGCAGTTTGCCGATTGTGTTGCCGTGATGGGCCGGCAGTACTGCTCCGCCTGCCTGAAAGTGCATCACGGCCTGATAGCCGAAACCCTGTGCTAGAAGTTCTATGGCTTCCCAGAGTGCAACAGGGTGCCCATAAAAAGAGCTGTCTTTGTGAAATCTTGCCTTTTGCGGTGCATTCAAGAAAATTTCGGCGAAGCTTCGCGTTGAAGTTCTCTTGAAAAGAACGCTTTCTCTCCTGATTTCTTCAATATACCACTCTGCGTCGATGCGGGTGTGCGCAACGGCATGAAAACGCTGCGAATTGTAATAAACAAGTGCTCTGGGGTTGTTGGGGTGGTAAAGAATCGCCCGCAGTCTGGGTTCTTCACCCTGCAAAACTGAATATTGCCCGTGTGAAGGTGTATTTGTCAGCAGCATAACCAACAGAAAAGCAGATAACAGCAGCAGTTTAATTCTAAAAAAGATCATGCCTCACCATCTCGGTATAAATTTTTACGGCATTGGTTGCGGCTCCACGCCTGAGATTGTCGGCGACAATCCACATATTGAAACCATTCGCAATAGTCGGGTCCTGGCGAAGTCTGCCTACGAAAACTTCGTCTTTATCCTGGCATGAAAGGGGGGTTGGGTAGACGGAGTTGCCGGGGTCGTCTACCAGCACGACATCTTCGGCGTTCGCCAGTATGTTGCGAAGTGCTGCAAGTTGCATTTGATCGGTCAGTTCAATGTTGACCACTTCGCTGTGACAATACATTACCGGCACCCTGATTGTGGTCGGGCAGACTTTGATATCTGCTTCAAGAATTTTGCAGGTTTCTTTTACCATCTTCTCTTCTTCGCGATACAGCCCGCCATCAACTGGAACGTCTATCTGAGGGATGAGGTTGAAGCCGATCGGGTGCGGGTAAACGCCTTCAGGAGGATTTTTCCCGGTCAGCATGGCTTCGCTCTGTTTTTTGAGAATGTCGATAGCTTCAAGCCCGGTGCCCGATACCGACTGATAGGTCGAGACCACGATTCTTCTGATTGGGTTCACTTTATGAATCGGCGCCAGCGCGACGATCATCTGAATGGTAGAGCAGTTCGGGTTGGCTATGAGGCCGTGATGGCCTTTGACAGCATGCAAATTTGCCTCGGGAACTATCAGCGGCACATCCGGGCGCATGCGGTGGGCGTTGGTGTTGTCGATGACCAGGGCGCCGGCTTCTACGGCGGCCGGGCAATATTTGAGGCTCACTTCGGTGCCGGCCGAAAAGAAAACGACATCGAGACCGGAAAAGTTGGCGGTAGCCAGATTCTCGACTGTCAGCATCGAACCGCGAAACTCTATCTGCTGCCCGGCACTGCGCTCAGAAGCGAACAGACGAATCGACGCCGGGTTCTTCACGCGTTCGTCGAGAACCTGCAGAATTTTGAGCCCAACAGCTCCAGTTGCCCCTACTATGCCTATATTGTGACTTTTCATTCGCTGATGTTCTCCTGGTTTTCCCGGTTGGCTTTTTTTAATTCATGATAAAAAGATTTGATCTGGCCGGGCCGGTATTCTCGGGCTTTTGCCAGTTCTTCGTCGGTGGGTTCGCGGTCAAAATCAATTTCTGTCTGAGGCTTCGGCTCGCCAGTATTCTCCGGTTTTGGCTTCGAGGCAGGTTGATTGCTGGCGTTTTTCTTTTTGTATCCGGGAAAGAGCAGCTGCTGCAGCTCGATAACCCGATTGAACTGCGCTGGTGTGAGGCTTTCGCTTTGCGTTTTCTCTTCAGAAACTCCGGGTTTGCGGTTATTGAGAAGGTTTACGAACTCTTCACTGAGAGCCAGTTTTTGTGATAACTCGGCGATAGCGCTAAGAAGCTGATGCCGTTCATTTTCGCCGGGGTTTGCCGACAGAAGAGTTTCGAGCCTGCTTTTCTTTTCTTTGAGGGTTTCAAGGTTTTTGATTGAAGCTGAATAAGAATCTTCCAGTTCTCCCTCGGCGGCGGCACGCTTTTCAAACTCGGCTTTCAGGGCCTTTTCGCGCATTTTGCTGAAGTCGGGCAGTTTGGGTTTAAAACCGCGCCCGCCACCGGAACTGCCCTCGGATAATTGCCCGGTTGCCGGGTCTAGCGGGGCAGTTGGCTCGCTGAAGCCACTTCCAGGAGTTTTTCGCTCAAATTGTACTTCGTCCATCCAGGTGGGAAACTTCTGTTGCGATAGCCCGGGGGTGCCTGGCAACAGTAAAACAGCCATGAATAAAATTCGTTTAATCATGTCTGATTTGTACCATAAGCTTACATTGTTTGCAAAGCCCCGAATGACAGCTTATAATCATCTGGCTGCTCGTGATTCAGGGCCAGGCGGCGGAGGTTCTGCCCATGCTTGCGAAATAACCGGAAAAGATTATGCTTATATTGGGGCAAAAAAAGATGGGACAAAGAAAATTTCCAGAACAGGTGCTTTTTAAATTTGAAAGGCCTTGTTATTTGAGAGTGATCAGAGACAATACCGAAGTAATCGCAAGGCGGATGGGTTTTGACGAAGACCAGGTTTTTGAACTGGCCATGATCGTCGATGAAGCTTATGCCAACGCAATAGAGCACGGCGCCAGGACCAGCTGCGAATCACAACTCGAGGTAGAGTTTCTGATTTTCAAAGACAGGCTCGAGGTCTGTGTCAAAGACACAGGCTGTGGTTTTGACCTGTCCGGAGTTCAGATCCCAAAAAACCTGCGCAGTCTCAACTCGACTCGTGGCCGCGGTCTGGGCTTGATAAGCCTTCTATCAGACAGGTATGAACTGATTTCTTCGCCCGGTGCAGGCACGACGCTCCGCTTCACCAAATTCCTTTGCCTTGAACAAGAATTCGTAGCCTGAGCTGCCTGCTGCTCAATCGCTGATTTCGAGCTTCAGGTCGTCCATGCGCCTTTTGGCGTCTTCCATATCGAGTTTTGCAAATTTTTCGGGCAGAAATCTTTGGTCTGTGCACTCCACGACCGCTGCGAGATCCATGAATTCAAGTCGCGATGAGTGAGCCATTGGTCGGTAGTTTTTTACCGCTTCGGCAATGAAGTGCCCTACCGGTTTGCGCTCCGGGTCGTTTTCTTCCTGCAGTTCGAACATGCGCGAGGCCATGATCAGAATGCCTTCCATTTCATTGCCGCCGATATCAAGACTGTCAGGGAACACAGGCAGATCGGAATCTTCGAGTTTGACCTTGTTTTTGCGGGCAAGAGCCTTGAACAGGTCTTTTTTGTCTTCTTCTGTCTGAGGGGCAAATAGTGGAATATGCACATCGAGGCGCCCTACGCGTTTCAGATCTACTTCGAGCAAGTCTGGTCGAGAGGTTGCAAAGATCCAGAATATGCGCCCGCGATTGCGTGTGTCAGCCATCTCCCTGGCCAGCATCGCGTATATGCGCCCCGATACCCCGGAGTCGCCCGAGTTGCTGTCACGTTTTCCCGCTACCTGATCGGCTTCGTCGATAAAAACGATAACCTGACCCATAGCATGCAGAATTTTAAAAATGGCTTCAAGATTGCCTTCGGTGGCACCTACCCACTTGTCGCGAAAATTCTTGAGTTCAACACAGGGAACGCCTGCTTCGCCGGCGAAGCACTCGACCAGATAGGTTTTGCCGGTTCCGATACGGCCGGTAATAAGATAACCCATTGGTAAAGCTTTTATCTTGCCGCGTTTCATCAACGAGGCATCCTGACGCAGCCAGGCTTTGGCTTCTGAGTGGCCGGCGACATCATCGAGGTTGCGTGTGGATTCAACAAAAACAATTCGGCCACCTGCCGATTTTTCGATCATTTCCTTTTTGACTTCGCGCAGATATTCCATTGAAATGCGCCGCTGGTTTTTTATTGCCCGCTCGATAAGATTCTGCACGTCAATGCACGACAAACCTTCAAGTTTTTGCGCCAGAGAAGCCCTGTCGACATCGCAGATCGAAGAAAAATCCGGGATTGCAGAGGTGACGGTCTGTACGAAGTTCAATACGGTTTCAGCATCCGGAAGACTTATCTGAATTTTGGCCGAGCGTGGGTTCTCGACCAGCTGACGGTTGACGTCGTTGAGGTTTTCGGCAATCAGACAGGTACTGACATAGGCGTTGTTGATATTGGGGTCAGAGGCCCAATCTAAAACTCTGATCAGAGTTTCTACCGACTCGGAACTGGTGTAGGCGATCTCGGCCCGTGGCAGAAGATACTGAGCATATTCGACTATGACCGCGGTTCGCATCGGGTTGGCGACCGGTTTGCCGCTTTTGTCGGCAGTGGTGCGAACCAGTCCGTGTCTGATAAATCTGTCTATCAGCGCTAGAGCGCGTTTTGGGTCTTTGGGAAGCGAGTTGGCGCTGTCGGCAGTGATGTCGCCGTCTGGCGAAGTGGCGAAAGAGGTTCGATGAAAACTGTCGTAGGCCTTGAGAAAATTAAAAAACAGTTCGCCGCCCTTGGCAGCTCTTATGCCGTGACCACGGTCATAAGTCAATACCACCTCGAAAGGGGCGAACATCACGCGGGTCAGAAAATCTTTCAGAGAAAGGCATTGCAGCTGTTGTGAGTCTTCGGAGGCATAGGTAACCCAGTCATCGATGTTGCCGTAAAGAACGAACTGGCTGATTGAACCGCTTTTAAAAATTTCGGCCATTTCTCTGGCCCATTCAGGGTAATTTGCCATAGTGCAGCTTCCTTTTTATTCGATTTCGCGGTTTGGTGGTAATACCGGCTCCACGTCCATTTCAAATTCAGGGGTATCGATGGGTGGGCCACTGAGCTTACGAAGAAAGTCAGAATGGCTGTTGATCCAGTCCTGGGTTTCTCCGAGGGTGTTGTTTATTTTGTCGATATTGTTGCTGAGCCCTTCAGGGCTGCTGTCGAGGGCAATTTCTTCTCTGACCAGGTGCAGCTGGCTTTCGATGCGCTGCAGTTCCATTTCGACCAGCATTTCATTTTCTTTGGCAACACCGAGATTATCAAGGCGTTTTTTATGAATCTCTATGTTGCCCTGCAGTGATTTGGCCAGCGCAGGGCTCATGCCGCTACTCATCTGCTGTTCAAGTTTTTTGATTTCATTGCTGATTTCTGAAGGCTTGGTGCGATGCAGGCTTTCTTCGATCAGCTGCTTTGTTTTGAGCAGTTTGAGAAATATCGACGGCAGCTGATTGAGGGTCTGCTGTCGGCTCTGGTTCATGAAACCGGCGCCTTCATCTATGTTCCAGTTCATGAGCTTGTTTATTTCGGCCAGATTCGCATTCAGACGCTTGAGGCGAGAATGATTTTCAGGGGTCAGACTGGCTATCAGCTCGTTCATCTTTTCTGATCTTGACTGCTGAATTTGAGACAGCTGTTTGCCCTGGACATACTTCTGAAACCGTTCATTAGACGTGAGAAACCAGAGATAAATCACTTCAAATGCCAGTCCAAGCATCCAGAAGCCTGGGTTGCTGAAGCCCAGGATAAAAGAGCCGAGAATGAAAAGTTTGTTTACAGGGATTTCGCCCATGCCCTTGATGACAAGGCCGGCGTTGAATGCCTCGGTCAGATAATCTGAGTAACCAGGCTTGCGGCGTAGTTTCATTTATTCTGAGCCACCTATTCTCAAGAATTCGTCGGTGATATTTTTAAGAAAATTGTTGAATTTGGGGCTTTCCTGAACTTCAAGAGGCGTCATGCCCTCATATTTGCCGATATCGTCATGGGTGATGCTGATCTGCTTCATCAACTGACCGGGGTTGGCCTTGAACATGAAAATGCGGTCACTCAGATATACGGCCTCGGCAAGTGAATGCGTCACTATGAAAACGGTCGCTTCGACCTCATGCCACAGGGCTGTAATCAATTCCTGCATTTCGATTCTGGTCGGTTCATCGAGTGCCGAAAAGGGCTCGTCCATCAGAATTATTCTGGGTTTGAGAACGAGAGTGCGGGCAATGGCAACGCGTTGCTGCTGACCACCGGAAAGCTGATAAGGATACTTGTCTTCGTGTCCTTTCATGCCAACCTTGGCGATCATTTCCCGGGCAAGCTTTTCCATGACGTGTTCAGGGTAGCCGAGTGATTCGCGATTCAGATGCAGGCCGAACATGACGTTCTGTAATACGGTCAGGTGCGGGAACGAGCTGTATTTTTGAAAGATCATGCCGCGGTCGCGACCTGGCCCGGTGACTGGTTTGTTGCGCACCAGAACTTCGCCGTAGCTCGGCGGCCCGACTTCCTGAAAACCCTGGATCAGGTTCAATACAGTTGACTTGCCACAGCCTGAAGGCCCGACAAGGGCAATGAATTCGCCAATATCTGGCAGATCTTCGATTTCGAAAGAAACGTTTTTGAGGGCCATAAACTCATTCGGAGTGCCCGGGTTAAAAATTTTGCTGACATTTCTGAAGGTGACGATCGGTGGGTATTTTGGTTTGGTGACAGCCGGCTCCATAGCATCGAGTTCGTTTGCACCTGATGAAACGATAGCCGGTGCTTTGTCTGCGGCAGCTTTGGGGCTTGTGCCAGCGACATGGGTTTGTTTGTGCGTCTCTGAAACAGCATTCTTTGGCTCTTCAGGAAACGGAAAACCTTCCTGAGCATGGCTTTTTTCGGTATTTACACAATTCTTTTCAACCGGAGAGCGGTCGACAACAGTGTCTTTGTCTGCTGCCACCGACCTAGCGGGAGGATTGTTGCCGGTGCTCGCATCAGTGTGCCTGGAAGATTTTTCGGCGACTTTTGCCGGCACCATTTTTTGTGATTTTGTCCGGTCTTTGATCTGGAGAGCGGGGTTATGGTCGTCAAACCTGTAAAAATAACCGGCGATTTTGCGAAATATTGAAACTTTTTGGGGTGACTGCTCGCTCATCGTTTCTGGCTCCTGTAGGGGAATAACTGCTGCCCGACTTTATCCCAGATTTTGTCAGTGATGAAGGCCATAATGACGATTGCAATGAGCACCAGGTAGATATCTTCGCGCGGTCCGCGGCGCTGACTCGTCAAAATGAGTGTACCTACTCCGAAACTGCCCATGTCGACCATTTCAGCAAGAATGATGTAGCCCCAGCCAATGCCGAAGCCGAGTCGCATGGCATCAAACATATTCGGCAGCGCTATTGGCAGAAGGATGTTGTTGAGTATCTGAAATTTATTGGCACCGAGGGTATAACCAGTCTGCAGATAGACGTTATCTACCTCGTCGAGATATTTTACGAACAGGGGAAGCAGATAAATTGCGAAGCCGAAGGCCAGAAACATGACTTTCTGCAGCTCGTTTGTGCCAAAAAGAATCATGAACAGCGGTACCAGCGCCGGGATTGGCAAGTAGCCGCCGAAAAGCATCAATGGTGCTATCAGAGCTTTGAATTTGCTGAAGGTGCCCATTAAAAGAGCCATGGGAAAAACTATGAGGAAGGCGACGACAAAACCAGCCCCAACTCGAAGAAAACTGTAAAGAATATTTTTGGGTAGAGATCTGTCAGACCACAAAGAAGGCAAAGATCGGTAGACTTCTCCGGGGCTTGGCAGCATCGATGGGCTTATCAGGCGTGTTTCAACGATTTCATAGCGGTATTTGAATTTCAACAGCGGAGAAACCGTTGACGCAGCTGGCACCGTAGACGCAGCAGCGACTTCTGTTGACGGGGAGGCAGCTTCAGCCTGATGGTCGTTGTTAGGCGGAATGGTGTCGAGGTCTGGAGTACTCTCTGAAACATTTTCGCTTACGGGAGCGGTCTTTAAAAGCTCAGAATCTGGCTTTGCCGGTGCTTTATCAGGTTTTGCCGGTGGCAGTTTTTCTCTGCCGATATACCTGCCAGGGGGCATGGTTAACCTGACGCTTTTACCAAAAGGGCGAGCCGGAATATGGCCAAGTTCGAATTTTTCGCCGTCTTTGAGCAGGTAAGACAGCAGACTATCATTAGCTGAATCTTTCAGTTCGTGAGTGCTGTTGTCGATGGTGAGGCGCACTTTTTCTCTGAACAGGGTGCCTTCGGGGGGCGGGTTCTTTTCGAAACCTTCAAAAGTGCCTTCTGGCAATATTATGGTAACTGTCTTGCCGGAGGTGACGAATACCCAGAGAAGAAAAATCAGAAAGATCGGGATTACGCCAAGAATAATTTGGTCTACCAGCTTAACACCGGTTCTTATGCCAAAAAAGTTCTCGTGCAAAGTGAGTTTCATGTTTCATCTCCAGGGCGACCGGGTGGGCTTTTTGCCCACCCGGCAGATTTGTGTCAGTTGCTTTCTGGCGGAAATACGGAGATTTCTACCCGGCGGTTCAGGGCCTGATTCATGGGGTTATCGAGGTCAGCGGGCTTGTTCCAGCCTTCGCCTTCAACCACGAATTTTTTGGCGTCGAATTTGTATTTGTCGACCAGAGCTTTTTTGACGGCTTCGGCACGGTTCATACTGAGGTCTTTGACGATCTTTTCAGGTATTTTGCCCTTCATAGAACTGTCAGTGTGCCCGGTAATGGCGACAACGGCGCGGTCATAAGCACCGACGAGACGGGCGACCTTTTCGAGGGTGGCTTCGATATTCGGGTCATAGAGCGTGTTGGCAATGGCATTGCCGGTGAGATCATGCGCCGGTTCGTAGATGTTGGCAGAATTCGGGTAGAAGTTGATTCTGACAGTCTGAGTGATGATCGGGGCTTCGGCGTTGACTTTTGAATAGGTGGTGGGTACGAATTTGCTTACATAGTTGTCTTTGTGGTGTTTGAACTGACCATCTTTTTCAAGTTCCTCCATGATCGTGAAGTCCATGATCTGGTTGAAAGGAACGGCTTCTTTGACCAGCCCGGCCTGGTTGTAAACGTAGGCGATACTTTTCCAGGTGCGTTCAAAGTTGGTTGGATTGTTGGCATTCATGAAGAATTCGCGGTTTTCGGCAAAGTTGGTTGAGTGAGAGTCTGCTTCCATTGCCTTCACATCTTCAACCTTCATGCCGTAGCCATCAGCCATCCATTGGAAAGCCTGTGCCTTGGTGGTCGGGTTTTCGAGCATATCCATGCCTTCGAAGATACCTGCAACAAGGCCTTTGATGATTTCGGGTTTGTCGCGGGCGAAGTCGGCACGAGCCGCCCATACGTCTGCGATCAGCTTGTTGGCTTCGGCGGTGGTGGTAAGTATGCGGGTGCCGGCGATTTTTTCAGGAATAGTATAAATGTCGGGAGCCCAGCTGACGCACGCATCTATGCTTGCATCAGAGACAAAGGCTGCGGCAGCTTCAAAAGCCGTCGAAGTATATTTGTGAGTTACTTCATCAAGGCCGATGCCTGCATTGATCAGGAGGTTGCTGATAAAATACTGTGATGGGCTGTTTTGTGCGTAGACAATGGTCTTGCCCTTGAGGTCGGCAACTGAACGAATTTTGCTGCGGGCAACAATGCCGTCGCCGCCGCTTGACCAGTCTACCTGTTGGAAGATTCTCGGTGCAGTACGGCTGTCTTTCATCAGTTCAGAGGCAAACAGAACCATCATGTCGAGAGTGCCCCACAGAACATGACTTTCGCCGCTGGCAAAAGAGTCTCTGGCGACCACCGGGTCGTCGATGAGTTTCAGATTGACTTTGAAACCATATTTTTTGAAGAAAATGCTGTCTTCATTCGGAGCAAAGCCATTGTTGGCTGCGATAATCGGCAACCACCCGGCCCAGACGTTGATGGGGAAAACTACGATTTTTTCCTTTTCATCCCATTTGTAGGCAGAAGTGCCCTGCACTGGAGGCAGGGTTTCGCGAGGTACAAATTTATATTCCTTGACCGTGGTTACGGATTCAGTGTCGGGGGCTTCGACCACAGCTGCTTCCTGTGCCTGAAGAGCGCCGCAACAGAATGCCAGTAAAGCCATGATAACCAGAAACAGTTTTCCTCTTAAATACATCTCTTGCTCCTTAAAAAATATGTTTTCGTTCAATTTTTCTGCATCGGGCCCATGCCACGCTGCGGAACATCATCAGATTCACCTTCGGCGAGGGGTTGACCGGCACCTGGCATTGCAATGCCGTTCATGGCGGCAAATTCAGCGAGGGCTGCGTCACCGAGAGCTTCCATTTCGGCTTCTTTCATGGTGACCTGAGAACTGTCATAAGAGCCGGCGGCAACTCTAGAACGGCCAGCGGCTTTGTCGCGGCGTTCTTCGAGAAGTTCGGTGACTCTGTTGATGGTGTCGCCGCTCGAGCCGATGCTGGTGATCATGCCTTTTGCCATTTCCTGGAGCTCGGCCTGGGCTTCGTGCATTTGAGCTTCGCTGAGAAGATTCTGCAGTTTTTCGATCTTCATCTGAGCTTCGCGAACGGCTACGTCGCGAGACTTCTCGAGATCTTTGTAGGTTTTGTCGGCAATTTCAAGCTGAGACTGATTTTCGTCGAGCTGCTGCTTGACAGTCTGCAGCTGCAGGGCTAGCTGGCCGGCAACCCTGTTGTTGCCCGCCTTGAGGTTGGCGGTAATCTTTGCGGTCAATTCTTTTTCTTTGGCGGCCAATGTTTTTACCTGACGCATCAGGCGTTCGATAAATGCGGCCTGATTGGCCAGATTTTCGTTATAGCGGCTGATCTGGTGCTTCAGATTTTCTCTTTCAGCTTCGATCAGGGCTTCAGGATTGCTTGATTCGAGCCCCCTGATAAACAGACTGAAGAAACCACGTATTAGATTCATCAAGCGTTTGAACATTTTCCAGCTCCTTTGGAAATATTATTTTTCTGGGGTAAAAACCTGGATTTCGACGCGGCGATTGAGGGCCTGATTCATTGGGTCGGCAGAGTCTGCCGGCTCCGACCAGCCTTTGCCTTCAACTATGAACTTTTCTCTGGCGAACTTGTATTTGCGCACCAGGGCGCTGCGAACCGAGTTGGCGCGATCGCTGGAAAGGTCTTTGACAGCCTTTTCCGGGACTTTGCCCTTCATGGAACTGTCTGTGTGACCGACTATGGCAACCTGAGCACGGTCATACTGCCCAACCATGCGGGCGATTTTCTCGAGAGTCGCATCGACGGTGGGGTCATAAAGGGTGTTGGGTATTGCCTGACCGAATTCATCGTGTTCAGGTTCGTAGATGTTGTCAGAGTTGGGGTAAAAGTTGATTCTGACAGTCTGCGTCAGAACCGGTGCTTCTGCTGAAACCTTTTTGTAGCTGGTAGAGACGAAACGGCTGACCTGAACATCTTTTTGGTCGGCAAACATGTTTTTATCGGCGAATTTTTTGACGACAGAAAAGTCTACGACTTCGTCAAAACGAACCGGAGTGCCAATCTGGCCAAGCTCTCGATAGACGAAAATGATGTTTTTCCAGGTTCTTTCGAAGTTTGTCGGGCTGTTTTTGTTCAGAAAGAAATTCTGGTTCTCGGCAAAATTAGTAATGTAGGCGTCCTGCTCCATCGACTTGATATCTTCGATTTTCATGCCATAACCTTCTGCCATATGGGCAAAAGCTTTGGTTTTAATCGTATCGTTTTTGAGCATTCCCATGCCTTCGAAGATGCCGGCGACCAGGCCTTCGATAATATCAGGGTGATCTTTGGCAAAGTCGGCGCGGGCAGCCCAAACGTCAGTGATGAGGCGATTGGCGTCGGCAGTTGTGGTAAGAATATGGGTTCCGGCAATTTTTTCGGGGATCGTGTAAATATCGGGAGCCCAGCTTACGCAGGCATGGATGCTTTTGTCGGCGACAAAGGCAGCTGCTGCTTCGAAAGCTGTAGTCGTGAACTTGTGGTTAACATTTTTCAGCGGGATTCCGGCGTTGATCAGCAGATTGGTGATGAAATACTGTGAAGGGCTGTTCTGGGCATAAACGATGGTTTTGCCTTCGAGATCTTTTACTGATCGAATGTTGCCGCGAACGACAATGCCGTCGCCACCGCTCGACCAGTCTACCTGCTGGAAAACGCGTGGCGCGGTGCGGCTGTCTTTCATCAAGCCGGGTGCGAACAGGGCGATCATGTCGAGCGTACCCCAGAGAATGTGAGATTCGCCCGAAGCAAAAGCGTCACGGGCTACGATCGGGTCGTCGATGAGTTTCAGGTTGACTTTGAAACCATATTTTTTGAAAAAAACGCTTTCTTCATTAGGGGCAAAGCCATTGTTGGCGGCGATAATCGGCAACCAGCCGAACCAGACATTGATCGGGAAAACGACAGTCTTGTCGTTTTCATCCCATTTGTAGGCAGATACTCCGCTGACCGGCGGCAAAGATTCATTGGGCACGTAGGTGTATTCCTGGACTGTAGTTACCCCGGCGGTATCGGGAGCTTCAACCTTTACCGCTTTAGTTACCGCTGTCGCCTGCCCGGAAGAAGTAGAATCGCCACTATGCTGATCATTAGAGGGAAACAGTTTTGCTTTGAGATCAGGGGAAAAGGAAACCGCCGCTGCAAAAATGCAGCCGATGACGAACATGAACATCACAAATTTGCCCAGTGGAGTTGGGCCTACATCGTTACTCACTCTATCCTCCTGTGGCTGATTAACTGATTGATGAAGTGCAGCTATGCCTTATATTCAATAAGACAATATAACGACTTTTGCAGAATCAAAGCAACCTTTTTAAACTGTTACAGAAGTTATACGACATCTGGCCAATGCGTTGAATTTGCTGAAAAAAAAGCCATTGTCTGTCGATATGAACGCTATGAAAATCAAGCGATTTCTACTGATTATAACCCTTTTTATTCTGTATGCGACTGCCGGCTTCTCTCTGACAGGCCCAACGCTGCTGATGGATTCGCAGCCGAAAAGCAGCGAATACGTATACGGTGTCGGGCCGATAATGAAATATAAACGGGTGGCCGCTCCGCAGAACTTTGGTGGAGACATGACCGTATGGGGCATAAGAGCCTTTGCCGGCCGGCTTTATGACCCTGAGATCGGCTTTGTTTTTTATTCTGGTACTTTGAATGGTGAAAGTCAGAAATTTAACCTCGACATGGCTGGTCTGACCCTCGAAGACTCATTCAGGGAAGATTCCCGCGTTAAATGGCGGGTATCGTTTGGCGTCGGCGATTATCGTTTGCGCAGTCGGGCTTCCGGGTATGAATTCAACAAGGGGTCGTTCAGCTTTTTCGAACCGATGATTATTGGTGTTCTTCCTATGAGCAGGCACATCATACTTGAATTCGGCGCCGGTTACACTTTTGCCGGCGCTACCGGCGTCAGGGTAGAGGGGCTGGCGCTCAACGCCGAACTGCTGATGGGCAAATTCTGAACTCTGAAGCGATACAGGTTTTCTTGTCAAAGCACCAGTCGATTGATATTCTCAGCCTGATTTTTTTCGGGTGTAGATCTTGTCGGAACGGTCAAAAGCGTCTTTGAAGTTAATATCTACACTGCAGATCAGGTCATACATCCGCAGCGCTTCATCGAGTTTTTTTTCACTTTCGAGCGCGAGCCCTGTGCGGTAGAGCACTTCTTTTATGGGTTCATTCAACAATTCCGGGTCGAAGTCGAGAGTTTCGATTATTTCAAGAGCCATCTGCGGTTTATTTTTACCAAGCCAGGCATTTGCAAGCAGAATCCCTGCCTCTTTGTTGCGTTCTGAAGCAAAATCAGGGCTTAACAGAGCGATTATGTCGTCCCATTTGCTTGCTCTGACTTTCTCGTG
>Ga0116142_10002791_pt1 | contig 18316 bp, 15 predicted proteins | sample AD_UKC033_MetaG_FD_89785 | JGI IMG/M metagenome (GOLD analysis project Ga0116142, IMG submission 89785) | Active sludge microbial communities of municipal wastewater-treating anaerobic digesters from USA - AD_UKC033_MetaG | ecosystem: Engineered > Bioreactor > Anaerobic > Digestate | place: USA... | reverse complement strand
GCACGGTGGAAGGTGATCTCGCTTTCCGGTGCCAGCCTTTTAACCGACCTCATCAGGTCAGCGTTGAGGCCACCATCCTCGAGCAAAGCCCCAGTAACGAGACCGATGGCCCCTCCTCCGAAGATCTCCGCATCCACCAACAGCGCATGGATGGCGGGCGGATCATACACGAAACCTCCTGTCGTAGGTCGGATCAGCACCCGTGTGGGGATCCGTACGGCTGTGCGCACCGCGTCCACCAGCCCGGAGCTTGGCGTGATGCCACCGGTAGCCAGCCAACTGCATACCTCCACCCCGTCCGCCCCCGCACGTTCTGCAGCGATCGACTCCTGCACGGAGGTCACGCACACTTCCACGGCTACACGCATGGTCCGAATGTAGGCGACCCGGACTTGCAACCGATGCCGGGGATCCACGTATAACGCGACCATGCTCGACCGCCGCCTATCTCTCCCCGGAACAGCGCTGATCGCCGTGCTGACCTTCCTAGCAGAACCCGTGCTCGGTTCGGTGGCGGAGGATAGCCTGCGCATGGCCCTTAACGACGCGGTTTCGGCCAACCAGCGGGCCAACACGTGCATGGCCACAGCTTACCGGTCGATGGAGAGCAGCCCGCTGCAAGCGTTGGAGAAGGCCCATCAAGCCGTCGTGTTCGCGCAGGCGTCCGGTGATCCCCTGTTGGAGCACCGATCGCTGGTCTGCCTCGGTACCATTGAGGAACATATGGGTCTGTTCAACGACCGTATGACCACGGCCTTGGAAGCGCTGCGCCTGGCACAAGGGCTTGCCGACCCCTTGACCATTGCGCTGGACTTAAGGGAACTATCGCGTGCGTACCGGGCATTGGGCAGGTCCGACCTGGCCGTGGAGGAGGCCCGGAACTCGTTGGCCGTCATGCTCCCGACACGACCGGCGGAGGAGGCACAGGACGCCGAGCTTTTCCTTGTCCGGACCTTGTCGGATGCCGGGCACCATGATGAGGCGCTTTCCCTGGCCATGCGGTGCCTGGGTAAACTGAAGGATGCAAAGGACGCACAGCACGTGGCCCGATTCCATGGAGGCATCGGCGCGGTGCTCGTGGCCCAGCGGAAGTTCTCCGATGCGATCGTGCACCTGACACAGGCCGAAAAGGGGATCCCCGCCACAGCGCCTGTCGAGGACCGCTTCGAGGTGCAGGAATCGCTGACGAAGGCGCACATCGGCTTGGGCCGGACCAAGGAGGCGTTGAACACCTTGAGAATGGCGGAGGACCTGGCTCAGGAGACCGGTGGCTGGTCCTACCGGCAGCGGGTGCTTGAACTTCGCTACGCACTGGCGCGGGCCGAGAACGAATGGCGGGAGGCGACCAGCCTGCTCGAACGTATCAAACAGGCCAATGACAGCCTGCTTGTCGCACGGGCCGACATGCAGACCGCCCGGCTACAGACGAGCTTCCGGGTGGAGCGAAAGGAAAAGTTGAACGCCGAATTGCGGGATCAGAATGCGCGGAGCGCGGAGATACTCGAAGGCACGAAGCTGCACAACCGGGTGCTGATCCTCCTATCCTTCGTGCTGTGCATGCTCGTGGTCGCGCTGGTCCTCACCGGACGCCATGGCCGCCGGGTCACACGACGTCTCAAGTTGAAGAACGCGGTGGTGAAGCGGCAGCACGACGAGATCCATGCGAAGAACCTCGAACTGCAGCGTCAGAACCTGCGCCTGGCCGAGACCTTGATCAGCGAGGAGGAGAAGGACCTCATGATCAAGGAGATCCATCACCGGGTCAAGAACAACCTGCAGGTCGTGGACAGCCTCCTTCAATTGCAGACCTTGGATTCTGCGGATCCAGGGGTCGCCAAAGTGGTACGGGAAGCACAAGGCCGGATCCGCTCCATGGCCCTGGTGCACGAACAGATCTATCGAACGAACAGCGGAGCCAATGGTGACCTGCGCTTCCATCTGGAAAAGCTCGTTCGCAACATCCTGGCCGCCTACGGTGCCCATGATCGGATATCCGTGCAGGTGGATACCACCTTGCCAGCCTTCCACATGGACTGCCTGCTTCCTTTGACCCTCGTGGTGAACGAGCTGTTCACGAACGCGGTGAAGTACGCCTTCACCAACCAGGCGCCCGGCCGGGTTACCATCGTGGTGCGAGCGGCCGGTAGCGGGTATGAACTGCTGTTCCACGATGATGGGCCCGGATTCGCATCCTCCGCGGCAGAGGGGGAACGCACGACATTCGGGCTTGAGCTGGTCAAGATGCTGGCCGAACAGCTCAACGGGAAGGTCCGCTACCTGACCGGTGCGGGGAGCACTGTCCACATGACCTTCATGCCTGATGCCGTTCCGATGCGGGTGGCTTCCTGAAGCCGTGGTTCCGCTCCCCTATCTTCGCCGCCTCTTACGATGCATGTGACCGAAACGACGGTACCCGATTTCCACTCCCTGGGCTTGAGCGAGGACCTGCTCGATGGCCTGGACCATATGAACATCCGGACGCCCACGCCCATCCAGGCGCAGGCCATTCCGGCGGTGCTCGAGGGAAGGGATCTCATCGCGTGTGCTCAGACCGGGACGGGCAAGACAGCGGCATTCCTGCTCCCCTTGATCGATGTCATCACCGGTTACCGACCGAAGGTCGATGGAAGCATCAGGGGGTTGATCGTGGTCCCCACCCGGGAACTCGCCCTGCAGATCGATCAGCAGCTCCAGGCCATCGCCTACTTCACCCCGGTGACATCCATCCCCCTCTACGGCGGCAGCGATGGCAGCACCTTCGATTCGCAGAAACAGGCGTTGACAAGTGGTGTGGAGGTGGTGATCGCCACCCCGGGCAAGTTATTGAGCCACCTCAACCTCGGCTATGTCCCATTGAAGGGGCTGGAGATGTTGGTGCTTGACGAGGCGGACCGCATGATGGACATGGGCTTCGTGGATGACATCCGGCGCATCATCAACTTCCTGCCGAAGGAACGGCAATCCCTCATGTTCAGCGCGACCATGCCCCCGGCCATCCGGGAGCTCACCAAGCAGATCCTGAAGGAGCCGGTGGAGATCACCATTGCCCTGAGCAAGCCGGCCGAGGGAGTGGATCAGCAGGCCTATGTGGTCTTCGACATGCAGAAGGCCAACGCCTTGGAGTATATCCTGAACACCAGCGAGGCCACGAGCATCGTGATCTTCGCCGGGCGCAAGGTGGAGGTGCGCAACCTGGCACGCCACCTTCAGAAGCGTGGGTTCAATGCTGCCGCCATGCACAGCGACCTGGAGCAGAGCGAGCGTGAGAGCGTGATGTTAACCTTTCGGAACCGCAAGCTCCGCATCCTCGTGGCCACCGACGTGGTCAGCCGGGGGGTCGATATCGATGACATCGACCTCGTGGTGAATTATGACGTTCCTCACGATCCGGAGGATTACGTGCACCGCGTGGGACGTACCGCACGTGCCGCGCGCAAAGGCACCGCGATCACCTTCGTGAACGAGAAGCAGATGCGCGAATTCGGGCGGATCGAAGCGCTCATCGGATACGAGGTGAAGAAGATGCCCCTGCCTTCCGGGACTTCGGGCCCAGCCTATGATCCGCAAGCTCGCAGCAAGGACAAGGGCCGCAGCGGTGGGCGGCGGCGTAGTGGTGGGCGTCCGCGCCAGGCCGGTGGCGGCGGGCCTCGCAAGTGACCGATCGTCCCTAAAGCAGAACGGGCCCCGAAGGACCCGTTCCTGTTCAATTCAAAGCGAAGGCTCAACGGCGGCTCGGGCCGAACTGGGCCTTGTGCTCTTCGAGGACCTTGAGGGCATCCCACTTCTTCGCCTCCTTGCCCTCCCGCTCAATGGTCACCTTCTCCATCACATCGTTCTGGGCGATGGCGTTGACCACGTCCTGACCGCTCACCACATAGCCGAAGACGGCATGTTTCCCGTCCAACCAAGGGGTCTCCTTGTGGGTGATGAAGAACTGGCTGCCGTTCGTGGCCGGTCCTGCGTTGGCCATGCTCAACGTACCTGCCCGGTCATGCTTCAAGCTGGGGTCTATCTCATCAGCGAAAGCGTACCCCGGGCCGCCCATGCCAGTGCCCGTCGGGTCACCACCCTGGATCATGAAGTCCGCGATCACCCGGTGGAACTTGATGCCATCGAAGTACGGTGTGCCTTCCGGCTTGGCCGTGTTCTTCATCTTCCCTTCGGCGAGGGCCACGAAGTTGGCCACGGTCATCGGCACCTTCTCATACTCGAGCTTGATGCGGATCGTCCCTTTGTTCGTCTGGATGTTGGCATAGATGCCGTCTGTCGTATTCTCCACGGGTTTCTGGGTGGTTGGTCGTTCAACGTTGGTCGGGGCCATGGCGGTGCTTCCTTCCGGTGCGGAGTTGCAAGCGGTCAGCGACAGGCCGAGCATGGCGGATATCGAGAGCGAGAACAGCATGGTCATAGACGTTTGTTTCTGGTGGGTGCGAAGATAGTCGGCCGGGCAGGTGCCCTCCGGTCAGTCCAACAGCACTTCTTCGATCGACTCCAACTTCTCTTCGGTAAATCCTCCCTCTTCGCGATGCACGATCCGGCCTTCCCTATCGAGCACGAAGAAGTACGGAACATCCTTCTCCCGCAGACGCAGGCTTTCCTTCAGTGGCTCGATGTCGGTCTTCACGAAGAGGACATGGTCCACGATCTCCGGATCGGCGCTCTTACGGAATTTCCTCATGCTCGGCTCATAGGCGGTCTTGTTCATTCCAACGAATAGCGGAACGAAGTACACATCGGCGTCATAGGAACCGGCCATCAGGCCATGTTTCGCGATGAACCGGAGGTAGGCCGGCTCGTACCAATCCTCCAGCAACGGTCCTGCCTTCTGCCCATAGGCCAAGCCGATCACGGTCCATTCCTTGCCGTTCGTGGGCAGGGTGATGCTGGCTCCGGTGGCGGTCTCACCTGCAAGGGTCGGGAAGCGGTCCTGGGAGCGGACGATCATGGTCTGCACCATGATGGCGAGCAGGAATAGGTTACGCATGGGCTAATGCACTACGCAAGGTTCGTACCAGTTACCGAACCCCGTCCTCCGGGTTTCGCCCTTTGTGCGGCCTGAACCAGTCCTTCATCCGGGCGATGTCCGCCTCGGGATCGTCGGTCAATGGGAACGGAGCACTGAGGATCGCAAGTTTCGCCGGGTAATCGAAGGTGGCCAGGATGATGGGTACTCCGGCCTTGGTGGCCATGTGGTGGAACCCGGTCTTCCAGTTCGGCTGGTATTTACGCGTACCTTCAGGGGTGATCCCGATCCGCTTGATCTCACCACTGTCGAACATGGCGACCACGGCGTCCACCAGATTGTTGTGCTTGCTGCGGTCTACCGGATAGCCGCCCAAGGCCCTGAAGATCCAGCCCAAGGGTGGTTTGAAGAGCGAGCGCTTCGCGAGGTACTTCACATCGCCCATCCGTGCCAGGCTCCGCACGCACAGGCCCACGAAGAAGTCCCAATTGCTCGTATGGGGGGCCACCACCACGATGTACCTGTCCAGATCGGCCGGTCGATCATCCTGGATGCGCCACCCGGCCAACGTGTGAAAAAAGAAGTGGTAGATGGCGCGCATGAACGATGGATCGGACCTATGATGCATCTTTGAACTGATGCTGGTTCACCGGGTCGGCGGCAAGATAATGGGCATGCACGCCATGCCGGGTTCCCATGGAACTCCGGAGCCACCTGTTGCGTATGAGGGCGCCATGGAACGGCTCCGGTTCGCAGTGCTGGATGTTGAGACCACCAGCGGCGATCCTACGGAGGGTCGGGTGATGGAGGTGGCCGTGCTTGCCTTGGACGGGGTGGAGGAAAGGCTTCGTTGGGATTCCCTCATCCAGCCGCGGACGTCCATCCCAGGCTTCATCCGACGGCTTACCGGCATTGAACCGGACATGTTGAAGGAAGCCCCGTGCTTTCCGGAGGTGGTGCGCACGTTGGGAACACTGACCCAGGACCGGATCGTGGTGGCTCACAATGTTCGGTTCGATATGACCGCGCTCATGCACGAGTTCGCGCGCACGGGCCTTGTGTTCGACCGGCCGACCTTGTGTACGGAACGCCTGTCCCGACTCTTGGTACCACACCTCCCCCACTACAACCTGGGAAGCCTTTGCCGGTACTTCGGGATCGAATTCCTGGCAGCCCATCGGGCGTTGAATGACGCGGAGGCCACGGCATCACTATTCACACGGCTGCTCACCGAGTTCGGAGAGGAGCGCGTGCTCGGATGCGTGGTAGGCCCGCCCAGGCTGCGGCGGGCCTGATTCAGAGGAGCACGTTCGTCGCCCAGAGGACCCACATCACGACCGAGCAAACGAGGCCGATGGCGCCCAAGCGCAGCCCAAGGCGTGACCTGCGCACACTAGCCGCCGTATGGCCCTGTGGTTGACGCATGTGCTTCCACCGCCCCCATAGGCCCAAGGCGATCGCCTGCACAGCGAGCACGAAAGCCAACGATACGAGGTGGACCGCGAAGGACAAGGGAACGCTCAGGGCACCGAATACCAAGGTGACCACGCCGAGCGGGAGGTTCCGTTGCTGCTCCATCACGACACCAGGTCGAGAAGTGCTTGATGCACCCGCAGCACCTGTGGGATGACGAGTTGCGTATCGTCATTGTGGATCACATGATCGGCGATGGCCAGGCGACCGGCTTCATCGGTCTGGTTGGCCATACGCACCCGTACCTCCCCCTCCTCCACCCCATCACGTTCCATCACCCGCTTGATCCGCAGCTCCTCGGGTGCGCACACCACGATCACCTGGTCCAGACCGCTGTGGCCGCCACTTTCCGCCAGGATCGCTGATTCCATGATAACGTAAGGCGCGGTCTGGGCATCAGCCCAGGCCAGGAAAGACTGGCGCACCCTGGGGTGGATAATGGCGTTCAGGTCATGTAAAGCGATCGGATCGCGGAACACCATCCGCCCCAATGCCGCGCGGTCGATCACCCCGGAACGGAACACATCGGGACCGAAACGGGTGTGGACGGATGCCATGGTCCGCTCATCCTCCGAAAGAAGACGCCGCCCCTCCGCATCCGCCTCGAACACCGGGACACCCAAGGTCCGGAAGACCCGGGCCACGGTGGACTTGCCACTGCCGATCCCACCGGTCGATCCGACCTTGATCATGGGACGGGCGGCCCTATTGGGCTTTCGCTGTCGCCTCGTTCAGGTGCTGCGAGCTGTCCATGGCGATCGCGCTCTTCTCGAAACGCAGGCGTACGTTCGAGTCCACCTCGAGGAGGATGGTGCTGTCAGCGACCTCCACCACCTTGCCATGCAACCCACCGATGGTGACCACCTTGGTACCTTTCTGCAGGGATTCACGGAACTTCTTCGCATCCTTCGCTTTCTTCTGCTGGGGCCGGATCATGAAGAAGTAGAAGACCACCATCAGGAGGCCCATCATCACGAAGAAGGACCAATCGGCGCCTTTATGTTGCTGTGCTTGAAGGAGGAAGGTTGCTGTGAGCATCTGTCTATGTTTCTACTGGTTCGTGGGCCCTACGACCTCGGCGGTGAGGGTGAGCACATGGCTGGGTGGTGTGGTATTCGCCACAACGGTAACGGTCTTGTCCTGGCGACCGCTTCGGCCTTCGCTGTCGAAGCTCACGGTGATCCGGGCTCTTTCTCCGGGCCCCACCGGCTGCTTGGGCCAGTCCTTGCCCACGGTGCAGCCACAGGATCCGCGCACATCCGAGATCACCAACGGAGAACCTCCCGTGTTCTCGAAGAGGTATACGCTGTCCACCTTCGCGCCCTGGACGATGCGCCCGAAGTCAACGTGGGTGTAGGTGAAGGACATCCGTGGCAGCTCGTCCGGGTCCACCTGGTCATAACCGCTGCTCGGGAAGCGCAGGTCCTGTGCGGATACCTCTTGCTGATCGCCCTCCTGGTGGTCGGTGATGCGACAACTGGTCAGGAGCGCGCCAGCGAGGAATGGCAGGTACCAGGATATCCGGCGGGGTCCCATCATCGGTCAGCTCTCCAGTAATCCGCGTCCCACCTTCCGGATGCGTCCGTCCGTGCGCATCTCGATGAACAGCTTGTCCAGCACGCCATTGATGAAGTTCTTGCTCTTCGGGGTGCTGTAGGCCTTGGCGATCTCGATGTACTCGTTCATCGTCACCTTCACGGGGATCTGGTCGAACACCCGCACCTCGGTCAGGGCCATCTGCATGAGGATCATGTCGCTCAACGCGATACGGTCGCTCTCCCAGTTGCTGGATCGCTCTGAAATGGCCTTTTCATGCTCCGATGCGAATTCGATGGTCTTCCTGAACAGCAGGGAGGTGAATTCCTGGTCCTCCTTGGTCCCGGAGCCCAGATCAGCGACCAACAGGTCCCCGGTATCGTCGGGGCGCATCTGCTCGAGAGTCCGTTTCACCAAACCGGCGGCCAGGTCCATATCCTCCAGCCATGCGATGTTGCGTGCCTCGAACACTTCTTGTAGGGCCTCATTGTTCGCGATCAGGTCCGTGAACAGCGCGATGGCGAATCGTTGGTCATGCTTGAAATCACCGCCGCTCTCGATCATATAGGCCTTCACGGCATCGTTGTTCTCCAGTTCCCGGTACATCGCCGCGAACAACTCGTGATGGCCCACCCAGCTGATCCGACGCTTCTCGCACTCCAGGCGCAGCCGTTCGCTCGTGGCGATGGACATCACGACGGGATTGTCCACGAACCGTCGATTGGGATTCAGGTCCTCGGGTGTGGGCAGCCTCTTCTTCTTCCGCTCCTCGAAAACGAGTTCGGCGACATGCCGCAGTTCCCCGAATACGAGCAACAACGACAAGTAGAGGTCTGTCGTCCGTTCAATGCTGGCGAAGAGCTCCTTCTCGATCCGCGCCGCACTCGCGTCGTCGCTCTGCCAGTAGGCATAGAGCGACTGGAAGGCTTTGATGCGGAGGTAGCGGCGGTTGAGCATGGAAGGATCCTTCGCGAAATGGCGGTCAGAAGCGCATGCCGGCTTCCCGGATGCTGTTGATGCGTTCCTCGGCCGCCTGGTTGGCAGCGAGGTAGGTGGGAATGCCTTTTTCCGCGCTGGCCTTGAATATGCGCAGTGCCGTTTCGTAGATGCCCTCGGTCTGCCGCAGGGCGGCCTTCCGGCTGTATCCCTTTCGTTCCCAGGCACAGTTGATGATCCCGCCGGCGTTGATCAGGTAGTCCGGTGCATAAAGGATGCCTTTCTCCATCACAGTGCGACCATGCACCGCTTCATCGGCCAGCTGGTTGTTCGCCGCACCAGCGATCACGCTGCACTTCAAGCGTTTCAGGGTGTCATCGTTCACCGTTGCGCCCAAGGCACAGGGCGAATAGATGTCCATGTCCACGTCATAGATGGCATCCGGCTTCACGAGCGTGATCGAGGGGAATTCGGCTTTGATGGCGGCCAGCTTGTCATCGTGGATGTCCGTCAGGAACACGGTGGCACCGTCCTTCACCAGGAGGGCCACCAGACCTTTTCCCACGTTCCCGGCTCCTTGTACGGCCACTTTACGGCCGCTGAGGTCATCCGTGCCGTAGGCGGTCTTGGCAGCGGCCTTCAGCCCACAGTAGACGCCGTAGGCCGTTACCGGGCTCGGGTCGCCGCTCCCACCCATCTCTTCCGGAAGTCCGGCCACGTATCTGGTCTCCTTCAATACGTTCACCATTTCGGTGATGTTCATCCCCACGTCCTCCGCAGTGATGTACCGACCGTTCAGGCTATCCACGAAGCGGCCGAAGCGTCTGAACATGGCCTCGGTCTTCTGGGTGCGCGCATCCCCGATGATCACGGCCTTGCCGCCTCCCAGGTCGAGGCCCGCGAGCGAACTCTTATAGGTCATGCCACGGCTCAACCGCAATACGTCGTTCAAGGCTTCCACCTCGGAGGCGTAGGGCCACATGCGTGTCCCACCCAACGCAGGACCCAGGGTGGTGTCGTGGATGGCGATGATGGCCTTCAGCCCCGTCGATCGGTCGTGACAGAAGAGGACCTCTTCGTGATCGTGCTTCTCCATCCGGCCCAGCACCAGGTCGGTTGTGACGCTCTTGATGGTGGTGTTGACCATGGCTTCGCTCATTTCAAAGTTCGATATCCGTCCGCACCGCGGGCAGCGGCCCGCTCCTTCGCTCCCGGTCTACCTTTGCCACGCCGTTCTCATGGCACCTTTCCGGAGAGCGGCGCAAAAGTAGCACGTTCCTGCCCCACGATGCGACCGCTCCTGAAGCTGAACCCCTACCTGGCGAAGTACCGGTGGCACCTTCTTCTTGGGACCGTGTTCATCACGCTCAGCAACCTATTCGCGGTGTATTCCCCACAGGTGGTGCGCGAGGCCATCGATCTCATCGCCCAGGGGATCGCGAGGCTCGATGGCCCGGTTCCGGATGGCCTTGCCGTGCCATCGACCTTGGACGTATGGCTCGGTTGGACCGGTCTGGACCTTCAAGCGTACCTGAATGAACGCCTGGAAGCCGATGGCATGAAGGCCATGGTGGTCTGGTGTGCCGGTCTGCTCGCCATACTCTATCTCGTCTTCTCGCTACTGAAGGGCTTCTTCATGTTCCTCATGCGACAGACCATCATCGTGGTGAGCCGTTTGATCGAGTATGACCTTAAGAACAGGATCTACGAGCACTACCAGCAGTTGGACCGGGCGTTCTACAAACGGAACAGCACCGGTGATCTGATGAACCGGATCAGTGAGGATGTCGGCAAGGTGCGCATGTACCTCGGGCCGGCGATCATGTACACCATCAACCTCGTGGTCCTGTTCGTGCTGTGTATCGCGTTCATGCTGAACGTGAACGTTGAACTGACGCTCTGGACCCTGGCCCCCCTCCCGATCATGAGCGTGATCATCTACCGGGTGAGCGATGTGATCAACCTGCGGAGCATGAGGGTGCAACAAGAACAAAGTCGGTTGAGTTCCCTGGCCCAGGAGAGCTTCAGCGGGGTCCGCGTGCTCCGTTCCTATGCGAAGGAGGATTCGGCTGTTGAGCGTTTCGCGGAAGCGGCGGATGCGTACCGGACCCGCACCATGGCCCAGGCCCGGGTCGATGCCCTCTTCATGCCGTCCATCATGCTGTTGATCGGACTGAGCACGGTGATCACGATCTTCATCGGTGGGCGGAAGCTCTTGAATGGTGATCCAACGGTGACCGTGGGGAACATCGCCGAGTTCGTGATCTATGTGAACATGCTCACCTGGCCCTTCGCCTCCGTTGGATGGGTCACCTCCCTGGTTCAGCAGGCATCAGCCAGCATGGTCAGGGTGAATGAATTCCTGGATACCCGCCCGGCCATACGAAGCGAGGCGGATGACCTTGTCGAGGTCCATGGCGGCATCACCTTCGATAACGTGAGCTTCACCTATCCGGATACGGGGGTCAAGGCATTGGATGGGGTGTCCTTCCATGTACAGGCCGGTACGAGGTTGGCTGTCGTGGGGCACACCGGATCCGGGAAGAGCACCCTGGCCGAGCTCATCGGACGTGTCTACGACGCCTCGGAGGGCGAGGTGCGGATCGACGGGACCCCGATCCGCCGGGTCTCCCTGTCCAAACTGCGGAGCCGGTCGAGCGTGGTCCCGCAGGAAGTCCTGCTTTTCAGTGATTCCATCCGGAACAACATCGCCTTCGGGCTGGTGGATGGGATGGACGCTCCAGAGGAGCGCATTCAGCAAGCCGCTCGGAAAGCCCGGGTCCATGAGGATATCATGAGCTTCCCCAAGGGCTACGAGACCATGGTCGGTGAACGGGGTATCACCCTGAGCGGCGGGCAGAAGCAACGGGTGAGCATCGCACGGGCCATCATCGCCGAACCCACCATCCTGATCCTCGACGATGCCCTGAGCGCAGTGGATACCGCGACGGAGGAGGCCATCCTAAGGGAGTTGCGCGCCGTGATGGAGGGAAGAACCACCATCATCATCAGCCATCGTATCAGTGCCGTGCGTGATGCGGACCATATCCTGGTCCTCGAACATGGCAGGGTGGCCGAGGAAGGCCGGCATGATGACCTGCTCGCCTCGAAGGGCATTTATGCCCGGATGCATGAGGAGCAGGTGTTGGAGGAAGCGCGTGCTTGAACCCCGGTGGAACCGGACCCGGCGGGACCGCGGCGGATTTGGATTATCCCTCCACTCCCCTATATTTGATTGGGTCTTGGAGTGTTACAAGGCTGTTGAGCATCATGCAGGACGATCGAGAGGACGTATTCTCCAAAGCGGTCCGCGCCGGAAAGCGCACCTACTTCTTTGATGTGAAGAGCACGCGGGGACGCGATCTCTACCTCACCATCACCGAGAGCAAGAAGCATACCCACGAGGATGGTACGGCCCACTACGACAAACACAAGATCTTCCTTTACAAGGAGGATTTCGACAAGTTCATGGACGGGTTGCGGGAAGCCTTCGACGAGATAGACCGACTGCGCAGCACGGGTGAGTACATGCGCGAGGAAACCGCTCCACCCGTGGATAAGAGCGATCGGTCCGGATTCACGGACGTGAATTTCGAGGACTTGGGCCGGAAGGACGTGTGACACGCCTGCTGCACCCCGCCCCCCTTACTTTTACCTGGTCGTCAAGCGGTTCGTTCCATGAGGTCCTCATTGCTTCTGTGAGCATGTGGAACCAGGAAGTCCCCGGCTGACCTTTGGAGCGCAGATGAGCTTCGATCCTCGCCAACAGCGCGTAACAGCTGCCGGGCTGCTGGTGGCCCTGGGCATCATCTATGGGGACATAGGCACATCACCGCTCTATGTGATGAAGTCGATCCTCGGGGAGCGACCCATCGACGAGTTGCTCGTGCTGGGCGGCATCAGTTGCGTGGCGTGGACACTGACGATCCAGACCACGATCAAGTACATCTTCCTGACCCTTCGGGCCGATAACCGTGGGGAAGGTGGGATCTTCTCCCTCTACGCCCTGGTGAGGCGCTATGCATGGTGGGCCTTCATCCCAGCTACCATCGGTGCTTCCACCATGATGGCTGACGGCATCATCACCCCTCCCATTTCGGTGAGCAGCGCGGTGGAGGGTCTCGTGAACGTGCGTGGGCTCGACCGCTGGTTCGAACCCGGAAGCAATGTCACCGTCGCGGTGGTGGTCGTGATCCTCTCGGGCATCTTCATCTTCCAACGGTTCGGTACCAAGGTGGTGGGTACCGCTTTCGGGCCGGTCATGGGCGTGTGGTTCAGCATGCTCCTGGTGCTGGGCCTGGTCGCGGTGGTCGAACACCCGGACATCCTGCGTGCCCTGAGCCCGCACTATGCGATCAAGCTGCTCACGGAATATCCGCAGGGCTTCTGGCTCCTGGGGGGGGTGTTCCTGTGCACAACAGGGGCTGAAGCGTTGTACAGCGACCTCGGGCACGTGGGCAGGAAGAACATACAGAGCAGCTGGGGCTTCGTGAAGCTGGCTCTGCTCATGAACTACCTGGGACAGGGAGCCTGGGCACTGCACGAGGGTGGTGAGGTCCTGAACGGCAGGAATCCCTTCTATGCCCTGATGCCGGATTGGTTCCTGTTGACCGGCGTGATCATCGCCACCCTGGCCACGATCATCGCTAGCCAGGCGGTCATCACCGGGAGCTTCACCTTGATCAGCGAGGCCATCAGCATGAACTTCTGGCCCAGGGTGAAGATCAAATTCCCGAGCGACGTCCGTGGACAGATCTACATTCCCAGCATCAACCTGATGCTCTGGGTGGGCTGCGTCGCGATCATGCTCACCTTCCGCCAAAGCAGTGAGCTGGAGCACATCTACGGCTTCTTCATTACGCTTACGATGGGGATGACGACCATCCTGATGGGCATCTGGCTGCGGTACGTGCGACATTGGCCTTGGTTGCTGGTGGTGGCCATCCTTGCCGTCTTCGCCACCATGGAGATCTCCTTCCTCGTTGCCAACAGCGTCAAGGTGATCCACCGCTTGAGCTTCGTGCTGGTGGTGCTGGGCCTACTGAACCTGATGTTGATGTGGTACAAGGCCCGGAAGATCACCAACCGCTACCTCGACTTCAGGAACCTGGAGGACCATGCCTCGGTGATCACCGAACTGAGCAAGGACAGGGATGTTCCCAAGTTCGCCACCCACCTCGTGTACCTGACGAAGGCGAACAGCCCGATGGAGGTGGAACGCAAGATCCTCGATTCCATCCTTCGTCGCCGGCCCAAACGAGCGGACGTGTACTGGTTCATCCATGTGAACTGGACCGATGAGCCCTATACCATGGAGTACAGGGTGAAGGAACTCGTGCATGATAAGGTGATCCGGGTAGACTTCAACCTCGGGTTCAGGGTCCAACCACGCATCAACATGCTCTTCAAGCATGTCCTCCAGGAGCTGGTGGAATGCCACCAGTTCGACTTCAGCAGCAAGTATGAATCACTGCGCAAGCACGACTTCGCAGCGGATATCCGCTATGTCCTGATGGAGCGTTTCCTGTCCGTTGAGAACGAACTGAGCGTGGCGGATGATATCCTCCTCGATACGTACTTCTTCATCAAACGGTTCGCTTTGAGCGATCAGACGGCGTTCGGCCTTGATCATACGGATACGGTGGTGGAATACGTTCCGATGGTGCTCACCGAACCGACCCCCGTGCCGTTGAAGCGGCTGGACGGACCTTCGGGTCCGGTCCATTGACCTCCGCTGCCCACGGGTCGATCACTCCCTCGCCAGGCATTGCAGGCACGGGTCTTCCAGGAAGGATGCCTGTAGCCCGCACGCCGCCGATCAGCGCCGATCCGTCGTGCTGCTCCGGAACCTTGTGCGGCATGCTTCCGTAGGAACAGGCGGGCGCATTCCGCTCGTCGCCTTCGTCGCATGCTCCGTCACCTGTTCGCCGCCTTGTTCCTCCTGCTCCTCGGCTCCTCCGCGTGGGCCACGCACATGAGCGGTGGCGAGATCTACTGGGAGTGCATCGGACCGGACCAGTACCGTATCCGGCTGATCGTCTATCGCGACTGCGCCGGTATCGAAGTGGACCCCTCCTACAACCTGGTGTTGACCAGTCCCTGTGGGGACAGGAACCTCACGGTTTTCCACAGCGGACCGACGGAGCTCTCCCAATTGTGCGACCTGGAGCTTCCGAACAGCACCTGCAATGGAGGCATCCTACCCGGTATCCAGCAGTATACCTACACGGGAACCATCACACTGGACCCCTGTGACAGCTGGCGTATCAGCTGGACGAACATCTACCGCAACAACGCGATCGTCAACCTGACGAACCCCGGAACGCGGCACATGTACATCGAATCCATCCTGAACAGTGCCGATGCACCGTGCAACGATTCCCCGACGTTCACGAACACGGCCATTCCCTATGTATGCTTGGGATATCCGATCTCCTACAGCTACGGTTCCATCGATGCGGAGGGCGACTCCCTTTCCTATGCGTTGATCGGTGCCCGCATGATCGATGGGACACCCATTCCCTACGTTCCTCCCTACACGCCCGCCCAACCGATCCCCGGCATCATACTCGATCCCGTGACGGGCCTGATGAACTTCACCTTGAACACGGCGGGGAACTGGGTGGTTGTGGTACAGGTGACCGAATATGATGCGGATGGCAACGTGATCGGGACGATCATGCGTGACATGCAGTTCGTGGCCTACCCTTGTTCCAACATACCACCGGACGCCGCCACAGGCACGGTGACGAACCTGACCGGCCAGGCCACCGCGACCGGACCGCGCTCCATCCAAGTCTGCGAGTCCGGTGACTTCTGCTTCGACATGGTGATCTCGGATGCGAATGCGGGCAATATCCTTACCGCGTTCAGCAATGCCGCCCAGACCCTGCCTGGAGCAAGCTTCACCTTCACCGGTTCGAACCCGATAACGGCAACACTGTGCTGGTCCGCTCAACCTGGCACATCCGGGTTCTTCCCGCTCATCGTGAACGTCAATGACGGGGCCTGCCCGATCCCCGCTTTCCAGACCTACGTCTATTCCATCGAGGTTCTTCCGGGCCTTGCCGCCATGATCGCTGTTACCGATGAGAACTGCGCAGGTGACGGCAGTGGAACGGCGTCCGTGGAGGTGACCGCCGGGACGGCTCCGTACACCTACCTCTGGAGCACCGGAAGCGCTGAAAGCATGATCGTGGCCGGTGCCGGGGACTATACGGTATCGATCGTGGATGCCAATGGATGCCAGTCCGGCGACCTTTCAGCCACCATCGGAGCTGGCGCGCAGCCGAACCAAGCCCTTGCGGGATCCGACCTGATGGCATGTAATGGGGACTGGCCGGTGATCCTTGGCGGCAGCGTGGTGAACGCCACCGGTGGGGTCTGGAGCAACGGTGCCGGGCAGGTGGCGGGCTCGTGGCCATCGAACACCTACACACCCACCACAGCGGAGATCGCAGCTGGTGGTGTCGACCTGGTACTGAGCACCACGGGCAATACCGGATGTCCCGTGGCCACTGATACGGTGCACCTGTCCTTTTCCAACAACTTCCTCGGCCTCTCCACAACCACCAGCGATGCTACCTGCCACGGGAGTGCGAACGGTTCCGCATCGGTGATGCCAGGAGGTAGTGAATTCACCTACCAATGGAATGACCCGTTGGGCCAGGGCACCAGCAGTGCGAGCGGTCTGGCAGCAGGCAACTATCAGGTGTACATAGAGGGCCCTGATGGTTGCGATACGACGATGAACGTGGTGGTAGGCCAGCCTGCACTAGTGAGCATGGTCTCCATCACCCCCACCCCGGAATCCTGTCTTGGAGATGCGGATGGGACCCTGACCGCCACCGCCACGGGAGGCACCGCACCATACACCTACACGTGGAGCAATGGTGCTGTGGGCCCGGTGCTCACCGCAACTTCCGGCATGTACACCGTATCGGTAAGCGACGCGAATGGTTGCGGACCGGCCACTGGATATGGTGAGATCGTTCCGACCGGTAGACCGAACCTGGCGGAGGCCGGACCCGACCGTGTCGTGTGCCCGAGCAGCGGTCCCATCTACTTGAACGAAACGGTGGAGAACGCACCCAGCGGCGCTTGGAGCGGTGGTGACGGTGTGTTCAATGGTGTGTTCCCCAATGTGGACTACACGCTCGGTCCCGGGGATATCGCGGCCGGCGAGGTCACCCTGACCCTGGTCACCATCGGGAACACGGTATGTCCTCAGGATACGGACCAGATCGTTCTCACCATTCCGCAGAACTTAATAGGCATCCATACCGACCAGGTGGACGCCCTATGCAACGGTACGGCGACCGGAATCGCTGCGGTCGTCACTCCGGCAACGGACTTCACCTACCTCTGGCAACCGGGTGGGCAGACCACACAGAGCGTGGATGGATTGGCGGCCGGATCCTACTCCGTGACCATCTATGACTCCTTCTTCTGCGACACGACACTGAGCCTCACCATCGGAGAGCCGGACGTGATCTCCCTGGCGGAACTGAACAGCACCAACGAGACCTGCGGTGGCGCCGCGAACGGAACATTGACCGCCGTGGTGAGCGGCGGGACCGCGCCGTACACCTACACCTGGAGCACCGGTGAGTCCACATCCAGTATCACCGCCGGCGCCGGAACCTATATGCTGACCGTGACGGATGTGAACGGCTGCGCTCCCGTCACCGGTTCTGGAACGATCGCGGCGACAGGCCAGCCAAACCAGGCCAACGCCGGTGATGATGTGGTGGCCTGTCAGGGTCAATATCCAGTTGCATTGAACGGCACCGTCGTGAACGCGACGGGTGGCTCATGGAGCGGTGGGTCGGGCACCATCCTGGGCACGGGACTGTCCATACAATATCAACCCAGCCCGGCCGAGGTGCTGGCAGGAGGCGTTGAACTGACCTTGACCACCACGGGTAATACGACCTGCCCTCCGGCAAGCGACGTGGTGCATATCGCCTTGTCGAACAGCTTCTTGAACGCGGCGCTCGATCCCATCGATGCTTCATGCAGCGGGGATGCGAACGGTTCGATCGTCTTCACGCCCATCTCTGCCGGTCTGCAGTTCCAATGGGACGATGCATCCGGACAACAGACCGCCACCGCATCCGGCCTTGCCGCGGGCACCTACAGCGTTACCATCAGCGATGCGCTCGGTTGTGACACCACCCTGTCCGCGACCGTGAACCAACCGGATCCACTTGTGGTGACGGAGTTGAGTTCTTTCGATGTGACCTGCAACGGCGGTGCGAACGGGTCGATGAGCCTAACGGTGGAGGGCGGAACACCGAACTATGCGATCAGCTGGAGCAATGGTGCGAGTGGCGTTGGTGTGAGCAACCTCGTTGCGGGCTCGTACTCCGCCCAGGTGACCGATGCGCACGGCTGCACACACCAACG
>Ga0116142_10002785_pt1 | contig 18343 bp, 29 predicted proteins | sample AD_UKC033_MetaG_FD_89785 | JGI IMG/M metagenome (GOLD analysis project Ga0116142, IMG submission 89785) | Active sludge microbial communities of municipal wastewater-treating anaerobic digesters from USA - AD_UKC033_MetaG | ecosystem: Engineered > Bioreactor > Anaerobic > Digestate | place: USA... | reverse complement strand
TTTATATAAATATATATAAAACTATATATAAATACATATAAAACTTTATATAAATTTATATATAAATCTTTTTATAAAATTATAAGTTAATATATATACTTATACCGTGATATATATAAACTTATATAGGGGTATTATATACATATATAGAGAAAGTATTGACAAAATTCATATTTTGATGTATAATAGATATAGTGATAAAACAAATCACGCATACCCCATATTTGAAAGGAATTGATTTAAAATGGCAAGATATTATATGTGGACATGGGCAAGCGGAATAATAACAGTCGCTCGCTCTTATAGTAAGGCTGAGAGAAAAGAAAAAGAAAAGGAATATGGAAAACTTATCTCAAAAAAATTCCACGGTTATTATAAGAAGTAGTTATTGCAATAGGTGGCAGATACCCCATTCTGCCGCCTGCTCCTTATTAATTAAATATAATAATCTATTTACAATTTTCTATCATTATAACAGTATAATTCTATGAATTAGTTAAAACTATTACACCCGTTCATATCTTTTTACCGTAGCGATTTAGTTAAAAGAAAAAAATATTGTCAAGGTATTGACTTTCAAATCATTTTGATGTATAATATATATAGAAGTTAAGAAAAGAACTTCCAATTCAATTTGAAAGGTTTTGATTTAATATGATTACTTTTTTCTTCCTTATCAGCGCACAGTTAAGAACCGATGAAAAGCGTTTTGGTTTCTTTGATGAGTTAGAGTGTAGAAACGAAAAAGATGCACTTGAACTCGTTGAGGAAATTCTTCGAGGTAGAGCAGAAAAGGAATTTGGACATAGAAAGGGAGAGTTTACATATAATTTCTGTATAAGAAGTAAATACGTGGACGGCGTAAAGGTAGAATAAGGGCTTATACCCTTTTCTACTGGCGGCGAAACGGTGAGATGTTATGAATAAGTTAAATAGATTGCACAAAATCAAATTTGTTCACAAATTCTCACCGTTATAACGGAATGAATATGTTATGTATATATGTATAAGTTAAAAGTATTATTCTATTCACATATTCTCACCGTATAATTTGTTAAATGTTTTTATGTATTTATAAAAAAGTTTGAACAAAAACTATTCATGAATTTGTAAAAATGTTTACCCGTTCGCCGCCTGCTCCTACCGCATAAAACTATCTCCCATTTTATGTTAGCATACCCTAACCATAAAAACTTCTTTTCATATTGACATTTACCCCATTATGTGATATAATAATAATATCAAAGGGGAATACCCCTAAACGAAAGGAAATGTTAAAAATGAAAAAGGAAAAAGGAAAAGTATTTTTATTCGTATTTGTGCTTCTTGCTATGATACTGATATGTAGGGGCGGCACCGCCTTAGCAAGTGAAGAAAAACCAATTCCAGCGGATAATTATTATTCATGGTATAGTTATGATATAGCAGATAATGTTATAAACTATATCATAAATGGTGAGTATCATCCTCATGTAGATTTTAACGGAGACAACGAACTCACTATGTGTGATGTGGTAAGCATAATAAAACGTTATGAATATAATGTTAAGTATGGTAATACGATAACACTTGATGAAAAGTATATTGAAGATGTAGCAGAAGAAAATGGTTTAAATATTATCTATTGGGAGATATACAAAGTAAATGATGAGTTATGCCGTGAATATGAATATACAGCGGATAATATTACCACGGTTTATGTGTGGTATGAAGAAGAAGAAAATGGAGATAGTTTAATAATTGAATTAAATCCTTTTGAGGAAAAAATGCAAGTTATGAATTAAGGTAAGGGGCGAGAAATCGCCCATTGCCGCCCCGTCAACGGTGAGAGTTTATGAATTGATTAACATATTTAATTTGTTCACATATTCTCACCGTTATAACGGCTAATAATTATGAATTGATTAAAAGATATAGTTTGTTCACATATTCTCACCGTAGCGATTTAGTTAAAAGAAAAAAATATATCAGAAAAGTATTGACATTTATACCTTTTAGGTGTATAATATATATAGAGGTTAGGGAAATACCTCAAATATATATGTAAAGGATATGATTTAATATGGCAACAACAAGAAATGAGTATATGGAAATGTGCGGTTATTGTTTAAGTGAAGAGGAGTGCATAAAACTTTTTGACCGCACTAAGGATGATTTATTAGAGGGAACGGCAACATGGAATGAATCGCTTGAATTTGCATACAATGAGTATGTATGTGAAGAGGAGTATGCCGCCGAACATGAGAACAATGAGTGTCATTAAGAACTCTTAAAGCGGTCATATGACCGCTTTAAAAGGTAGTTAGTGTTAGCACACACTAACGGCGGCAGCACGGTGAATATTTATGAATTGATTAAAAAGTTTAATTTGTTCATAACTTTTCGCCGTTGGAACGGTTAAAATATATGAATTGATTAAATATAATAATTTGTTCATAAATTCTCACCGTAAGCATTTAGTTAAAAGAAAAAAATATATTATAAGGTATTGACATTTGTATTGTTTAGGTGTATAATATATATAGAGGTTAAGGAAAACACCTCAATACTAAAAGTAAAGGACTTGATTTAAAATGATGACTAAAAGACAGGCGCTTATTTCCGCACTCGCTAACATTACAAATCCGATTTATTTCGGCAGAAATTACGATACATATGTTATGTATTGTAAGACAGTTATTTCAATGTTAGACGACTTTAAAACATCTTGCCATATCTGCGATGACGTTATAAGAATGGCTCAATCAGAAATTGAGACAATTATCGCTTGCGTAAAATATCAGAATAAAGCAATAGATACTTGTTGGAATAAGTTAAAAGTTCTTAATGAGTGTGTTGCTATTTCCACTGATACGACGGCGACATGGGAAGAATATGAAAAAGCATATAAGACAGCATACGAAATTTTTTAAAGATAGGGGCGGTTTATCCGCCCTTAATTCAAACATATTGTTAGCACATACTAACACTTGCTACGGCAGGAATTTGTGAATTAGTTAAAAGGTTATACTTATTCATAATTTGTTCATAAATTCTTACCGTTCTAACGGAAGAAAAATATGAATTAGTTAAAAAATATAATTTGTTCATAAATTCTCACCGTGCCGCCAGCGGTATATATCTATCATATAGGGGTATATAAAATTTATAATTGACTTTTCATGAATTATAGTGTATAATATATATAGAGGTTAAGGAAAAGACCTCAATAATCTAATAGTAAAGGATATGATTGTATGTATATCAAGAAAAAATTATCTGCTCATCCCTATTGTAAGTGCTATGTAGAACTTACACCCGACAGAAAAATTATCCGCCTTATCTCCTATACAACGCTTGTAATACAGGTAGAAATTGACGAAAATGGTTTGAGAGAGTTTGAGTGCATGGGAACTTTTTCTCAGACAACAAGAAAACAGATTATATACTTTTTAAGAGAGTATTTCCCCGATGTTAATTATTATAATATGAAAAATATCGTGGGATGTGGCAAGGTTTGCTTCTAATGAACTCTTAAAGCGGTCATATGACCGCTTTCTTTTTCTCTTGTGTTAGTGCATACTAACACTCGCTACGGTGAGAATTTGTGAATTAGTTAAAAGAATTGATTTATTCATAATTTGTTCATAACTTTTCACCGTTAGAACGGCAGGAATTTGTGAACAGTTTGTGAACAGGTTAAAACAGTTGACTTATTAACATTTTGTCCATAAATTTTCACCGTTCTGTTAGTTCATGCTAACAACTAACACTTGACAAATGAGCTGCGATATGATATAATAGTAATATCAAAAGAGCGAAAAGCTCAGAAAGAGGTAATTCATATGAATATTTTATCAGTTGTTAATTCCAATCACGGTGCAATGGTAAGAGTGCAGACACACAAAAACGGCTATACAGAATTTAAGTCAAATGCCGCCACTAATCATCTTTTACTTGGTAGAGTAAAGAAATATGAAGTCGAAAAGGTAGAGATAGATAACGGCGGTTTTATTCACATCTACGGCAAAAACTATAATGATTATAATTTCTAATCTAAGGGCGGCACAATGCCGCCTTTAACATATTTAACTTATTAACAATTATCTACCGTAGCGATTTTGTTAAAAGAAAAAAATATATTGAAAAGGGTTGACATTTTACTTGATATGTGGTATAATTAAATCATGGAAGAGGGGAGAACAACCCGAACTAAATATTATTAATGAGGTGTTTTAAAATGGCAGTTTACGTAAAGAACAAAAAAGGAACATACGGTTTAACAAGAGAGGAATTTCAGCGTTATATGCACGCTCTCTGGCAGAGGGCGCAGGCACGTAAAGCCGCAAGAGAAGATATGATAAAGGAAAGAGAGGAAAGTAAAAAGAAGTAATCAAATGGGCGGAGAAATCCGCCCGTTTAATCTTTTAACTTTGTTCATAACTTCTTACCGTTAGAACGGATAGAATATGTGAATTAGTTAAAAGATATAATTTATTCACAAGTTCTTACCGTACGCCGCCATATGATTGACATATAGGGGTATATAAAATTTATAATTGACTTTTGGCATATTTGGGTGTATAATATATATAGAGGTTAAGGAAAACACCTCAAATTTAAAAGTAAAGGACTTGATTTAATGGTAAACGTAATCGCTTTAATGGGAGAAATCAATCTCAATAAATTTATCGAAATGGGAGATAGGTTCCCCGAATACTGCAACACAACAGCCGAAAAGATAAGAAAAGAAGTAAGCGCCGATGATAGCTCACTTGATGAGTTTATAAGAAATGACATAATTACTTGCGTAATATCGCAGGTTCAGATTATCGGTCATGCAGTAAAAGCAAATGCTCAGCTTGCTATTTGCAAATACTTCCTTGATATTCACGAAATACAGGCGGTGCTTATCAACTTAAACTATGGTGATATCACACTGGAAATAGCAAAGGAAAAGATAAACAAAATATTCTTTGATTAAAAGATAAGCGGTCATTTGACCGCTTTCTTTGCTGTTATTGTTAGCAAGAACTAACTGCGGCTACGGTAAGAAAATGTTAATACGAAAAAAACTTTTAATCAATTCATAATACCTTCACAAATTCTAACCGTTCTAACGGGGAAAATGTATTGACGGGATATGAATAAGTTAAAATAAAAAAATATATTCTACCCTATTGACATTTATACCCCTTAGTGGTATAATATATATAGAGGTTAAGGAAAACCCCAAATTTAAAAGTAAAGGATTTGATTAAATGACAATACTGGAATTAGCGCAGACACTCGCCGCACATATTGAAAAGGTGACTATTGAGTTCATCAACGGCAAACCTATCATTATGATTTACAGAACTTACAACGAGGAAAGCAATAAATATGCAATTGCTTTTAGTAAGATTTGCTATGAACACGGTGGCTGTCTATTCCGTTTTGACGAGGACGAGGACAGAACCATAATGGGCGAGTATCTCGGTTATGATATCTGGTTCAACGGATTTTATGATAACGAGGTATGACAAGGAAAAGGGGTCATCTGACCCCTTTCGCCGCCGTGCGATGATGTTATAATATTTAACTAATTCATAATTTCTCACCGTTCTAACGGACAGAATATGTGAATTGATTAAATGTAATAACTTGTTCACAATTTCCTACCGTAGACATTTAGTTAAAAGAAAAAAATATATCAGAAAAGACTTGACATTTTACACTTTATGTGATATAATATATACAGAGGTTAAGGAAAGACCTCAAATATAATTGAAAAGGACTTGATTAAATGAGAATTACGAAAGACGTATTAAGAGCAAAGGTTAACAACCTTAACACCGCACTTAAATTAGAGGACAATGAGAAATTCGTTCTCAACTGGGCTTATGGCGGTGTTGCCCTTGAAAAGGCAACAAATTCAATGGGCGGCGCAAGAAGAATAAGCGAACGCACAACTTCCGCTAATATGGCAATGATACTGGATGCCATTGAAAACACGATTTACTCTATTAAGTAATAGATTTAACCATTGAAAGGGGTGATGCCTATGCTTGCATAGTGCGTTATATTTCATACATTTTGAAACCCATTCGCCGAGAGAGCGTAAAACTCAGAAAATAGATTTGTAATTTTAACTAAAAGCGGCGCACAAGCCGCTTTTAAGTTATTTAACTAATTCATAAATTCTTACCGTTATAACGGAAGGAATATGTGAATTGATTAAATGTAATAATTTGTTCATAAATTTCTACCGTGCGCCGCCAGCCATATAATTATTATATAAGGGGTATATAAAATTTATAATTGACTTTTCATGGGTTATGGTGTATAATATATATAGAGGTTAAGGAAAAGACCTCAAATATAAAATGTAAAGGATATGATTTGTATGTTTGAAAAGATGGGTTATTTTGAAGTCGCTGAAAAGATAAGCAAGGACTTTAATGTTGACATTGATGTTCGTTTTAGCCGTGGTCATGTATTTTCAATGAGCGTTAACCGTCCATGTAGTGTGGAAGCGGCAAACGGTATTTTTAAACTTGTTGACTTCTTAAAGGCTAATAACAAAAAGACTTTTGTCAATGGGGACACAACAGGATATGTTCTTAATGATGATGTTTTATTTTTCATCACGGGCGAACTTATCGAGGACGCTAAAACTACAATAAATCTGCTCGGTTAAACTCATAAAGCGGTCATATGACCGCTTTTATTTTTTCTCATGTTAGTCTATGCTAACGGCGGCGGACGGTGAGAATTTATGAATTAGTTGTTATTATTAACTTATTCATAATTCGTTCACAAATTCTTACCGTTATAACGGGAGAAAAATATGAACAAAGTGTGAATTAGTTAAATGAAAATTTTCACACAACTTTCACATTCCTATCACATTCCTATCACATTAGTGTGGTATAATGCCCCTGTAAAAGGGATGGACTTTAGGGGACTAAAGCGATGAAATAGTCCTCGGCGGAGCTATGCCCTGACGACCTACGCTCCACCCCTCTTACTCTCTACTCCTTAGAGCTGTAAACGAGCTGGGCATTATGCACAAAAAGAGCTGTAAAAATGAGCTACATTTTTACTTGACAAAAGCTGTATTTTATGATATAATATAATCAGAAAAGGGAAAGGAAAATCCCGAACACCAGAAAGGAATTGATTATGTACGGAGATACAAGTAATTATCAGAAAACACTGAAATGGGCAGCCTATAAACGTGATGAATATAGAAAAGTAGCCGCCCCGAACAACTTAAAAATTTCAACTAAGATGCTTAAAAACGAAACTATCGTCACTACCGTTGAACAGACGGGCGACAGCAAGTATTCAGGTCATTACGGCAAGGCATACTGCAAAAAGGGTGACGTTTATGTAGACAGTATCGGCATTGCTATTGCTTACGCAAGATACAAGGGCGAAGCCATTCCCGACTACGTATTGCACGATAAAACTTGCCTTAAAGATTTGAAGATAGGCGAAATGTTCAGAATTAAGAGAACAAAGGAAGAATATGTGCTTTACAAGGTTGACGGCAATAGATACGCTTTCACCAATGTCAGAACAGGCAGACACGCACTGTCATATGATGGGGACGAAGAAGTTGAACGCAAGATATAACGGCAAGGGGCAGACAACGAATAAGTTGCCTGCTCCCACCTTATTTAAATAATTTAATTTGTTCATAATTATTCACCGTTATAACGGCGGCAAATTATTAATTGGTTAAAAGAAAAAAAATATATCAGAACTACTTGACAAATACTATAATATATGATATAATATAATTACAGTAAAGGTGAGATACACCACGAAAGGAATTGATATTATGAGTGCAAGAGATTTTCAGACAAAGAGCAATAAGACCTATGAGAGAATATGGGCAAAAGAGTTAAATGTCTTTCTCAAAAGAATTACTGACAGACAAACAGAACTAAACAAAAGACAGGCTGAATATGATAAAAAGGTTCAAGAGTGTTTACACTTCCTTGAACTTGAACATCCAAATGCCGCAAAGAGAGCGCAGGTTGTTTCATATCTTGTGCAGATAAGTCAGAACAGGCGGATGGTAAAGGAAGAACTCGCAGATATACACAGTGTAGTAAGCAAGTTCAAGAATACTTCTCCAATACAGGAAACGGCAAACAGAGGTTATGAATACAGTCAAGAATTTCTTGTTGCAATACTGGGTGAGGACGGCGAATAATCGCCGCCCTTGCTATAAAATTTGTTCATAATTTCTTACCGTTATAACGGCGCATAAATATGAATAAAGTTTTTATGTTAACTGTCTATGGCGGCAAGAAAAACTAATTGTGATATTGCACAAAAACACCCCTTGTTTGTGGGAAAAGTTTTACTTGACTTTTACCCCTATTTGTGTTATAATAATATCAGAAAAGAAAAGGAAGTGACCCCGATGAATGAATTAAAATGTATGACGAAAAAACAACGCAAGGAATACTACAAAAGATTCCGCAATACATGGGATATAAACCCCGTATCACGTAGAGAAAACAAAAATAAATGGAAGGAAAAGAAAAGAAATGAAAAAGAAAAACATGACGAGAGGCGCTTTAAGTGTAGTTCTTGCGGTGCTATAATTACCGCTTATAAATCATCAGCAAAAAGGACAAAGGCAGGTCATATAAAGACTATGTATTGTCCGTGGTGTAAAGAGACAAGAGATTTCACTCAGTATAGATACACAATGACACTGGATGGAAGCTCATTAACTGATTTACTTTAAAAAGGGGTTGATTTCATGTTAAAATACTATCGTTGTGAGGGGCTTAAATATAGCGCCCTTATCTATGAACAAAATGTTCCACTTGCTTTAATAGGCGATGAAGATTATATCTGTTGTGGTAGGCTTACTGCACTTGTAAAGGCTTTTCGAGATGATAACGGCGATATGTCAGTAGAGTTCGGTTTTACCGATGATGATGACTGGGAGCAGTTTCATTCTATCAACTGTAAAGATGATGAGGAATTGCAGAGAGTGTTCCGAGAAGTCGTGAGAACCACAAAAGACTTTTGCTCATTCTATAAAGTTGACTATGTTCATGATTGGTATACAAAATGGATAAATATTATAGATACTACAATCGGTAAAAAATCAGAAGTGGCTTTCTAAGCCACTTTCTGTTCATATTTTGTTCACAAATTCTCTCCGTTATAACGGCAGTAAATTATTAATTGGTTAAAAAATAAATATTTTTCAAACCACTTGACAAATACAATAAGATATGGTATAATATAATCAGAAAAGGAAAGGAAAATCCTTAACAACCAGAAAGGAATTGATTATGATTGATTACAAAAAAGGTTTATACTTTGGCTTTGTCATAAGTGATGATGAATATCAGGCACTTGCTAAGAAAATGGAACTCATAGGAGAATACGGCACTTTTGAAGATAATTTAGATTTCTTCACATGGTCAGACGATACAAATGAAATATTTGTAGGTATTCCAGTTTATGACATTGAGGACAACGGCGGCGACTGTATGCTTAATCTCAATGACATTAACGCTATAATGGCAAAAGAAGATTTTAAAAAGCGTTTGGCGCAGTTCACTTCATTCTGCAATACATATGTTATTCCTAATATCGGCTCATATGTAATACCGCAGATACATCTCATATCAGTAGCATGGTAAAGGGCAGTAATGCCCTTTATTATTTTATTTAACTTGTTCATAAATTCTTGCCGTTATAACGGCACAAATATGTGAATTAGTTAAAAGAAAAAAATATATCAGAACTACTTGACAAATTCCATATTGTATGCTATAATATATACAGAAGTTAAGGAAAAGCAAACAGCCCCTTAACTCTCACATTTAAAAGGTTAGCAAAAAGTTAAATGAAAAAAATATTTCAAAACTACTTGACAAACCGAAAAAAATGTGGTATAATAATAACAGAGTTAAGGGAAAAGCTCTTAACCAAAACAAATCAAAAGTCATGTATAAGACTATAAAACGGAAAGGAATATTATTATGAACGAGAGAAGAAATGCATGGGTAAAGGAAACTGTTGCAAGAATGAGAAACGCTGAGAAGAATGACCCTGCTTCCGTTGGTGCAGTTATCGTCAACAATGAAAAGGTTATTGTAACCATTACAAAGAACATCGACAATCCACGTATCGGCGTTGCTATGATAAGCGGCAATGATACATTTGACCTTGATACAGGTCTTGCTATCGCCTACACAAAGGCAAAGGGACAGGAGCTCCCCTGCTTCATCACCTGCGATGGCTGTGACGATGAGGACGAGTGGGACGAGGACGAGGACGAGTGGGACGATGATGAGGACAACGACAACGATGAGGACGAGTGGGACGATGAGGACGAGGACGACAACGAGGATGATGATAACAGGTATGTTCCCTTTGAATACATCGAAATCGGCGGTAAGTTCATCGACAATGGTTCGCTTTACATCAAGGTAAACAAGGAACAGGCTTACTACTGCGATAAGCAGAAACTTGTTGACTTCACTGAGCGTTATGAAGTTGACTATGTAATTGACTAATCAAAAGGGGCGGTAGAGATACCGCCCTTAAATCTTTTAACTTTATTTACAATTATTCACCGTTATAACGGAAGAAAAATATTAATTGGTTAAAAGAAAAAAATATTAAAAACCTATTGACAAATGCCGCAAGATGTGATATAATATAGGTATAGTAAAAATAGAAATGAGGTTAAAACATGATACTTATAGAAGTAATAATTATGTCAATAGTGAGTTTTATAATATATTTTATACAGCACCACTGTATTGTTGAAAAAGATTTAACATTAAAGGGCATGAGCACATATAGATTATTTCTTTTAATTAATGGAGTTCTTATGTCAGCAATATTTTTAACTTTAACAGCGTTCTTAGTTATAACCGTGGCTATTTTCGGATAAAAGTTAAAAGAAAAAAATATATCGAAACTACTTGACAAATGAGATATTTTATGATATACTATATACATAAGGTAAGGAAAAACCAAAAAACCAGAAAGGAAATTAATTTTATGAGTACAAAAGAAATGTTGGAGAAAATCATCTCAAATGAGAATGTCTCCGAAGATGTAAAGGAAAAAGCAAGGGAAGTTCTTGCTTCCGTCAACAAGAGAAACGACAAGCGCAAGGAAAAGCAGAGTGAAAAGAAAACTGCTGACTATGAGCGAGTAAAGGAAATCTACTCAGAAATGAAGCCCGACACTTGGTATGCCGTTTCTGAAATCATCGAGAAGATTATCCCCGACACCGAACTCAGCAAGCCGAAAATTTCAGCCCTTATGAAACTTGGTGTAGAGAATGAGCTTTTCGATGAAAGAAACGATTACAAGGTAAACAATAAGGGCGATAAGAAAAAGGGCTACTGCAAAATCGTAAAGGAAACCGAGGACACCGACACAGAGGACACCGAGGACACCGAGAACTGATAACATGGGAGGAGTAATCCGCCCTATTATCATATCTTTTAATCAATTCATAAATATCTGCCGTTATAACGGTTAGAATATGTGAATTGATTAAATGAATTGACAGTACGGCGGCGAATAAGTTAAAAGAAAAAATTTTCAAAAACCTATTGACATTTATCTCATAATATGCTATAATATATACAGTAAAGGAAGTGAGTGAATGTTAAAACGATACTTTCTATTCATTCAAGGTGATAGCAAATATATATGCTATTACCATACATATGAGCAAGCTAAAAAAGTAAGAGATTGGTTAAAAAAAGAAACTGGACAGCGCATAATCATTTGCCGCCTAAAAGGACAGCAAGACGAAAATCTTTTAACCAGACCTTACAAACCTATTTACTGAAAGGAATTGAATTTTATGGGAATTACAATTTATCTTGACCTTGACGGAACATTATACGATTTGTATAATATCGAAAACTGGGAACAGAAATTAAGAGAAGAAAAGCCGAATATGTATAATCAGGACAGACCTCTTTATACTCCCCGTATACATACCATCGTATCGGCGCTTTTAAGATATGGCGTAAAGTTCCATGTTATTACAAAGTTATCAATGACGGCAACAAAAAACTATGCAGAACTCACAACAGCAGAGAAGAAAACATGGACAAGAACAAATCTGCCGTTTGTCTCCAATATTAACTGTATTAACTATTATGACCACAAATACAACTACATCCGCAGAAAAGATGAAGATAATATTTTAATTGATGATAGCGACAAAGAGTGCGCCGACTGGACAGGAACGGCAATAAAAGCAGAAAACAACATAGAAGAAATTTTAAGTAAGATACTTGACAAAATCAGAGGGGCTTAATGCCCCCTTTGTCATATCAATTAACTTGTTCATAATTTTTCACCGTTATAACGGCACAAATATATGAATTGATTAACACATTTGACTTGCCGCCGCCGCCCGATTGTTAAATATTATGACAGGCGGCGCAAGCATTTTGTTAAAATAAAAAAATAAAGAAAATTTTCAAAAACCCCTTGACAAATTGCAAAAGATATGGTATAATATAATTGTTCCAAAGGGAACAGAAAGGAATGATTTCATGTATAACTTTGATGAACTCAAAAAAGGACAAGTCCCTGCAAAGCAAAGGGAACTGATGAGAGTTGATTTGCAAGCTATGCTCCTTGAAAAGTATGGTGAAGAAAATGTCACTCAGGTCGGCAATAATACCTTTGCGGTTTGTTTAGGTCTGCGAACTCTTGACGATGGAACGCAAGCCGAAATTTGCAACGAAATTTCTTTTTCTGCTAAACCTTATGAACTGCACATTGTTGAAAGTAGCGGTAAAAAGGTAAAGCCCTATGAAAGAAATGTCCGTGGTGATGACTTTGAAGAAGAACAGCGGATAGCAAAGGAAAAAGAAGAACAGAAAGCAAAAGAAAAAGCAGAGAGAGAAGAAAAACTGAAAAAAGCAAAAGAGCAAGCCAAAAAGGAAAAGGAAGAAAAGGCAAGGCAGAACAACGAGGACAACGGTTGAACGGCAAAGGCGGTCAAATGACCGCTTTTCGCCCGACATGATTGATTAAATGATTTAACTTATTCACATTTGTTCGCCGTTATAACGGTAGATATTTATGAATAAGTTAAAATAAAAACTTTTCTCAAACCTCTTGACAAATGCGTAATGATATGTTATAATATGTATGTAATCAAGTAGATTACAGAAAGGAATTAAAAAAATGAACAAAAAGGAAAAATTTATTGTCCTTGACGTAGAGGGCTATTCAACGTCAAGACCGTATAATATTGGCTATATTGTAGCCGATAGACACGGAACTATTTACAGAAAACGCTCATTTGCCTTGCATGGTTGCATATGGGAAAATATTGTTGCTATGATAGCGACTAAGCAAGCAGAAAACATGACAAAGCGAAACGTAGAGGAGATTTTGCAAGATACTGAAAAGCCCTATTTTCTGAGGAAATATTCTCACGTTTCAACAGAGAAATTCAAGCTCTTTTTTGAAAAAGATTTGAAGAAATATAATATCAAAAAGGTGTATGCTTACAACGTCAACTTTGATAAGTCAAGTTTAATGCGACTATTAGGAGCGGACACAATTATGCAGTATAATCTTGAATTTTGCGATATAATAACCGCTATACTTCATACTAAACTATTATCTAAAAAGTATATTAATTTCTGTATTGAAAACGGCTATATAACAGAAAAAGGAAATATAATGACAAAAGCAGAAATAGTATATCGGTTTTTAACAAAAGATTTAACATTCGTTGAAGAACATACTGGACTGGCAGACGTATTAATTGAGTATAAGATTTTACTTGCGGCGCTTAATACACATAAGAAAATTTTAACTAAACCTTGTCAGGCGTGGCGTATTTTAAAAAATTACTGCGAACAGCATAATATTTTAATTAATGGGGCAACTTAATAGTTGCCTCTTTTAACTTGTTCATAATTTTCTACCGTTATAACGGAAAGTATTTATGAATAAATTGTGAACAAAGTGTGAATTAGTTAAAATAAAAAAATATTTCCAAACCCCTTGACAATTACAATTTTGTATGGTATAATATATACAGAAGTTAAGGAAAAGGACTTCTAAATAAAACAAAGTCAGTCAAGACTATAAAACAGAAAGGAATTTAAAATTATGAGTACAAAGGAAATGCTTGAGAAGATTCTTGCTAATGAAAATGTTGGTGAGGACGTAAAGGAAAAGGCAAGAGAAATGCTTGCTTCTATCGGTAAGCGCAATGACAAAAGAAAAGAGAAGTCAGCGGAGAACAGGACAGCTAATAATGAGGTTGCTGAGGAAATTGCAAGCCTTATGAACGGAGACAGATACTACGCTGTTTCTGAGATAATCGAGGAACTTATTCCCGATACTACATTAGGCAGAAAAAAAATTTCAGCAATCATGATTCAGGGAGTAAAGGACGGACTTTTCGAGGACACCAAAGAGTACAAGGTCGGCGGTAAGGGCAGATATGTCAAGGGATATCGCCTTGCAAATCCAACACAGGCAGAAGAAACAGACACAGACGAGACAGAGGAAACAGACGAGTGATAAGAAAAGGCGGTCATTTGACCGCTTTTTCGTTGTGCCGCCGTTAGTTAAATCAATTAACTTATTAACAATTATTCACCGTTATAACGGCACAAATATATGAATTAGTTAAAAGAAAAAAATATCTTAAAAAGGGTTGACAAATGCCGTAAGATATGTTATAATATAGTTACAGAAAAGGACAAGGGATAGTCCAAAAAACCAGAAAGGAATTAAAATTATGAGCAATTATCATTCTTCCAATAGTGCAAAGGCAAGTAGTGGCGGTATCGGCTTTACAGGACTTCTTACAGTCGCTTTTATCGTCCTTAAACTCTGCGGAGTAATTAAATGGTCGTGGGTATGGGTATTAAGTCCGATATGGATTTCAGCGGCACTTGCTGTTGGTATTCTGATTATTGCAGGTATTATTTATCTCATTGCTGGAATAGTAGAAAATAGTAGAAAGTCGAATATGGAATGAAAACGAATGGGCGGTTCGCCGCCCGTTCATAATTTGTTCATAATTCTTTGCCGTTATAACGGTAGATAAATATTAACAAAATATGAACAAATTATGAATTGGTTAAAATAAAAAAATAAAAAGAAATTTTCAAAAAACCCTTGACAAATGATAATTCATGTGGTATAATATATACAGAAGTTAAGGAAAAGAACTTCAAAAAACGAAAGGAATTGATAAAAAATGGCAGACGTATTAAAGATAACAAAAGAGGGTCTTGTAGTAACAATGATAACTGATAGGAAGCCTATCACTTACAATATGGGAACGCATCAGTTCACTTCCTACACTGGCAGAGAAGTGCAGAGTTTCCCACGAAATGTCAATCTCACCGCAGGACTTTCCCACATAGAATTAATGTTGTTCAATGCAACAGTGAACGCTAATCAGTGGCAGTGTGATTATTTACACCGCTTGGAAATGTGGCTTGGTCAGCCCGAACTGCTTGAAAACGTTCCAACAGATAGAATGTATAATCTTGCAGAAATTTGTCCAAAAGGTTTTGTAAAATGGTTAAAAGAAAAGAACTATTCACCAGTGGGCGAACGTTTAAGAGAGTTCTTAATGGAACAGGCAGAAAAGAACCTTACAAAAGAGGATAGGGAACTGATAGCGCTTTTATCAGGCGAGACAATAACAGGCGCTCCCTTTGCTTATGACGCTTATAATTTCAAGTCTGCTTTCGGCTCTTGGAATGATAAAAAGCGCATTAGTTTCAGACAAATGCTTAAAAGTTCTGCTAAAAAACTTAACTTCTGTTTAAGGGATGATATAAGAAACTTTTTCCGCTATGCAACCCGACAGGCATTATTCAGCGGTATTCAGTGCCCCGATAATTGGGAAGAATATGTCGATACAAACCGAGATTTTGCCTATAATATAGAAATATTACAGACAATATGTCATAAAACTATTGAACCCGATATGATAAAGACTGAGGATATCGGCAGAGAAATTACTAACTTATCAAATGACCAATTTGTCATAATCGTTCCGAGTAAGTTAGAAGATTTTATTGACGAGGGCAAGCAACAGCATAATTGTGTCGGTTCACACTACAATAAAAAGGTTGCTGAGGGAGAAGATTTTATATACTTCATCAGAAAAGCCGACAGCCCCGAAAAGTCATACATCACAAACAGATATAATAAATACTGGGAAAAGACAACAGAGACAAGAAAAACTTGTAATGCGGTCAATGATGATGAGGACGCAAAACTGCTTATTATGGCAATAGATAGAGAGTTAAGAAGATTATTTAACAAAAGGGCTTAATGCCCTTTTGCCTTTTTGCCGATTTAGTTAAAACTTTTAACCATGTTCATATTTATTCACCGTTATAACGGCAGGTATTTATGAATAAGTTAAAAGAAAAAATTTTTAAAAACCACTTGACAAATAGAAATGAATGTGATATAATATATATGTAATCGGAAAGGGATTACAGAAAGGAATTGATATTATGATTATTTATTTACTTAAAGAAACTGACCATGGCTTACTCGGTGCGTTTAAGTCAAAAGAAAGTGTGATTAAATTTTTAAAAGAAAACTGGGAGTTAAGTGATGATTACACTTTTGAAGAATATGGCTGTCATGGTTTTATCGTAGACAATAACGCAACTATGGATAGTTATTTCTTCACACTATATTCAATAATATTACATGATTGAGAGGAGAGATATTATGTATTTAGGTATAGCAATGGCAATAACCTTTACAGCAATAATGATGTATAAAATCTACAAAGACCGTTAGTGGTCAATCAATTCCTTTCGGCACGTCGGCAATAGTCGGCGTGTTGTTTTATTTAACTTATTCATAAATTGCCGCCGTTCTAACGGGCGATAAATGTGAATTGATTAACTCATTTAATGGGCGGCGGCGCAAATAGTTAAAATAAAAAAATATATCCAAACTACTTGACAAATGATACTCCATGTGGTATAATATATACAGAAGTTAAGGAAAACCACTTCAAACAAAATAAGTCAAGTCAAGACTATAAAACAGAAAGGAATTTTATTATGAATATTACTATCGCAAATGTGGAAGAAATCACTGGTGTTCGTCATTGTCTCAGAAATAAGGACAAGCGTTCACTCGACACTATTCTCGAAGAAATGAACGGCGCATCATGCGAACAGGTTCTTATGGCGCTTGCAAGACAGATGGTAAACACTGGTGAGCGCAATCAGCGCATTGACGGCAATGAAAACAACATCAGGGGTATTAAGGAAGTTATCAAGGCATCTACTAACAGCGGCGATATCATCAACAGTAAATCATGCTACTGTATTCTCAGTGAGTGCAGAGTAAATGACAAGTATGCAACAGCCAATGCCATTTATGAAGCTATCGAGGAACTTGCAAGAGAGGGTTATCTTATCCCTAAAAGGGTAAAAATTAAGAACAGATACAGCGAGACACGATATATCAATGCTTATGAAGTAAGATAACACGGCGAGGGCGGTCATGTGCCGCCCTTAAATATTTTAACTTTATTCACAATTTCTTGCCGTTATAACGGTAGATAAATGTGGACAGAATATGAACAAATTGTGAATTAATTAAAATAAAAAAATATCTCCAAACTACTTGACAAATGCACTTTGATATGATATAATATATACAGAAGTTAAGGAAAACTTCAAAAAACGAAAGGAATTGAATATTATGGAAATTATAAAAATTGAAAAAGACGGTAGCAACATTCTTATTTACGTAGGGGAAAATAAGGCATACAAGTATGACGTAATGGCAATGGCGCTGTTTATGCCAACTGGTAGACGTATGAAGAACATGAGCAAGGCGCTGTTAGAAAGTTCTAATGTGTCAGGCGGTGAGCGACTTGTTTTAGACGCTATCAACATGGCAATGAACGACAGAGGCGCTGAATATCTGCGTAAAATTGAGCCTTACATACCTAATCTTGACTTGGTTAGAACATATTACTTTTCGGAAATTCCAGACGAATTACCGCAGGGCTATATAAAATGGTTAAGAGAAAACGATAGTAATGTAAGCAGAAACAGCTTGAAAACTTTCAAATCTGAAATGGCAATGAAGCAATGGTGTAAAGAAGATAAAGAGTTTTATGCTTTTCTTCTTGAACATTTTGAGGATAAGGAACATTCTGATTTAGAGACTTTCCGAAACTTACCGACAGCAGAGAAAAGACAGATGTTCCGACAGATTTTCAAAACTTCGGCAAAAGGTTTTTGTTGGAATTTCTCCTATGAATATCATAATTTTTGCGAAAAGATAAAATGGGATTTTCCTAACAATTGGGAAGAAATCACCGACCCTA
>Ga0116142_10002784_pt1 | contig 18345 bp, 18 predicted proteins | sample AD_UKC033_MetaG_FD_89785 | JGI IMG/M metagenome (GOLD analysis project Ga0116142, IMG submission 89785) | Active sludge microbial communities of municipal wastewater-treating anaerobic digesters from USA - AD_UKC033_MetaG | ecosystem: Engineered > Bioreactor > Anaerobic > Digestate | place: USA... | reverse complement strand
TGCTGATACATCCGAAGCCTTGATTGCCCGCAAGAAAGAAATCTTCGATAATGTAATACCCGCATCAAATTCTGTAATGGCGCGTAACCTCTTTCAGTTGGGCGTATTACTCGATCAGGAAGCCTGGAAAACGCAGGCCCGCACCATGACCTCGAAGTTGTTGCATTTAATTACGTCCGAACCGGTTTACACCTGCCATTGGGCGGTATTATTGAGCGAATTAATTCATGAACCTGTAGAAGTGGTTGTTGCAGGGAGCGATGCCCTGGCACTGCGCGCGGCATTACACCAGCATTACCTGCCATTTACTATTACAGCCGGTAGTACCGTTGAAAGCGACTTACCTTTATTGGAAAATCGCCTTCCAAAAAGCGGCACATTGATTTATGTTTGCCGGAATAAAACGTGTCAGTTGCCGGTAACCGACATTCAAAAGGCTGTTGAACAAATCCTTAGTTTATAATATATTTGTTAAATGAGCACGTCAGAATTACAGTTAAAGTTACATCAGATCATTGATCAAGTTAATGATCAAGAGGTACTGAAAGCCATTCATACCTTATTAAGTGCCCAGGTTGAGCCTGTAATCAAAACTATTGATGGTGTGCCGATTAGTAAATTGGAATTGGATGAATTATTAGAGCAGGCTGAATCAGATATTGCAAATGGAAGAACCATACAACAGCATGATCTGAAAAAAGAAATTACAACTTGGAGAAAGAAATAATCTGGACGAGTCAAAGTAAAAATGATCTCCTAACCATCTACGAGTTTAATATTGATGTAATCGGAGAAGAAAAGGCATTTGAGCTAATCCAAAAAATTATTGAAAAGGTTGAAATTTTGAAACGGCTGATTCCCGGAGGCACAAGATATTTAAGCGACAAAAGACCGGATCTACCCTATCAAAAACTGATTCAAAGATTGCCTCATTATTTTTCGCATAAGTCAAAACATTGTTTATATCAGTAAAATTTTTGACTGCCGACAGAACCCAAAAAAGATAAACCTGTGAAACAGCTATACACTACATTTCTGGTTTTAATTATAATTGCCTGTTCTCCAAAAGAAACACCACCGCCTGCGCCACTCCTTCCCATTCCTGCTGCGAATCAGTTGGCATGGCATGAAATGGAATTAAATGCGTTTGTTCACTTTACAACCAACACCTTTACAGGAAAAGAATGGGGCTATGGTGATGAGAGCCCGGCCATCTTCAATCCAACCGATTACAATGCCGATCAATGGGTACAAATTTTTAAGCAAGCCGGCTTTAAAGGGGTAATCCTTACATGCAAACACCACGATGGTTTTTGCTTGTGGCCCAGTAAATACACCGAACACTCTGTTAAAAACAGTCCGTGGCGCGATGGCCAGGGCGATGTAGTGCGCGATGTGATGCGGGCTTGCAAAAAGTATGAACTGAAATTCGGTGTTTATCTTTCTCCGTGGGATCGCAACCATGCCGACTATGGCACACCCGCGTATATCGACTATTACCGAAACCAGTTGAATGAGTTGTTTACTACCTACGGCCCCGTGTTCGAAATGTGGTTTGATGGCGCCAATGGTGGCGATGGTTATTACGGAGGCAAACGCGAAATGCGCAACATACCCGGTTCTACTTATTATGATTGGCCAGGCACATTAAACTTAGTGCGCGAGCTGGAGCCAGAAATTCTTTTCTTCAGCGATGCCGGCCCCGGTGTGCGCTGGGTAGGTAACGAGCGCGGCATTGCCGGTGAAACCAACTGGAATACCATTACCCCGGATACCTTGTATGCCGGCAAGGCTGGAATCGAAAAGTTGCTGAACACCGGAGCAGAAAATGGCACCCATTGGATTCCGGCCGAAGTAGATGTATCCATCCGCAAAGGTTGGTTTTATCATGCCGAAGAAGATACCCTTGTAAAAACACCCCAGCAACTTTTTGATATCTATCTCACTTCCGTGGGAAGAGGTTCTACCCTATTGCTCAACATTCCGCCCGACAGGCGCGGACGTGTGCATGAAAAAGATTCCGCTTCGTTAATGGGCTTTCGTGCCATGCTCGACTCAGCGTTTAAAAATAACCTGGCTATAAATAAACCCGTACAGGTTAGCGCTTTCCGCGGAAAGGATAAACGATACAGTGGCAACAATCTTACAGATAACAATCCACAAACCTATTGGACTACCGATGATGAAATTACGACCGGCACACTAGAAATTGATTTAGGCAAAACGCAAAAATTAAATTTCATTTCATTGCAGGAATACATCCTGTTAGGGCAACGCATCAAAAAGTTTTCGGTTGAAATACGGGCTAACCAAACGTGGCAACCCGTAGCAGAAGGCACCACCATTGGCTACAAGCGAATTTTAAAACTGAATGGTGTGGAGGCGGATGCGGTTCGCATTACAATTCAGGATGCAAAAGCCTGCCCGGTTATTTCAGAAGTATCAGTTTTTTAGGAATTGGTAACCTGCTGACCGGCATTCAGAAACAAGCAATCCGTAACCCAATTACCTACAACTCGGACATTCCCAATCTTTATCCAGGTCGATAACGGTAACAATAGAAAGGTGCTTTTTTCTGGGCGCAACAATTACCCGTATATGTTGCCGGTCTTTTGAAGTGTACCCCTCCAGCGCATACTTGGCACCACCGGAGGCTTGTAAGTCGCTTTTGTTATAATTCACATTAGCCTTGCGCACAATTTCTTTTACTTCTTTTTGGGTGATGTTCCGGCACTCCATGCGGCAGCGGGCATGTTTGGTAAAAAAGTATTCGGCATTGGCATCGCGAAAAACATCCAGGCTAATCCGACCCGAAGTTTGTCTTTGCCCCGGAGCGTTTTCGGTTGAAGCTTCTGATCGTTGTTGTTCGCGCCAGTTCTTCACCAGCAGGGCAACAATAAAAAATCCAAGCAGGATTAGGTAAGGAATAAATTTTTTCATCGGCTAAACTAATACGCATGAAATCTGCGACATAGTTAGCTCAAAACTGGCTTACTGCCAACAAAATTGCGTGGCTTGAGAGTGCCTCAAACTCCAGGTGCGTGCATGCCGGTATGCTTAATGCATCGTGTGCATGAAGCAACCGGTTTTGCACTTCAAACGCCCCCTCCAACACAAATATGAATTGACTGGCATTGGGTAAACTCAGGCTCCCTTCTCCCCTACCTTCAAACATGCCTGCGCGCACCGCTATACGTTGTCCGTTCACACTTCCTTTAAATATTCGTATCAGGTTTCCGATATCCAGAGTTAAATCAAACCCGTTCAGGGCCATACTTTCATTTGCTTCTCCCCGCAGTTCCCAAATAACAAATCGGATAAACGCATGCCCGTAAGGGTTTCTGATTTGAAGTGTTTTGTTTCCTTCTACGTGGTTAAAATAAATTTCGCCAACATCCACGGTTCGCGTTTCGGCATACTTAATTTCACATGCTCCTACAACCGGCAGTAGAAACAAAATACCCGTTTGCGATATCCGGTGTTTAATCATACCACCCGGCTTCAACAGCACTTCATCAAAAGCATTCAACAACTCAAAATTTTCTTGTAAGCTGTGTTTACTTTCATGCACAGCACTTCGCGTGCTGGGGCGGGTATCGCCCAGCTGAATTTTTATTGCCGATGTCAATCGCTGCTTATCCATTTACTACTATGGTATGCGTTAATGCGTACCCGCTGTTTACACTTCCGGTTACCGAAGCCAGTTCAGTAGAAACGCCATCACTAAACACGTTATCGTTACTGTTGTAAGTATAGCCACTCATGCCCTTAGTGTAACCCTTTGCCGTAGCAGCATTTACTAATACCACAGCACTCGAGCTTCCTTCCGGAAATGCAATTTGTGTTACCAGCAAAGAAGTGCCGGTGGCACTATAAATATGCACGTGTATATGCGTGGCACGACCGGTGTACCATCCGGGAAAAATGGTTGTAAACCCAACCTTGCCATTGCTGTCGGTTACCTGCCTGCCTCTAAGAAAATGGACAGATGAAAACGAACTATATTCCGAATAGTTCCCATCTTTATCGCAATGCCAGATATCAACAATGGCACCTTGCAAAACAGCACAGGCTGCATTTTTATTCTGAATGGTGAGTTCCACGGTAAGGTCCACGCCCGTTCTGTCCGAACGAATATCTTCCATTTGTAAACCCGATGGATTTTTAGTTGGATACGGGCCGGCCGTTTCAGAATTGGTAACCGTACAGGAGCCGGTTGTTCCGCTACCCGATGTGGAACCATCACTATTTAACAGTTCATCACCAGCCGAATCGCAAGCCAAAAATACAGGCACGATAAGCGAACCAAAGCCCAGTTGTTTTAAAAATTCTTTGCGTTGCATACACTTTCAGGTTGATCTACCCACATCAACGAAACCACTGCGTTTATGATCCGTTTGCAACTGCTTTTTGAGGTTAACCACCTTTATTTTAGGGTTAATGTTGGCTATCCTTTTCTTTTTTGTTAACCTTGAAGGAATGACAACCTGCCGATTTGTGGTGCTCTTACTGGTGGTAATCCTCGGTATCCCTCCCTGCCTTGCGCAGGAACATACCACCGGCATTTTCGCTACCATTCATGTAGCAAAGAAGAGCAAAGCAAAAGGGTATGGCCGCACGGTCTTTAACCGCACAAATCGCGAAAAATTTTTAATTCCGGAAATACCGTTAATTACCAGTGCGGAGTTTGTAGCTGTAAGCGATATTGTACACGATTCCAAAACCTATACAAGCCATGTATCAATAACCGTTACCGCGGCAGGGCTTGAAAAACTCCGGAATGCCGTACAATCTCTTTCAAACATTGAGTTGATCCTGTTGATCGACAACATCGTATTCGGACGAATAAGCAGCAAAGGAGAGGATGATTTCAGGTTTAACAAGATTACAATTGTTACCCCATTTCAGGATGCGAACCTGGAGTGGGCACACCAGAAACTTGCGGAAATGATTAGCAGCCGTAAACAGGAATAGACCGGGTGAATTCCGTTATTTTTACACATGGCAGAATTGTTTGAGGAGCCCACCACCATCTTTGCAGAAATTCTGCTGCCCATACCTATACCTAAACTTTTTACCTACCGCGTACCTGCCTCATTAAATAATTTAATAAGGCGTGGGCAACGGGTAATAGTACCTTTCGGACAGAAAAAAATTCTTACGGGACTGGTCTCCCACCTGCACCAACAGCCACCCCGGGAGTATGAAGCCAAGTTGATTCTTGAATTATTAGATGAAACAGAAATTATAAACGATGCCCAGTTTAAACTGTATGAATGGATGGCACAGTATTACCTGTGTACCCCCGGTGAAGTACTGCAGGCAGCCCTCCCCTCGGGCCTAAAACTTTCAAGCGAGTCGATGATTCAACTGCGTCCGGGTTTTTCTTTGGTCGATACATACTTTGATTTCTCGGAAAAAGAGCGGCTACTTCTGGATCGGCTTAAAGCCGGCACCTTAACCTATACCGAAGCTGCCAAACTATTGGCAACCAAGTCCATTTATCACATCCTTAAATCATTAACAGCTAAAGATGCAGTTATCCTGTTTGAAGAAGTAAAAGAAAAATTCAAACCGAAAAACGAAAAACGCATTCGCCTGCAAGGTGCGTTTACCGACAAAAAGAAATTGGAAGAATTATTCAAAAAGCTTGCTTCGAAAGACAAACAGGAAGCGGTGGTATTAAAGTACCTGCAGGAAGTGCCCGTGTTTAATCAACCACACCTGAATGAATCCGGCATCAGCAAAACAACGTTTTTGAAAAGTGATATTTCCGAATCATCGCTGGCAACACTCATCAAACAAAAGGTACTGGAAGAGTTTGAAGTGATTGTTCCCCGTTTTGGTTTTGAGGACATAACACACCAGCCCCCGATATTGCTGAGTGAGGTTCAGGAAGCAGCCCGCAACCAGGTATTGGCCGCATTTGAAAAACAAGGTGTTGCCTTGCTACACGGTGTAACCGGTAGTGGCAAAACAGAAATTTATATCGACTTGGTGCGCAAAGCATTGGAAGGTGGATCGCAGGTTTTGCTTTTGTTGCCGGAGATCGCGCTTACCACGCAGATTGTACAGCGTTTAAAAAAAATGTTTGGCAGCGAAATGGGTGTCTATCACTCGCGCTTTTCAGATAACGAACGTGTAGAAGTATGGAATGGAGTGCTTCGTGGCAAGTTTCGGTTTGTAGCCGGTGTGCGCTCTTCCGTTTTTTTACCCTTCGACAACCTCGGGCTAATTATTGTTGATGAAGAACACGATGCCTCGTACAAACAACAAGACCCCGCCCCCCGCTACCACGCCCGCGATGTGGCCTTAATGATGGCGCAAGTACATCATGCTAAAGTTTTATTAGGTAGCGCCACGCCTTCGGCCGAATCGTTTTATCATGCTGCACAGGACCGCTACGGATTGGTTAACCTCCACCAACGTTTTGGCGATGCGCAACTGCCTGCCGTTGTGTTTGCCGATTTACAGGAAGCACGTAAACAAAAAACCATTAAAGGAGAATTTACCAGCACCCTGTTAAAAGCCATTGGCGAAACGCTTGAAAAAAAAGAGCAGGTTATTCTTTTTCAGAATCGCAGGGGTTACTCGCCTTTGGTGCAGTGCGAAGATTGCCAGTGGGTGCCCAAGTGCATTAACTGCTCGGTATGTCTTACGTATCACCAATATCGCCATGCCCTCATTTGTCATTACTGCGGGTATCGCGAAGACCTGCCTCCCCAATGTCCTACCTGTAGTTCAAAGCGGATTCTTACGCTGGGATATGGAACCGAGAAATTAGAAGAAGAATTAAAGTTTCACTTTCCAAATGCCCAAGTGCAACGAATGGACCTGGATACTACCCGCACACGCACAGGTTATGAAACGATTATTGATGCCTTTGAAAAAGGAGAAACTCAAATTCTGGTGGGCACGCAGATGGTAACGAAAGGGTTAGACTTTGACTGTGTAAGCCTGGTAGGTGTGTTTGACACCGACCGGATGATGCACTTCCCTGACTTTCGCAGTTATGAACGCGCCTTTCAATTAATCATGCAGGTTAGCGGACGGGCCGGCCGCAGGGAAAAACAAGGCACTGTTATTTTGCAAACTGCGAACCCACGGCACCCACTCTTTCGCTATGTAACAACCAACAACGTGGCGGGTTTTATAAACGATCAGTTGCGCGACCGCCAGGCACATCTTTATCCGCCTTTTAGCCGCTTAACTGAGATTACGTTGAAACACACCGACAAAAAAATAGTAAACGCAGCCGCTACCCAATTGGTAAATGTTTTACGCAAAGAACTGCCCGACATAAAAATTATGGGGCCGGGTGAGCCTATGATTTCCAAAATCCGAAATGAGTTTTTAATGCAAGCCTTGCTTAAAATCAGGCGCGACCACGGCAAACTATCCGCCATTAAGCAAGTAATACTTCACACAGCCATAAACCTGCAACAAGTTAAAGAGTTTAGAAATGTGAAGCTGGTGTTTGATGTGGACCCGGTTTAACAACTAAAAAATAACCAACGATTGTAAACAACTTAAAATATGGAACGCTTTGACAGAAAAAAACATTGGGAAACCATCTACCAGACTAAGGATATCACAGACTTCAGTTGGTATCAACCAACCCCAACAACTTCACTGGAGTTTTTAAAACAGTTCAATGTTTCGACCAAAGCCAAAATCATTGATATTGGTGGTGGGGACTGCCTGTTTGTTGATCACTTGCTTGACATGGGTTATACAGATATAACTATTCTTGATATTTCAGCAACATCCCTTGAAAGAGCAAAGCAACGCCTTGGCAATCGTGCAAAAAGTATAAAATGGATAGAGGCAGATGTTGCAACCTTTAAGCCAACCGAAAAATACGACTTTTGGCACGACCGGGCCGTATTTCACTTTTTGACAGATGAACAAGAAATTTCAAACTACCTGGAAACGGCTAAGCAAAACATTAACCAACCGGTGTTTTGGTAATTGGCACATTTTCAGAACAAGGGCCTAAAAAGTGTAGTGGAATAGAAATTAAACAATACTCAGAATCCACAATGACCGACCGGCTGAAAATGTTTTTTGAAAAAATTAAGTGTATAACCGTTGACCATAAGACGCCATTCCATACCATTCAGAATTTTGTTTTTTGCAGTTTCAGAAAATTACAAGCCGTTTAATAAAAAAGGAATTCCAATAGCATAGAAATACCGGGGTCAAAACAATATGCATTTATTTATAATTGCCTTGTAAAACAGGCCACCCTTGTAAATAATCTCTTAAAATTAGGAATTATCTATTAGTTTAGAGCGGATATATTGGAAGCTATGAACCCTATTATTGCAGGAATACAACAAGTTGGAATTGGAATACCCGATGTGTATGAAGCGTTTACCTGGTATCGCAAATTGTTTGGTATGGACATTAAGGTGTTTGACGATGAGGCCGAAGCCAACCTGATGCTTCCCTATACGGGAGGAATGCCACACAAACGGCACGCTATTCTGGCGCTGAACATTCGGGGTGGAGCCGGTTTTGAAATCTGGCAATACAAAAGCCGCGAGCCGGTTTTGCCCGCATTCGAAATACAAGTGGGTGATACCGGGATTTTTACTACCCGGATGAAATCATCCAATATCTCCCAAACTTATAACTTCATAAAAACCACCAATGCCGAAATTCTGGGCGAGTTAAGCTGCGCTCCGGATGGCACCGAACATTTTTTTGTGCGCGATCCTTACGGAAATATTTTTGAAGTGGTAGAAGCTACCGATTGGTTTGGAAATGCAAACTCACACACAGGCGGGCCGGGCGGTTGTATGATTGGTGTTACCAATATGGAAAAAGCATTGAGGTTTTACGCTACCGTACTTGGTTACGATACTATACTGTACGATAAAACCGGTGTGTTTGATGATTTAGCATGTTTACCCGGTGGCCAGTCTGAAGTAAGGCGTGTGCTCATCGAACACTCCCTGCCGCGGGCCGGTAGTTTCTCGAAACTATTAGGCAGCAGTAAACTGGAATTAGTATCGGTGCTGGACAGAACCCCCCGAAAAATATACGAAGGCCGCTACTGGGGCGATCGGGGGTTTATTCATTTATGTTTTGATATAAACGGAATGAGTAAGATGAAAGCCCTGTGCGAAAAAAACGGGTACCCCTTTACGGTAGATAGTTCGGGTAGCTTTGATATGGGAGAAGCTGCAGGTTATTTCAGTTATGTGGAAGACCCGGATGGCACCTTAATTGAGTTTGTTGAAACACATCGCATTCCCATTCTTAAAAAACTTGGTTGGTACCTGGATTTGCGCAAACGCGATCCGCAGAAATCACTTCCCAACTGGGTATTGAAGGCACTTTCGCTTAATCGCGTGCGGGATTAGATACCTTGGGTATGTATTTGCACCTGAGATTCCGCTCAGCCTAAAATTTCCCACTCTTCATTCAATACCGGAATGGCCGAGTGTGCGGTAAGATCAAACTGGCAAGGCACCACCGATACATAGTTGTTGGCAATGGCCCACTCATCGTTATCTTCCCCTTTATCGAAGTTTACAAAGTTGCCCGTCATCCAATAATACTTTCTTCCGTTCGGATCAAGTCGTTCAACAAATTCCTCCACCCACTTGGCATTGGCCTGCCTGCAAACCCGAATACCTTTTATGGCTTCGTTTCGCTTGGGCGGAATGTTCACATTCAAAGCCACTCCCTTCTGTAACCCTTTTTCAAGTACCTGCTTAGTAATTCGCTTTACAATTTCCGGGGTGTGTGAAAAATTGGCCTTGTGGCTGTAATCGCACAAGGAAAAACCAATGGCGGGTGTACCTTCAATAGCACCTTCAATAGCAGCCGACATAGTGCCGGAATACAACACACTAATGGAGGTATTGCTGCCATGATTAATACCACTAACCACAATATCGGGTTGGCGATTATCCTTGCATACAAAGTGGCGTGCCATCTTTACACAATCGGCCGGAGTGCCGCTGCACTCATAGGCACGCACTCCATCAAAAATATTTGATTCGGTTAAGCGCAATGTATCGCCTACGGTAATGGCATGCCCCATTCCGCTTTGCGGGCCATCGGGTGCAACAACCAGCACCTCGCCTAATTCTTTCATGACGGTAACCAGATTTAAAATTCCAAGGGAGGTAATACCATCATCGTTGGTTACCAAAATTAAAGGTCTGCTCATATCTGCTTAATTTGCACACTAGAAATAATACCTGGCCATTATTTACCAAACAGTGAATTGTAATACTCAATCGCCCGCGATAGTTCATATTTCTTGTCAAGGTTAAGGCGGTTTTGTTTGGCAAATTTTTCAACATCCTCTGCTTTGCCGGGCATCAGGTCGTACCAATCGTTTTTCTTACCCCTAAACTCTTCGATCATTCCGTTTTCGCGAAGCAGGTAATATTTATACACCAAAACCAGGCGGGAGTAGCTTCCATAATAGTAGTAAGGCGATGAGGTGGTTCGGTATTCGAGCACCTCACGGCATAAAACAGTAAGCTTACCTTCCTGTAGCAATTCAAAAAAAACAGGCGCCTTGTATTGACCCGCCAATGCATACGGCAGCGAGTAAAAATTACGGTACTGTTTCACGGTCTCATCAAAAATTTCAAAAAGCAGAACTTTGCGGGCTGTGTAACTCTCCAATTTGTTATTGGCCTGTACCTGCAGTATGTCCTTGTCCAGATCGTACTTTAGTAAGCCGCGCAGGGTATCGCCTGTATCTAATACAACCTTACCGGTGTGCCACAATTCAAAAGCAAACTCTTGTGCATGCGCTGCCGGTGCAAGTAAGATCCAAATACAAACCAGTATAATTCTCATTTCTTTAAGATCGAATGCCCCAGTTTATCGCGTTTGGTCTGAAGGTATTTTTCATTATGCGGATTGGGTGCAATTTCGATGGGAATATTCTCTACAATCTCCAGGCCATACCCAATTAAGCCTACCCGTTTTTTCGGGTTATTGGTAATTAATTTCAGTTTTGAAATTCCCAGGTCGTGCAATATTTGTGCTCCTATTCCGTAATCGCGGTTATCCATATCAAAACCCAATTGCAGGTTGGCTTCTACCGTATCCAATCCATCCTCCTGCAGCTTGTACGCTTTAAGTTTATTTAATAATCCAATTCCTCTTCCTTCCTGCTTCATATATAACACAACGCCTTTGCCTTCTTTCTCAACCATGCTCATGGCGCTGTGCAACTGGGGGCCGCAATCGCACCGGCACGAACCAAAAATATCGCCCGTTACACAACTGGAATGCACGCGCACCAGCACGGGTTCATCCTTTTTCCATTCACCTTTTATTAACGCCATGTGTACCTCGTTCGTATCAACCTGCTCGTAGGCCACCAATTTAAAATCGCCATAGGCGGTAGGCATATTTACGGCAACTTGTTTGCGCACCTGGCTTTCCTGCTTCATCCGATAGGCAACCAGGTCTTTAATAGTTACCAGTTTCAAGCCAAACTTATCGGCCACTTTACGCAAATCGGGTAGCCGTGCCATGCTGCCGTCTTCGTTCATAATTTCTACCAACACCCCGGCCGGCCGAAACCCCGCCAGGCGGGCAAAGTCGATAGCCGCTTCGGTATGGCCGGGCCTTCTCAACACGCCTTCTTTTTTTGCTTTGAGTGGAAAAATATGACCGGGTTTACCCAACTCTTCGGGTTTAGTTTCCGGATCGGTTAAAGCTTTTATGGTTTTGAAGCGATCGTGGGCAGAAATACCGGTAGTACAGCCATGCCCGATCAGATCGACCGAAACAGTAAACGGGGTTTCGAAAACAGCAGTATTCTTACCCACCATCAGGTCAAGCCCCAATTCTTCGCATCGGTCTTCAATCAGCGGAGCACAAATAAGCCCGCGGCCGTGCGTGGCCATAAAATTTACAATGGCCGGGGTTATACTTTCTGCGGCACAAATAAAGTCGCCTTCATTTTCGCGGTCTTCATCATCAACCACCACTATCACCTTGCCATTTTTAATGTCTTCAATGGCTTCTTCTATTGTATCAATCTTAATTGTGCTCATCCGGAACTTTTAATTCAGCTAAATAAACAAAAAATACAGTACGCCTGTTCCTACCGGGCTATAACAATACCTAGTAGTTTGGCCAATTCCTGTTCGGCTTCCTTCAGGCCGGTTTGGGTGGTTAGTGCAGCTTCCAGGTCGTCCCAGGTACCATCCGATTCTGCCTGTTTTACTTTTTGCAGGTTGTCTTCCAGCATTTTTTGCACCACCCGGAATTTTAATCGCAATACATTGCTAAATGCCAATTGGTTTACAATATCCTTCTCTTTGGGGAAGTAAATATGGTATTTATCGCTCCAGTGTTTGCTGGTATCGTAACGCGGGGTAATCAGATCTGTAACAGCATTTTTAATTTCTTCAGTACCCTGATGAATGAAATAACTGCTATCGGGAATAGTGCCTTCCGCTACGCCTTGCTTAAATGCATCATAGATTTGCCGGTAAACCGGATTAAAAAACTCCACATCGTCCAACTCGCGCAAAACAAAATCAGAAAGCGATTGGTCATCCACCGATTGATCGGCATAGTTGAGCAATAACCGAATAGTCTCCTGCTCTTGCCGCTCAACCATGGTTTGTGTATCCACCTTAGTGGGTACAACCTCTGGAATAGGCTCAACCGGAATCTGTGTGTCATCACCCTGCCGCAGTTTATCTTTCTCGGTTTTGCGTTTTTCAGCAATCAGAATCTTATTTAACTCACTCAGCAAAGTATTTTCCTGTATTTTAAGGAGTGAGCTTGTTTCCTGAATGTACACCGACCGTTTTACCGGATCGGGAATTTGTGCTATGCTGGTAACAATTTCTTTTATAGACGCTGCCCGCTTAATCGGATCGTTTGATTCTTTCGCATACAAGCCGGCCTTAAACGAAACAAAATCCTGCGTATTTTCTTTTAAAAATTTCTGAAACCCGGCAGTACCTACTTTGCGAGAATAGCTGTCCGGATCTTCGTTATCGGGAAACAACAACACCCGCACATTCAGGCCACCTTTCAAAATCATATCAATGCCGCGCAGCGCTGCTTTGATACCGGCCGAATCGCCATCGAACAACACAGTAATGTTCTCGGTAAACCTGCGAATGAGTTTGATCTGATTTTCGGTTAACGCAGTACCCGATGAGGCCACCACATTCTGCACATCGGCCTGGTGCATGGATATCACATCGGTATATCCTTCTACCAGGTAACATACATCATGCTGGCGAATGGCATTTTTACCCTGGTACAATCCATACAATACATCGCTCTTGTGATAGATTTCTGTTTCGGGCGAGTTGATGTACTTGGGTTGGTTCTTATCCTTACCCAACATGCGCGCACCAAATGCAATTACCTTACCGGTGATGTTGTGCACCGGAAAAATTACCCTTCCGCGAAAGCGATCGTAGGTGGAGCCATCCTCCTTTTTAACTACCAACCCGGTTTTTTCGAGGAGTTCTTTATTGTATCCACCGGCTATCGCTTCCTTACTGAAGTTCTCCCATCCATCCAACGCATACCCCAACTCAAATTTTTCGATGGTGCGGTCGTTAAATCCGCGTTCGCGAAAATAACTTAAGCCGATACTAATACCCTCTTCACTGCCTGTTAATTGCTTGCGATAATATTCTTTCGCATAGTTCATGAGAATGTAAAGTCCTTCGCGTTCGCTTTGCGCGGCTTTACTTTCATCCGACAAGCGGTCTTCTTTTATTTCTACACCATATTTTTTGGCGAGGTACCGAAGCGCTTCGGTATAGCTGAGTTTTTCGTGTTCCATTACAAACGTAATGGCATCGCCCCCTTTGCCGCTGCTGAAATCTTTAAAAATACCCTTACCGGGAACGACAAAGAAGGAAGGTGTTTTTTCGTTACCGAACGGGCTGAGTGCTTTGTAATTCTGCCCGGATTTTTTAAGCGATACGAAATCACTAATCACATCGACAATGTCCATGCGGTTGCGGATTTCTTCAATGGTATCGCGGGAGATCATAAAAACGAACGGGTATCAACCGGCAAGATACACTCTCGAAACCGAAGTTTATCCACCGATAGTCCACAGTTGATAAACAAAGGCTGCTACTCAAAAAATCCTACGGCTGCGGTATTATTGGTAAACTCATCAATCAGAATAAATGTACCGTTGGCGGGATTATCATGATAGGCATCGGCTGGCAGGGGCTTGGCCGTTTTAAGGCTTACTTTGGCGATCTCATTCATTTTTAATCCACCAGCAGGTGCAAGTTGTTGCAGGGTGGCCGTGTCTTGCACAAAATTCACTTGTGTAATTTTTGCCTTGATGCGTTGGGTACCATGCTGCAATAAATAGGACTTAACCGGATCCAACAACTGGCTATCCATCCAGCAAATAAAGGCAGTATGTTCAGGTTTTAATACCGGCTCTTCCCCACTGCGCACCAGCATATCCCCGCGACTAATATCAATATCATCAGCAATTGTTATAGTTACTGATTCGCGATAGGCTGCCATCGTTTGCTCCACTCCGTTTTTGTGAATACCCGTAACGTTAGACGTACGGCCCGAAGGCAAAACCGTTACCGCATCGCCTACAGAAATTTTTCCACTCGAAATTCTACCTGCATAGCCGCGATAGTCATGATGGCTTTCATTGCGCGGCCGGATGGCCAATTGCACCGGCATCCGGAACTTACCCGGAGCAGCCGGAACCGGCAATGCTTCCAATAACGTTAGCAGTGGCTCTCCCGTAAACCAAGGCATCTTTTCTGAACGTGTCGTAAGATTATCACCATGCAAGGATGAAACCGGAATTACCACAATCTGTTGCTGGGTGTTGGACAGGTTGGCCGATAGCTTTAAGAAGTCGTTTTTTATTTTGGTAAATACTTCTTCTGCGTAGTTTACCAAATCCATTTTGTTTACACATACAATTACATACGGTATGCGCAACAGGTTGGCAATAAAATAATGGCGGTGGGTCTGTTCAATTATTCCCTTGCGGGCATCCACCAAAATTATTGAGGTTTGCGCACGCGAGGCACCGGTAATCATGTTGCGCGTATATTCCACATGGCCCGGTGAATCGGCAATAATAAATTTACGTTTAGGTGTATTGAAGTAAATGTGCGCTACATCAATGGTAATGCCCTGCTCGCGCTCGGCCACGAGGCCATCGGTAAGCAACGATAAATCTAAAAAGCCAATTCCTTTACGCTGGCTGGCGCGTTCAATCGCCTCCAGTTTATCGGTGGTGATGGAATTGGTTTCGTAAAGTAAACGACCAATTAAAGTGCTCTTCCCATCATCTACACTTCCGGCCGTTGCTATTCTGAATACATCCATAACTGTGATCAAACGCTGAATAAAAAAGCTCTGATTGATTTATAACCTGTTAAAAATACCCTACTGCTTTGCGTGCTTCCATGGCGGCTTCACTGCGCTGATCGTCCAATCGCGTGCCCCGCTCTGAAACCGAAGTACCAATCACTTCTTCAATAATCTGTTCAATGGTATTTGCCGTTGATGCCAGGGCGGCCGTACAACTCATATCGCCCACCGTTCTGAAGCGAACTGTTTTAGTTTGAATCACTTCATCGGCATCTTTAAAAATAAAATCCGAATAGGGCCACAGCACGCCATTGCGTTCAATCACCGGCCGTTCGTGCGAAAAGTAAATAGATGGTATTTCTAATTTTTCTTCGCGGATATAATTCCACACATCCAACTCCGTCCAGTTGCTGATGGGGAACACGCGCACATTTTCACCTGGCCTGATGCGTCCATTCAGATAATCGAACAATTCCGGTCTTTGATTTTTTGCATCCCATTGCCCAAAATCATCGCGCACGGAAAACACTCTTTCTTTTGCGCGGGCTTTTTCTTCATCGCGCCTGGCGCCCCCCATGCAGGCATCGAATTTATTTGCTTCGATGGTTCTTAACAGCGTAGTGGTTTGCAAAATATTGCGGCTGGCAAACTTTCCGGTTTCTTCCACTACCCGCTTTGCATCAATGTCGTCTTGCACTAATCCTACTATCAACTCCAGTCCGGTTTCAGCCACCAGCTTATCGCGAAAGGTAATCGTCTCCGGAAAGTTATGACCGGTATCAATGTGTACCAGGGGAAACGGAACCTTGCCGGGGTAAAACGCTTTTTGTGCCAATCGCACCAACGTAATGGAATCTTTTCCTCCACTAAATAAAATTGCGGGCCGATCAAACTGAGCAGCCGCCTCGCGCATGATGTAAATTGCTTCATCTTCCAACTCGCGCGGAAATTCTTTCAGATAATCTTTCTTCATGTATTTTGTTTTATTGCGGTGGCGTGTAACCCGCATTCTTTGGCTGAACTCTCCCACCACCAGCGTCCGGCACGTGCATCCTCACCGGGCATTACTGCACGGGTACAAGGCGCACAACCGATACTTGGAAATCCTTTTTTGTGTAGCGTGTTTACCGGAACTTTATTCGTACTGATAAATGCATGCAACTGATCATCACTCCAATCAAAAATCGGGTTGTACTTGATCAGTTTATATTCTTCATCCCACACCGCTCGCTGCATCGTGCCGCGGTTGGCCGATTGTGCCTGGCGCAAACCCGTAACCCAAACTTCAGCACCATGTAAGGCGCGTTTTAATGGAACTACCTTGCGGATGTAGCAACATTGTTTGCGGTTATCTACCGAATCATAAAATCCATTAATGCCATGTTGATTGACATAGGCTTCCACCTGGCCATTATCCGGGAAAAAAACCCGGATCGGAATTTTATAATGCGATCGGGTAAGCTGCAACAGATCGTATGTTTCCTGAAACAAACGGCCTGTATCTAATGTAAATATTGCTACTGAAAAATTATTCCGTGCAATAAGGTGCGTAATCGCCTGGTCTTCTTCGCCCAACGAGGTAGCAAAACGCGCCTGCTTAAAGTTAGCGCTAACCCAGCCCAAGCCATCGGTTGCATTCAAACTATTGAGGTGGTTAACCGCACGCTGCACGTCCATACCAAACTAATCGGATTCTGAATAATGAGGTGCAAATATAGTATTAATCTACCTATTAAGTAGAGGTTAGCGTTTGAAGCCGCACGGCCATTTTTACAAAAAACCTATGAAAGCGTAAGCCGCATCCGTAATTTTGATGTTTTAATAAGAAATCCAATAAGCTACCGAACTGTAGGTTGGCAAAACGTGTTACGAAATCGATATAGAATGAAGGTTACCAAAGAAGATATTTTAAAAGCCCTTGGCACCGTAAACGATCCCGATCTTAAAAAAGACCTGGTAACACTGGGCATGATTAAGGATGTGGAGGTTTCGGAAAGCACCATTCGTTTTACGGTTGTACTTACTACACCTGCCTGCCCGCTAAAAGAGAAAATCCGGCAGGATTGTGAAGAGGCTGTGCGGGCGGTTATTGGCAACCAGCCTGAGTTACTCATCCACATGACTTCTTCGGTAACATCTGGCCGTAGCAATACACCCACGCTTCCGAAAGTCAAAAACATTATTGCCATTGCTTCGGGCAAAGGTGGGGTGGGTAAATCAACCGTTACCAGCAACCTTGCCGTAGCCCTTGCCCGGGCCGGAGCGCGGGTAGGCTTGATTGATGCAGATATTTACGGTCCGTCAATGCCGGTTATGTTTAACTGCGAGCGCGAACAACCCGAAGTGAAAGTGATAGATGGCAAGAACTACATTTTGCCGCTTGAGCAATACGGTGTGAAGCTGGTATCCATCGGGTTTCTTACTCCTGCTGATAGTGCGATTGTGTGGCGCGGACCAATGGCCTCCGCAGCATTAAAACAATTTATTGGTGATGTTATCTGGGGTGAACTGGATTACCTGTTGATTGATTTGCCTCCCGGCACCAGCGACATACACTTAACATTAGTGCAATCGGTACCCGTAACCGGGGCGGTAATTGTAACCACTCCACAAAAAGTTGCCCTGGCCGATGCTACCAAAGGCCTGGCCATGTTTAAGCAACCGCAAATCAATGTGCCCGTGCTGGGCATTGTTGAAAACATGGCCTACTTTACACCGGAAGAATTGCCTGATAATAAGTATTACATTTTTGGTAAGGATGGCGGAAAAAATCTGGCCGAAAAATTCAATGTACCGTTGCTGGGCCAGGTACCCTTGGTACAAAGCATCCGCGAAAGCGGAGACAGTGGCCTGCCGGCCGTGATGAAAGAAGGTGTATTGGCCGATGTATTTAAAACAATTGCCGAAAATGTAGCTCGACAGGTTGCCATAAGAAATGCTACCTTTGCCGAAACCAGGCGCGTAGAAATAACCGTTTAACCTCAAATCTTTAACTGCGTGACAAAAGAAGAAATA
>Ga0116142_10002777_pt1 | contig 18366 bp, 14 predicted proteins | sample AD_UKC033_MetaG_FD_89785 | JGI IMG/M metagenome (GOLD analysis project Ga0116142, IMG submission 89785) | Active sludge microbial communities of municipal wastewater-treating anaerobic digesters from USA - AD_UKC033_MetaG | ecosystem: Engineered > Bioreactor > Anaerobic > Digestate | place: USA... | reverse complement strand
TAATCCTGGTGCGGATGCTTGCGACCGCCCTGCGGCGGCACATGCGCAACCTTGCCTTCGAGAAGTTTCAGCAGAGCCTGCTGCACCCCCTCGCCCGAAACATCGCGGGTAATCGAAACATTCTCACTCTTGCGGGCGATCTTGTCGATTTCGTCGATGTAGACGATGCCCCGTTCAGCTCTCTGCACGTCATAGTCAGCAGCCCGCAGCAGATTCAGAAGAATGCTCTCAACGTCATCACCAACGTAGCCAGCCTCAGTAAGAGTCGTGGCATCGGCAATGCAGAATGGAACATTCAACAGCTTTGCAAGCGTCTGAGCAATGTGAGTTTTTCCAGAGCCGGTTGGCCCGATGAGAAGCACATTTGACTTCTGCACTTCGACATCGTCGCGACGTGATTCCTCAAGGGTTATTCTCTTGTAGTGGTTATAAACCGCCACCGAGAGAATTTTCTTCGCCTGTTCCTGACCAATTACATACTGGTCGAGAACCCTGGCAATTTCCTTGGGCTTGAGTGCATTCTGCATAACCAGAGGGCCGTCGTCATCGAGTTCTTCGAGAATGATCTCGTTACAAAGGCCAATGCACTCGTCGCAAATATAGACCTCAGGCCCGGCAATTAACTTGCGAACCTGATCCTGACTCTTTCCGCAGAAAGAACAACGGAACTGAGGGGTCTTAGAAAGCATGCTTACTCCTCGTTGGGTTTTGCTGCAACAACTTTACGCTGAACTACTTCGTCAATCAGGCCATATTCCTTAGCTTCTTTCGAAGACATGAAGAAATCGCGGTCAGTATCTTTTTTGATACGCTTCAAAGGCTGACCGGTATGATTCGCCAGGATGTCATTGAGCATCTCTTTCATTCTCAGGATTTCCTGAGCCTGAATTTCGATGTCGCTGGCCTGACCCTGTGCCCCACCGAGAGGCTGGTGAATCATGATTCGTGAATTGGGAAGGGCGTAGCGTTTGCCTTTTGCGCCTGCAGCGAGAAGCAGTGCGCCCATGCTGGCCGCCTGGCCGATACAGATAGTGCTGACATCGGGTTTGATGTACTGCATGGTATCGTAAATGGCCATACCGGCGGTTACTACGCCACCCGGGCTGTTGATGTAAATCGAAATATCCTTTTCGGGATCTTCTGATTCAAGGAAAAGAAGCTGAGCTACGACCAGATCGGCCATTCCGTCATCGATTCCGCCGCCGAGAAAGATAATTCTATCCTTGAGAAGGCGTGAATAGATGTCAAAAGCCCGTTCCCCACGGCTGCTTTGTTCAATTACTATTGGGACGAGAGTCACGCTTCAGTTTCCCCCTTGTTAAAATCGGCTTCTTTAACCATATCGTAATTAATCTGGTTATTTTTTAGCATAAATTCACGAATTTTTTGGCTTCTGAGTGAAAATCTGACATTTTCTTCGCCATCGTTTTCCGCGAGGGTCTGGAGCAGCTTTTCAACCGGCATGTTGTATTCTTTGGCGCGTTTTTCGATTTCTTCACGGTATTCAGCGTCGGTGACTTCGATTTTTTCACGGTCGCCGATTGAATCGAGAAGCAGCATGGTCTTGGTCTGGCGCACGGCTCTTTCGCGGAAAGTTTCGCGGAATTCATTCACATCTTTGCCACTGTTGCGCAGATAGTCCTGAATGGTGGTGCCAAACTGTCTCCAGCGTCGGTCAAGACCCTGAATAAAAAAGTCGATAGTGCTCTGAACCATAGCTTCAGGAACATCGAACTGGTAATCTTTGATGATCTGACCGAGAACTTCTTCGAAAGCACGTTCTTCGGCATCATATTTGGAGCGTTCTTCGAGATCTTCTTTAACCTTGGCTTCAAGGGCAGCCAGGTTTTCGAATTCACCGAGGGTTTTGGCAAATTCATCGTTCAACTCAGGAAGAGTCGGGCGGGAAATGCGGTTGAGGGTAACGGTATAGTCGAGAGTTTTGCCAAAGTATTTTGAGTTGGCTTCGCTTTCGCCTTCGACCTTGTGCTGCCAGGTGCGGGTTTCGCCGACCTTCATGCCGATGGCCGGTGAGAAGACCTTGTCGTCTTCCATCAGTTTGTGGGCAGCTTTTTCATCAGAAAGTTCTTCGTCAACATTGCCTTCGCTGGCAACCTGAACTTTGGCTGAGAAATAATCGCCGACTGACAGAGTGCCGCCTTCAACGGTTTCGGTCTTGCTCTGCTGTTCGCGCACCTGATTGAGAACCTTTTTAACGCTTTCGTCATCGACGATTTCGCGCTGAACCTGTGCGGTATAGCCCTTATAGTTGAAATCACCCAGCTTCGGCCTGACTTCAAAAACAGCCTTGAAGGTGAACGGAGCATTTTCCTGCAGATTTGATTCTTCAAGCTCGAAGCGGCTTACCGGGTGCAGCTTGGTTTCTCTTATCGCCTGCGGATATACTTCCTGGACGAGTTCTTCTTCGATCTGTTCGCGAACGGAATCGGCGCCAATAAACTTAACCAGAACAGCTTTCGGAATCTTGCCCTGGCGGAAGCCCGGGATCTTCACAGAGCGGGCGGCGCGATTGTAAAAGCTGGCATAGGCAGCATTGACTTTTTCCTTTTCAACTTCGACGGTCAATGCGACTTTGTTAGCTTCCAGTTCCTGAACTTGTGTCTTTAACATATGCAATAACTCCTTGTGGAGAGAATTTCGACAGACTACCAATATACGAAACCCGCCCGGCAAAAGAACTCAATGCCAGAAAAGCATCCGCCGGCAGGGGCACGGATTGGATGTATTATTATAATGGAGTCAGACCCTAAAGTAAAGACGCCCCGACCCGCAAAAAACCGGGATCAGTTTATCGATTTTGTACATTGTCAGGGGCTTTCGCCAAAAAAACAAAAGAGCCGAAATTTTCGGCTCTTCGACAATTCGGAGCGGGAGACGGGACTCGAACCCGCAACCACCTGCTTGGAAGGCAGGGACTCTACCATTGAGTTACTCCCGCAGAGTTTGCGGCTGACTCAGGCTGACGCGAATGCGAAGGGCGGGACTTGAACCCGCACGGTGTTAACCACCAGATCCTAAGTCTGGCGCGTCTGCCAGTTTCGCCACCCTCGCTCAAGGGTCAACGCAGCCAATAATAACAGAAACTTAAAGCACAGGCAACAGTTTTAAAAAATCTGCACCGTAAATACGCCAAACCGGCTATAACCTGCATCTGCAAATAACTACAGCCGGCACCCGATCCGGGCTGCATCACCTGTAAACTTTCCATTTCATCCTGTATTTCCCGATTTATTCAATTCTTCTATCCCTCACAACTGATATCAAGAATGCAGCATCCCACCAATTTACGGTCTAAGAAAGAGATTTGTTTATGAAGCATTAAGTAATCACATAAACCAGGTCATATTATTTGATAACGACCCTGAAAAATTACCCGGCGATTATTGAAGAAAACTTTCGGGCAAAAAATCAGGTATGATTAACACGTGAACTTATCAGTATGGAGTAAATTATGAGCAGCCTTCGCACACTGGCCCGGTTCTGCCTGGTTTTTCTGGCAATCTTCTGTCTGTTACCGGCAGATGCAGCCACTCCGTTCGACAGCAAAAATACGGTTGAAATTTCCGGGAGCGCCAATGCCGATGGCAATGGCAACAACCGCGCCGAAACCTCACAACGCAGAAACCAGCAGGATGCGCGACCGTGTACCCTGGCGGTCATGGCCGACCTGCACGCAAAACCAGAGAGCCTGCCATTGCTCAAAAAAGCCGTCGATCGGGTCAACAACCTCAAAGACATCATGGGGCTCGCTATTGTCGGCGACCTCTGCAAACAGCTCGGCACCAGAAGTGAATACGAAACGCTGCGCAACGGCCTGAGTGGCGCAAAAGTACCGGTTTATGCGGTGCCCGGCAATCACGATATTCTCTACAAGGATTATCTGATCGGCGGCGAAAAGAAACGCGGCACCCCGGCCGAAAAAAAGGCGAAGCACGAACTTTTCAAAAAGACGCTCAATCTCAAATCTCTCTACTACTCACGAAAAATCGGCGGGCACCTGCTGATTTTCCTTCCAAATGACGCTCTGAGTGCTATTCCATGTTCGTTTCCATCAGACGACGCCTACGACTTTTTGCGGCAGACACTGCGTGAAAACCGCAAACTGCCAACCATAATATTCAATCATGCCCCGCTCGAAGGCAGCTACGGCGACAAAAGAACCATGCCGCCGATTCAGGCCAATGCCCAGCCGTCAGCCAGGCTCAAGCGCCTGCTGCAGAAAAACCCGCAGGTTTATCTCTGGTTCTCCGGCCACCTGCACATTACTCCGTCACAGAAATATTTCAATTTTCCCGGAAACCGGGTCGGAAAAGTCAACGTCGTGCATGTTCCGCCGTCTCAGATTCATGCCTCATGGGTGCAGGTAGTGCGCCTCTCGCCCAAAGGCGCAATTGTCAAAACCCTTGACGTTAAGTCAGGAAAATACCTCAAACGCCACACCAGAGTATTCAGACCCAACATCAAAACCTCTGTTGACGTGGCTGATAAAGAACCGCAGCCCCGCAAAGACGACAAAGATGACGGCAAAGCTGACAAAATAGCTAAAAATGCCAGAATTGTGATAACCAACGCTCACTCGGGCGGTAACCGCAACCGGGCCGGCTTTGGTGACTGGCTCGAAAATCAGGAATCGGACATAGCTCTCGTCAGCGAATCGGTCGACATGAACCCGCATCTGAGGCCGTCAGGCCGAGTCTTCAATGCCGGCAATGAAACACGTGGCCGCCGCGAGGTGGTGGTGGTCGTGCGTGATGGCCTGCCGGTCATGAAGCACGATTTCGGCAAAATTTCACCCGACCTTGGCAGCGGCATCGCCCACGACCGCTGGTGGACACGCGCCCAGACAAAAGTGGCCGGCATCAAAACCCGCGTCTACTCACTGCATCTCAATGCCGTCATTCAGGAAAAAACCGGCGAACCTCGCGCCGAAAGACGCTGGGAAGTAACCCGCGATGGTTTGAGCCGCCTCGAAAAGATCTGGCGTCAGGACATCAAAGACGGCTGGGCAGTCATTATTGGCGGTGACCTGAACTGGAACGACTCCCGGCAGAATGCCAGAGCCCATAAAATGGCCCCGGGCAATATCTTCAAACGTCTTGGGCTGACCTATGTCAACAACGAACTGATGTGGCTGGCCTGGACCCCGAAAACCCACAAATCGGTCAAACGCCAGGCAATACCGCCGACCAGTATTCCGGGCCTTTTTGCCGGTGAACACCCGGCCCTGAAAATCGACCTGCAGGCACGCAAAGCCCAGGATAAACCCGAAAGCGATGCAGAAGAAGAAAAACAGAATACTAAAGAAGAAGAAGCAGAAGACGAAGACGCGAACGAAACTGATTCAGACGCGTCAGAGCTCGACGAGGAAGACTTCGACGACAGTATTCTCGATTCTGATCCCGAAGATTCAACAACCGGCGAACCGGCCGAAAACAACGCTGAACCTGCAGACACCCTGACTGATCCCGGCCTGGAAGACGCAACGGAAGGCGAAGAACTCGAAGAAGTCGCCGGCGATACTGGTGAAAACAGTCTCGACAGTGAATCCCCCGAAACTTCCACAGCCGATGACGAAGCAGAAAGCGAAACCAATACTGACACCGAGTCTACCATTGAGCCAGAATCACCGTCAGAAGCCAATTCTGAAAACACCGACGCTGCGACCACACCGGAACATGCCGCTATTGAGCGCATCAGAGAACTGGTCGGCATGCTGCAGGATTTCCTGCAGGGCATCCTCTCAGCCTTCGAAAGCCTGCTCAAATCATAATTTTTTCCAGGGCAATCGCATTAAACTTCTGGATTCCGGGTCTACGCCCGGAATGACGAATGTTAATTGCGTCATTTCCTCGCTTGCCCTGATAATTTTTCGCCTGATTGAACTTTTACCGGCGGGTAAGTTATCCTTGAATCAGGCCGGAAAACAACATTCTCGGAATATCTGGCCGCATTGCCACACTGAGTGGTTCAGGAGGTTCAGATGTTCAACCGTTGCTTGAAAGGCCTGTCATACCTGTTTCTCGCCGCCATGGCGTTTACCACACCGGCACAGGCTCTGCCGCTGGGCGAACGCGAAGCACAGCATTTCGCCCGCGAAGCCGAAAAAATATTCAGAGAAATTATATTCTCTGAAATTGAACAAACTGGCTCAGACTATCGAATCAATATTACCGGTAAGACAATCAGAAAAACCCCTGTACAGAGCGGCAACATAACTTTTAAAGGCTTTTCAGATGCACAGTTCTCGGTCATGCGCGGTGGCGCGGTCGATACAGCAAAACTTCTTGAGGGTGACGGTGTCGAGGTAGAGGCAACCATAGCTGCAGATGCTATCAAAGGCATCATCGAGCGCGAGATAGCAAGGGTGAGCAAAGAAAACCGTATCTTCGACCCCTTGACGCTTAGTTTTCAAAACGGGCAGGTAAGGGTCACCGGTCAGATCGATTTTCGCAAAATTCCCGGTAATGTTCTGTCGTTTCTGTCTACCGGCCCAACGCCTTTCTCTGCTGTCATAAAGCCAGAACAGAACGGCAGCCGCATCGATCTGAAGGTAATCGACGCAAAAATCAACGACCAGCCGATGGCCGACGATTCGCTGCAGCAGATTCTGACCTGGCTCAACCCGGTCTGGGATTTTTCGATCCTGCCATTCAAAGCCAGTCTTGAAAGCTACAGCATTTCGCCCGCCGGGGTTACTTTCAGCGGCACGATTTACGATAACTGAAACCTCACCTGATGCCAGAACCCGCCAACATTTCAGCCGGTGAAATCAGAACCGCCGCAATTACCTTCGACCAGTTCGACACTCTCTTCAGAGAAGAACTGGAAAAAGTTCCGGACCAGTTCAGAGAAGGTGTCGCCCAGTTCATCATCGAAGAGCGCGAGCACCGACACAGCAAATATATGCGCGGGCTCTACACACTTGGGCATTACATGCCACGTGGGCACTTCGGCAATCCGGTCGTCGTTCTCTATTTCGGTTCTTTCGTCAGAGCTTTTCCGCACCATAAAATCAGCGAACTCAGGCTCGAAATCGCGCGCACTATCACACACGAACTGCTTCACCACTGGGAAAACCGTTCCGGCATCGACCTGCTCGGTGACGAAGACCGCCGGCAACTGGCCATCTGGAAGCAAAAAACCGGTTACAAAGATGGCTCAGAAGCCACTGGCAAAAATTACATCGAAGCAGCCCTGTTCATTTATTTTCTCTTTATTTTCGTCGCCGTTCTTGCCCGCTGGATAATGCTTCTCGGCTGACCGGCGCCCACAGGCGGGGTTGAATTTTTACAGCGAACCCTCTATACTGAAGCCACTTTTGGCAGATATATGCCCGCTGGAGATTACGATGCCCATCAAGAAAGAACTGCTCGAAATTCTTGCCTGCCCGGCCTGCCGCGGCAAAATTATCTACAACGACGACCGCGACACCCTTGATTGCCAGAGTTGCCGTCGCGTCTACCCCATTCGCGACGATATTCCGGTAATGCTCGTTGAAGAGGCAAAACTGCCGCCAGACGCTGAAAACCGCTGACAGGTGCAAAAACTTAAAATGCCACAGATATTCGTTAACATTGCCTATCAACGCATGACTGCCGATGGCTTCAAATTTCTGGCCGACCAGAAACTGTTTCCCGAGTTTTATTTCTGCGCCGATACCATCGATACCATAGAAAGAAAAACGATCGAAGATCTGCGCGGGCTCGTCGAAAGCCAGAACTTTCGTTCAACTCTGCATGCGCCGTTTTATGATCTGAATATTGGCGCCCGCGACCGCAGCATCAGAATGGCAAGCTTCGAAAGACTTATCTGGGCCATAGAAACCGCCTCGATGCTCGGTTCGAGTGTCGTCGTGGTTCACCCCGGTTACGGCGTCGGCCCCGGCGAAATTGACATAGAAGTCTGGCTTGGCCGTGCCGGCGGGTTCCTGAAAAAACTTGTTGAATATGCAGGAGAACGCAACATAAAAATTGCGTTCGAAAATATCTTCGACAGCCGCCCCGACTACCTCGTCAGACTGCTTGATTTCGTCAATGCCCAGAATGCCGGCATCTGTTTCGATGTCGGGCATTTCAATATTTTTTCAAAATTGCCGATGCAGGCCTGGCTGACCGCACTCGGGCCGAAAATTTTTGAATTTCATCTGCACGACAACGACAAAAGTGCCGATCAGCACCGCGCCATTGGCGACGGCAATCTAGACTACCAACCGCTTATCGACTGGCACAGTGCCCTGCCCGAAGGCAACAACCCGGTTCTGACCCTCGAACAACCCGACCGCAGCCATGTTCTCAAATCAATCACCAAAATCCAGAACTGGGGCATTTAACCCATAAAAGCGGTAATAAAAACTCTGCCATAAAAAAACCGGCCCGCAGGCCGGTTTTTTGTTTACGATTACTTACCGATTATTTGCCGCTCTTGATCAGAGTATTGTAAAGATCGAGGTTGGCTTTATATTCTTTGTAAGCGGTCTGAGCAAGAGTCGCATCGCCCTTCTGGGTGGCTTCCATATACTGTTTGTAGGCAGCCAGATAATTGTTGTAGGCAGTCTGTGAATCTTTTACCGCAGGAGCTGCAACAACCGGAGCCGCAGCTTTCGGTTCTTCTTTTTTCACGACCGGAGCCGGTTCTTCTTTGGCATTCAGTTTGGCGATGAAGTCGGCAGTTGCGGCGCTTTCAGCAGCGGCAGCGGCCGGATCGATGTCACCCTGCTTCAAGGTTACGGTTTTCTTGCCAAACAGTTTCTGTGCCGCGGTAACCGCCAGGCGGGCAATCAGACCACCGCCGATAACACCAACTGCCAGCATCGGGAAACCCATGCCGATACAGAGAGCACCACCGGCAATTGCACCGGCAACGGTTGCAAAGTTCGCGACACTTGAGGTTGTCCAGTTAAGAACCTTTTTACCGACGATGTAACCACCGACAGCACCGACAGCCATACCCAGCGGGCCACCGCCAACGGCCATTCCGAGAACGCCGCCAAAGGCGCCGGCTGCGATAGCGCCGACATTAACGAAAAGCGATTTGGCAACGCTGCCCACTTTCCCGAGGAGAGAGGCGTGCGCCTGGCCGATGGGGGCCACGGTCAGCCACATCGAGAAAAGCATAGAGATGAGCAGCATTGTTGAGATGCTCTGTCTCTGGTTATAAGTCATTGTCATCATATAGGTTCCTCCTGCGATACAAGAGCGGTCAGAGTCGAATTATGCCTTGATTATAAGAATCGCATGCCAAACCCGCAAGAGCTGTACACTCAAAATTTCATTTTTACTTTTTGCCCGTTACTTTTGTTCGCTTTCTTTATCGTTTTTGTGAACGAGAAAGTCTTCGATTTCCTTGAGTTTGAGAACCGCTTCAGGGGTCATCAGGTCGCGGTTGAAGCGTGAAAGAACCAGCTCGATACCGTGATCCTGAAGGCCGAGAGTCCAGATGCCGCCTTCGAAATTACCAAGACGCAACACGTCTACAGCTTTGATCAGGGCATTGTCGATACGCTTGACCATGCTGGCGGGAACTTTGCCCGGCGCCGTGCGGCTCTGATCAGAGTCGACACCGATCACCATAAAATTGCCACGCCGCGAAGCCTGAATCAGACCAAGACCACTCTTGCCGGCTGCATGATAAACTATGTCAGCGCCCTCTTTGGCGATGTCCATACCGAGAACCTGAGCCTTGTCGGGCATATCGAAAGCCTCGGGAGTGGTACCGAGGTAACGTGAAATAACCGTAGCTTCAGGTTTGACAAACCTTACGCCGTTTTTGTAGCCACGTTCGAAGCTTGCAATCACCGGTGAATCCATGCCGCCGAGAAAGCCCACCTTGCCACTTTTGCTCATCATTGCTGCAAAAGCGCCGGCATAGAACGAACCCTGTTCTTCGTCAAAAAGTATCGACAGAACGTTCGGAACCGTGACTACAGAATCGAGAAGAACGAATTTGCTTTCGGGAAATTCCTGGGCGACGCGGCGCACCGCATCGTTGGCAAAAATACCAACCGCGCAGACGAGGTCCATGTTGCGTTCGCAGAAATAGCGCAGCGCCGGCTCAATCGAAGTAATGGTGCCCGGTTCGATGACTTCGACGATGCAGTCACCCTCGCGGCGCAGCTGCATGACGCCCTCATAGGCTGCATCATTGAAAGATTCATCTTTAAGTCCGCCGATCGAAAGAACCAGACCAACCCGCAACATACCGGCCGAAGCAGGTAGCGACACGATAACCAGAAGCAGCAACGCAATAACAAAGAATTTCCGTTTCACAAATCCCTCCTGATCAATTTATATCTGTTCACCAGTCTTCGCTGGTGCCAACCAGAGGCTTGGCTTCAAGAATCCCGAGGCGACGCAGAACCCTTTCGAGCGCGGCAAGAACTTCGGGGGCATATTTACCCGTTTCACGCCTCATTTCATCGTAACTTTCGTGGTAAGTGCGCTCGATGGCATAGGGTCGATAATGCGTCATGGCATCAAAAGCGTCGGCAACCGCGATAATCAGAGATCCGAACGGGATCTCTGCAAATTTTAGACCACGCGGGTAACCGCTGCCGTCGATAGCTTCATGGTGACTCAAAACGATTTCGGCGATCATTTCCATGCCGGGTATTTCGCGGATCATCGCCGACCCGATCAGGGAATGGGCCTCGATCTTTTTGCGGTCATCGGCTGAAAGCGGGCCGGCCATTGCCAACAGTTCTTCAGAGAGACCAACCTTGCCGATATCGTGCAGCATTGCTGCCAGCTCGATGTCAGCAAGCTCACGCACCGAAAGCCCCATTTCACTGCCAATAGCAACACTCAGGTTACGCACCCTATCCCAGTGTCCAATGTGCTCGCGTGACTGATTTTCGAGAATCTTCATCGTCAGCCCGAGCAGACACTCAAGCCTGACGAAATCGCCGAGCATGCGCAGAGAATCTTCGGCCTGACGCGGTATTTCCCATGACTCCATGCCGGCTGAGGCAGACATGGGGGCCCTGATACTAAGCAACCAGGTAGTTCCGTTCAGCGAAAAAGCTTTCCAGAATCGGCCGCCAAAACGGGCAACCCCTGGCTTTGCCAGATCGTCGGGAAAATCAGTAGGCGGCAGACTGCCATTGCGATCGTGGCCACGCCATACCCCACCCCACGGAAACCACAGTTGCAGGTCGCTGCCAATGCCTGCCATATTTTCGTCGAGAATGCCGAGCGCCGTTTTCCAGACGCCGGTAATGCAGCTCAGTTCAAGTGGTTTCATAGCTTTCTCCCGCGCTTGTGAAAGATAAGTCTGTGCGTATGACAATAACGATTTCAGTATAACAGATTGCCGGGGTCAGGTAAAATTGTTATACTGCCAGAAATCATTCTCTTGGGGGAGCGTCTTAATGAGCACAAACTACGAAAACCGCATTGCACTCAACCCGGCACTGATAGTCGGTCTGGGGGGTACAGGCAAAAAGTCGCTGATCAACTTTAAAGAGACTTTTCTCAACAGCCCCCAGATTAAAAAGGCATACGCCATCTCCGGAAAAGGCGAACCGGCGCTGCCCGATTTTATCGACCTTCTCTGCATCGATACTGATATTTTCGACGCCAGCGCACCCGAGGACAACGCCAAAACCGGCACCAAACTCACTGAGAGTGAATATCACCAGATCAACATTCAGAATGCCGGCCAGATCACCGGCAACCTCGACTCTGACACCTACGGTTACCTTTATGAATGGTTTCCGCAGAAACTGCAACATCATATCGGCCAGATCAGCCAGGGCGCACACCAGTTCAGATTTACCGGCCGTTTCGGTGTCTTTGTCGATGTTCAGAAGATTTTTCAGCAGATCAAGGCCAAGATGAGCAAAATCATGGCACGAAGCAATGTCAACCAGGATGACATCATCGTGCCACTGACCAACAAGCAGGGCCAGATTCTTACCCCCGAATTCTACGTCGTCGGTTCACTGTGCGGCGGCTCCGGCGCCGGCATGTTCCTCGACATGGCCTACCTGCTGAAAATGGCATATTATCAGCTTTCCGGCGGCAAGGGCAAACCGACCATCGTCGGCATTCAGCTTACGCCCGAAGCATTTACCCAGATATCGATCGACCCGAACGTCAATTCGACCGGCCGCATCGAAGGCAACGGCTACGCTTCACTCGTCGAAACCTTCTATTTCATGAACAAAGAGAAGTTTCCGCCGACCCGCAGCGCCAAAGACATCATCAGTCAGGACCGCCGCAACAAGTTCATGGTCAATTACGGCCCGATCGGCAAAAGCAACGATACCACCACCTACGGCACCATCTGCGAAGAACCGCCGTTCGACCAGTGCTACCTGCTTGGCACCAGCAATCAGGATGACATTCCGACCTATTACAGCATCGCCTCTGAACTGATTTTCACCAAACTGGCCACCCAGCTGCGCCAGGCCCAGAACTCGATGCTCGACAACGCCTCGCAGATTCTCGGTCAGAACAGCTCAGATCTTGAAGGCAAACAGCTTAAATGCTTCAGTTCAGCCGGTTTCAAGAGTTTCTACTACCCGCTCGATGTCATCAGAGACCTTTACACCTACAAACTGTCAATGGACGTCACCTACTGGCTGAAACTCTCGGTTGACCGCATTCTTATCGACTCGATGGTGCAGGAATTCGCTGAAAACAACCCGACGAAAATCGACCTGACGCCAGAAGGTCTGTTTATGATGACCAAAGAGATCATCGATCGCAAACAGTACTGGGACAACCCGATGTTCCACACACTGCGCACCGTCAACAAACAGAAGGACGGCGAATCGGCCTCGGCATTCATTCTGCGCCAGATCGATGAAATGAACTCGAATCGCGTCAAAAAAGACGAGATTCGCGCCAAGGTCAGGGTCAACTTTGAACAGAAGGCGATTCAGGCCGGTGAACACCTGCTCGAAAAGGTCATCGAGATCATCAACAACCCGGATCTTGGCGCTCACATCGCCATCGACTTTCTCAATGCCTTTGAAAAGTATCTCACCCGTTACCCACGCGAAATTCTTTCGCGCAAAGTCCAGGAAATCAAGGGCAAACTCGACAAAGAACAGCGCGAATACCGCGAAATCGCCAACCGCCTCAAAGAAAAGCTCGGTGGCTTTGCCGGCCTTGGCGGCAAACTGATGGAACTCGGGACTGTGCTGCGCATGACCGACATCAACGACGAACGCGACAAACTGATGAAGGAAGCCAAAGAGGCCGTCGACATGGAATACGAAATGTTCTGCATTTCGTGCGGCGAAGATTTCCTGAAGTATCTGAATGTACAGGCACAGTCGATTCGCAAACAGGTCGAAGTATTCTCGAGCAAACTGGCACAGATTTCCAAGGATGGCATGATCGAGCGTCAGTATGAACAGTGCCTCGACCGCATCAAACCTTATTCAAAGGTGCAGGATTTCATCAGAACCTACATCTTCGAAGAGCGCGATATCGAGCCTTTCTACAAATATCTGCTCGGCGACCTGTCGAACAACGACATCGAAGGCGATTTTCTCGTTAAAATCAACCTCAAAGAAAACTGGGAAAAATTCACCAATCCCGAAAGCAGCTCACTCGAAAAAGAGATTGTAAAATACTGCCGCAGCATTATCGAACGGCGCCTGTTTGGCGGCATCGAAGACTTCATCCACTGGAAGGACTCAGTGCGCAAGGGCTTCAAGAAGAGCCTTGTCGAAAGCATGATGAACCAGTCGACGCCGCTGATTACGATGAACGACCGTGGCAACAATCAGCCGCAGCGCATGAACATCGTCACTCTGGGTATTTCTGACGAAAACAGCAAGCTGTCAGAAGAGATCAAAGACGCGCTGCGCAAGGGTGACATTGGCGTCACCGTCGCCCCGACCCGCAACCCCTACGAAATCAGTCTGCTGCAGACCCTGCACGGTATCGCACCCTACAATATCAGCGCCATAACCCAGTGGCACAATCTCTATCGCCAGAACAACGCCAAGATCAACTGCCATGCGATTCTCACCAACGATGCCTACCCGGTGCTGTGGTCGAGCTATGGTCTGATTCCGGCCAAGAAGCTCGAAGAGCATTACATGGTCTATCTGCTGCTGCGCTATGAACTGATTGCCGACAATATTCAGAACAAATACGGCATCGAATATAACGACGAACTGGTACAGTATGAGCTCTGGTATCAGCAGGATAAACCGCAGCCGATCGGCCGCACCATCACCCAGTTGTTCGATTACCTGAAGAACAACACCATGGGCATCTACCTGATCAGAAGCGTTTATAACGAATACTGGAAATCACTGCCATTCCCGAAACAACGTGAAGTCATCACTAAATATCTGCCAATCATGACCGACAAGGTTAAAAAGCTTGAAGACGCGATCGAAGAAGAAATCAAGAAAAACCACGAAGTCAGCGCTTCCAGTGACGAACTGCTGTCGATCAAACGCGGTATTCTGCGTATTCTTCAGGATTACAACGAACAGTTCAATCATATCCTGAGCCAGCGTCCTTCCGGCACCATTGAGGGCGAAGTGGCCAAATAAGCCATTAACCATGAAAAGCGGCGGAAACTATCTGCCGCTTTTTTAATGGAAGAGGTTGTGTTATCAGATGAAAGTTGCAAAAAAAGCGGGCGGGCAGAACCCTCAGGCCGAAATTCGTGACCTGCAGCGCACCGTAATCGAACTGCGTACTGAACTCGAAAGACGGCAGATAATGATTGACGACGCCGTGCAGGCCGCCAAAAGAGATTCAGCCCTCGAAATTGGACAGCTCAAGGCAACCATTGGCGAACTGCGCAACGAGCTTGAACGCCTCGGAATTCAGCGCGACCAGGAAGTTCAGAAAGCGCTTTCCAGCCGCCAGGATGAAATCACCCAGCTGAAAAAACATATCGAAGATCTGCGTTCAAAGCTTGAAGGCCTTCTGAGCGAAAAAGACGCGGCAGTTCAGGCCGTGCACCTCAGCTACACCGGAGAAATTCAGCAATTAAGGGCGATGGCCGGCAAGCTTCGCGAAGAGCTTGAATTGAGCCGGGTCGAAAAAGAAAATGCCGTTCATAAAGCCGGCATGCAGGCAAAAAATGAGATAAATCAGCTGCAAGAAACAATACAGGCAATGCGACACCAGATGGAACGGCTGAAAGCCTGAAAGCAGTTCAAAAGGATAATCAGATGGCAGAAAAACAGAAGAAAAAACCGGAAAAATCTGGCAAAATTGCAGTCAACAGCCCTGCAACCATCATAAGAAATCAGAAAAAACGACTTGCAGAGGCAGAACTGCTTCTCGGCATCTCAAAAAGCATGTCGGCCATGAATTCACTTGACGCGGTTCTTAAAATCCTTGTTGAGACTGCGACCTCGAAGCTAAATGCCGAGCGTGGTTCGCTGTTTCTGATTGACCATAATACCAACGAATTGTATTCGCGCGTTGCCATGGGCAACTTCATGCGCGAGATCCGTATTCTCAACACAAGTGGGGTTGCCGGGTATGTTTTCACCAAGGGTGAAGGCGTGATCATACCCGACGCTTATGCCGATCCGCGCTTTAACCGAAACATCGATGAACAGACCGGGTTTGTGACCCGCAATATTCTCTGCGTACCCATAAAAACCGCCAGAGGCGAAACGATGGCGGTCGCGCAGGTTCTCAACAAGAAAAAGGGCAGGTTCAATCAGCACGACCTGCGTCTGTTGCAGGCGATGATGGAACAGGGCGCCATGGCCCTGCAGAGCCTGCAGTTTATCGAGCAGATGGAAACCATTCGCAAGCAGGAACTGGAGTTCATCAATGTTGTCTCAGAAATGACCTCTGACATCAAGCTTGGTTCACTGCTGCAGAATGTTATGGCCGAGGCGACGCGCATGCTGAATGCCGAGCGTTCGACCCTGTTTCTGCACGACGAAAAGACCAACGAACTCTGGTCAGAAGTCGGACAGGGTCTTGAATCTGCCCAGATCAGGCTGCCAAGCCATGTCGGTATTGCCGGCGCAGTATTTCAATCGAGCCGCACAATCAACATTCCCTACGCTTACGCTGATCTTCGCTTCAACCCGTCATTCGACAAGAAAACCGGTTTTTTTACCCGCTCGATTTTATGTGTACCGGTAATTAATAAAAACGGCCGAACTATCGGCGTCACACAGGTTTTAAACAAGCACGGCGGCCCGTTCAGCCATGAAGATGAGGCCCGCCTGCGCGCATTTACCGCTCAGGTGTCGATCGCTCTCGAAAACGCGAAACTTTTCGCTGACGTTCAGGCGATGAAGAACTATAACGAAGCGATGCTCGAATCGATGTCGAATGGGCTGATCACCCTCGATGCCGCGGGGAAAATCGCGACCTGCAACGCTGCCTGCGCGAGAATTCTCAGAACTTCCGGCCCGGCAATACTGAACCGTCCGGCCTCAGATGTGTTTTCTGGCGAAAATCAGTGGGTAATGGAAAAACTGCAACTGGTAATGGAAACCCAGCAGCAACAGACAGTTGTCGACGCACCGCTGAAGATTCAGGAAGAAAAACTCTCGGTGAATCTGACGGTACAGCCGTTGCTCAACATCGATCAGAAGCGCATCGGCTCAATGATCGTCATCGAAGATATCAGCACCGAAAAACGTCTTAAGTCAACCATGTCACGTTACATGGACCCGGCCATTGCCGACCGGTTGCTGGCAACAGGCACCGAAATCCTGGGCGGCACGAGCGTTGAATGTACCGTTCTATTTGCCGATGTCAGAGGTTTTACAACCTTAACCGAACAACTTGGCCCGCAAGGTACAGTAGCCCTGCTCAACGAGTATTTCACTCTGATGGTCGATTGTATTCAACAGGAGAACGGTATGCTCGACAAGTTCATTGGCGACGCCATCATGGCAGCCTTTGGCATACCGGTCGGGCATGAAGATGACGCTGATCGGGCTGTTCGGGCAGCGATTGCAATGATCGAAACCCTCAACAAATGGAATCTGCAGCGGACCACTGACGGCCGATTACCGGTCAATATAGGCATAGGGCTCAACACCGACACCGTGGTTTCTGGAAACATCGGCTCAAGCAAGCGCATGGACTTTACAATTATCGGCGACGGCGTCAACCTTGCCGCCCGTCTCGAGTCTGCCTGCAAACAATACGGATCGAAGATTCTTATCAGCGAGTTCACGATGCGCAGACTGAAAGGCACCTACCGTCTGCGTGAAATCGATCTGGTAGTGGTAAAGGGCAAAACCAGACCGGTAGCCATCTACGAAGTGCTTTCATACCATACGCGTGAAAGCTTCCCCGGAATTGGTGAGGTCATGGGTCTTTTCAAAGACGGTCTGGCCGCTTACCGTGCCAGGAAATGGGATGCCGCGATCAAGATTTTCGGTGATTGTCTGAAAATCAACCCGAACGATAAACCCAGCAAAATTTATATCGATCGTGCACAATTTCTCAAGCAGACCCCACCACCTGAAGACTGGGCCGGCGTCTGGGTCATGGAATCGAAGTAGAATACAGTGCGATCTCGTGCCCCACGCCCCAGAAAAACAATATGGCTGTCAATAGATATATAAAAACGTAAAACCAGTAATAAACCGGTCTCTTCGCCCGGAGATACTTCCAGAATTCGATACTGGTACGACCGGTTACCAGGGCATGAATAAAAAGCCCCGCGTGAATAAAACCGAACAGGGCAAAATAAAGAATGTAATAAAGATGCTCATTGAAAGAATTCATCGCCCCTGATTATAATCGCATTCAGGCGAGTTCAGTCACGAATTTTCAGCGGGCAGATTTTAGTCACAATGCAATAAAACTTGATTTTATGAAAACTTTGCAGTAGTGTACACGCCTATTCGTTTACAACGAAAACGACTGAACTTATCGTTCTTGTTCAAGGAGAAAAATATGAGAAAGCTCGCTCTTGGTCTTGTTCTTTGTGGTGCTATGGCTGTTGTAGGCTGCGGTTCTGAACCTGCAAAACCGGCTGATGCAAACGCTACTACCGCTGCTCCGGCCGCTGCTCCCGCAGCTGCAACAACCCCTGATGCAGCTGCTCCCGCCGCCGTTGCTCCAGATGCAGCTCCCGCTGATGCTCCAGCTGCTGACGCTCCCGCTGCCCCGGCCGCTGATGTTCCGACTACTGACGCTCCGACTGCCGACGCTCCGACTGCCCCGGCCCCAGATGCAGCTCCCGCTGTTCCCGAAACTCCGGCTCCCACCGGCAACTGATAGCTGATACCGGCCGGGGCATGCATAGGCATGCCCAGGCCTTACTTTAGCAGGGAAATTTTCCCGATTTAAACATCAGATTTTCCCCACACATCCGAAACATCGAACCGACTCAACCACAAAATCCGCATCTAGCCGGCATTTCACAACCTGGCACATT
>Ga0116142_10002773_pt1 | contig 18379 bp, 22 predicted proteins | sample AD_UKC033_MetaG_FD_89785 | JGI IMG/M metagenome (GOLD analysis project Ga0116142, IMG submission 89785) | Active sludge microbial communities of municipal wastewater-treating anaerobic digesters from USA - AD_UKC033_MetaG | ecosystem: Engineered > Bioreactor > Anaerobic > Digestate | place: USA... | reverse complement strand
TCCAGCACGATAGCTGTAGTGAGCACCCGCGTATAGTTCTCGATGTTGCCGCCAACCATCATCACCGCACCGACCTCAGAAATCACGCTGCCAAAGCCGGCCACGATGGACACCAGCACCCCGACCCGTGCCTCGGTGAGCACCGTCCACGCTCCCTGCCAGCGGGTAGCGCCGAGAGCCATCACCTGCTGGCGCAATTGCGGGTCGACCCCCATTACGGCGGCCATGGTAAAGCCGGCGATCAGCGGGAAGGAGATGATCGTCTGTGCGATGATCATCGCCCCCGGCGTGAACAGGCTGGGTACAAAGGGTAGAGCCAGCTTGCCAATCGGGCCGCTGCGCGAGATGAGCATGTACACAAACAGCCCGACCACCACCGGAGGAAAGCCCATTCCAGTGTAAAGCATGGCGATGACCAACCGCCGACCGACAAACCGACTAAAGCCCAGGAAGATGCCCAGCGGTATGCCGAGCACAGTGCTGAACAGGAGAGCGATACCCGTAACCCTCAATGAGAGCGCCACAATCGTAGCCAAGGCGGGATCCCGGTGCAGGATCAATTGCACTGCCTGAGCAAAGCCTCTCAGTATCTCCACTGCGTCACCTACCTCACTTTCGTTCTGCCAGATAGGCAAAGAAACCGGCACGCCTCAGAGCAGCCAGGGTGAGTGCCCCCAGGAACCCGCCCAACGCACCGAACACCAGATAGCTGACGATGGACTTGAGCAGACCCAGGGCAACGAACCCCATCGGCGCCCCCAGAACACCCGCCAGCGCCCACTTGACCAGGAACTTGCCGAAATGCCCTGTGGCTCCCGCCAGCGGTGCCACCGCCAGGTTCTCCGGGCTGCCCATCAGCCACAGGGCCAGATCCGTCGCCACGCCCACCGCCAGGTAGGAGAGAAACGTGTCCAGGGCACCAAAGTCACCCAGGCCGAGAAAGGCGGCCAGAATGGCCGAAGTCAGCCCGATCAGTGTAGCCGCGCCGCGCTTGGGCACCACCCCGGCGCCGACCATCACAATGGCCATCCAGAAGAGCCCCGAGTGACCGGGGAGCTGCAGCGGCAGCCGCAGTGCGATCTTGGCTACCACAATCAGCGCGGCGAACTGCGCCAGCAGAATCAGTTGAAAGGTCGAGAAGTAACGTGGCTTCATTTGCTCGTGATCTCGATCCTGTCCACGTCCTGGACCCATTGGTCGCGCGTCTTGAGCCCTTCGAGAACAGACACCAGTTTGAGCGTTCCACGCCCCGACAGGTCGAACATAACCCAGTTGGCCGCCTCATCGGCCTGGGCCCAGGTGACTCGAGCTGACTTGTTTCGGCTTGAGCTGCTCACCGTGATGAGCGAGTCTGCTTTGAGCCGCTTGCGCTGCAGGTGGAGCAGGAGGACGTCGCGCAGCAGCCACCCTTCCTGCGTCTTGCCTTGTTCGGCATCGACAAAGCTCACCTTGCTGAGCTGCTCCAGGTCCGTCGGCTGAAAACCGGCGATGAGCTGGCCGTCCAGGTAGATGGGCACGCTGCCAGGCGTCAGAACCACCTCACCTACGGTCTGGCGCTCCGCCCTGGCCCTGCGCCAGGCCTCGATGCCCAGCACGCTGCCAACAAGCACCACCAGGACCAGCAGTCCGATGTTGATACGTGTCTTTTGCTTCACGCTCTACCCCCATCCACGTGCGGCTACTTCACCCAGACCAGAATCACCCCTGTGGCGAGAGCTCCGGTCAGCAGCAGCCAGTCCAGCCCGGTCATCTTGAGCCGGTGGTAGGGCACGCGCTCGGGCGAATCAAATCCCCGGGCGTAGGCCGCCTCGTTCATTGCCCAGGCGTGCTTCACTGCCAGCACAATAGCCGGCACGCTCAGAGCCACCATATCCCTGACCGCCAGGGTCGCTGCGCTGACCTGCGCCCGCAGGTCGTTCCACCGCAGGCCGCGCTTTACTTCCGGCGGCGACCAGGCCCCGCGTGACTGTTGCGCCTCGCGAATGGCCCGCCACTGATCGTCCAGCAAGCCCACGCTCTGAAAAGCCAGGCTCACGCTGAAAGCGTAGCGGTGCGGAACCCTCAGCCACTCCAGGGCCAGCCGCAGTTCCTCCGGTTTGGTCGTGGCAAAGAACACCGTGAACGTTCCCGCCAGCAGCGTCAGCCGCAGGGTCACGATCACCGCCAGGTCCAGCGAGATAATCAGCCAGTCCACCAGAAAGAGCAGAATCAGAATCCACTTGAGCCGCCAGACCTGCCTGGCGACCTCATCCATTAGCCGCGCCCACAACAGGAAAAGCGCATAGAGCGCCATAAAGGCTATCAGCCGCTCCAGAGGCAGCATCACCGCCAGCGATGCGCCCAGACTCAGTGCCAGTTTGACCCTCGGATCCACCCGTCGAAGCGGCGAATCCTCCCTCAGCACGATGGCGCGAGCCCCGCGCGCGGGCCCCAGCCGAATCAAGCACCCCCTCCGACCGTTGCGCCCTCTGCCTCGGCCCGGCGCTCCGGGTTCCTCACCCAATCCGGAACCACCAGCCCCACCGCTGACCACGCCGCATCATTCTGCAGCACCTGGTGGGGCGGCCCATCGGCCACAAAACCATCTGCGCCCAGCAGGATCAGCCGGTCCGCCTGCACTGCCAGAGACAGGTCGTGAGTCGTCACCAGAACGACCTTGCCGCTCTGCGCCACTGCGCGCAGGATGCTCATCAGCATCTGCTTGTGCGCGGCGTCCTGTCCAACGGCTGGCTCATCCAGCAGCAGGCCGTGTTTCGGATTGCGCATCATCACCGTCGCCAGGGCCAGCCGCTTCTTCTCGCCCTCGCTCAACAGCAGCGGGGGCACCTGCTCGTAGCTGCCCAGGCCCAGAGCCTGCAGCAACCACGGGTACAGGGCCATGTCTGGCTGCGGCATACGGTACAGGATCTCGTCCCGCACCGATGCGTTGAAGAGCTGCAGGTCGGCATTCTGAAAGACCAGGCCCAGCTCCGGCCTGGCACCGTCGGCGAGCACCGTCCCTTCATGTTTCTGCAGCCCGCACAGGGCCCGCAGCAGGGTGGTCTTGCCCACTCCGTTGCGGCCCACGATCACCGCCACCTGCCCGCCGGCAAGCGCCAGGTTCAGGCCTTGCAGCACGCGTTTGTCACCCAGGGTGACGCCCAGCCCCTGAACCTCGAGCACCACCTGACCCTCAGCACTGGCTGGCAAAGGGATGGACGATGGCGGCGCCAGATGCGGTGCCGCAGCGCCCATCGGCACGACCCGAACGTCGGGCCTGCCCTCCAGATACTCGGCGCGGTGCTCACACAGCACCACCGTGACCCCATCTCTGGCCAAACCGAGCAAGTGCTCAACCAGAGCGCTGGCCGCAGTGGTATCCAGCATCGACAGCGGCTCGTCGAGCACCAGCGCTGCCGGATGGCGGGCCATAATCGCCGCCAGAGCCAGCTTCTGCTGCTCCCCGCCGGACAGAGTCTGCGGAGCGCGGTGGCGCATCTCCTTCAGCCCAAAGCGCTCCAGAGCCTCTTCCAGACGCGACTCGATCTCTTCGGGCGGCAGTCCCAGGTTCTCCAGGCCAAAGATGATTTCCTCTTCCACCGAGGTGGCCAGGAGCTGCTCGCCCGGATTCTGAAAGACGAATCCCGCCCGTTTGGCCAACCGCCACAGCGGCGTGTCCGTCGTTGACACCCCATCCACCTGGCAATGTCCCTGCAGCTCCCCGTGGTAGAGGTGCGGGATGAGCCCAGTCAGGCATCGCGCCAGGGTGCTCTTGCCGGAGCCAGAGGGTCCCGTAATCAACACGACCTCTCCCGGCGCGACGGCCAGCGAGACTCCGTCCAGCGCCTTGCCCGCGCCGAGGTATCCATATGAAACCTGCTCCGCTACGAGAGCACCACTGCCGGTCATAGCCTGCCTATCCATGAACGAAGAGCTAGTTCAGCTTTAGCGGCTGCCAGTGATCCTCCTGCCACTCGACAATGGCAATGGGCAGCCCGCGCCGCCGCGCCGGGCGCATCTTGTCCGTGGCCACCAAACCCTCGGTGACCGGCGTGCCGTCGGCCGTCTCGACCGCGGCAATGCCAGCTTCCAGCACCGCTGGAACGGGCAACAGGCCCTTGAGCTCCCGCAGCCGCCCCACCATCATGAAGCGCCCATCGTTGCCACTGGCGGCCAGCCCTACTGCCGCCAGCGCGCCGATCACTCCGCCTTCATCACCGCCCAATCCGAGCAACGGGATGTCGTGTTTGGCCGCCAGCGCCCGCGCCTCATCCTGGGTGATCAGCTCCTGCTGCGCCCGGCGACCATATTGCACGACCTCCTCCGGCACGTCGCGAGCAACACACACGCCCGGGTCGCTGCCCTCCTGAAAATCGTCCAACATCAGCCGCCCGATGCGTTTGGCCAGGTCGGCCAGATCCACCTTGCCGTTTGCGTCCAGAATGACGCTCTTGCTGCTGTTGTGAGCCGTATAGCGAATTCGCGGGTCAAAGAGCAATTGATGCCGCACCACTCCCACCAGGCCAAAGTCCACCGCCAGGATCTTGGCAATGGCGCGCGCGATGTGGCCCGTGCCCCGCGACTGAGCGTTGTCTGTGTCATCCATGCCAATATAGATCAAGCTTGACAAACCTCACCAAATGATGTATAGTGGTTTTGGGCATATGCCCAAAACATCTTTCGCATAGAGGCGCGTGATGTCTTCATCCCATCACGCGCCCCCACCACAAACTGGGAAGGAGCTCTATATGAGCAAGATCTATGTTCGTCAGCGCCGCCACGTCGCCGAAGGCGCCGGCCAGCCACGTTTCGCCATCGTCGCCGTTGCCGGCGTGGACCTCGATTTCTACCGCGAGTTCTTGCGCCGCGCTGAACTCGAGGCCATCGCCAAGGACGTCGGTGCCGATGTCGTCTACCTTCCCCGCGGCGAGCACGCCAGCGAAGAAGAGGCAGAAGGCCGTCCTGGTCGTCAGCATCGACGGGCGCGGAAAGAGGGCTAGACCCCCATGCCTCGCCCGCGAAAGCGACGCGTCCTGGCCCGCGCTCAGCCACAGGCCATCTACAAGCCTGCCGGGCGCGCCCTCAGCAGCCTCACCCAGGTGAGGCTGCTGCCCGACGAGCTCGAGGCCCTGCGCCTGGCTGACCTGGAAGGCCTTACTCAGGCCCAGGCCGCCGAACGCATGGGCATCTCCCGCTCGACGTTTCAGCGCACCCTGGAACGGGCCCACCGCCAGGTAGCACTGGCTCTGGTGCATCGACAGGCGCTGCACATCGTCGGCAAGAGAGGCGAAGCGCGCTCAAGGCCGCCCGTTCCTCGCCTGGTTCCCGGCGCTGCGCGCCTGAGCAGGCGCCAGGGCACTGCCAGGACAGAGCCGCACCGTCCAGGATAGCGTCGCTTTCCAATCGTCTCTCGCAGGCTCGCAACCCTCCCAGGCCACAGCCTGCGAGAGACGCCTTTGCCCTTACGCTTTGAAGATCCTCGTCCCCGGATTCTTGCCCTGCAGCGCCTTGGTCAGGTTGCCCTTTTCGCGGCCGTTGATGATCAGCACCTCTTTGGCGGTGCGGGCATTCGCCAGTGCCTGAAGCATGGTCCGTTCAACGGCCAGGTCGGCCAGGTCCATCGCCAGCAGCTCATTGACTTCGATCTCAGGAATGAACCTGGCTTGGGGATCCTTCTTCGGATCAGCCGTGAACAGGCCCTTTTCGTCCTTGACCAGGATGCAGCGTCTGGCGCCGAGCACCTCGGCCGTCAGAAACGCCCCGGCATCGGTGCGGTGCGGCGGGATGCGCCCCTTCTCCGCCGGCTCTTCCCACAGCCCGTAAGGAGGCATGGCATGCATCACCGGAATGATGCCCAGTGCCAGGTACGCCGGCAGTTGCACCACTTCGTCGTGACCAATCTTGACCCCGCCGTGCGGAGCGAGCAGTGTGCTGATCATCAGCGCGTTCTGCTCGCTGATGCTCTGGCCCAGTTTGGCCAGAATGCCGGTGGACATGCCCAGGTCCAACGCAATAGCATAGGCATGCCGGCTCCGAGTTCCGCCGCCCGTCACGATGAGCATCTGGTGCTTGGCCCTGGCAGCGACGATCTCTGCCATGAGCGGCAGCACTACCTGGGCGCCCCGGTCGATGATGCTCTGTCCGCCCAGCTTGATCACGTTCAGTTCGGGCAGCGGGCGAAAGATATTCTCCGTCTCTGTCTTTTCGAGCAGTGCCTTGTCCATCAGCGATTCGGCCATCAACTGCGTCTCGATGTGCAGCCGGCCGGTTTTGTCCTTTACCAGACCCACCTGACCTCCTTGGATCTCCGTCTATGAACGCGGGAGATGATTACTTCTTGTATTCGTGGTGCTCGTTAGCACCGTGACCACCCTTCAGAATCTCGATGCCGTGTGGCAGGGCGGGCAGGATGGCCTCCAGGTTCTCGGCCACCGCCCTGGCGCTGCCAGGCAGGTTGACGATCAACGTGCTCCTGCGAATTCCGGCCACAGCCCGCGAGAGTATGGCGTGAGGCGTGATCCGCGCTGTTTCTCGCCGCATCGCCTCGGCCAGGCCTGGCGCCTCCCGTTCAATTACGTCGGCCATTGCCTCCGGCGTTACGTCACGCGGCGAAAAGCCAGTGCCGCCGGTGGTGAGGATGAGGTCCGCCCTGGCATTGTCGCACCAATCGCGCAGCGTGAAGGCAATCTGCTCCCGATCGTCCGGCACGCACGCGGTGACCGTCACCTGGGCGACCAGCCGCTCCCGCGCGATCTGCTGCAGCAGAGGCCCGCTCTGATCCTGCGTCTCGCCGCGCGAGCAGCGGTCGCTGATGGTCAGAACGCCTACGGTAATCACAGGTCGCCTTCCAGCATCATCACGCGCACCTTGCTGCCCGGGGGCGCACTGCTCCACTCCTCAGGGATGATGGCCAGGCCATTGGCCTCCACCATCGTACTGAGCCGCCCAGAGCCCTGATCGCCCGTGAGCCGGGCCTGGTAGGCACCGTCCTTCTCCTCGACCCTGACCCGCACAAAGTGCCTGCGGCCGTCCTTGCTCTTCATCCCGTCTACCAGAGCCGCTTCAACTGACGGCCGTTCCCCGTTACGCTGACCCAGCATCTTCAGGATGGCCGCTCGGGCAAACAGCTCGAAAGAGACCATCGCTGATACCGGATTGCCCGGTAGACCCAGCAAAGGCACGCCACCGATACGACCGAAAGCGAGCGGCTTGCCCGGTTTCATACGGACACGCCAGAAGGTCATCTCGCCTTCCGCGGCGAGCACCTGCTTCACCACATCAAAGTGACCAACCGATACCCCGCCCGAGGTGAGGAACAGGTCAACCTTCTGCGCCAATCCCTGGCGGATCTTGGCCGTCAGGTCCTCCACCTGGTCATGAGCGATACCCAGCAACACCGGAACCCCGCCAATCGCCAGCACTTGTGCTGCATTGGAGTAGCTATTCGAATTGCGGATCTTGCCCGGGCCGAGGGGTGCATCGACTTCGACCACCTCATCGCCCGTGGCCAGGATGGCCACTCGCGGGCGCCGAGTAACCTGCACCTGTCTGCGGCCCACGGTGGCCAGCATGCCAACGTCTTGCGGCCGAATCCGGCGGCCCTGGTGCAGAACCAGCTCTCCCTTGTGTACGTCCTCGCCCGCGTCGCGCACATTGGCCTTGAGCTGAACCGGCCTGACAATGCGCACCACTTTGCCATTGCGCTCGGCGTCCTCAAACGGCAAGACCGCGTCGGCACCCTCCGGTATCGGAGCGCCGGTCATAATGCGGATAGCCGTTCCCGGCACCACCGGCACCTCACTCACGTAGCCGGCGGCGAGGTCAGCGACGATGCGTAGCTCCACTGGCGCTGCGCCGCTGGCACCTGCCGTGTCGGCAGCCCGGAGGGCATAGCCGTCCATTGCGGTGTTGCTCAAGGGCGGGATATCGACATCCGCATAGACATCTTCTGCCAGCACCCTGCCCAGGCTCTCCAGCAGGGGAACCGTCTCCGGCTCCAGCGTCTGGAAATAGGCCAGCAACTGCTCAGTGGCTTCCTCTACGCTCAGCATCGGGTACAGGTCAGTCCCTGGCTGGCCCTTCTGACCGCGTTCGCTCACTGTTCGCTTCTCCACACCGACCCGTCTGTCCATACTTCCTTCTTCCAGATGGGCACGATTTCCTTCAACCGGTCGATGGCATAATGCAGGGAGTCAAAGAGCTCGGCGCGGTGAGCCGCTGACAGAGCAATGACCACGCTGGTCTCCCCGATCTCCTGCTGGCCAATGCGATGAACAATGGCCACCTGGCGCACCGTAGGCCACCGCTCCTGAATCTCGGCGCCAATCTGGGCCAGCGTCTGCTCGGCCATCTCGGGATAGGCCTCATAGTCCAGATGCAGCGTGCGCCGGCCATCGGTGTTGTTGCGCACCACGCCCACAAAGACCGTGAACGCTCCCACCTCGGGGTCCGCGAGGCGGCCCACCACTTCATCGGCCGAGATGGGTTTTGTAGTAACCTCAAACAGCTTCAAGGCCATGTCCCTTCGCTTGCGTACGGAGCGGCCTAGCCGCCACCCACCGGCGGGACCAGAGCCACTTCGTCGCCCTCTTGCAGACCAGCATCAGGCGGCACGTAGCAACGGTTGACGGCAAAGCGCACTCCCCTGCCCTCGAGGAGGGCGCCCAGCCCCGGATGCGCCCTGGCCAGGGTCTGCAGAAGCGTCTTGACTGTGGCCCCGGCCGGCAGCTTGACGTCCTCTTGTTCCAATCCCACTGCCTCGCGCAGGGAGGCGAAGAAACGCACTCTGACCATCAACTGGCGTCATCCTCCAGGGCGATGTCGCCGCTCTTGCCGCCGCTCTTGCTCACCAGCCGAATGTCGCCGATGCGCATGGTCTTTTCTGCGGCTTTGGCCATGTCGTAGATCGTCAGTGCCGCCACGCTGACCGCAGTCAGCGCTTCCATCTCTACCCCGGTCTTGCCCCGGCAGCGCACAGTCGCGCGGATTTCGATGCGCGAGAGCTCCTGGTTCACCGTGAGGTCGACATCGACCTTGGTCAGCATCAAGGGATGGCAGAGAGGGATGAGCTGCCAGGTTTGCTTGGCGGCGAGAATGCCCGCGACTTGAGCTGCGGTAAGCACGTCGCCTTTGGGCAGCGCCTTGTCCACGATGAGGCCCAGCGTCTCAGGCTTCATGCTGACGTGGCCTCTGGCGGTAGCCACCCTTTCCGTGTCGGCTTTTCCGCCCACGTCCACCATTTGCAGTTGGCCGTCTCGGCCGATGTGGGTTAGCTCAGGCTGGTCCTTCATGGCTCATCCACCGATTTGCGACATCACCCGGTTCTCCGGCCAACCGTGCTCGCCCAGATGGTGCTGCAACGGCTTGATGTCGATGGCCTGCAGAATGAGCGACTTGATCTGCTCCAGGTCGGCCCCCTCCCTGAGGGGCGTGCGCAGGTCTACCTCGCTGTCCGACAGCAGGCAGGGGCGCAACTGGCCATCAGCGGTCAGGCGCAGACGGTTGCAGTGATAGCAAAAATGCTCGCTGACTGGCGTGATAAAGCCGATAGTGCCCTCAGCGCCCGGCAAGCGGTAGTAGCGCGCCGGGCCGCCGCCGAAGATGCTCCCGTCCGCAGTCAGCGGCCCCAGTTCGGCCGAGATGCGCTGCTTCATCTCTTTGGCGGTCACCACCTTGGTGCGCCAGGCCTCATCCTCCGGTGCCGTCTCGCCAACGGGCATCCATTCGATGTAGCGCACGTGCCATCCCGACAGCAGCGTCTTGCGTGCCAGGTCGACGATGTCGTCATCGTTCTCGCCACGAATGACGACGCTGTTAACCTTGACCGGCTCCAAACCGGCCTGGTGTGCTGCCTCAATGCCAGCCAGCACATCCTCAACTCGCCCGCCGCGGGTCATCGCGGCAAAGCGCTCTGGCTGCAGGGTGTCGAGGCTGATATTGACCCGGTCGAGGCCCGCCGCCGCCAGTTCGCCGGCATAGCGGGCCAGCAAGGTGCCATTGCTAGTCATAGACAGGTCCTGCACGCCAGGTATCTCGGCCAGCATGCGCACCAAACTGCAGACACCCAGGCGCACCAGCGGTTCACCTCCCGTGAGCCGCACCCGGCTGATGCCGAGCTCGGCCGCTGCCCGCACAATGAGCGCGATCTCCTCAAAGCGCAGCACTGTGTCGTGGGGAATCCAGGGGATGCCTTCGGGAGGCATGCAGTATTCGCAGCGCAGGTTGCAGCGGTCGGTGACCGACACGCGCAAGTAATTGATTGCACGGCTGTGAGCATCATAGTGGGCCATATTGCTGGCTCAGCCTTCCACTCAGAGAAATAGAAACGCCGGCCCTCACTTGGAAGGAGGCGCCGGCGTCATCACTGTTCCCGCGGCGATTCTCCTTTCCAATGATGGGAGGTGCGGCCGTTTCCAACCGCACCCTATCGCCCAGCCTTCATCGGCCAATCTGGCCATCAGCAGAACTGGGTCGGAGAATCAAGGTCTATTTGTATGGATTATACAAAACGGGCCGTCAAATTGCAAAAGCTCTCGAGGGCTGCAGGGCTGGTCTAGTCGTCCCCATCGTCCTCGTCGTCTGGCTCCTGCTGCTCGTCATCCAGGTCCGCGTCGCCGTCGACGACCATCAGGTCGAGCGGCTGGCGTCCGAGGGCCAGCTCGGCCAGTGCGTCTTCTGCAGCCAGGTTCAGCGCTTCGTCGGTGCTGCGGAGGCAGCGCTCCAGAACCTCCCTGGCCCGCTGTCCACCGACCTGGCCGAGTGCAGCGACTGCTGCGAGCTGAACCTCTCGGTCGCGGTCTGCCGTCAGCTTGATCAGTTCCGGCAGCGCCGCCTTGAGCGCCAGCTCTCCCGCAGCGCGTGCCGCTTCATAGCGCATTGCCGGATTTCGGCTGGCCAGCTCGGCACAGATCGTGTCGGCCCATGAGGGGTCGGCGCTGCGTCCCATAGCAAAGATGGCGCTGACGCGCATCGGCTCGTCGGCGGACTGGTAGGCCTCGCCGATAATGTCGGCTACAGACGGGTCGTCCCAGTAGGCGATTGACTCCACCGCCCTCCGCCGCACCTCCAGATCTTCCTTTGGATCATCCGCCGCCTCCGCCAGGGCTCTGTGGACGAGCTCGGAGTAGCGCTCGTCCAGCTCCTCCAGGTCGAGCAGGAGCACGAACCGGCCGAGCGACGCGGCTGCCGCGGCTCGAGCAGACATTACCGGGTCGTTCTTGAGCACCTGCACTAGAGGGCGCACCAGGGCCGGTTCCTCGTCTTCCCACAGCCCTTCAATGGCCACGGTGCGCACCTGGCCGTCCGGATCGACCATAGCCACCCTGAAGAGGGCGTTGAAATCCAGCTCATAGTTGGCCTCGGCCTGTTCGGCCAGGATGCTGATGATCTTGAGTCGCTGCTCGACCGGCAGGCCAGGCCACTCCACAGCAAACTGTTTCACGTCCTTGCTCGCCGGTGCGGTCAGGGCATACAGCATCGGGCTCGAGAGCGACATGGCTCCCGCTTTGAGCTGCGCCATCACCTCAGGGAAGGTCATACATTCGTTGTCGAGGGTCATACTTCTCTCCTCTAGTACCAGAAGAAGGCGCGTCGCGCGCTGGCCGGGCTCACCACCGTGCCTTCGCGGCCGCCATCTGCCTTTGCACCGGTCTGCTTCATGACCGTCACCTGCCAGTTAAAGCCTCGTTCGCTTTCACCAGCCCTCATGTACAGCCCCGCGGGCAGGAGCCACGAGCTGTCCTTCGTCCAGATGCCGTCGTACTGGATGACGCCACCCGCCGTGAAAGTGACGGACACCGCGTACCACTCATCCTCGGCCAGCGTACCGACCGGTTCCCACTGCAGTGCAATCTGAGCATCGCTGCCCCGGAACTCTGTTCCATCGTCAGGCGACCTCAACCGGGGCGCCGGGAACTTGGGTTTGGGGGTAGCTGTCGGCGCCGGCCGCCTGGTGTTGGTGACCGTGGGCGGAACTGGCGTGTCGGTAGGCGGTTCTGGCGTGACAGTCGGTGTTCTGGTGGGCGTCGGCGTGCTGGTCACAGTGATGGTGGCCGTGCGCGTGCTGGTGAAGGTCGGCGTTGCGAGGAAAGTCACCTCTGGCTTGCGTACCAATCCCAACAGCGCTCGCAGCGAGGTCCAGGGCACATAGTACTTGCCCACATAGACCAGAACCTCCAGGATCAGCAGCACCACCAGGAAACGAATGACATTGCGCAGGGTGGAGCGAAGCGGAGCGCCACAATAGGGACAGATCTTGACCCCGGAAGGCACCCGCTTCTGGCAGCAGCGGCAGCGCACCCGGTGGCCCAGCACGTGGACGTGCCCCAGGGTAGCGCCGCACTCAGAGCACACACCCAATCCTGGCTTGACTTGTGCACCGCAGGACTTGCAACGCATCTCTGGAAACCCTACGGCAGCGGGTTCTGACCGTGAAAGATGCGCAGCACATCATAGTAGGAGACGAGCAGCATCAGTCCGATCAGTACCAGCAGGCCAATCAAGTGCACCAGGCCCTCTTTCTGCGGGGCCAGGCGCTTGCCGCCGCGCAGCTTTTCCAGCAGGATGAAGGCAATGCGGCCTCCATCCAGGGCCGGAATCGGCAGCAGATTGAGCAAGAACAGGTTGACACTGATAAAGCCCACAAAGCGCAGCAGATTAACCCAGCCGGAACGAGCCACCACCCCGCTCATCTGGAACAACCCCACCGGGCCGGTCAGCTCGCTGGGTGACACCGCGCCACGCAAGAGCTGCACAAAGGCCCCGGCGGTCATGGCCAGAACCGTCCATGTCTCCTTGAGCCCCAGCCAGACGGATTCCAGTACCGGATGATGGATGGTCTCCACCTGCCAGCCTTCGGCCATGGCGATGCCAATGCCGATGGCTCCCTCACCGGCCGGCGGCTGGACCCGCGGGACCAGGCGCACCGTGAAAGACTGACCATCCCGCTCCAGTCCCAGCTCCACCTCTGTACCCAGATGCTGGCGAGTCAGCTCGACCAATTCCACCGTGCTGCGCACGGGCTGACCGCCGATGGACACGATGATGTCGTTGGTCTGCATTCCAGCCACGGCGCCGGGCGATGCGTTCGCCACGCCGGTGACGATCACCCGGCCCACCGCCACCTGCTCGCCGGCCAGCGACACACCCACAAAGGCGACTACGGCCAGCAGCAGGTTCATCAACGACCCTGCCGCCAGAGTGCCAATACGTGCCACGGCCCCCTTGCTCGCAAAGCTGCCCGGGGCGGTCGGATCCTCTTCGCCCAGCATCCTGACAAAAGCGCCAAAAGGAATGGCGTTGATGGTGTACTCGACCCCGTTGTGCACTCCCAGTGAGAGCAGCCGCGGCGGGTAGCCAAAGCCGAACTCGAGCACCGTAATGCCCGCCCGCCGAGCCGTGATCAAGTGACCCAGCTCGTGGACCAACATGACCAGGCCAAAGACAAAGACAAAAGCCACAGTTGTAAGCAGCATTCGCTCCTATTCCTTCGCTTGCCAGATTCCAACCGCCATTATACTACGGGCCGGGCGCTCACGGTCAGGGGGGCAACTCCGGAAGCCTCACTGACGGCCAGTGAGACGAGTGCCGGGGTTCAACTCGCGGTCGAGCAGCGAGCGGCGCAGCAACCCCGGGCGAGATCCGGACAAGAACTGAACCAGCAGTCCTGGTAGTTCACGAACCAACGCGGCCATAATATCGACCTTGCTGTGCATGCCGCCGGTCACGTCCACCGCGTTAGAGCCGGCGATGTCGACAGATTCGGGCATCTGTCGCCCGGCAGCGATGTACGTGATCAGCCTCGCCCGCGTGTCGAGATGGGGGTCGGCCGTGTAGACCCCGCGCACCTCACCCACCAGCAGCACACGCGTCGGCTGGAGCTGGTGCGCCAGACAGGCAAAGATCGTCTCCGTAGAGATGATCGTCGAGCCCCATACCTCATCCAGGGCGACATCGCCATAGACCAAGGGCACGAGCTGATGCTGGAGCAGCTCGGCCACCGGCTGCCAGGCCAGGTCCACCAGCTTGCCTTCACGGCAGCGCGCGGAGGCCGAGGGCTGCAACGCCACCACTGGCACCCCCTCTTCCAGAAACGCGTCGACGACGATGCGATTGAGCCGGGCTGCCGCCGCGCTGGTGAGGGCATAGCCCAGCCAGTCGTGGCAGCCGCTTTGCACCGCATAGCGGTGCGCCACCACATGCCCGAACGAGCCGCTGCCGTGCCCCAGCACCAGCCTGAGGCCAGGCGCCTCATCGAGCGCGCCGCGGATCTCCTGCGCCAGCCGGCGGATGACCCGCGGCCTGACTGCACTGGCGGCGGACTTGCGCGTGATCAGAGATCCGCCCAGTTTGACAAACAGCAGCTCATCCAACGAGAATCTCCTCGCCGTTGATGCGCACGTGATCGCCGCTGTGGAATAACGAGATATCGACCTGGTCAAGCATCGGGATCTCGGCCATAATGGCTCCCACCGCTACAATGGCCTCGCTGCGGGCATTGATCAGAGCGCAGGGGGCCAGCCCGCGCGTGGCCAGGCGGTAGAGTGTGTAGGAGCCAACGGTACTGCCTTTGCCCGTGGGGAACACCAGCACCTTGCCGGCCACGCACTGCCCGACCAACGGATGCCCCGCCTCGATAACGATACCCGTGTCCGGGTCCACCCCGCCCAGGAAACCAACGGGAGCAGAGGAGACCAGCGCCTCTCCTTCCGCCTGGCCTGGCTGGATCACGCGTCCAATCAGGCGCAGCATGAGCCACTTCCAGCGACCGCGTCCTGTGGCGGCCACTCACCGCTCAGCGCGGCAGCTACGCACTGCTCAAGCGTGCCAAAGCGCCTCTCGATTCTCGAGTGAGTCGGCGCGTAGAACGCCGCTTTGGCCGAGTTGGTGGCCATCGCGCGAAAGCCCAACTCCTCAACTGGTGCAACCACCAGGCAGGTATCCGCGAACACGCGCGCGCCAGACGCCTCAATCGTATCCACGGCTCCGCTCTCTCTGGCCCGGGCCGCGACGCCCCTCGAGGTAGTAACCCACAGGGTGGCCCGCACGCGACGCCCTTTGACCAGCGCCGCCACTCGCTCTATGTCGGCCAGGGTGCAGTGTGGGCAGCCGAGGCCCACGAAATCAATGTGCTCCAGCGGCGAGTTGAGGGCCGCAAAGGCCGCAGCCAGGTCCCTCACCACCAGCCTGGTTGGAGCGCAATCCTTCAGCGCCGACCGGGCGAACTCGGCTTCGGGCGTTACGCCCTCGATGTGATAGAGGGCCACTGCGCCGCTCGCTCCCATCGCCGCACCCAGAGCCATCAACTCTTCCTGCTCTGGCCTACGCCCCGGCGCGTGCAAGCGAAAGTAGGGCACTCCGTCCGCAACCTGTCCACCCACCCAGTAGCCCAGGGCACCATAGTCAGCGGGACCGGCCAGGGCACAGGAGACATCGATGAGATGCGTGGCTTTTCTGCGTTCGGGCAGATGCAGGCCATAGGCCGCCGTGCGACCAACGATGGCCGCAGCCAGCGCGCCAGGCCCGCCCTCCCGGTTGGTGCGCGCGCCCAGCACCGAGTTCGCGTAGCTGACGGCAGAGGACTCGCTCCAGGCCAGATGCTCACCGGCTCCAGGCTCATAGCCGACCAGATAGGGGGTGCAAGTGCAGGTTGCGGTGACACCCATCGTCGTGAGCGCGGCCACCACCCGCTGCTGTCTGGCCGCGAACTCGGCCGAAATGCCCATCTCGCGCCAGCGCTCCAGATCCATGCCGGCCGGATTCATCAGTGCGGGCACACGAACCCGCGCCCCCTGCGCTGCCCACTCTTCGAGGAACTCGAGGCCAGCGTCGCCGAGGTTCTTGTAGCTCACTCCCGAGACCTGAGCGCTGCCAACAGGCACCAGCTCGTTGGCCCCGAAGATCTTGCCCAGCGCCGCCACCATACGCATGGCCTTTTGCACCACCGGGCCGAAGGAGCCATCAAGCATTGCCTGGTCGGCCTGAGTCAGGTTCATGACTCGTCGCGGCCCGCACCGCCCCGCGCAGACGGGGCCGCACCGCCCCGCGAACCGGGGTCCGAATCGCCGAAGAGGACCTCAAAGACGAGGTAGATGCCTACGGCCAGCCCCAGAAACAGGAGCAGGAGCTGCCAGAAGGTGGCGTGAATGACCACCACAAAGTGCACCTTCTGCCAGAGGATGACAAAGGCAAAGATCAGGGCCAGGCCCCACAACAGACGTTTGGTCAGTTTGCGCATGGCTGTACTCTATGCAAAGCGTGGCGATAGTCAACTGGCCGGCGCAAACCCGCACAAGTGTTACCTGTGCAGCCTGTACTGGTCTAGTGACACTGGCTCATAGCCGCTGCGGCGGAACTGGGCCCGCTCTTTTGCGGTGCGCAGCTCGCCGTCTGGTTTGCGCCAGGGGATGGTGGCGTCTACGCCCATCTTGGCCGTCCGCGACCTGACACCTGGTTCGTGGTGCGCCGAGGGATCCAGCGAGCTGCCTGGCTGATCCGGCCAAATGACGATGCTCGTGTCCGCCTGCACCCTCGTGGCGATGGCCCATTCGACCTGGCGCGGGTCAGAGATGTCGACATCATCATCCACTACGCAGGCGTGCTTGAGTGAGCCGTGCCCGCGGAACGCCGCCTCCAGAGCCAGGCGCCCGTCGTCGGGGCCTCGCTTGTGAATCTGGACCACGGCGTGAAGCCAGGCACCCCCGCCAGGCGTGAGCAGCACGTCCTTGCACTCGCAGACCCGGCTCACCTCGTCAAAGATCGTGGGTTCGCGGGGCATGCCCATCAGCAGCTTGTGCTCCAGCCCGCCTGGCAGCAGGGCCTGATAGATGGCCTCGCGCCGGTGCGTGAGGCAGGTCACTTCGAGCACCGGCTGCTGCCGCACCCGGTCCATCGTTTCCGTCAGGTCCAGGAAGGGCCCCTCGGTCACCAGCTCGCCCGTGAAGCGGCCCTCCAGCACAAACTCGGCCTCTGCGGGCACCTCCAGGTCGACCGTGCGGCACTTGACCAGCGGCGTCGGCTGCAGGGCATTGGCAATGGCCAGCTCGTCGACTCCCGGCGCCGGGCTGGTGGCAGCGGCGAGCAGCACAGCCGGCGAGTTGCCGATGCAAATGGCCAACTCCAGCCTGCCGCCCGCTTTGGCGAGTGCCGCGTGCGTACCCCTGCCCTCCACCAGGCGCGCGCCCAGCCGCCGCTCATCCAGGCGCAGCAGGCGATGAAAGCTCATATTGCGCCCCAGGTCGCGGTCGCGGACGATGACCACTCCGGCCGAGATGTAGTGCCCGCCGTCCATTGGCAGGTGAAGCAGCACCGGCAGGTCGAACAGGTTGACCTGGTCCTCTACCACCTCCTGGCACGGCGCTGAGGTCACCACCGGCGGAGGCACAGGGTGCTGCAATGCCGAACGCATAGCGGCGATGAGCTGCTGCCGCGGCACGCCCAGGCACTGGCCCACGTGCTCGCGACGCGCATTGAACCCGGCGACCACGGCAAAGCGTGATCCCTTGACCCGAGGGAAGAGCACCGGCCGCTCGTCCAGCGCAGAGATAACACGGGCCATCTCCAGTGTCGGGTCGACCTCCTGCTGGACGGTCTGCAACTCACCGGTCTGTTCCAGGGTCGCGAGGCAAGAACGCAGGCTCACCGCTATTGTTTCTCCTGGCTGGCAGCGGGTGCTTCCAGCCCTGCTTCATCCGTGCGGCATACGCGGAACGAATCCAGATCTCTGGCCACGACCACGTTGGGAAAGATCGGCTCGGCCTCAGCTTTGGCCTGGCTGGCAGAATAGCGCCGCGAGATGTGCGTGAGATAGAGCTTTTTCACGCCGGCCTCATAGGCCAGGGTGGCCGCCTGCGACGCGGTAAGGTGACCAAAGCGCTGGGCCATATCCGCTTCTACGTCCAGGTAGGTGGCCTCGATGACCAGGGCATCCGCGCCGGCGACGTGCTCCACCAGGCTGTCCGTCTCTGCCGCATCGCCCACCCAGGCCAGCTTGACGCCAGGGATGAGCGGACCCAGCACCTGTTCGGCCTGAATAACGCGGCCGTCGGCCAGGGTGATTGGCTGTCCGCTGACCAGCAGCCGGCGCTCCGGGCCAGAGGGCACGCCGAGCCGCTCGGCCTCTTCGGCCAAGAACGGCCGGTGGCTGTCCTCTTCAAAGACAAATCCAAAACAGCCCGGCCCCCGGTGCACCACCGGGAAGGCGCGCACGGTCAGGCCGCGGCGCTTCCAGATGACGCCGGGCTTGAGCTCCTGGTAGTCGATCCTCAGTTGTACCTCTCCGCCGCGCAGCACTACGTTCATCAGGTCGCGCACGCGCTCGAGAGCCCAGCCCCCGGCATAGATAGACAGATCCGTACCTGCCTCCCAGCGGGCGAACGTCGAAACCAGACCTCCCAGCCCCAGG
>Ga0116142_10002769_pt1 | contig 18388 bp, 7 predicted proteins | sample AD_UKC033_MetaG_FD_89785 | JGI IMG/M metagenome (GOLD analysis project Ga0116142, IMG submission 89785) | Active sludge microbial communities of municipal wastewater-treating anaerobic digesters from USA - AD_UKC033_MetaG | ecosystem: Engineered > Bioreactor > Anaerobic > Digestate | place: USA... | reverse complement strand
ATCGTCTTTACCACCGAGAGGTACCATGAGCGCCCCCTGGTGGTGCGGGGACCGGGTGCAGGCGCTGAAGTGACGGCGGCCGGGGTTTTTGCCGAAGTCGTGACCATCGGAGATTATTTGTCGGGATATGGCTACTGAAAAAATAAAAGCGTTCGCACCGGCGACCCTGTCCAATATCTGTGTTGGATTTGATGTAATGGGCCTGGCCATTGAAGAACCCGGGGACGAGGTGCTGGCAAGCAGGCATGCCAGTCCCGGCGCCCATATTCTTTCCACCAACCATGAGAAGATCCCCTTTGATCCAAAATTGAACACCGCTTCGGTGGCCGTACAGGCCATGCTGGAAAAATACGGTGATCCTGCCCTGGGAATTGGACTGGATATCATTAAAAAAATGCCGGTCGGCACAGGAATGGGATCCAGTGCCGCCAGCGCAGCCGCAGCCCTGGTGGCGGCCAATGCCCTGCTTGGTGATCCTTTCCGCAAAATCGAACTCCTGGAATTTGCAGTGATTGGGGAAAAAGCGGCGGACGGCGCAACCCATGCGGACAATGTAGCCCCCTCTTTGCTGGGGGGCCTGATGATCATCCGGAGCCTCAGTCCGGTCGATGTGGTCCAATTGCCCATACCGGGAGAACTGTATATTGGATTGTTGTTCCCGCACATCACCATTCTCACCAAGGAAGCGCGCGGCATTTTGCGTCCCGAAGTGCCCATGAAACAGTTTATCCAGCAAACCGCCAATATGGGGGCCTTTGTTTCGGCTTTATACCGGGAGGACTGGGAATTGATGGGTCGCAGCCTGGTGGACCTGGTTATTGAACCGCAAAGGGCGAAGCTGATCCCTTTCCTGGATGAAGTAAAAAAAGCGGCTTATCAGGCGGGGGCACTTACCTGTTCCATTTCAGGTGCCGGCCCGGCCATTTTTAGTTTTGCAAAAGGCAAATCCAATATCACCCGGGTCGCCCAGGCGGTCGAAGAAGTGATGAATGGATTGAATATCCCATACGACTTTCATATTTCCCGGATCAACCAAAAGGGAAGCGTGGTGATGGAAGGCAAATGAAAGGCAATTTGAAAATCTGTTCCTCTATGACCCTTCCTCTCATTAGGGAATAAAATGAACGGGATATCCTGAACGGGTGAATTTTAATTAAACAAATTATATATTTCTTATTTGTTTAAAAAAATATAAGGCAAACCCTTATACATTAGAAAGTGTTATATATAATTTATATCTTTTCAGTATGTTATGGGGTATGGGGATTTAATTCTACATTTAGGTTCTAGTCCGCTCCAAGCTGATGAAGTTTATTACCCAAAAAATCAGAACAGGCATAGCTTTGTCCTTTAGTTGCCCATTGGCCGGTTGGATTGCATGTTTGATTTTTTTCACCTTTCTTTTTCAGTTTCCGCTCCAGGCGCAGCATATAGAATTCCAATATACCGGTAGGGTTCAGCCCTGGTATGTGCCCAGTTGTGTGCAAAGAATCAGAATTGAGACCTGGGGGGCCCAGGGGGGAGGTTCGATGAAATGGATCTCGGAAAGATGTCCCGATGAGGGCCCAATCATCCAAAATGACGGGGGCCTCGGGGGGTATGCGGTTGGAGAGCTGGATGTAGTCCCCGGCCAGTTATTATATATATATGTAGGCGGGCAGGGCCGGGTCGGGACCAATGAAGAAAATGACGGTGGATACAACGGCGGAGGCGATGGCGGCAGGTATGGTGGCGGAGGCGGCGGAGCGACCGATGTAAGAACAAATCCATTTGACCTGGACTCCCGGGTGATCGTTGCCGGCGGAGGAGGCGGAGGCAATACCGGCTGCCCGGATGGCGGTATTGGTGGACCGGGAGGCGGAACCATGATTGGAGAAAGTGACGGCACCTCCTTATATGTTTGGGACCCACCCGGAGGAGGGGGCACCTTGATCGCAGGAGGAGCCGCGGGTTCATATGGAGAGGCCGGCAGTTGGGGATTTGGCGGAGGAACAGTTGCTGATTCCCAATTTCATGCAAGCGGAGGCGGAGGCGGATGGTATGGCGGTGGGAGTGCTTATGGAACCGGTGGAGGCGGGGGATCTTCCATGGCCGGAATGATGGGTTACAGTTCCTTGCAAAATGGAAGTACCATACTGGGAGTGCGGGAAGGCCATGGACTGGTGGTGATCTCCCTGCTGGAAGATAATGTTTGCAGTTTTTGTGAATTATCCTGCAATTCCAAAGTAAATATTTCCATGCCCGCTTCGGAATGTTACCGCATCATGCGGCCGGAAGAATTATTGAGTAACGTCACAAACAATTGTACCACCTTTGGTTATGGGCTGACCATCAGTTATCCCTTTGGCACCTCCAGGTTGCACGGCAACGATGTGGACCGGTCACACCTGGGGCTTGGGCTTATCTTTAAGATAGAAACCCCGGACGCATCCAATTCTTGCTGGGGTTATCTTTATATGGAGGACAAAGCGCCTCCGGTGGCGGGCTGCATGGGGACGCGGGAGGTTTCCTGCTATCAACTTAATAAATTACTGGATTTGAGCACCCAGGTGGTGGATAATTGCTCCAGCCGGAATGAAGCCGTACTGGTCAGATTGCTGTTTGCAGACAAAGGTTGTCAGAACGACTCGGTAATCGGAGTCCTTTCCAGAACCATCCGGGCTACCGATTCCTGGAAAAATACTTCCATCTGCTCGGATACCCTGATCATTACCAGGGATTCTATTGAAGAAACCCAGGGGCCTGATCTGGTTCCCCTGGCTTGCAAAATTACCTGCAAGACAGATCCTGCCACCCAGGGACCGGCCCAATCGGATTATGAGGATATTTATTTTTCCCGGGACTCCTCTCACCCTTATTATCCGGACCCTGAATTCCTGCTCCACCTGCAGCAGCGGGACAGTTTCCTGACGGAAAACCATTGCATCCCGCAAGAATTGAAAATAGTCCCTTATCTCTACGACAGCGTCCTGATCTGGGAAAGTGGCCAATACATCAAAACCTGGCAACCGGTGGATCAATACCCAAACCGAAGTACCTTTTGTAAAATCCAGGTGTCCTATCACGACCAGGTCTTGCCGTCTTGCGGAGCCTCCGCTTTTAAAATCCGCCGGCAATGGAGATTGACGGATTGGTGCACGGGGGAAGAAAAATCCTTTATCCAATACATAGAAGTTGCCGACCGGAATCCCCCCGTTCTCTTTATGGAAAACGGTGGCCTGGAGGCGCTCGATAACCGGTTAAATTATAATGTAAATACCGGACCCCATTCCTGTTTAGGAGAAGTAAACCTTAAAGAGTTGGTTGCAGTGGATTGTAATGCGGCCATCCGGCAAACTTACCGGGTCAGTTTTACCGACAACTCCCATCCCCCAAAAATTACGGTGCTGGAAGGCAATCTGCCCGGTAAAATAAACCTGCCGGCCAACGGGGCGGTCTACGGTGTAAAATGCCACGATATTGAAGTAACGCTCCGCGATGAATGTTCCAACCGGTTTGATACCCTGATCAGGGCTTGCATCGTGGATGAAACCCCTCCTGAAATCCTGGTCAAGGGCGCCCTGACCTCCACCATGGACCCGGCCACCTGCTGGTCCAGGATTTATGCCAAAGACCTGGACAACGGCAGCCGGGATCATTGTTGTGATGTTCTGCATTTTGCCATTGCCACCCAGGATTCCATAAATGCCGCGCGCAAATACGTATATGATGCCATCATCGAACAATGCGGCTTCGCCGATTACGATTCTTCCAGGGAATATTATGACTTTTATATTGAGGACTATATCAGTTCATACATTTTCAAGGATTACCTGGACCTCACGGCCTGTGAAGAATACCAGATCGTGGTCAGGGTATGGGAAGCTTGTGGTATTCCCCGCTATGACCCGCATATCTGGCCCTGTTCGGAACATCAGTGGTTTTTATATAACGCAGGATATCCAAGAAGCCATTTCAGGGCAGACCATAACCTGAACTTTGGTTTTTCTCAAAATGCCAATTATTCAAAATTTAAAGCTCCAAAGGATTGCAACTGGAGATACCCGCTCATCTTCTGTGATCCGCTCCTGGCGGAATGGTTTGCCCTGGCCGGACTGGACGACTTTAATCCTTATTACGAAGGGGCCGGCGCCGCCGAATTGTGCAATTTTGATTTTTACTGGCCCCGCCTGGGGCTGAGGTCGGCCGGAAACACATCAAACACTTCTGGAAATCCACCGGGAAACACCTGTTCCAGAATGTTATGGAAAGACGGGATGGTCCGGGTAAACGTGGTGGATAAAACCCCACCCCTTGCAGAAAAACCGGATGACCTGGTCTGGTATTGCGATGGGCTCCTGGCTTCCGGACATAACCCTTACGAATTTGCCCGCTGTGACGACGACAGTTATGGCGAGAATAATGCCAAAGACCATAGTTGTGTGGACGCCAACGGGAAACCTTACAATGAAATAGAATGCATCCGGGAAAACGACTCCGATTCGGGGGACGGGGTAGATGGTACAGGAAAACCTTTTGGCTGGTATGGATGCAACAGCTATGGGCCCAGCCATCCGGGTGAACATGGGAAACCCGTTCCTTGTGCTTCGGGTGCCGGGACCTGGGCACCGCTGTATTGTCACAGTTGGTTGTGCCTGGATGCTTCGGACCGATTGGAGAAAACAGACCCAAGCCTGAATTTCTGGAAGCCCCGGTTCCATAGCGGGCCTTTGGATTCCCTGGATGCCGGGGATGGTTACTTTTGGATCTGGGACAATTGCAAGATAGACAGTACCGGCCTCGTGGTGAAGGATTCCTCCTTTGCAGATGCCTGCGGAAACGGATGGCTCCAACGGACCTGGTTTTCCAAAGACGAATGTGGCAATGAAGTCACCACCTCCCAGAAGATCATCACCAAACACCGTTCTGATTTTGAGGTTCTTTTTCCCCCGGATGTGATCACGGCTTGTACGGATCCGGCCGCCCTTTCCCAGGATGTGTTGGGCAGGCCCATGGTGATGGACGACGAATGTGAAGTGGTCGGAATGGTTTATACAGATGAACTGTTTAACGACCTGCCGGATGCCTGTTATAAGATTGTCCGGACCTGGCGGGTCATTAACTGGTGCAAATTTGAGCCTAATCAAGCTGTCGGGTCAGGCGATATCCTGGTCGATGACCGCCTGATTGCGGACCCCGTATATAGACCCTGTGTTTACCGGCACCTCAAAGACAACGGGGACGGCCTGATCACCTATACCCAGATCATCAAGGTCAGGGACAGCTTTCCTCCAGTCTTAGCCTGCCGGGATACTACCCTTTGTATTTTAGACCAGGAGTGCGAACAGCCGGAGATCAATATTCCTTTCCAGGCAACGGACAACTGTACCGAGGAGAGCCAGATTCAATATCGTTGGGAACTGGATGAAAATCCATCGGCGGGAGACCTGGCCGCAAAAAATTACAATAAAAACAGCATTGAGAAAATAAGCCTTGGAAACACCAACCGTTTGGTGCTGGACCAGGCGGCCCCCGTATCCCTGGTGCACGTCTTCGCCAAAGACCATTGCGGGAACGAGGACACCTGCACCTATGTATTAAGGATCGAAGATTGTAAAAAACCCACTCCTTATTGTTATTCAGGCCTTGCAACGGTAGTCATGCCCACATCGGGAAGGGTCACGGTATGGGCCAGGGATCTGGATGCAGGAAGTTATGATAATTGTACTGCAAAATCAGCCCTGACTTTCAGTTTCAGCGAGGACCGCAATGAGGTCAAAAAAGATTTCAGTTGTGTTGACCTGCCCGATGGCAAATCGGCCCGGATCCCGGTCCGGATTTTTGTATGGGATGAGACCGGCCTCTTCGATTATTGCAATACCCATTTATTGATTCAGGATGGGATTGGAAATAGCTGTCCGGATACCCTGTCCATTATTAAAAACAGGAAACCGGTTGGATTTCTGGTATCTACCGGGTTCAGCCCGGCCATTCCGGGTGCCCGGATCCAGGGATCCTCCTCACCGGATAAGGAATCTTTGCTTCAAAATCTGCCCAACCCCTTTCATTCAAGCACAAGGATCCGGTTTGTGTTGATCCGGAATGAAAATTACCGGTTACGGATTGTTGATTTGACCGGTAAAACAATATGGACCCGGGAAGGATGGGCTGAGGCGGGAATCCACGAAGTCATGATTAAGGAATCCGATTTAAAGGGCCCTGGTCTTTATTATTATACGCTGGAAACCCAGGGATCCCTGATCACTAAAAAAATGCTCCACACTCAATAATGAAACCATGATGAAATTCAAGAGCAGGGTGCATATGAAAGCGATTTTGGGTTTGATCCTCGCCTTCTCATACCTGCAGCTCGACGGACAGTCGGTGCTGGCTGCAGCCGGCGGATCAGATACCCAAAAACAGCTGACCCTGGAATGGACCCTGGGTGAGGTATTTGTGGAAAGCGTAAGCACCCGGGAAAATTGGTTTACGGAAGGATTTCATCAACCCCTGTTGTCCACCCGCCCGGTTAATTCATCGGCCGGTGGATACGATATTAAGATTTTTCCGAACCCTACGCAGGACTTGCTGAATGTATTGATCAAAACCCCATTGTCGGAATTCATTGAACTGAGCCTTTCGGACGTCACTGGAAAAATAATCTTTACCCGGAAAGTTCCTTCAGGCAGCCCGGAAATACAGCTCAGGGTAAAAGAGGTGCCGGAAGGCATGTATTTGCTTTCCGTGGAAAACCAACAAGGATACCGGATCGGTTCATTTAAAGTGATTAAACTATAGCCTTTTGATTTCCCGATTTTACTCCACATGAAAAAGTTAATTTTTATCCTGGTTTTTCAAATCGCCTTCCTGGCCGCAGGGCAGGCTCAGGTGATTCCCAAGGGCATGAATTATCAAGCCGTAGCGAGAAACCTCCGGGGAGAAATCATTGCTGATCAACCCATTGGTTTGAAAATATTTTTGTTCAGCAACGAAAACGACATCCGGACCAATTATTATACTGAGCTTCATGAAGTGAAGACCAATGCCCTGGGATTATTCAACCTGATTGTCGGAGAGGGGAAAAAAGAACAGGGAGTATACGGACTGATTCCATGGAACAGAGAAAATATATGGATGGAGGTGGCCATACAGGAAAAAGGGAAATCCGGTTTTACCACGGTAAGCAGCAGCAAACTGATGGCCGTACCCTATGCCATTCACGCAGGCACCGCAGACCGGCTGACCGGTAAAAACCCGGACCCGGTCGCCACTTATGCACCCCCGGAGCCCGGTGTGATTTCCACGGATTGGTCTGTATTCGGAAACGCCAAAACGGATGCGAGCGGCAACATCTTCAGATTAAACTCACTGGGCACCACTGATTTTGTAGATCTCATCATGATCACCGACAACCAGGAAAGAATGAGGATCTGGGGTTATGGGGATATCCGAACTAAGCTGAATTTTGAAATAGGCAAAAACCTCACCGTCGGTCAAACCCTCTATGTGGTTCACAGCGCCTCCGTAGGGGACAGCCTGATTGTCTTAAAAAATGTTTACCTCAATACCCTGACCGGGTCCACGATAAATTGCGGACCCTTTACCGTAGCCGATCTCAGTCCCACTTTATTGACCGGAACGCTGGCCGTGGACCAGTTGGCGGACTTCAATACTACCCTGAACGTGGATGGCCCTACGGATTTAAACGGGAGACTCTATGTCAATAAAAAAAGCCCCACCAAGTTAAGCGGGACTTTGCAGGTGGATTCCACCACCCATCTGAACGACGCCTTGCAGGTCAATAACAAGAGTCCGGTTTATCTTACCGGCACATTGGAAGTGGATTCTGCAGCGGTATTCAACGACAAAGTCAAGATTACCTCCTTGTTTTCCACGGATACTTCGGGACAGTTTCCGACGGGTTCCTTGCAGGTAGGCGGAGGCACTTATATCAAGCAGAATTTTTATGTCGGGGGCATCGCCAAATTCGGAGGACCGGTGAATTTTGCGGGGGCGGTTTCCATCACAGATGTCACGCAATCAACCAGTCCATCCACCGGGGCATTGAAGGTTTCCGGGGGAGTCGGTATTGGATTAAACCTCAATGTGGGGGGAGCAGCCGGCATTGGTGGGATGTTTACCGTTAAAGACCTGACCGAATCCGTGGATTCGCTGACGGGAGCATTAAAGATTTCCGGAGGTGCGAGCATCAGGAAAAGGCTGAATGTCCGGGGAGCGGGTTTGTTTTACCATACGCTCGATGTTGCCGGAATTTCCAGTTTTAACGGGGGTCTGAATGTAACCAACTCCAACCCGTTTGTCGCTTCATTTATCAATACCACCAATCAACATGGCATAACCGTACAAGTCAATAATGCGGCTCCGGGCTGGTCCAATAATTTTGTGGAATTCAGAAACAGCGCAGGAGCGGTGGTCGGCCGCATTGAAGGAGAAAACTCCACCCAGTTTACCAGCAATCCCCGGTATGTCACTGAACTGAATTTGCTGGAAGCTTATGTGAGGGCAGCAGAACTGACTTTGGTGGAAGCCAGCGTCAACGTTGTTCTCGCGGGAGGGGATGTGGTGGCAGCGGCCACCTCTTCCACAGCCTGTTTGGGTCTGGGCGCCTGCGTTACCTTTCCCATCCCCAGTCTGATTGCCGTAGCCGCTATTCGTTTGGCGGCTCGCGTAGCAGTGGTGGGCGGTGCGGGTTATGCCCTGGATCTGGCAAATGATCGAAAGCAAGATTTTATAGACCTTAAAGCAGGCTTATACGGTGTAACCTATGAATCCGGAGCCGGAGATTATGCCGAATGGTTGCCTAAAGAAAACCCTGAGGAAATTTTCAAACCGGGTGACATTGTGGGTGTCCACGGAGGCCTGATATCAAAAACCATACGGGCACACAGCAAACTCATGGTTGTTTCCAGCCAGCCCATCGTCCTGGGGAATATGCCGGATGCAGACCGCAAAGGACAGTACGAAAAAGTGGCCTTCCTGGGTCAGGTTCCGGTACGAGTGGCCGGTAAGGTGATGGCGGGGGATTATATCCTTCCGTCCGGCAACCAGGATGGAACGGGCAGGGCTTGTCCGTCCTCAAAACTGAAAATAAGCGATTACGGATCCATTGTCGGTACGGCCTGGTCGGAATCCGACGGCAGTGAAGAACGGTTGGTCAACGTGGCCATTGGACTTCAGACCCGTGAATTGGCAACCCTTGTTGCCCGCCAGGAAAAGGAAATCGAAGACCTGGAAAGGGAATTTGATGAGACCAATGAACAACTTGCAAGGATGGTCCCCGGGTTTAAACAGGCGGCGGGCATCACCGGAGAAAAAACTTACCAGGCCGCATCGACTATCCAGGAAAAGACTGATCCTTCCTACCGTTTAAATAAATGGCTTCCAACGGAATTAAAGGCCCCCGAAATTCTGGAATCCCTGAGCATGGTGGAAAAAAGTTTTTTGGAAACCGGTGGAAGCAGGGAGGCCATTTACCTGTTGAATCAAATAAAAACCACCCCGGATTTTATCGAACAATACCTGACAAATTTCCGGTTTACCGATACCCAGTTTTTGCGTAAACAATTGGAAAAAATTAAACCGCGTCAAAAATGAAATCCCTTCGACGAAGTACATCCCGGTTGATGGCATCCCTTTTTCGATACAGGGCGCAAACGGCTAAAAAATGGTACGCTGTTTTTTGTTTTCAGCTTTGCGTGCTGGCCTTCGGCTATGCCCAGGTCATTCCCAAAGGAATGAATTATCAGGCCGTGGCGCGCAATCCCAAAGGTGAATTGCTGAGTCATCAAAAAATCGGGTTAAAAATTTCCCTGGTGGCCATGGATCAGGGACAGAAGATAACGCATTACAGTGAGACCCATGAGGTGGCCACCAATGCATTGGGTTTGTTTAATTTGGTTGTCGGGGAAGGCAGGAAGGCCGGGGGCGAATTCGGACTTATTCCATGGAATGCCCAGAACATCTGGTTGGAAGTATCCATCCGGGACCCTAAGGATTCAGAATTTGTCCTGCTCAGCAGCAGCAAACTGCAATTCGTTCCTTATGCCATTCATGCAGGCCTGGCGGGCGGCCTGGCGGGGCCGGGCAACTTACAGCCGTCCTCAAATTCATCCGCTCCAGAACCCGGCGTCGAATCTACTACCTGGTCGGTATTCGGCAATCACAATACAGATCTCGCCGGCAACCCCTATCATATCAATGCCCTGGGCACGACCGATTTTGTTGATCTCATCCTGATCACCGATAACATAGAAAGGATGCGGATCAGGGCGGACGGAAACATCATAACCAAACTCAATTTCGACATTACTAAAAACCTTAAGGTAGGCCAAAACCTGACGGTGGATTTAACGGCATCCGTCGGGGATTCGCTTTTGGTCAAAGGGAATGTTATTCTCAATCAGGTGAGTGGATTTACCCTGGTTAAAGGTCCCTACACGGTGGAGAATCAAAGTCCAAGCATTCTGACCGGAACCCTCACAGTCGACCGGTCGGTGGACCTCAAGGAAACACTGAATGTGGATGGAAATACGGATCTCAACGCCAGGATGTTCGTAAACAACAGGAGCCCAAGCCTTCTGACCGGAACCCTGCAGGTGGACTCCGTGACCAACCTGAATGATGCGCTTACCGTAACCAACGCGAGTCCCACCACTCTTACCGGTACCCTGAGAACGGATTCCTGCGCCACCTTCAACGACAGGCTTAAAATTGACTCCCAATTTTCAACGGATACTTCCGGAATAAGCCCCAGCGGCTCCTTACAGGTAGGCGGAGGGACTTATGTGAAAGAAAACCTGTATGTCGGAGGTGTCGCCAAATTTGGCGGACCGGTTGCTTTTGCCGGGGCCGTAACCATACAGGACCAAACCCAATCCACCAGCCCATCCACCGGAGCGTTGAAAGTGTCCGGGGGGGTGGGCATAGGCTTGAATTTAAATGTTGGGGAAGCCGCCATGATCGGAGGAATGACTTCGGTGACCGATGTCACCGAGTCCACAGATACGCTTACGGGAGCTTTAAAAGTTTTCGGCGGAGCCGGGATCCGGCGAAGGCTCAACGTTGGCGGTGCCGTATCCTTGTTTGATTCGCTGACGGTGTCGGGGCTTACGACCATGGGCAATGCTTTGCAGGTAACCTCGGGCTCGCCTTACATCGCCCATTTTATCAATACCAGCAATCAGAATGGAATCAGCATCAAACTAGCCAACCCCAGCCCGGGCTGGTCCAATAATTTTATTGAATTCCGCAACAGCAATTCAGGAGTAGTGGGGAGAATAGAGGGCCAGAACCAATCCGAATACCTCAACAATCCCAATTATATACGGGAGCTGGATATTTACAAGACGGATTTAAAATTTGCCGAAGCCACCGTTATAACGGCTTCCTATTTTTTGGTCGGTGCCGCCGCGGGAGTGGTTGCGGCTGCGGCCTCCTCCACCCCCTGCGCAGGACTCGGGGTATGCGGTACCACACCGATCGTCTCTTTGATTGTGAAAGCCGCCGCAGAACTTGCGGCTCGTTCCATTGGTTTGGCCAGGGCTGTGGAATTGAGAGATCATTTCCAGGAAAGGAAAGATGAATTTGTCAATTACCATGCGGCCCGGATCGGGGTGACTTATGAATCGGGAGCCGGGGATTATGCGGAATGGTTGCCCAAACGGGATACCCAGGAAACCTTCCTCCCCGGATATATCGTGAGTCTGCAATACGGGCAAATCACAAAAAGAACAGAGGGTTACGGCAAACTACTGGTCATCTCCACCAAACCCGCTGTATTGGGAAACAGCCCTGAACCATCCCTTAAAAGGAATTATGAAAAAGTCGCCTTTATGGGCCAGGTACCTGTTTTGGTAATGGGTAAAGTCAGGTCCGGGGATTATATCCTGCCCTCGGGTAATCAGGACGGATTAGGAAGAGCTGTGCCGGTGGAAAACATGCAGGCTGAAGATTATATTCAGATCGTAGGCACGGCCTGGTCGGATAAGGAAACAGAAAGTTGCGGATTGGTCAACGTCGCCATCGGATTGAATGATTCCGATATCAGTAAATTGGCCGAAGACAACCAGGGACAGATCCAAGAACTGAAATCCGAACTGGATCAGACCCATTCCATCCTGGCCAGACTGGTCCCCGGCTTTCAGCCCGCAACCCGCAGCAGGGAAGCTGCAGGCCAGGCGGTGAATGTGCAGAATCCTTTAGCCGGAGAACTTTGGTTCAAAGAAGCCAGCACCGGAAGAACCGATTTTTCCCAGGTTTCCAGGGACCAGGTGGAGGGATACCTCATGATGGCAGAAAAATCCCTCCGCGACAACGGTGGAGTTCCGGAAAATTATGCCTTCTGGAGACAATATCAAACCGATCCTTCCTTTAAGCAAAATTGTATTGCTTCCATCCAGGGGATCTATAAACAGTCGGTGCGACTTCAAACGGAACGAATCAAACAAAACAAATGAAACCATGGATATATCCAATGACCCGGAAAACGACCGTGGATTTTTTTATTCGAAAAGGAAATTGAAATGAAAAAACTGTATTTCATTTTGTGTTTTCAACTGCTGCTGGTTGCAGCCCGGGCCCAGGTGGCCCTCAAAGGAATCAATTACCAGGCTGCGGCGCACAATCCCCAGGGAAACCTGTTGCGCAATCAACAAATAAATTTGAAAATTTACTTATTCGGCAATGAAAACGATAAAAGGGTCAACCATTACAGCGAAATACACCAGGTGACGACCAACCAACAGGGCTTGTTTAATCTGGTTATAGGGGAGGACTCCGGGTCGAAGGCCAATATGGGCTGGTGCCCTGGAGCACAGAAAACATTTGGCTGGAAGTTGCCATCCAGGACAAAGGGCATTCCGGTTTCTCCTCCGTGAGCAACAGCAAACTGCTTGCCGTGCCTTACGCCCTGTACGCGCTGACCGCAAATAAACTGATCCATTCCGGCAGCGCTTCCCAGCCTGCGCCCCCGGAACCCGGTGTGATTTCCAACCAATGGTCGGTGTTCGGAAATGCCAATACGGATGCCAGCGGTAATCCATACCATATCAATTCACTCGGCACCACGGATAAAGTGGATTTATTTTTGATCACGGACAATGTCGAACGGTTGAGGATTTTCAAGGGTGGGGACATCTCGGCCAAACTCAATTTTGAAATCGGGCAAAATCTGAAGGTCGGGCAGAATATGCAGGTGGGACTGACCGCGACAGTGGACGATTCCCTTGTGGTAAAAAGAAGTGTTTTCTTTAATACGGATACCGGTGCCACGGTCAATTACGGCCCTTTCACGGTTGCCAAGGGCAGCCCGTCCCTGTTGTCAGGCAGGCTTACCGTGGAGCAGGCCACCGATTTGAATGCGGCGCTCAATGTGGATGGGCCCACTGACCTGAACGACCGGTTAAACGTAAATAATATGAGCCCGACCAAACTCACGGGTACTCTGCAGGTCGATTCCTTTACGGTATTGAATGACTCCCTGAACGTCAGCCTAGGCAGCCCCACCGCGTTTTCCGGCACCCTGGAAGTGGACTCCTGTGCCTCATTTCATGATAAGGTCAGGATTTTATCCATATACCAGACCGATACCTCCGGGGCAGCGCCTACCGGTTCTTTGCAGGTAGGGGGAGGCGCCTACATCAGGGAAAATTTATATATCGGGGGTGTGGCCAAGTTTGGAGGACCTGTTGCTTTCGGCGGGGCGGTGTCGATCACGGATTTAACTCAATCGGTCAACCCCATGACCGGCGCTTTAAGAGTCTCCGGGGGAACCGGGATCGGTCTTAATCTCAACGTAGGTGGAGCTGCCGGAATAGGTGGGATGCTGACCCTATTGGACCTTACGGAGTCCATTGATTCCACGACGGGCGCGTTAAAGGTTTTTGGGGGCATGTCTATCCGCAGGCGATTAAATGTAAGAGGAGCGACTGCTTTTGCCGGTTCGCTGAACATTGGGGGGATTTCCACTCTGAACAATACCATGTATGTCAGGAGTTCAGGCAATTTTATTGCCCAATTCACCAATACCAGCAATCAAAATGGAATCAGCATCCAGGTGGCCAATGCAGTACCCGAGTGGGCCAATAATTTTATGGAATTCCGAAACAGCTCGGCCGGTGTGGTAGGATATATTGAAGGGGAAAACAGTACCCAGTCTGTCAACAACCTGCTGTATGCCCATGAAATTGAAAATCTGAATTTCAGGATCCACAGTGCGGAACTTGCGATAGTCATTGCCACGGCTACTTTATTTATTGCCGGTAAAACCCTGGTCAGCGCCTTATCCTCCTCAACCGGCTGCTCCGGCCTGGGCTTTTGTGTCGCCGCCCCGATTACCTCCCTGATTGTTAAGGCAACACTGGATGTTGGGGGTGCGGCAGCCGATTTGATCAACAACAGTTTCCGGACCGTTGACGCCATTGCAGAAAAAGATGCTTATATCAATTATAAAGCGGCCAGGGTAGGGGTTACCTACGAATCGGGTTCTGGGGATTATGCGGAATGGCTGCCCAAGTCAAACGACGGCGAGGTTTTTTTACCCGGATATGTAGTCGGATTGAGAAATGGGTTCATTTCCAAACAAACCACCGATGCGCAAAAAATCATGGTCATTTCAGCCCAACCTATAGTCTTGGGAAATACTCCGCCGGAAAGCCTGCGGTCCCGGTATGAAAAGGTAGCTTTTCTCGGACAGGTACCTGTCCGGGTGATGGGGCGGGTCCATGCGGGGGACTATATCCTGCCTTCCGGGAATGAAGATGGATTGGCGAGGGGAATGGCCCCGGACGAGATGAAAGCAGAAGATTATGCCAATATGGTGGGGGTGGCCTGGTCCGCTCACGATCAGGAAGGTTACGGAGTGGTCATGACCGCAGTAGGCCTCCACGGAAGCGAGATCAATAAAAAAGTGGTGGAACAAAAAAACAGGATTCAGCGACTCCGTGAAAAGGTTACCCAAAGAAATCAGGTTCTTGCACAATTGGTACCGGGCTTTCAGGAACTGGCCTCGGGCTCCAATTCCACGGTAACCCGGTCTGTCCGGCCCGGCTCATCCCCGGGAAACAGCCAAGGCCAACCATCCTTAAAAGAATTTGCAAAAAGCCTGTCCTATTTTGAATTTTCACAGGAACAAATTTCAGAGATACTGGACCAAGCCCTGGTCATGGCCAGGCAAAAAGGAACTCAGCCGGACGAAGATCCTTTCTGGGCAAAAATTGAATCGGACCAGGCATACCGGAAATCCTTTATAGAAGAGATCCAGAAGAGCGCCAGAAACGAATTACCGAGACTTTTTGAACAAAATTTGCAACAGACCAAGGTCAATCAAAAATAACCCTTCATTATCCATGATGGATTCCATTGCCACCAAGAGACGGACAACATTGAATAAGCTTCATCTTTATATTTTGCAGATGTTTCTGGGCCTGGCTGCAATGATGCCGTTCAAAATCGGGGCGCAGACGAATACAGTGGTCTTGCCTTCCGATGGCAATCACACCAAATCCGTGGCTCCGCAAGGTTCACTTCGTTATCAAAGGGGCTTTTACCTGATTCAAAGAAAGGAAATACTGGCCAGCGGCCTTCAGTCCGGGGATACCATCTCCTGCATCGGATTTACGATTGCAGATGCCCAAAACGATACCACCCGCGCCAAATTTAAGGTCTATCTTCAAAACACCACGGACACCGTCAGCCGGATCGACACGGCCTGGACGGTCATTCCGGGCATTGCCAATACTTACCAACTGGTCACCGGACTGCATCCCGGCAATTATGAATGGCAGGTCAGGTCCGATTGTTCCCCCTTTTCACCCATCCTTGGTTTTAATAACGATAACCTGGATTCCTGCCGGCCGGTAACCCATTTGAAAGAAGGCAACATAACCGATGTCAGCGCTGAATTGAGTTGGGTGTCCCCGGCCCATTCCGTGACCGATTTTTTTGTTGAATATTCCCTGACGGATACGGAAAACTGGATTGGAATGAGCACGACCAATACCACCATCACCCTCAACGGCCTGGCTCCCAATACGGGTTACCAATGGAGGGTAAAAACCCGCTGCGCCTCGGACTCCTCCGTGATCAGCAATTCATCCTTTGTCACCGAAAAATCCAACAACTGTAACTCCCCTACCGGTCTTTCGGTAGTGAGTGTTGGAGATACCACGGCGAAATTGGACTGGGGTCCGGCGGTAGGCAACACTTTTTACTCCGTCCGGTTTAGAAGAGTGGGCAACACTGCCTGGGTGGAGACCATTTCATTTGCGGACTCGATCAGTATCAATTCCGGGTTGGTACCGGGAACGACCTATGAATGGCAGGTCAGATCTAATTGCAACATCTCCGATGCAGGGGCTTTTATCGCCGGCCCCCGGTTTACCACCTCCGGGCCCACGGTTTGTTATTTTCCGCCTTATTTTTCCGTGGACAGCATTACTTCTTCTTCGGTGAAATTTTCCTGGGATTCTTCCGTGGCTGCCACCTCTTATGAATTGAGGTACCGGGCAAAGGACGTCATCTCCTGGACCAATGCAACCAATCCCATGAGCCTGGTGCACGACGACAGCATCGCGGTCCCCGATACCATCGGACCCTATGATATTCCGTTTAAAGGCATGAACCTGGACACCTTCGTTTATACCGGACAGGGGGTTTATGTCGCCTGGGAATACGAGTACATGACCGGTCCCCTTTCCTCCCCGAACACCTCGCTGGCAACCCTTGCCAATTCTGTGCTGAAAGGGAGTTTTGGCCAGGATTCCCTCCGCACGATCCTGTCATTTATCACTCGAAGCGACACTTCGGCCCTGGCGCTGGATACCGTTTTGAATGCAAACGATTACCGGCCGGAAACCCGGTTGTGTTCGCCTTCCTTGAAAGACAGCGTGGAGGTCCTTGCGGTGTATGCTCTTGGGAAATACGCCCCGCGGTATACTTCGGCACCCGTGTCCGCAGTGATCCGGAACCATAGCCCGGATACCCTGACTTATACGGTAAATATTACGGTGAAGGAACAACTGACCCAGACGGTCCGCTACACCGTGAATCAAAATATTACGGTGGGGCCCGACACCATCGGTTTAATCGAGTTTAGCGGATGGTCACCGGTTCTTCTGGAGACCGATTCCATCATCGTCTCGGTACCGGCCCAGGGTGATGAAAACGTGCTCTACAATAATCGGAATTATTATCTCCAGACCGTAACGCCTTCCACCGTTTCCTATGAAGACGGTTCGAATGCAATCTCCCAGGCCGGCACCGATACCCTGGCCGGCATGACGCTAGGCCGTCATTACATGGACGGATGCGGCAAGATCAATGCCATACAGGTCTTTTTGAGCCAGTCCGCCCAGGGCCATCCGGTTTATGCCGTGGCGCTGGATACCAACCTGGTGATTCTTGGTCAATCTTCCGCTATCGTACCGGATTCGGCCCAGGTCAATAAATATTATACTTTTTATCTGCCGGGTACCCGCCTATTGCAAAATGAATATTATTATGTAGGGCTTGCCCAGGATTCCAGCATGGTTTCCTGTTTTCCGGTCGGAGTCCAGTATGAAGGGGGCCGGATCCGGGACAGTGCTTATTTCAGAGGCAACGCTGCCGGGGATAGCATATGGCATCATCCTTATCCGGGACGTTTAATGATCCGGGCAGAACTTATTCCGGGCACGGCGGTACCTAGTATTACCGGCGATTTGTTTTTGTGTACCGGCACTTCGGACACACTTGTCGTATCCAGTATCCTGGCCCGTTATGCGGACAGCGTGATCGCGTACAGCTCCCAGTACTCTCCGTATCAATACAGCGCCCGGGAAGCCCTGGGTAGCCCCAATGTCTATCCGGGTTATGGTCCCGACCCCAAATCCTGGATTTCCTCCAGCGAAGCCGGCAGGGAATCTTTGGTCCTTCACTTCCCGGAAGCAGACTCCGTAAATTTTGTCGATGTCTTCGAAACTTTCAACCCGGGAGCCTTGGACAGTATCTATCTGCAGGACGAAGGGACGGGCATGTTCCACCTGATCTGGTCAGGAACCGCCGCTCCGGCTCCCCCGTCCTCCAAAAAAAACCGGTTTAATTTTCCGTTGACCTCTTATAAAGTATCCGGGGTGCGCCTGGTTTTTAATATGGACACGGTGCCGGGATACAGCGCAATAGATGCGGTATGTATCGGCCGCCTGGTGACGCCGGGAGATTTTACCAGTTTGAACTGGACGGGAGGCAGTACCGATGACACGCTAATCATTTCTGCACCCGGGACCTATACCGTTACAACAGTTGACGCGATGGGTTGTATGTCGGTCGACAGCGTTACTTCGATCTCTCCGGTATCCGTCATCCCGGTGATTACCGTGGAAGGCCCCCTCAGCTTTTGCCCCGGCGACAGTGT
>Ga0116142_10002766_pt1 | contig 18406 bp, 20 predicted proteins | sample AD_UKC033_MetaG_FD_89785 | JGI IMG/M metagenome (GOLD analysis project Ga0116142, IMG submission 89785) | Active sludge microbial communities of municipal wastewater-treating anaerobic digesters from USA - AD_UKC033_MetaG | ecosystem: Engineered > Bioreactor > Anaerobic > Digestate | place: USA... | reverse complement strand
TCTTTTGATCTAAATTTATCATCTTCTCTAATCAATCCTTCTCTTGTTTTTTCTTGTATTTCTGACCAGGCTTCATCTCTAAATTTTCTCATTGTTTGTTTAGCTCCTTCTTCTGTTTGAGAAATCGCTTTAGCTAATTCTTTTCTTAATTCTTCTGACATGGCAGGAAGATTAATGATAATATTTGGACCTTCAACAATTGGAGATAATCCCGAAGCTTCTCTTAATAAAGCTTTTTCAATTGATTCAATGTATGATCTATCCCACGGTTGAATCATTATTTGTCTTGGCGAAGGAATTGATATTGCTCCCAATTGTTTAATTGGAAGCATTTCTCCAAAACAATCTGCTTTAATTTCTTCAATTAGTGCTGGCGAAGCTCTTCCTGTTCTAACTGAAGATAACTTTTTTTGAACAAAATCAACTGCTTTTTCAAGTTCAGGTTCTATTTTTTTAATTATTTCTTCGTGCATATTTTTATATTCTTAATAATAAATTTTCTAAAACCAACCTTTTGTTTGCATTGGTAGAATTAATTAAATATCTTGTTTTATCAACATATTTAATCAGCTCTTTTATTTTGATCAAACTCTCTCCTTTATTTGCCATCATTATCATCTCTCTTCTAAAATACCTTTGCCAGATATCCATTATTTCATCAATATTTTCTAGCTCTGATATTTCTTTAGCATAATTGAATCTTTGATAATAATCAACCCTTGATAAAGAAGAGATTTTTTTAATTGCTTCGTTAAAAATCTCTATTTTTTCTGGATTGTTAAAATAATCTATTGCTTTGCCTATCTGCCCTGAAGAAATAAGAGAGATCTCTTTTGCTTTTTCCTTTTTTGCTCCTAGTTTAATTAAATATTTTTCTATTTCCTCTCTCCCAACTAAAGAAAATTTAACTTCTTGAACCCTAGATAATATTGTTCCTAAAAGCATAGAAGGAAAAGGAGTTATTAAAATTAATACAGAATTTCCTCTCGGTTCTTCTAATGTTTTTAAAAAAGCATTTTGCGCATCTTTTTTCATTAAATGAGCATTATCAATAATTCCTATTTTAAATTTATGGTTATATGGCTTTAAGGAAAGTTTCTCTTGTAGACTTCTTAGCTCTTCTATTTTAATAATATTATCTTCTGGACTAAGAATTATAAAATCTGTATTAATGTCCCCTTCTAATAAATTCTTACTAAATTCAATGGCTATTTCTTTTTTTCCTATCTTGTCTGGGCCAGAAAAAAGAATAGCATGAGGAATATTTTGGCTTGAAGCAAGCTTTGATAATATTTCCTTTTGTTTTTCGTGACCAATAATTTCCATTATTTTATTCTTTTAATATCTGCTCCTAATTTAGATAATCTTTCTTCTATTTTTTCATATCCCCTATCTATTTGGTAAACATTTCTGATTGTTGTTTTTCCTTCAGCAATAAGACCGGCAATAATGAGTGATGCCCCTCCTCTCAAATCAAACGATCCTAAATCAGCTCCATATAATTTTGTTACACCATTAATTGTTGCTCTGTGAGGGTCAGAGAAAAAAACATCTGCTCCCATTTTCATTAATCCATCTAAATATCTTAACCTACCCTCAAATAAAGGATCGTGAATTAAGGTTACTCCTTTTGTCTGAGTGGCAAGCACTCCTAATACAGACAATAGATCTGAAGGAAAACCAGGATAAGGTAAACTTTGGATCTTTTTAATTATCATATTCTTTGAAGGGAGGACATGAACATCAACTATCCCTCCTTTTCTGTTTTTAATTTCAAATTTAGCCCCACAATCTTCTAATTTTTTTAAAGGAAACTCTAAGAATTTATACTCAACATTTTTTACTAAAACATCTCCTTGGGTAGCCAGGGTTAAAATTATGAAAGTTCCAGCTTCAATTGGATCATACATTAAAGAATGCTTAAAGCCTTTAATTTTTGAATTGCCTTTAATTTTTAAGGTGTGATTTCCTGCTCCGGAAATCTTGATTCCCATTTTCTTTAATACTTTAGCTAATTCTTGATTAGGATAATCAGCATCTGCTATTTTGATTGTTATTTCTTCTTTAATCTTTGAAGCATAAAGCATTATATTAGAAGTAGTAGTAACACTAAATTCATCTAAAATAACAATATTGTCTTTTATTTTTTCTGGACCAGTTAAGATAAACTTATCCTTCTTCTCTTGAATACTTACTCCCAATTGAGAGAAAGCGTCTAAATGAGTATCAATGGGCCTTACCCCGATTATACAACCTCCTGGCTGAGGAAGAACTGCTTTATTAAATCTTGCAAGCAAAACCCCCATTAAAAGAACCGCTCCTCTAAATTTTAAAACAATATCATATTTAATTTTTTTAGGATCAAGATTTTTTGCATTAATCTTTACTTTTCTTTTTCCAATCCATTCAACTTTTACTTTCATGCTTTCGAAAATTTCTAACAATCGATAAACATCTTCAATTAATGGGACATTATCAATAATACAGTCTTCTTCGGTTAACAAGGTAGCAACTAAAACAGGGAAAGCAGCATTCTTTGCTCCAAAAGCAGAGATCTCTCCTTGGATTTTGTTTTTACCTATGATTACCAGTTTTTCTTCCTTGTCCATAATTATTTCTTAGACATAACGCTTTTCTTATAAACATCAAGATTATCTAAAACAACCCCTGTTCCTTTAGCAACACAACTTAAAGGATCGTCAGCAATAAAACAAGGAACCCCAGTTGCAATTGAAATTGAAGAAGCGATATTCCTTAAACAAGCACCTCCTCCAGCCACAACCATTCCCTTATCCATAATATCAGCTGATAATTCAGGTGGAGTTTCTCTTAATACGTTCTTAACGCATTGAATAATTTCCTTTAAGGGTTCATTAATTGCTGTACAAATTTCATTAGATGTTATTTTTATTGTTTTTGGCAATCCTAAAATCAAGTCCCTTCCTCTAATCTCCAGTATTTTAGGCTCTTTTTCAGTTATTGCTGTTCCAATTTTCATCTTTATTTCTTCTGATGTTTGCTCTCCCACAGCTAAATTATGCTTTTCTTTAATAAAATCAGCAATTGCTTGATCTAATTTATCTCCAGCCACTCTTAAAGACTGAAAAGTGACTATCCCCCCCAAAGAAATTACTGCAACCTCAGTTGTTCCTCCTCCAATATCAATAATTAAATGACCTGACGAAGAATTGATTGGAATACCAGCTCCAATAGCTGAAAGAACTGGCTCTTTAGCTAGAAATACTTCTTTTGCTCCAGCAAGCATACCTGATTCTATAACAGCTCTTTTTTCTGTAGAAGTTATTCCAGCTGGAACACCGATTAAAAGCTCTGGTTTAAAAAATCTATTTATTCCTGTATTGACTTTGGTTATAAAATGCTTGAGCATTGCCTGAGTGGTTCTGTAATCAGCAATAACTCCTTCTTTAAGCGGTCTATAAACCTTGATATTGTCTGGTGTTCTTCCTATCATTTCTTTAGCTTCTTTTCCTACTGCTAAAACCTTATTCTCTGTTAAAGAAACAGCAACCACAGACGGCTCGTTTAAAACAACCCCTTTGTTGGGTATGAAGACTAATGAGTTTTTTGTTCCTAAATCAATTCCAATTTTCATATAAGTCATTCTAGCCAATAAAATTTAAATTTGCAAGTCCGCATAAAAACACAAAATTAGGTGCTTGATTTTTATTAAAATTTGTATAACAATAGATAAAAATGAATAAATTATTAGTTAAAAAAATAGCTTTTTTCAGTTTAGTGATAATATTCCTGATTGTTGCTCCAATGCTTATACTTGATGCTCAAGGATATGGTTTTGATTTTAAGAAAAAAGAATTTGTAAAGTTTGGGGCAATAAGTATTAAATCATCTATTACAGATGTTAGTATTTTTATTAATGGAGAATATAAAAACAAGACCTCTACTTTTGCAAGAGAATTATTAATTCAAAAATTGATTCCTGGAGAATATAAAATAAGCGTTGAGAAAGAAAATTATCATCCTTGGAATAAAAATCTTAAAGTAGAAGAAAAAACTGTTACTAAGGCAGAGAATATTTATTTATTCCCAGAAAAAAACACTTTCAACTTGTTTAAAGACAATATAAATAATTTCTTTTTATCAGAAAACAAACAAAACATTATATATCTAACAAACAACCAAGAATTAATTTACAACAACAATACAATCTTAAGTTCTGCTAATTTTAAAAAATACTTTTCTAAGATAGAATATGTCCAATTTTCTCCTAATCTTGAAAATATATTAATTCAAGGAAAATCATTACAGAACAAGACAATTTATTATTCTCTTAATCTTAATACTTTAAACCTTGCTAATTTAAAGTTCTTGGAAACTGCCAGCAATTTCTATCTAGCTAATGAAAGTATTATTTATCAAAACAATGGAACAATAAATAAATATGTTTTATCAAGCAAAAAAACCTCTATAATAAGAGATGAGGTTGATGTTTTTACAGCAAAAGATAATACTATTTATTCTGTTGAAAAGAAAATTCTTATTAAAATAGAGGGTAATAGAGAAACCACGCTTTCTGAAAAACAAATAACACTAGATAATTACAAGCTGGAAATAATCTCTGGGAAATTGTTTGCTTTTGATAATTCTAATTTATACTTATTCAATGAAAACAAAAAGGATTTTGAATTCTTCTTAAAAACTAAAAACTTAAATTACGACTTACTTCCTGATAAAATTATCTTTAATACTGGCACAGAATTATGGCTTCTTCTTTTAAAAGACTTTGATACCCCTTTCTTTAAAAATAGCGGATCTTTAATTTTCCTTTCGAGATTTTCTTCAGAAATAAAAAATGTAACCTGGTTTAATGATGATTACTTCTTATACACCACAAACAACAATGTTTATGTAAGTGAAATAGACAATAGGGACAATATTAATGTTTTTAAATTGTCTGATTTATCAGCACAAAAAATTTGGTTTAACAAAAACATATTATACTTGTTAAGCGAAAATAAAATATATAACTCTTCTGAATTTGATTAATAAAAAAGTTCTCTATTTTTCAAGAGAACCTCTGCTGGAGCGAGAAATAGATTCTATGTGACTTGGCCACTTTGAAAGACTATGAGAATCTTGGAAAAGCCTTTTTTTCAAAAATGGTTCTTCTGCTTTGGAAGCTTGATTGTTTGATTCTTGAACATTTTCTTGTTTTGGGAACAAATCTATTCCCCTTGAATTAGCGATGGCTTTAAACTTTTCATCAACAACAATATGAAAATTGCCACCTAAATTAAGTTTTCCCTCTTGAATCATTGTCAGCATCTTTTTGCTGTCCATTTTCAACATCTTCATTGCGTCAGCAACCGTAACAGTTTCCATTTCAATAAACTCCTTTGTACCAAAATAGATATTAATATATTTTTTCAATAATGTCAAAAAAAAGAGGGTTTCCCCTCTCTTCTATCTCTTACTCCATTGTGGCGCTCTTCTTGCTCTTTTAAGTCCAAACTTCTTTCTTTCTTTCATTCTTGAATCTCTTGTTAAGAGCCCTGCTTTTCTTAATCTTTTCTTGTATTCTAAATTAAATACTACTAAAGCCCTTGCTATTCCATGCCTTATTGCTTCTGCTTGAGAGTTAATCCCTCCTCCTTTAACCAAAACCTTTATTTCAAATCTGTCCATTGATTTCATTTTATCTAAAGGAGAGATAACTGTTTTTTGAAGAGTTTCGGTAGAAAAATATTCTTCTAACTTTTTTCCATTAATGTTCACTAGGCCATTCTTTTTGTTATACAACCTAACTCTAGCAATAGAGGTCTTTCTTCTGCCTGTTCCTTCATAATATTCAGATCCTGTTTTTTCTGGAATAATTATTTCTTTTTCTTCTTCAGCAGTTTTTTCTTTTTTCTTGACGACTCTCTTCTTAACAGGAACTTTCTTTTTTGTTGTTTCTTCTTTTTCTTTAACCATACTATTCAAACTTTATTCTTTTTATTCTTCTTGCTCTTAATCTATTTTTAGGAAGCATACCTGAAACAGCTCTTACTAAAATATCTCCTGGATTCTTTTCAAAAATAACTTTCATGGGAGTATATTTGTCTCCTCCTAAATATCCAGAGTGGCTAAAATAGATTTTATCTTCCATCTTTCTTCCTGTAATCTTAATTTTCTCAATATTTTTTACAATCACAAAATGCTCTATATCTTTATTTGGCATATAGTCAACACTGTTCTTGCCCTGAAGAATCAACGCTATCTCTGTTGCTAATCTACCCAATACTTTTCCTTTTGCATCGATTGTGAAATCTTTTTTGGTTTTTGTTTTTTCCATGATTGTTATACTAATTCTATTATCGCCATTTTCGCGCTATCTGATTTTCTTTGGCCCATTTTAATTATTCTTGTATATCCTCCTTGTCTTTCCTTGTATTTAGGAGCAACCTCTTCCATTAATTTCTTAGTTGTTCTTTCGGAAAAGAATGTTCTTAAATATCTTAGAACAGGAACTCCTCCTTTCTTAGCTTTGGTAATTTTCTTTTCAATAAAACGAGACAATTCTTTTGCTTTAGCTTCTGTTGTTTTAATCTTTCCCTTCAAAATCAAAGATGTAGCTAACGTTTTTAAAAGCGCCCTTCTTTGATCTGTTTTTCTATTAAATTTTCTTCCTTTTTTTTGCTTATTCATGTTACTTTTTCTTGGTTGTCTTTTTTGCAGTCTTTTTCTTTTCTGAAACTTGTTCTTCTATTTTTTCAACTTGAAGCTCTGTATCTAAAAAATTAAAATGAGAAATCAAAATACTTAATGACTCTTTAAGAGCTTCTGATGGAGATATTGTTCCATCAGTTTCGATCTCTAAAGAGATCTTTTCGAAATCAGTTCTCTGTCCAACTCTCATGTTTTCAACAATATAATTTGCTTTGACGATTGGAGTGAATGCTGCATCTAATCCGATTACACCTATTCCTTTTTTCTCATCTTTTTCTTCTTGGAAAACATACCCTACTCCTTTTTCAACCTTGATTTCAATTTCCAATTCAGAACTCTTGTCAGTTAGTTGAGCAATATATAGTTCTGGGTTTGCTAATTTTAATTCTGGAGAATATTCAAAATCAGATCCTTTTGCTTCTTTTTCTCCTTTTAATTTCAATGTTGCCATCTGCGGTTCATCGCTAAAAATTTTAAACCTTAATTGCTTTAAATTCATTAAAATATGCAAAACGTCTTCTTTTATTCCTTCTAAAGTTGAAAATTCATGAGGAGCATTCTTAATCTTTACTTCTGTAACTGCTGCGCCATTTAAAGATGACAAAAGAACCCTTCTTAAAGCATTGCCAATAGTGACACCATATCCTGGGTATAAGGACTCTATTTCAAAGACCTCACAATTGTCTTTTATTTTTTTCCCTTTTATTGATGTTGGTAATGGAATCATAATTGTTGTATTATTATTATCTTGAATAATGCTCAAATAAAGTAGCAATTTCTACTGGTAATTGAACATCTTCTGCAATAGGCTTTTTAACAAACTTACCTTCTCCTAATTCTTTGTTAAAATCAAGCCATTTTGGCAATTTGTAATTCTTTGTTAAAGTTTCTAAATCTTTTAGTGGCTCTTTTTTCTTTGATCCTGGTCTGATTGAAATAACATCTCCAATTTTAATTTCATAAGAAGGAATATCAACTTTCCTTCCGTTAACCATGAAATGACCGTGAGAAACTAATTTAGATGCCTGAGCTCTTGACTTGGCAAAACCTAAACGAAAAACAATGTTGTCTAGTCTACTTTCAATTCTTCCGACTAAAGCATCTGCTACATTATCAATCTTTGATCTTTTTTCAGCAACATCATTAACATATTTTTTCATTTGCGATTCGCTTAAGTTGTACCACTTCTTCATTTTCTGCTTTTCTCTTAATTCTTTTCCGTATTCAGAAAGAGCGCCTCTTCTCTTTTTGGCTTTTTGTCCTGGTGGATAGGCTCTCTTAATCATTGCACATTTTGCTGACATGCATCTTTCTCCTTTTAAGAAAAGCTTTTCTCCTAATCTTCTGCAAATTTTACAATTTTTTGTTTCCATATTATTACAATCTTCTTGGTTTTTTAGGACGACAACCATTATGTGGAACTGGTGTCGAATCTTTTATTGAATGTATTTCAAATCCTTGGTTAGCAATTGATCTAATTGCTGAATCTCTTCCAGAACCAATTCCCTTAACAACAATGTGAACTTTTTTTACTCCCATTTTTTCAGCAATCTGACCCACTGTTTCAGCTGTTTTAGAAGCAGCAAAAGGAGTTGACTTCTTTGTTCCCTTAAAACCAATTCTTCCTGCTGAACGAGAAGCTAAAACATTACCTCCATCATCAGTCAAAGTAATGATTGTGTTATTGTAAGAACTAAAGATATAAAATCTGCCTTCTTTACCAGAAGTCTTTGAAATCTTTACATCTTTGGCAATAGCTTTTTCAACAGCTTCGCCTTCTTTGATCATCTCTTCTTCACTTTTTGCAATAACGTGTTTTTTCCCCATAGTAATTATTATTTAGGTGATGGAGGAGCTTTTCTTCCTGATCCGACTGTTTTTCTTACATTGCCCCTTACTGTTCTGCTATTTATTCTTGTTGTTTGACCTCTGACAGGTAATCCTTTAGCGTGTCTGTGGCCTCTCCAAGATGAAATATCTTTCAATCTTTTAATATTAGTCATTATGTCTCTTTTCAATTCTCCCTCTACTCTGTAGTTCTTTTCAATTATTTGCTTTAAAACATTCAAATCATCTGGAGTCAATTCCTTAGCTTTCTTCTTCTTATCAATTTTGGCTTGCTCTAATATCTTTTTACTTAAAGACAAACCAATCCCATAAATATATGTGAGCCCGATTAATATTGATTTTTCATCTGGAATGTTTACACCTACAACTCTTGCCATAAATTTTATGCACCTTGTCTTTGTTTGTGCTTAGGGTTTTTCTTGCAAATAATATAAACACGACCTTCTCTTTTGACGATCTTACAATCTTTACAAATTTTCTTAATTGATGGTTTGACTTTCATTGTTATTTCTTTCTAAAAATGATTCTACCTCTTTTTTTATCATAAGGGGTCATTTCAACAGTAACCCTATCTCCAGCTAGGATTTTAATCTTGTATATTCTTAATTTTCCGGCAAGATGAGCTAAAACTTCAGAATCGTCTTCGTCAATCTTAACTCTAAAAAAACCATCTGGCAGACTTTCTGTTACTGTCCCCTCTTTCTTTATTTTATCGTCATTTTTCATTGTTTAATTTTGAGATAATAAAACATTATCAGAATTTTTGATTTTGGTCAAGAGATTCCTTACTTTAAACCATTTTTAATCAAAATTTAGCTTAATTTCGACATTATCTTTATTGCTAGGATTCTTTGTTTTGTAAAACGGACTAAGATTGATTTCTGCTCTTTCTATTTCTGGTATATTTTGCAACGAGGAAAGAGAATAGTTCTTTTCTTTTCCTAAAATGCTCTGCAACAAGAAATCATTATCAGGCAACCAGTAGCTTTTTGCTTCATAAGAAATCTTTAATTCTATGCCCTCTTCTTTTGATTTTTCTTCTATAATATTATATTTTAAGCTCTCTGGAACAATTGTTTCGGTTGTTTGACCCAATATAATGCTTTCTAAAACATCTTCTAAATGCTCTTTTCTAAAAGCCATAATCTCTGTTTTGACTTTTCCTGATACTGTAAAAGAAATAACCTCGTCTCCCTTCTTTGCTCCTATTTCAATGTTTTCAAATTCAGTAGAAAAGCTTTGATCATAAATCATATAATTAGAAGGAATGCTTTTCTTTAAATCTTCTTGGTTCTTAATTTGAACCTTTTCCCTAAAATCTTGTTCTGCTGATTCTAAATCACTTGTTAAAACAATACTTACTTCTGATTTGGTTCCTCCGGTCATTGGACTAATTACTTCTGCCCAAATGCCTGAATAGTATTCTGTTCCGCTAAGACCTGGCACAGAGAATGTGCCTGAAGCAATATTATACTTTTCTCCTGCTTCGTCTGCTTCAACCTGAATATCAACGTATCCATTAGTAAATTTGCCGTCAATTGTTTTTGCTTGAGGAACAGTAAAACCTGAAAGAGCCCTAAATATTAAATCTCCTGAATCATCAAGGAACCTAGTTCCCTTAACTAAAGTTAAGGGCTTACCTGGATTTAGTTTATTATAAACCCTAATGGTTCCCGTTGCTTTCTTATCCTTATCAGTCTTTCCTGTAGCACTATATTCTTCTGACATGTCTTGAATATTAGAAAAAATAATACCAGGAATAATTTTATTCTCTAAATCAATTGATCCTTGCTTTAAATTAACTGAAAACATTTCCTCTCCACCATGATTACTAGTTTTTGGATAGATTATAACTTGAGCATGGCCATCCATAAAAAAGCCGTAAGCAATAATACAAACTAAAACAATTAAAATAAACCTGAAAGGGAAACCTTTCTTTTTCTTTTCTTTAACAGTATTTTCTTTTGGTTTTAATATAGTATCCGCTTTGTGGGGCGGAACAATATCATATATTTTTTTCATTTCAATATTGCTTTTATTCTTCTAACTCCTGCACTTGAACTTTCTTCTTTTATTATCTTAAATATTCCTAAATCTTTCAAGGTCTCAACATGAGGTCCTCCACAAACTTCTTTAGAGAATACTTCTTTGGTTTGAGGATTAAAAATTGTCCAAACAAAAACGATTTCTCCATATTTATCCTTGAAAAAAGCCAAAGCTCCTTCACTTATTGCTTTATCAAGAGACATTTCCTGCTTTTCAACAATTAAATCTTCTTTAATTTTCTCATTAACCAAGTCCTCTACTTTCTTAACTTCTTCTTCTGTCATTTTAATGCTATGAGCAAAATCAAATCTTAAGCGTTCAGCATTAATGTCTGATCCCATTTGTTTTACATGCTCACCTAATACTTTTCTTAAAGCAGCGTGTAATAAATGAGTTAAAGTGTGATACTTTATTCCCATTTCTCCAGAGTCTTTACCTACTCCACCAAACTTCTTTTCCATGCCTGTTCTAGAAACATCTTGATGTTTTTTAAGAGCTTCGTTAAAACCATTTTTATCTACAAGAAAATCTTTTTCATTAGCAATCTCTTCAACTAGTTCTAAAGGAAACCCATAACTTTGATATAAATCAAAAGCTTCTTCTCCTGTTATTGTTCTTTCGCTTTTCTCGGTCATTAATTTTTCAATCATTAATAATCCCTTTTCAATTGTTTTTGCAAATTTCTCTTCTTCTTCTCTAATTACCTCATATTTTTTATTCAAAACTTCAGGATATATATCTTTATACTTCTCTATGATCACATCCAATAAAGAATAGAATTGATTAAAATCAAATCCTATTAATTTAGAATACCTAATTGATCTTCTAATTAATCTTCTTAAAATATATCCTTGAGAAACATTAGAAGGAATAACTCCCTCGCTAGTTAAGAATACTATTGCTCTTGCGTGATCAGCAATAACTCTAAATTCTTTTTTATTATCTTCGTATTTTCTATTACAAACTTCTTCGATTTTAGATATTACGTCTTTAAATATATCTGTTTCATAGCTTGAGTTTTTTTCTTGAAGTAAAGAAACTAATCTTTCAAAACCAATACCTGTATCAATATTTGTTTGAGAAAGCAAATCGTATTCCCCTTTTTCGTTTTTAAAATACTGCATAAAAACTAAATTCCATATCTCAACGAATCTTTTACAGTTATCGCAATTAGGGCCACAATTAGGACTATTACAACCATATTTTTCTCCCCTATCATAATGAAGTTCCGAACAAGGCCCGCAAGGTCCAATTTCTCCTACTGGTCCCCAAAAATTATCTTTTACTCCATATTCTTTTATTCTTTCTATTGGAATTCCATTTTTAATCCACAAATTAATTGCTTCTTCGTCTTTAGGGATACTTCCCTCCCCCTTAAAAACAGTTATATATAGTTTGTTTTTATCTAATCCTAATTCTTCTAAAAACTCTAAAGCATATCTGATTGCACCTTCTTTGAAGTACCCATTTTCATCCTGACCAATTGACCAGTTTCCAAGCATTTCAAAAAAAGTATGATGAGTATCATCTCCCACTTCTTCAATGTCATCTGTTCTAAAACATTTTTGAGAAGAAGTTAAATGCCTGCTTTGAAAATCTTTAATTACATCTTTCTTACCAGCTAGATATAAAGAAAACTGTTGCATACCAGCAGTAGTAAATAGTACCGTTTTATCAGAAGGTAAAAGAGAAGAAGAAGGAACAATAATGTGCCCTCTTTTTTTAAAAAATTCTAAGAAGTTTTTTCTTAATTCTTCAGATGTCATAATATAAATATACTCGAAGAAAGAAAAACAGTCAAACAAAAAAAACACGCCCAAAAGCGTGTTTTCTTTTAATTAAATTATCTGTCAGAAAGCTTGTTTTTTGCTTCTTCAATAATTCTTGCAGCAGCTTCTTTTCCTCCTAATCCAAAAGCTAAACCAAAGGCTATTGTAAGTGTTGCGACAAATCCAACAACCAGGGTATTAACAATTGAAGCAGCAATTCCTAATTGCAATAATATTGCAAATATTGCAAAAACGTAAATTGCCCATTTTACAGCTGATCCAACAAAATTAGTTAAGCTTACTCCCATTTTCTTAACTGAAGCTTTAACCATTTTGCCTAAAATATCAGCAGCAACTACAGCTACAATAAAAATAGCAATAGATACTATTAAATTAGGTATCCAGGCTAATAATTTTGCTAACAATGCAGCAAAAGCAACCCAGCCTAAAATATCAGCAGCAACAATTAAGAATACTACAATCATTATCCATTTAATTATTGCTCCTATAAAATCAGAAGCAGATACTTTGATCTCTGCTTTTTCAAAAGCTTCTTTCCATCCACTGCTCTCAAATAATTTGTCGAACTTTAATGCATTTAAAGTTCCGGCTACTAATTTCCCAATCCAAATAGAAATTATCCAGCCAACAATGAAAATGACAACAGCGCCTAATAACAATGGCAAGAATCCTATCATACTCTCCCATGCTTGTTGCAAGGCAAGAATAGTGATATTAGTCCAATCCACCATATTTATATTCCTTATTCCTTATAAGTTTTTAGAATAAGGGTATTATTAATAATTATTTATATTAAAACGACCGTTTTATTATTATACCAAAACAATTTTTAAAAATCTATCTTTTTGTCAACACCCCTCATTGAATACACTTTTTGTTTTCTTTCACAGAAACATAAAAGAAAAGAGATAATATAGAAATTGTACATAAAGGAACTAACCAAAAAGGAAATTCTTGACCAAAACTTTCTAAAATCATTATTGACCCCAAGACGCCAATCGAATACATTGCTCCATTTTTTAAATAAGCATACTGACTAATCTTATCTATTCCTTTGAGGGTTAAATCTCTAACAATAAAAGCTCCTAAACCATTACCAATAAGGATCAGTGGGATTGATGTGGTAAAAGCAAAAGCTCCAATAACTCCATCGATTGAAAAAGAAGCGTCTAATACTTCTAGATATAACAACTTACTCCATGCACTTAAATTTCCTTGCATCAATTCCTTTTCCTTTTCTTCTGCGCTTTTCTTGAATCCATCGGTTATAAAAAAAGCACTAACTCCGATTGTTAATGCTAAAGCTAAAATAGGATTAACTTTTAAAGCAAAATAAACAGTAGCTGTAGTAAAAAGAGAAGCAATAGCATAGAACCAAACACCCTGACGATGAATAAATCTTTCAACTAAAAGTAAACAATTCTTTTCTTCTAAAAACAACCAGGACAAAAATACTAAAAATAGATATGCCCCACCCCCTAAAAGAAGCAATGGCTTAGATGCTTCAAGAGACTCTGCCACCATATCATTAGAAGTAAAAGAAGCTGCTATAACATCAATAAAAGATAAAGAAGGGTCTGTTATCCAAACAATTAAAAATGGCAACAAACCTCTTACAACAAAAACTGCGAAAATAATTCCCCAAAAAAGAAATATTTTCCTGTATTTGTCTGAAACTGTTTTTAAAACATTAGCATTAACAATTGCATTATCAATACTACAAAGAGTTTCAAATATACAAAGCCCAATAATTATAACTAGGGATTCTAAAATCATATATTTATACATAATACCATTATCATTTAAAAAAACAAGGCATCTAAGTGCCTAGGTGCCTTCCTTGTTCGTGAATTTTTTTACACATTGCATTAATTAATCCTATATGAACCGCGTGTTCTGCTATCAAAACAAACTTTGCATTTATATTTCCTTCGCTTTTTCCCATGTAGCTTACAAAATTATTGGCTTCGATGTTCCCCTTTATTTCTCCTCTGTTTTCAACAGAAAACGATTCGATGCATCCATAAACCATAGCTCCTCTCTCAACAACAACAGACGTATTTGCATGAATGTTGCCCTTTATAGTCGAACCTGGGCAAACAAAAACGCTACCTGGAGAAATAAAAATGTCTCCTCTTACAAAAACTTTGTTTTCGATAATGAGTTTACTGCCATTAAAATCAATGTCTCTATAGCGATCAACTTTGATTCTCTTCTCATAGTCACTTGTTTCAATCAATGCTTTTCCTCCTTTAATGTCCAATGGACTAATTTAAAAACTATCACAAACATAATCAAAAAACAACCCCAGTAAGGGTTGTCTTTTAATAAATTTATCTTGAAAAAAACCTAAACATCCATCCTAGCAAACTAAATCCATTTTGAGATTCATTTATTGAGTTTTCTATTTGCAAATTAGCTTGATTAAGGGTTTGGATTTGCTCCATTAAAACTTGCTGATCGGCTTGATTAATAAGCTGGTTTCTGATCTGATTTAATTGATTTACTTGCTCCTTATTCTGCTCTAATAATTTTTTTGCACTATTTATTTCAGAATAATTAGGACTGATTATAAATCTTACTAATTGATTTCTATTTTGAATTTTTACTAGGCTTTCTTCTACTTTTTCTTGGTTTTGATTTTGAGCCTGAGCAATGGTTCTTACCTGCTCTCCGATTCCACTATTTCTTTCAGCTATCTGAAGCATTGCTTGGACAGCATTAGCTATCTGACTTCTTCTTTGTTCTGCATTATTCAAACCATTTTGATTTTGTATTCCTTGTTGCTCATGAATTTGAATTTGATTGTTCTCTCCTTGGTTAGATGTTTGTTGTTGATTTTGAGAACCATTCCCATTACCTGTTTGCTCTTGATTCTGAACTTGGTTATTATCTCCAGTTCCATCCTGTAATTGCTCTTGAGTTTGAATTTGCTCTTGGACACCAACATCAGGATTATTTTCGTTATTTTGAGCTTGACTGCTTTCTCCCTGATTAAATATTTGTTCCTGATTTTGAGATTCATTATTTTTTGCTGCATCAACAAATCCAATAAACATAAAAAGTAAAATCAAAATACTTGATAAAATTTTCTTATTCATATTTTTATTATAACTTATTATTATTAATAATATTATAACAAAAAAATAATTAAAAGCAAAAACCTCCCGTAAAGGAAGGTTTGTTCTGTGGACCCAAGGAGATTCGAACTCCTGACCTCCTCTTTGCAAAAGAGGCGCGCTACCAACTGCGCTATGGGCCCATGATGTGGGTATGCCTGGACTTGAACCAGGGACCTCGTCATTATCAGTGACGCGCTCTAACCAGCTGAGCTACACACCCTTCTTTAAAATGAAAAGCGTGTTCTTTAAAGGAAAATATCCAACTATTTTCTCTTTAACGACATTAAACCCATTTTCTTTAAAAATATCTTTCCATTCTTTGGTTGTAAAAAACTTTCCTTTGTTTTGATTCTTTTGAAAATACTTGGCAAAAGATATTCCGTGAATTAAACACATTACCCTATAAAACAATCCATCGCAAGGGCTTTCAAAAACAATGACCGTATCTTTGCTTACTCTTTTAATTTCTTTAATTTGCTCTATTGGACTATTGGTATGATGTAAAACATAACTTACCAAAACCGTATCAAAACTATTATCATTAAAAAAAGAAAGGTCTTTGCCATTATACAACTCAAAAGGAATATTTTCAACCCTATTATCAATAATATCTACTCCTTTGACTTTTGAATTAAATAATTCTCCAAATTCTTTTGCTACTATTCCTGAACCGCAACCAAAATCTAAAATCTGAGAGTTGAATTTAATAAAACCTTCGCAGTCCTTAACCATTCCCCTGGCTGCTTTTTTATAGAATCCTCTAAAGAGGGAGTAGAATATCATAATAAGTCTCTTAGAGTTGTTTCGTAAAAGTCTTTTTTAAAGGTAGAAAGACCAACACCTCAAGAATTAATTCAGTGATCACTCGCGAATTAATTCTTATCGACAAACTTTAAATAAAATAATTGATCCACGAGCAGCTTCCGCTACCCGTGCCTTGTTACGACTTCGTCCTTCTTATTGAGCCTACCTTAAGCCCACTAATGTGGAATTTCGGGTATTCCCAACTCGCCTGACGTGACGGGCGGTGAGTACAAGACCCAGGGACATATTCACCGCAGCGTGGCTGATCTGCGGTTACTAGCGATTCCGGCTTCATGAGGTCGGGTTTCAGACCTCAATCCGTATTGAGGGGCCGTTTGTTAGGATTTGCTCCAGATTACTCTTTGGCATCCCATTGTCGGCTCCATTGTATCACGTGTGCAGCCCAGGGCATCAAAAGGCCATGCTGATTTGGCGTCATCCTCACCTTCCTCCTGGTCGTCCCAGGCAGTCTCCTATGACACATGAAACATAGGACAAGGGTTGCGCAGGTTACCCCATTTAAGGGAGCAACTCAAGCCACCTGCTGACGACAACCATGCAGCACCTGGACTACTGTCCCTTGCGGGTAAACACATCTTTCGAAGTGTCTTCAATAGTCTGTCAAGCCCTGGTAAGGTTCCTCGCTTACTGTCGAATTAAGCCACGTGATCCACCGCTTGTGTAGGTCCCCGTCTATTCCTTTGAGTTTTAGCCTTGCGGCCGTACTTCCCAGGCGGAACACTTAACGCGTTAGCTTCGCCACTGCAAGGGTCGACACTTACAATAGCTAGTGTTCATCGTTTAGGGCGTGGAATACAAGGGTATCTAATCCTTTTCTATCCCCACGCTTTCGTCTTTCAGTGTCAGGACTGTCCTAGCTGATTGCCTTCGCTTTTGGTATTCCACTCGATATCAACGGATTTCACCCCTCCACCGAGTGTTCTATCAGCCCCTAACATCCTCTAGTTCATCAGTTTTCCCCGCAGCTCTAAGGTTAAGCCCTAGAGATTTAACGAAGAACTTAATAAACCACCTACAGACCCTTTACGCCCAGTTAATCCGGATAACGCTTGGGACACTCGTATTACCGCTACTGCTGGCACGAGTTTAGTCATCCCTTATTCCTATGGTACCGTCAAAAATTCTTCCCATAGAAAAGTGGTTTACAATCCGAAGATCTTCATCCCACACGCGATGTCGCTGCATCAGGGTTTCCCCCATTGTGCAATATTCTCGACTGCTGCCTCCCGTAGGAGTATGGCCCGTGTCTCAGTGCCATTGTTGGCGGACAAGCTCTCACTCCGCCTACCCGTCATAGCCTTGGTAAGCTTTTACCTCACCAACTAGCTGATAGGACGCAGACTCATCCCTTACCGGAAAACCTTTACCGATTGCTCGGACTATCAGGAATTATCCTGGATTTCTCCAGGTTATGCCTGAGTAAGGGGTTGATATCCACGTGTTACTAACCCATTCGCCACTATCATATACCTTGCGATATATGACCGTTCGACTTGCATGCCTGATCCACATCGCCAGCGTTCATCCTGAGCTAGGATCAAACTCTCAAAAAAAATAAAAATTTACGAAACAACTCTAAAAAACCTACAATAAAATTTCAAGGATCTTTCAAGTAGAAACATCTTACTCTGCTTCTTTATAATTGTCAATACGCATCATGAGCCGGCAGACGGATTCGAACCCCCGACCTACTGTTTACAAAACAGTTGCTCTACCACTGAGCTATGCCGGCTTACTTTTTTTCTTAATTGATTTTTTAATATCTTTCCAATATTCATCATTCCCTCTTCTCTTTTCTGATCTTTGCTTTAATTTCTTAATTAAATCTAAGGTCTTGTTATCTGCTTTCAAAAAAAGAATTCTAGTTTTAAAAAGGAATTTATGCAATGAATTTTCCCAATTTTCTGTTTTCTTTTTTAAATTGTTTTTAGTCTCAGATGTTTTTTCTTTTAAATTATTAAATATTCTAGTATAAAAATATTCCTTCTCAGGAAGCTCTGCTATCTGAGGACTTTTCTTTAAAGCAAAACTAACAACTCCTGCGAAACTTAAAAGAAAGGTTATTTGTAAAATAAGATCAGAATTCAT
>Ga0116142_10002760_pt1 | contig 18437 bp, 13 predicted proteins | sample AD_UKC033_MetaG_FD_89785 | JGI IMG/M metagenome (GOLD analysis project Ga0116142, IMG submission 89785) | Active sludge microbial communities of municipal wastewater-treating anaerobic digesters from USA - AD_UKC033_MetaG | ecosystem: Engineered > Bioreactor > Anaerobic > Digestate | place: USA... | reverse complement strand
GGTTACCCATCAGCTCTTCTGGCCCGCGAAGCGGGTTACCCATCAGCTCTTCTGGCCCGCGAAGCGGGTTACCCATCAGCTCTTCTGGCCCGCGAAGCGGGACAGATCGTGCTTTCCTGGTGATTCAGGGTGGGGCAGCCGAAATTGACAAGATTACGGACGTGCGATACGGTAAAGCCAGTTAATTCTGAGAGCGTTCTTTTTCGCAGCACGCTGGCTGCGTTCAGCGGCTAGGATCAGGAGAATGTCAGCCATTAAAGAGGTGTTGTCCGTTCACCATGAAGAAAAAGGAATGAAACAGTATTGTTCATAAACAATCAACGGTTAACGAATAAGATCGGAAAACACCTTGTCGGTTAACGGTGAACGGATAACCGTGAACACTTACGGAGTCAGTTTATGACCGAATCAAACACACCGGAGCAGCAGCGTCCTGATTTAAAAGTTAACCCAGAGCATCTGAAGACAGCCATTCCGGATATCAAGGCGCTGATCGCTGAGCTGCGGGAAATTGATCCTGCTAGCATCCAAGAACGAGGCGAAGACCGTTTTGACGTACTGGAGGAAAAAATAGTTTCTCAGGTTTGCGACCTGATAGGAAGCGATGGTGCTGAATACTTCGGTCTCTGTAAGGGCATGCTCGACACCGCTCCCGTCCATATGATGTATGAGATGCCTTTGTATCGGGTCCGCGCCGGATATAAACAGGGAATCGAGCAGGCTGTCGCCAAGCTGAGAAATGTGATCGAAGCAGTAGAGGAGCAGATTGCAGTCATTGAAGGCTATCAGGAATACCGAGCCCTTGATCTGTTCGAAAAACGCTCTCTTCACCCGGGCATCAGGATAGCGACCAGAGAACGTATGAAGGAAGGCCGGTACAGCCTGGCAGTGGCCGATGCTTGTACCTTCCTGGAAACGCTGGTGCGACAACGAAGCGGAAAATACAATCTCAGCGGACCTGAGCTGATAGCTCACGTCTTCACCCTGCCGACGCCGATGCTGACCTGTAATACCCTGCATTCTGATTCTGAAATACTCGAACAACAAGGGATCATGCACCTTATCAGCGGGATGCTGCTCAGCTTGCGAAATCCCTGCGGAGCGGAGCGGATCGGCACTGATGCAGAGAAGGCGCTCGACTGTATCGCATTCCTCAGCTTTCTCGCCGAAATAGTGGAGCAAGCCAGGCAGGCATAAGCACAGAAGGGATTGTTTAAAGATATCGCGGCGAGGACGCCGCTCCCACAAAAAGCCGCTTCCGCAAAAAATCGCTCCCATGAACAGCAGAAAGCTGCTCTCCTTATCGCCATTCCGCACTTATATTCATCCCTCAAGGCTGGCTTCTCAGTCCAGGTCAAACACTTCACTATTGCTCTTGTCTTTTTCGTTCCTCCTTGATACACTACTTTGGGCGGGGAAAAACCGTATCTCTTGTATCAGAAAGGAGGTCTTTTATGGTCCATATCGAGTTGACTTCTCAAGAGGCAGCTGGACTGCGGGAAATCCTGGAACGATACCTTCTGGATCTCAAAGTTGAGATAGCTGATACGGATGACAAGGAATTTCGAAGCTACCTGCGGCAGCGACAAGGATTGATGCAGAACGTGATCAATCGTTTGCAGACGCATGATCTCGAGGTAGATGAAAGCGAATATCTTTTCGAGGTCATGCCTTGATCTGAAATACAGGCATCGATCCAATACAGTCTACTGGTCCCTGTAAGAGCGAGTCCGTGATCTTTTTCCCTCCGCTGCGGCTGGAGACGAAAGAGAAGGGTGTGTTATATCGATACCTTTATTTCGAGAAACGATTGTACTCTTCATGCCTTAGTTTTTTCGTAGCGCATTGCGCCCATCCTTTTCCCAGATCATATCCCATTCTAACCATCATTCGCACGGTTATTGCTTGACGGAGTCCCATGCTTTCACTTAAAAAGGTGGAAAGCAAAGGATCAGTATATGAAGGCGTTTCGTACCATTCTTCCGTACGTACAGAAAAAAATCTGGTTCCTGGCTGCCGGCCTGCTGGCACTCATTATTGTCGATGTGCTGCAGCTGCTTATCCCCCAGGTTCTCAAGCGGGTTGTCGATGACCTTACCCGCGGCTCGGCCACACTGAAGAGCCTGATATATTGTGGGTTGATTATAATCGGTATCAACCTGATTATTGGTGTATTTCGCTTCGGGTGGCGCTATCTGATTCTGGGCAATGCCTATGAGATTGAACGCCGCCTGCGGTCACAGCTTTTCAATCACCTGCAGATCCTCCCCCTCAGCTTCTTTAACCGCGTATCTACCGGTGAAATCATGGCACATGCCACCAACGACCTCAATGCAGTACGCATGTCGCTCGGCATGGCCCTGGTCGCGCTCGTCGACGGTGTCATTCTCAGCCTCATGTCCATTGGCTTCATGGCGCACATCAGCCTGCGTCTGACAGTGTACGCTCTATTGCCGGCTCCGGTGCTCATTGTCCTGGCAAATGTTTTTGCTAAGCTGGTTCATGATCGCTTTCTCCGTATTCAGGAAGCGTTCTCCAGGCTTACCGAAAAGGCAAGAGAGAACTTCGCCGGCATTCGGGTGATAAAGTCGTATGTCCAGGAGGACGACCGATCGAGCCAGCTGCGTAACCTCAGTAGCCATCTGGTACATCGCAACATGAATCTGGTAGTCGCCTTCGGCCTGTTCTACCCAATCGTGTTCGGCATCATCAATCTGTGTGTCGCTATTGTGCTGGTTTTAGGAGGGAGGCAGGCAATACTTCTTGACATCACGCCGGGTGACTTCGTCGCTTACATTAGCTATCTGGCCATGCTGGCTTGGCCTCTGGTGGCTCTCGGCTGGGTAATGAACCTGATCCAACGCGGTGCGGCATCCATGGAGCGGATCAATGTGCTGCTTCGCGAGGCACCAGAACCTTCTTCTCCGTCGCCCTCGGCTCCGCTGAGCCGGATCAACGGCCGGATCGAATTTCGCAATCTTTCCTTTGCCTATGACGGCGGGCCGGCCGTGCTCAACAGTATCTCGCTCCTGATCCATCCTGGTGAAACCATCGGCATCGTAGGCCGAGTTGGATCAGGAAAATCCACGTTGCTCAATCTTCTCTTCAGACTCTACGAGCCTAACCCAGCTCAGCTGTTTATCGATGATCATGATATACTTGCTATCCCTCAGGATCTTTTGCGCCGTGACATTGCGTATGTCCCTCAGGATACATTTCTCTTTTCCGATACCGTGAATGAGAATATCCGATTCGGAGCCCCTGAAGCTTCACCCGGACAAGTTACCATGGTAGCCAGAGCATCACATCTGTTCGATGAGGTACTGGAATTTCCCAAGGGATTTGAAACCATTGTCGGCGAAAAAGGAATCGTGCTTTCCGGCGGCCAGAAACAGCGAATCGCCATTGCCCGGGCATTGCTGCGCGATGCTTCTGTTTTTGTACTGGATAATGCACTTTCCTCAGTAGATGCCTATGCTGAAGAGCGCATCATCGCCAACCTAAAGCCGCTCATGAAAGAGCGAACCACCATCATTGTCACACACCGCATATCCTCGATCAAAGATGCAGATCGAATTTTCGTCTTTGACCAGGGGTGCATCCGGGAACAGGGTACTCACGCTGATTTGATGAATCAGAATGGACTCTACGTAGACATGTTTAAACGGCAGCAGATTGAGAAAGAATTGAACGTAAACAACACCCAGGATTCTGTCCCCTATGAACGCTGACGTTAGGTATACTGAAGAAGAGTACGAGGGACAAACCTACGATCTTCGGATTCTCTGGAGGTTGGCCCGGTATCTTCGACCCTATGGCCGCTATCTGGTGGTCTCTCTGGTACTGCTGATAATCATTACCGGTGTTGAACTCGTACTGCCGTACCTCATCAAGGTGGCTATAGACGATTACATTCTTTTTTCCAGCCGAAGGGTGACAATCTCCTCGACAGATCCTTTTGCCCGCACCTTCCGCGACCAGAACCGCGGCTTGCTCACAGCCACACAGGATGCGAATACCTTCTTTATCAACGAAAAAGATATCGATCGCCTGAATCCGGCTCTGCTGCATATGATTAAGCAAAAAGGCCTGATGGCTGAAGAGCGCTACTATCCCGCTCCCCTCACCAACAGTGCCGTGCAGGTTCTGCTTGAGCGGAAATCAGAAGATATCAGTCGCTCTGAGGAAACCGCCTTCATCCCCTACAAGCAGCTGCAGGACCTTCCCAATGCTCAGCTTGTGCAGATCCGGGAGCGGGATCTAAGAGGCGTCCTTTGGATCGGCATTATCTTCATTATCGTGCTGGTGATCGAATTCATCACTTCCTACGGTCAGGTCTATTACCTGCAGTACATCGGACAGTGGGTGATGCACGATCTGCGGATGGAGCTCTGTGATCACCTGCAAAGTCTTTCGGTGCAGTTCTTCGAGCGTAATCCGGTGGGAAAACTGGTGACCCGGGCGACGAACGACATACAGAACCTCGAGGAAATGTTCACCTCCATCTTCGTTCAGTTTCTTAAAGACTTTATGGTACTTCTGGGTATCATGGTGGTCATGCTCATCCTTAACTGGAAGCTCGCTTTGCTGTTGTTTCTGCTGCTGCCGGTGGTCGCGGTAATGACGGTCTCTTTCGGCATCAGAGTGCGTGACGCATTTCGTGATGTACGCAAGCTCATAGCGCAGATTAATGCTTTCATCCAGGAGAATTTTTCCGGTATCACGGTCGTAAAAATCTTCAATCGGATTCAGGAAAACAGCCGCCGATTCGAAAAGCTGAATGAAGAAAACTACCTCGCCAATATTCGACAAAACGTCATTTTCTCGGTGTTCCGGCCCCTGGTGGAAATCGTTCTGGCGGTCGGAACCGCACTTCTTATCTGGCAGGGAGGTGGGCAGGTCATTTCTCAGACGCTCAGCCTGGGCGTCCTGGTAGCCTTTCTGAGTTACATCCAGAAGATGTTTGAGCCGGTGCGCTATCTTTCGGAACGATACGGGATCATGCAGTCAGCAATGGCATCGAGCGAACGAATCTTCTCACTTCTCGACGAAGACGACCGCATACCAGAACCGAAGGCACCGAAGCTTCTGCCTTCAGCGCATGGAAACATCTCGTTTGACAACGTGGTCTTCAGTTACAACAGCGGCGATCCCGTTCTCAAGGGAGTGTCGTTCGATATTCACGAGGGCGAGACCGTAGCAGTAGTAGGGCCCACAGGTGCGGGAAAGTCCACTCTCATCAAGCTGCTGGTGCGGTTCTATGATGTGCAGCAGGGCAGAATCCTCTTTGATGGCGTCGACATTCGCTTGCTGGATAAACAATTCATCCGCTCACAGATAGGCCTGGTACAGCAGGATTCATTTCTCTTCGCCGATACCGTGGCTTATAATATCAGGCTGGGAAACAGCGCTATCACCCAAACAGAGTTGGAGTATGTTGCCCGCCTGGTCAACGCCGATCGGTTTATCAGCAGGCTCGAAGACAAGTTCAATCACATCATCACCGAAGATGGCGCCACCCTCTCAACGGGTGAGCGGCAGCTTCTGTGCTTTGCCCGGGCTCTGGCCGCAAATCCCCGGGTGCTCGTACTGGATGAGGCAACGTCCAACATCGACCCGGAAACCGAACGGCTGATTCAAGAGGCTCTGATTAACCTGACGCGTCAACGGACAGCCTTTATCGTCGCGCACCGCCTTTCTACCATCAAGCGAGCGGACCGGATTCTCGTGCTCCACAAGGGGATAATCCGGGAGCAGGGTACCCATGATGACCTGATGGCGAAGGAAGGAATCTACTATAAGCTGTATCAGCTCCAGTATCAGTGAGGAGTGAAAAGTAAGAAGTAAGGAGTTAAGAGTAGGGGCGAGGGGTCGGGGCTCAGGGGTCAGAAAAACTGGCTCCGAGCCGCGCATTGTCTTGGCCGGCGCAGGATTGCGGGTTGTTATTTAAACACGAACTCGTAACCCGCAACTTGCAACTCGCAACAGGCTCTTACTTCCTGCTTTTTACTTTTTTACTCACAAACAACCAGCCGGAGACACAACTATGAGAGCAATGTTGATTTACGAACGAAAGCCCATCGAACAGTCACCGCTTATTCTGGAGGAAATTGCGGTACCGGAACCAGGCCCTGGTGAAGTACGAGTGAGAGTCAAGGCGTGTGGAGTGTGTCGCACCGATCTTCATGTGGCCGAAGGCGAGCTCCCGGCAGTGACAATACCAATCATCCCCGGCCATGAGATCGTAGGAGTTGTGGATAAGCTCGGTGAAGGAGCCTCGCGCTTCGCTCTCGGAGATCGCATCGGCGTCGCCTGGCTGCGCTCAACCTGTGGTTCGTGCGTCTTCTGCTCCGCCGGACAAGAAAACCTGTGCGAAGCATCGCGCTTCACCGGCTATCATGCCCATGGCGGTTATGCTGATTATGCACTTGTCCCGGAAGCGTTTGCCTACCCTATCCCGGAGACATATACGGACGCGGAAGCCACTCCCCTGCTGTGTGCAGGGATCGTCAGCTTTCATGCCTTGCGGCGAAGCCGTATCAGACCCGGCGGCCGCCTCGGTCTCTACGGGTTTGGATCTTCCGCTCACATTATCATTCAGGTTGCACGTCATTGGGGATGCACAGTTTACGTTGCTACCAGAGGCAAGCAGCACCAGGCGCTCGCGGAGGAGATGGGAGCCGTCTGGGTCGGGGACGCACGGGATCCTTTTCCGGAAAAAGTCGACAGCTCAATCATCTTCGCGCCTGCCGGCGATCTGGTACCGGTTGCACTGGAATCACTGCGCAAAGGAGGTACACTGGCTCTGGCGGGAATATATATGACTGACATTCCCCCATTGAACTATGAGCAGCATCTGTTTTTCGAACGGGACGTTCGCAGCGTAACCGCGAATACCAGACAGGACGGAATCGATTTCCTCAAAGAAGCGGCTGCTATTCCCATCAGGCCGCAGGTAATCACCTTTCCCTTAACCGAGGCGAACACAGTTCTCCAGAGGCTTAAGCACGACGGGCTAAGAGGGACCGGAGTGCTGGTGATGGACTCATAGCAGTCAGGAGTTACGAGTAAGGCGCAAAGAACAAGGAGCAAGGGTGGGTTGAGTATCGCGAAACCCAACCTGCTCACGCCGTATGCCACCCGAGATTCTTCGGTCGATCCGCCCTAAGCTGTCGGGATCTCTCTCAGAATGACAACCGCCACGCTTGTTATCAATATCGCAGACGCAAGCAGGGCTCATTCGTGCTGAAGTTTCACACGAGAAGTCATGAAGAATAGGCTCGACACACCCATCGTCTGAGTACTCCTCACTCTTTACGCCTTACTCTTCACTCTTTATTCCTCACTGTCCTTTTAGTGTCTCCAAATGTCGTCATCCTTGCGTTTTCCGTCGATAACCCGGAAACGCCAGCGACGCCAGCGTTCTTTCAGCCGGGACAGGAGCGGACGCAGGTGGAATTGAATGAACTCCGGTCTGAGGTAGAGGAGCCCGCACACCATTCCTCCGAGGTGGGCAAGATGTGCAATGTGTCCACCCGCTTGCATGAAAGAAAAGTAGAAAGTCATCAGTCCGATAATCAGGACAAAGTACTTTACCTTGATAGGAAACAGAAAGTAGAAGTAGATGATGCGGTTGGGATAGTACAAAGCATAAGCAAGCAGAATACCGTAGATCGCTCCGGAAGCACCGATAGTGGGAACAAACATGGTTGGCGTCAAACAGAGGGTGAAAAATCCGGCGCCGACTCCGGTCACAAAAAAGTACCGGATAAAAAACCGTGAGCCCCACGCCCGCTCCATTTCACAGCCGAACATATACAGCGCCAGCATATTCCAGAGCAGATGAAAAATATCGCTGTGAAGAAAGATGTAGGTGGCGATCTGCCAAAGATACCCTTTTTTCCATACTAACAAAGGCGTAAGCCCGAAAGTGCTCACCATCTCGCCACGGGTGATGAACTGTAGGAGGAACGCACCTACACAGGCACCGATGATGTATTTGATCATCGGCGTTATCGGGCCGCCGAATGAGAGCTGGCGATACGAGTAGTAGTTCATAGTACGATAGTGTAAAGTAATGGGTAAGCAGAAGCCGAGTTCAAGGATGAGTCTTTGTATAGGTCATATATGTCGTAAATGTCCTCTACTGTCCACACAATCACACCTCTTGAACCTTGAGCTTTGAACTCTGAACCAGTGTGCCTTTTTCTCCATCCCGCTAAAGGATATACCGGCTCAGGTCCTCATCCGTTACGACTTCTTGAAGCTTTTCCTGCACATATGATCTGCTGATTTCTATGTGTTTCCCATCCATGTCGGGAGCATCAAACGAAATCTCATCCAGCAGCTTCTCCATAATCGTATAGAGTCGCCGCGCACCGATATTTTCAGTTCGCTGATTGACGGTTTCGGCAATGCGGGCTATTTCATTAACCGCATCGGGATGGAAATCCAGTTTTACACCTTCAGTCTCCATGAGCGCCTGATACTGTTTGGTTAATGCATTGCGCGGTTCCTGAAGGATGCGGATAAAATCCTCGCGTCCGAGCGAATCCAGTTCTACCCGAATAGGGAACCTGCCTTGAAGCTCGGGAATCAGATCTGCAGGTTTAGTGGTGTGGAAAGCTCCAGCGGCAATAAAGAGAATGTGGTCTGTGCGTACCATCCCATACTTCGTGGTGACGGTCGTCCCCTCGACTATCGGAAGCAGATCGCGCTGGACTCCTTCGCGTGAGACATCCGGTCCGGCATGCGACTCTCGGCCCGCTATCTTGTCGATTTCATCGAGAAAAATAATACCGGTTTGCTCAACCCGCTGTTTGGCCATCTGCGTTACCTGATCCATATCGATCAGACGTTGCGCTTCCTCCTGGGTTAGTATTTCAAGCGCTTGTGGAACCTTCATTTTTTGCCGCTTGGTCTTCTTCGGAAAAAGGTTCCCAAACATTTCTTTCATGTTGAATTCCAACTCTTCCATTCCGCTGGCAGAAAACACCTCGATAACCGGAGCATTGCGATGGCTCGTCTCTAGCTCAACTTCCCGGCTGTCAAGTTTCCCCGCACTCAGCAGCTGCCGAAGCTTTTCTCTGGTCGATTCCCGGGGTGGAGCATATCCTTCTATCGACGTTCCCGGAGCGGCTGATGAATCCGGGGATGGTTCCTTCGAGGATGGCAAAAGCAGATCAAGGATCCGCTCCTCAGCATTGGTTCGCGCCCTGACCTGCACGTGCTCAGATTCTTCAGCCCGGACCATGTTGACTGCGATTTCAGTAAGGTCTCTGATCATGGACTCGACATCTCTGCCAACGTACCCTACTTCAGTGAACTTGGAGGCTTCCACCTTGTAGAAAGGCGATTGCGCAAGTCGAGAAAGACGACGGGCGATTTCGGTTTTTCCCACGCCGGTGGGCCCGATCATGATGATATTTTTCGGAGCAATCTCATCGCGCAGGTCGTCAGAAACCTGCTGCCGTCGCCAGCGGTTGCGCAGCGCAATGGCGACCGCCCGCTTAGCCTTGTGTTGTCCAACGATATACTTATCCAGTTCGGAGATAATTTCTTTTGGTGTTAAGCTGCCCATTGTATCCCTCAGTCGATTGTATTCCATTCGGGATGCTCAAAAAGGCTTAGATGCAAGGCGTGCGCCATTCCGAGGAGCGAGGCGTACAAGACAGTACGCCGCAGGACGAGGAATAAGCACAACGCAGCAGATGAGTCTTTTTCAGGATCCCGAAAGCTCTTCAACAGTGATTTCATCGTTAGTGTAAATGCACAGGCGAGCGGCAATTTTCATTGACTCCACAGCAATCTCGCGAGCAGACAAGTCGGTGTGGTCAAATAACGCCTTGGCTGCGGCCTGCGCATATGCTCCGCCGGAGCCGATAGCAATCACCATATCATCGGGTTCAATAACATCACCTGTCCCGGATATGATAAAACAGGAATCTGCATCAGCAATAATCAGAAGTGCCTCCAGCCTGCGCAGCACTCTATCCGTACGCCAATCCTTGGCAAGCTCGACCGCCGCTCGCGTCATATTGCCGTTGTACTGCTCCAACTTTGCTTCGAATTTTTCGAAAAGAGTAAAGGCATCGGCCGTTGCCCCGGAAAAACCGGCAATAATCCTGTCGTGATAGAGCCGGCGAATCTTTCGTGCTGTGTGTTTGAGCACAATGGTATTGAAGGTCACCTGACCGTCGCCTGCAACTGCGGTCACACCGTTGCGGCGCACGGCCAGAATGGTCGTCCCATGCATAGTGATGGTATCAGTGTTCATCGCAATTTCCGATTCCTACTTCTTGGTAGCGTTCGTGTCTCTCAGCTTGAGCCCGGCGCTGCGCGCGGTTGCAGCAGCTGGAACAATCCTATTGCACCGTATCATCGGTACCTTTTTACGAGATTGCAGTCCTCATTCTTTCGCTTTTGCCCGCGGGTGAGCCTTGTCATAAACTTCCATGAGCCGGTCGATGCTTACGTGAGTATACTTCTGCGTCGTCGAAAGGCTACTGTGTCCCAGAAGCTCCTGAATAGCCCTAAGGTCAGCTCCGGCGTCCAGCATGTGGGTGGCGAAGGTGTGGCGGATTGCATGCGGATGAACAGGACGAAAGAGGTTGATCTGTCCGGCATACCGGCTGAGCAGACGGCCGACGCTCCTGGTCGTAAGCCGGCCGCCTCGGTAGTTAAGAAATAGAGCCTTCGATTTTGCTGCTGCGCTCCCGATAAGCGTGTCGCGCACTGCCAGGTATTCGTTCATCGCCTCCAAGGCCTTGCTGCCTATCGGCACCATCCGCTCTTTATCACCTTTGCCTCGTACCCTAACAAACCCTTCCTCAAGGAAAACACTGTCCAGGTTCAGGCCCGTCGCTTCACTCACCCGCAGGCCGCAGGAATACATGAGTTCCAGAAGCGCCCGATCACGGACACCAAGAGCCTGCTCAGTCTGCGGCTGTTCGATCAGAGCAAACATTTCGTCCACAGAAAGAAATGAGGGTATGAACTTTTCGTTGCGAGGAGCTGAAATTGCATTCGCCGGATGGGCAGCGATAAATCCTTCCTTGATAAGAAACTTAAAGAAGGATTTCAGACTGGCAAGCTTCCGGCTAATCGTGGACTTTCGATTACGGGAATGCAGGTACGCAAGATAGCTTCTGATTGTTGCGGGACTGATCTTATCGAGAGCAACAGCGCCCGAATTCCAGCACGTTTCTTCACTTTCCTGAAGAAAAGCCATAAAATCCTGCAAGTCGCTCCGGTAGCTCCGCCTCGTGTGCGGAGACGCATTCTTGATGGCCCTCAGATAATTATCAAATCTCTCCACATAGGCTTCCATGGTATAGAAATATGACAAACTTCCCTTCTAATAGCAATAAAAAGTTCCCCGCGGCTTCGCCGTTGTCCGTTGACCCGCGGACTAGTGAAATGGCACATTGGTTAAGTGGTGGAATGGTCAAGGGGTTGAATATGCAACCAATTCTCCAATTCACCATTTTCCATTCTTTCTCGGTGAACAGTCAACGGCGAACGGTGAACGTCTTTCCCCGTGACGGCGCCGAAAACGGCGGTGAATCCACCACCACTGGTCGGGATAGGCGGAGATCCAGCGTTCATATAAGCGATTGATGTTTTCGAGATTCACAATCAGGCTTTCGGTTCGGCTGTCCGATTGGGTGATCGATAACTCTGGAAGAATGGTGAGGATCTGACTGCCGTCAGATTCACGATGCATGTACATCGGGACAAGCGCTGCCCCACTTCGTTGTGCCAGCACCACCGGGCCATTATAGGTCGGCAGGCTGTATCCAAAGAAATCGACATACATCCCATAGCGCTCCCGCGGGTTCTGATCGATAAAAAGTAGTACGATCCCCTTTTTTCTGAGTATCTTGAGCGACTCCTGGGCACAAACACGGCGTGGCTTATACGGGATTACTCCTACACCTGCCCTGTCCATCCATTCCTTGAATACCGCAGCTGACAGGTGATTTTTGGGAATTTTGTAGATCAGCCAGAAAGGATACCCCAGCGATACCAGGCGAGCTCCGATAAGAGGGAAATTCCCCACATGAGCGCTTACGGCAATAACACCGTTTCCTTTTTCAAAAGCTTTGTCCAGATGTTCCCGGCCGTGTACTTTAATCGGCAATTCGCCAAGGCGTTCCGGATTACCATTCAAACGAACTACTTCGAGAAGATCCCGTGATATATTCTTGAAGAGAGCTTTGACCAGCCCTCTTCGTTCTTCGGCTGATGTGGTCGAACCCCAGACCAGTTCCAGGTTTCTCAAGGCAGTGGCACGCCGGCCCGACAGCAGATAAAAGCTCAGCGTCCCCAAGCCGGCAGCCAGCCGAGGCAGAAACCGCTCCGGACAGGATTCTACCAGTGATGCAAAGCAGTACAATGCCTTTGCATCGAACCACCACCGAGCTCTGGTTGCTAATGATAATTCATGTTTCTTCATAGTACGTCATTGTAATCCCGCCGAAGGCGGGACTCGTTACTCTTCACTCTTTACTATTCATAATGTATGATAGAGTCTGTTCATTTCGTACCTTCTGGGATAACACGTGCAATATGACACCTGATTGCCGCCGCGAGGAATCTATGATTCATACACGTATGCGTTTCCCTTGTGTGCTGTTTTTCACCGCAACGCTCGTCGTTCTTAGTCTTTCCACCTTCTCGGCAGGTGGAAGCACCCGCCGTTCACCGCTGGCAGGGTCCTGGTATCCCGAAGACGCCTCAGCATTGAAGAAAATGGTACGAACCTATCTGAACAATGCTAATCCTCCCCGGTTGTCTGGCCACGTAATTGGCCTCATCTGCCCTCATGCAGGATATCGTTATTCCGGACAGGCTGCCGCCTACGGCTTCAAACTTCTGGAGGGGAAACTGTATGATCGGGTACTTCTGATCGGCCCGTCTCATCACGAGCGCTTTCATGGCCTCGGCATCTCAGCATATGACGCGTACGAAACACCGTTGGGGCCGGTGCCGGTGGATAAAGGTGCAATCGACCAGCTTGCACGATGTCCTCTGTTCCGCCCCCAACCTGCTGCGGAAGCACCGGAGCATAGTCTGGAGATGCAGCTGCCTTTCCTGCAATTAACCCTGAAACGATTTGCCATCGTGCCAATCATTGTCGGTCAATTAGATGACCATGACTGTGCTCAGGCAGCGGAGCAGCTGCGATCTCTGATTACGGATCGTACTCTCATTCTGATCAGCTCTGATTTCACCCACTACGGCCGCCGGTTCGGCTATCTGCCATTCACTGATGCTATCAAGCAGCGGCTTACGAACCTCGACGGAGGTGCGGTGGAGACGATTCTCGCAAAAAACGTCGAAAGATTCAATAACTATATTCAGAAGACCGGTAGTACCATCTGCGGCAGCAGGCCAATCGCACTGCTTCTCAGACTTCTTCCCGAGACGGCAGCCGGTACCTTGCTTACCTACTACACCTCGGGAGACCTGAATGGTGACTACTCCTCGACAGTAAGCTATGCCGCAATTGCATTTTGTGAGGCAAGCCCCAAATGATCATCGCTTACACCATTACCGATCCTTCTGGCATGCTGCACACAGCATAGCTCATTGTCGCTGTTATTCGTTCACCGTTGTCCGTTTACCGTTCACCGACAAAGAATACAGTCTCCTGTTATTCCCTTACGGTCAACGGTGAACGGATAACGGTCAACGTTTCCTTACTTCTTACTCTTTTTTCACCCCAATCAGCGCTGCCATTCGGCCGGTCTTGCCCGCATCCCTCCGATAGGAGAAAAACAGATCTCTCCGGCAAAAAGTACAGTCTTCGGACACTTCAATATTGTGGTGGCGAATTCCACATGCTCTCAAACGGCGATAAATGGCTCCCTGCAGATCGAAGCGGCAGGGGATCTCGGCTTTCACTTCCGCGCCGCTCAGCCTGCCGGGGCGACACCGTCCTTCTCCGAAGGCAGCAAGAACTTCTTCCCCCACGGTAAAGCAGCATTTTTGAATACCCGGCCCAACACAGGCAATCACCTGGTCTGGATGGGAACCGTACCGGCGAACCATATCACCGATTGCGCAAGCCACGATTCCCTGAGCCGTTCCGCGCCATCCTGCATGCACCAGACCTACCGCATGATTTTGTGGATCAAACAGGAATACAGGGAAACAGTCGGCTACTTTGATCATCAGAAGCATGCCCTTCACGTTTGTCAGCAGCCCATCGGCCGAAGGGATGCCCGATTCATAGCTGCTTCCTCCCCTGTCCGCCAAGTCCTGAACTACTGCTTCTATGGTAGCGCCATGCACTTGCAGAGGCGTAACCACTGAGCTCAAGTCAAAGCCAAGGGCTTTAGCCACCCGCCGCCGGTTTTCTCGTACCAGCTCATCATCGTCACCCAGCCGAAGTCCGAGATTGAGACCCCGGTAAAGGCCAATGCTGTCTCCTCCAGCCTTGGTCGTAACTGCGTGAACCACTTCTGGGTGGTCCCTCAAGATACTGAATTGCAGCAACGGCAGGTCGCCCGCATTCACAACATTCATGGGTCTTCACGCGCAGGACGAGGATTAGGGTTCTTCAATGGGTTCGCTCGCTTCAGTCTCATCTTTGCCCGATAGTGTTTCCATAATGAGCTTTCCCGGGGGACTAAGAATGTTTTCCGGAATTTGAAAAATGCGGCGTACAATCCCCTGCCCTTTTCTCCCCAATGACTGGAACACGATGCTGTCGAGCTTCGGATCGTTGAGCGGTCCTTCCAGCTTATAGTAGCTGACGACAAAGGCACCTTCTTTGCCCATTAACACCGTTCCGACAATCGGGATCTTGTCAAGCACCTTATCCACGGTCTCCAATGGCTCCACGGCAATCTCCATATCCACGAAGCGCTCGCTAAGGTCGATTGTTCCGAGAGCATTCATCTTCATTGCCGCGCTATCCAGAAAAATACTCTCAGTCCGCGCAACCCCATTACTGAGTTCGAACGAACCGGTAATCCTATTGTATGGTATGCCGCTTTCCAGCAGGTTCGTGTAATCCTGGCTGAAGATTCTGGAAACATTGAGGAGAGAAAATATCTTGGATAAGACTATAGCCTTCCTCAAAGTGCCGTCCCTGATCGAAAATGCGAGCGATCCTTCCATAGTATTCAATAAATCATTCAAGGAATTGCTCGAACCGGAAATAGTGCCGTCCAGATCGAGCGTTCCGGTCAGGGTCCTTTTTTCCGGAGGGAGAATGGCGATTACATCAGCTACCGAGAAATCACGGATTGCGCTGGTCAGCGAGAACTGACTCTGCCCGGCATTCCGGAAGGGTATTCGTATATCTGAGCCGTACCATACGCCCCCATACATGTTCAGCGTCAGACTGGGTGCATATGCCACTCCACGGCTGTACAAAATGGTCTGAAGTCGGTCATCGACACGGTTACTTAGCTGCTCACCCGCGATCCCTTTGTAGCTCGCGCTCTCAGCCTGAAGTGACGTAACTTCAACAAGGCCATCGTAATAGTTGACTGATGCCTTGAGGTCACTGAAAAGCAGGTCCTTATAGCGGCCTTCATGAACAACAATCTCAACATCGTCCAAGCGGTGGGAAGAACGGCGTTCCGCTGGTTCTTCCTCCGGAGGTTTGAGAAAATCCGTGAAGTTGACGACCTGGCCTTCGATTCTTCCGGTCATGACTGGCTGTTTGAAGTTGCGCCACTCACCGGTATAAAAAACTGTCGATGTGCCGGTCGTCCCCTTAACGGATCGGAACGCAAGTCCATGCGAAGAAAAGTCGATTGCGCCAGTCAGGCTGGTAAAAGGATAAGGAAATGCGGGCATGGAGATGGCAAGATTGTCAAACCTGGTCCGGCCACTAAAAAAGAATCCTTCTTTCCGGTACCCATTACAGAAAAAATCGATATCGACCAAGATCGTATTTTCTGCTTCGTTCACCAGCCACGAGAAAAATGCGGAGGAAAGATCCTGAAGTCGAGCCTGTTCGGAGGCGACATGAATTTGAATCCGCGAGTCTGGTTTACTGCGGTAGTTCGTTATTGTCCCGGTACAGACAAATGGTGATTGATCCCATAGTCCGGTTGTCCGGTGAACGGTAATCACGGTCGGATCAAAGCTGACCTGTCCAGCGAGGTTGGTTCCTCTCTTGCGAAAATCCAGATAATCCAGCGTAGCGTTGGTAAACGCCAGAGTACCTGAGTACCTGAGACGACTGGGGGAATCAACCGGACCTGAAGCAGTCATTTTCAGATGACCCCGGCCATCAAAATGTTTGAGCTTCTGCACAGTGTGCCTGCTGTTCGCAGGCATCGACGAGGCATGAATGATCGTGTTCACATCGGATAGATCGAGACCGCAGTCGAACTGCAGTTTGAGCTCTCCCGCCGGAGAAACTGTTAATTCGCCGTCCTCAAGAAGCGAATTACCAAAGCGGGCTCGGATACCGGTGATGCCGAATGTGCCGTCATTCAGTGACGCTTCAGCCTGCAGATGCTTTACCGGCGGCATATCGTCCACGGTTGCGAAGGAGACTTCGCGGAGGGAAGCACTCAACTGCACTTTTTCCCAGCAATCACGGCGAAGCACCTCCGGAAGTTCGGCGAGGTTTCCTGCGTAAGCTGCGCTGAGATTCTCCACCGTACCTGCTTGTATGGTGCGGGTGAGAATGGTTTGCAGCCGCTCCGGCATCGCTCGTATCGGGAGGCATTCAAGGAGAGTCGCGTATTCGACATGAGCTATCTCAGTTTCAATCGTGGCCGGATAGTCTGATTTGAGATCTACGACTCCCTTCCCTTCCAGTCGCAGAGCAGGTAATTCAATGGCAACCCGAGCAATGCGCACCTGATCTCCCCCTTTCGAGCAGGTGCCATCGAGGCGTATCTCCTCTGCTGCCACCGTCTGAGCGAACAGGTCCGACCGCTCCACAGCAAAATCACGCACTCTCAGCGTTCCCGAGATCTGGAAATCACCTCCTGGGGCGCCAGAAAAAGAACCTTCACCGTCAAGACTTCCGAGAAGCGACTCCGTCCATCCCTTGAGGTAGGGTTGCATTGACCTGAGGGGAATGTTGTTTACGGCTAGATGTCCGTTCCATGGAACAGTGAATAGCGATTCCTGCCGCGGCAATGGGCCCAGGAGCCCTTGAAGTTTGAGGGTAGCTTTCTGCTCTTCGCCAGGGTACATACAGCTGAAAGTGAGAGGAGCGGCGTCCGTATAGGAGAGACTTCCGCAACGCAGATACACATGAACGACACTGACGCTGGTCGGGCCACCGGGTAATGCATAGTCCCTGAATACGACCTTTCCATCCAGAATCGTAACTTCTTCCAGACGGAAGCGGAATTCTTTAACAAAGGAGCGCGATCCTTCGGGTCGTACCTTCTTCTCCCCGGAAAACAGTGCTACCAGGTCACCGACATTAAAGCGCTTGCGGATATCTCGGGTAATCGAAAGATACGGTTGCTCGATCACCAGGTTTTCAAAAGAAACCACCCGCTGCAATAGACGAGAAAGTGATATGCCTACCTGCACGGTATCGGCAGTAAGGCAGGCCGACCGCTGGTCGCATTCCCCGATGGATATTTTTTGCAGATTTAACGCAATAGTGGGAATAACTTGGAGACTTATTTCACCAATATGTACCGGCCGCTGCAGGAAGGAGGAAAGCTCTTGCTCGATTACCGGCTTTCCAGCCCGAAGGTCAAAAGAATAGAATGCTGCGATGCTGAAGGCGGTAGCAGCAATGACACAGATGACCAGGAGCACGAAGAGCTTTCTTATCATAGCCGACGGAGATATTCGAAGAGAAGACATGCCTTACAAAAATATCGTGAGGAATCACACCCTACGAGACAGCAAGATTAAACAGGGTCATAGCGTTGTGTGTTGTCAGTTCACCGATCTCTTCGCTATCGACTTCCCGGATGCGGCCTACTTCCCTGGCAACGTAGAGAACGTAGGCAGGCTCATTCCTCTTTCCCCGGAATGGATGTGGGGAAAGAAACGGGCAGTCAGTTTCAATAAGCAGCCGGTCAGTCGGAATGGCGCGGATAAGATCACGATAGGCGTGACTGCCTTTATACGTTACCGTGCCTGGAATGGATATATAGAAACCCATGTCCAGACAAGCCTTAGCCATCGGCCAGTCTCCAGAAAAACAGTGAATGACTCCTCCAATGTGGTAAGCCTTCTCTTCCTGTAAAATGGTTACAACTTCTTTATGTGCGTCACGGTCATGAACAACAACCGGAAGTGAAATCTCACGAGCTAGCTGCACCTGCTTTCGAAAGTGCTTTCGCTGCTCGTCCCGAGGTGACCAGTCTCGGTAAAAATCAAGACCGATTTCTCCTATTGCGACCACTTTTTTGTGAGAAGCAAGATTTCTTATTCGTTCATAGGTATCATCGGTGATGGACTGCACATCATGAGGATGAATACCGACGGCG